>Ga0247817_10000939_pt1 | contig 15432 bp, 16 predicted proteins | sample UWRJL212509R1_FD_178010 | JGI IMG/M metagenome (GOLD analysis project Ga0247817, IMG submission 178010) | Plant litter microbial communities from Arlington Agricultural Research Station in Wisconsin, United States - UWRJ-L212-509R-1 | ecosystem: Environmental > Terrestrial > Plant litter >... | reverse complement strand
ATATAGACGCATAATGTGCGATCGCTTCGTCAACTCTGCCATATTGCTTACCTGTAAATAGAAAACAAGGAGTTATCTTCTGTCCAACGTCGCTGATCTTTCCCAACGATAACTGCCAGGAGATCCCGAATTTATCTGTGATCCATCCATATTTTTTACTCCATGGATAGGTGTCCAGCGCCATCATAACAGTACCTTCCTTGCTGAATGTATTCCAGATCAATTCAAGTTCCTGCGCATCTTCACAGATATAATAAAATGAAATAGATGGATTGGGCTGAAACATGGGACCGCCATCAAGCAGAATGAACTTTTGTCCTGCAACATCGATCTCCGTTACAATGGGCGACTGCGAGGTAATTTTAGATTTCTTAAAAGCGGAACAATACATAGATGCCGCTTCTGTTGCCTGATTGTTAAACCAAAGGCTGGGTGTGATTTCTTTTTTCATGATAATTCTTTTTAAATGTGTTTAGTAAAAATACACAAGGCCGATACGATGCCATAGAACAAAACCGACACCATTATTTTTTATCCGTTAATCCGTTGTTAAGATAATCATTTGGCGTGGTATGTGTGAACTCCTTAAAAGAACGAATAAAGTGACTCTGGTCAGCAAAGCCATTATCAAAAGCCACATCCGATATTTTTTTATATTGTTTAAACCGCAATTGATCGAAGGAGCCTTGAAATTGACAGATCCGTCTGTATTGCGTGGGCGTAATACCAACATATTTTTTAAAGATCCGTTGAAAGGTTCTTTCCTTCTGATTTAATTTCAATAGTATTTCAGGCAGAATATCATTGGACGGATTGCACATAATTGTATCCGTGGCGTATTGAATAATTTCATACCCTTCTTTATTTTTCAGATGCTGCTGAATAAGCAGGTTGTCCAGCGCTTCTACTTTTGCAGAGATCGTATCAGCATACACCAATTGTGTCTTCAATGCATTGTATGTATGCGGACTCCAGTTGCACAGCTCTATGGGATTTTTGCTTAGCTCTTTTGCAGCAACATTAAATAAACTTGTAAGAGCAAAAGGTTTAAAAAAATAAACGATAATTGTTGCTGCGCTATTCAGTTTCCAAAAATCAGTTGGTATTGTATGCGCAAACAAAGTTGCCTCTAACATGAGTTCAAAACCTGTCGCATCCTTTTCGGTTTTGCAGCACAGCGCAGGCATTCCGTTCGTAAACGCCGGCATAGAACTCGTTTCTGAATTACGGTTGCCTTCTATAACCAGAACAGTTCGTAGATAGGCAATGAGTTGCTCGTTGGGTTTATGGTATGCATGGTTCATATGCGTACAATATTTTAACTAAAATTTATTTGCCCCTATTAGGCTTTAAATTTAAACCATGTGGCTTTATGCCAGATCGTTTCAAGTGGGCCTTGTTTGTGGCGTTTTTCCCACCACTTACAAAATATACCCATAACGATTGTCATTACAAGACCGATCAGTATACCATATGTGGCACCTGTATATTTATACAAACACAATCCCCAGCCATAAAAAATTGCGCCGCCTATAACAGATTGAATGATGTAGTTCGATAAACTCATTTTTCCAAAAGATGAAAAATACATGAGTATGTTTTGTAATTTTGTTTTGTAAAACAACAACGTTAATCCCGACACCAGGATCAACATGATTGATACATTTGTCCAGGCCGTTTCTATTGTTAATACCGGACGACGAACAATAGCACTGGCAATGACATTGTCCATTTGAAGCTGTATCACATACAACGGAATGAAGGCAATTGAAGCTATTAGTAAAGTCTTTTTCCAGAACCGTTCACTCCTTTCATTCCATTCAAACAGATTATGATTTGCCAATAAATAGCCAAATAAGAAAAGTGCTAGTATAGAGAAAAATCTTCCGTTCTCCCAGTTCCATAACAGTACCGCTATTTTACCATTCGTTAGATTGCCAATCATGATCTTCGTCAAAGATGGATCACCAATGTATTCAAACATCTTACCGAAATAACTCCATGATACAGGATCGTTTATTTTTTCATTGGGGTGTTGAAGTGCATAGATAAGATTGATCCATTCATACGGAAGCAGCATCAGAAAAATAGCGATTCCTAAAATTACTTTTTCCGGCAACTTGCATAATGGAATTAACAGCAGCGCAATTACGGCATAAATGCTCAAAATATCTCCCTGAAAAAAGGCAGAATTGATTATTCCAAAACCCAGCAATAACAGCATGCGCCATGCAAATCGGGCATCAAACGATTTACTCAATGCTTCTTGCTTTGAACGTTGAATACCGTAGGTTACACCAAACAGCAATGCGAAAATAGAATACGATTTGCCGCCAAATAAGAAGAACATCGTATCCCAAATATTACTATCCAGTGCTTTCATCCATGCCGGCAGGGTCTCGGGAAAGTAATACACATCAAAATGTTCTATGCTATGCAACAGCATGATCGAGACCAGTGCAAAGCCCCGTAATACATCTAATAAGTAAATCCTGTTTTTGTTCTCCATAGCATATTCAACTATCCATTAAGATAAAAAAATCATTTATGTTATGCGAATTTAATAATAGCCCATATTGCAAACAAACCAACTACAAAAGGCAAAACAAAAATAGCCAAACTAACTACCGACCATAAAATAATATTTTTTTTACTTTTGGGTTTATTGCTTAATACTCTCTGTAGTTCGACTACTGTCAATCTATTTATTTCATCTCTGGAGAGGCCGCATGACAGTGCATTATGCATCGTCAATCCTTGCCTGAAAGCATGTACCGTAGAATGGGTATAAAATAACATGCCTAGCCCCATTGCCCAAAGTGTCAACAGCCATGGTATATATAATTTGCTCCATCCTCCCGATGCAACTTCCCACGCGGAAACAGCACTCTCCCCTTTCCATGTTGTGTTGTTTCCTGTAACAATATGACTTATATCGTGTAAATAAACATTGTTTCTTCTGCTCTCAAAATTTGGCATTGGAAGAGAAAAAAATCCAAATTTGATCCAGGCATATTTTTCGTTGATTCCCCCATCTTCACCAAAATCATTTTTATTATAAAATTCCTGAATCTCTTGTTGAACGGTTTGTGTTGAAGCTGTTGTTTCCATAGCTCTTAATTGCGTTTGCAGTAGTTTGTTCTAATTCATTATTTAATTTATACACTACGCAATATCTTTTCCATCTTTTTGCCTTTCGCAAGTTCATCCACCAACTTGTCTAAATACCGGACCTGCTGCGTTAATGGATTCTCAATTTCTTCTATGCGATAGCCACAGATCATACCTGTAATAAGCGGTGCATTTGGATTCAGGGTAGCGCGTTGAAAGAATGTTTCAAACGTTACTTTTTCCTTGATCAGTTCCTGCTGCTTCTTGTAATTAAAACCTGTTAACCATTCTATCACCTGATGCAGTTCTTCTTTTGTCCTGCCCTTCTTCTCTACCTTCGAAACATACATTGGATAGACCGATGCAAAGGTCATGTTTGCCATGCGTTCGTTGTGTGTGTCGGATGTATTCATAGTACTATTATTTTTCAAATACTGGATTTTGCTGTGCAATAAATGTACTGAGTCCTTGCTGCGAGAGTGCTAAAAACTTCATTCTTTCAACGACGGAAGCACCTGCACTGCTGTAGCTATACTTATATGTTTCAAACCCGCGGAATTGCACCATGATAAAATCACCTGCAGTTTCAAAAGCAATTACTCCTGATTTTTTCCCGCTTCTGCTCGAATAAGGTTTCATCTTATAAATTTAACTACAAGAAATTAAAAACTAATGGATTATACATTATTTTACATTCAACAGCAGAGTCTTCGCCATTTAAATCATTTTTACCAGGCAGATGTACGTCCGAAAAGCGGATTGAACTTAAAATACTGCTAATGTAAACAGACTGGTTCATACGAACTGGATTATTACTTCATACGTAATAATCCAGTATAAAAAATTTACGAGTATAACGATGTATATCAATGCCCATGAGCTTTTGCAGATACCTCTTTCCACTGATCCCACGAAGCCAGCTTCTCTGCATAAGTATATTGTGTCCAGGGATAAGCTAATTTACCCAAGAACAAACGCAGCGGAGGTTTTTCTACATCTACAAGTGAAGCTAGTGCTTCAATAGTAGAAAAGGGATCACCGATGTTTTCCGGTTTCACACCATCTCCGTTTCTGAAATCTGAAGTTACTTTTGAATACGCTGCAATTGCATTGCTTTCAATTGCCGACGAACCAAAGAAATCCGTTTTAAACGAATTCGGTTCTACCAGAGTAACATGAATACCAAAATCTGCAACCTCAGCTTGCAATGCCTCACTAAAACCTTCAACAGCAAACTTTGTTGCAGCATATAAACCCATTGTAGGCAATGAATTAATACCTAATACGCTTGACAATTGAATGATGTGTCCTTTGCCTTGCCCTCTGAATACAGGGAGAATCGCCTGTGTCATCCAGAGCGTGCCAAACACATTCACATCAAACATATCCCTTGCTTCTGCTTCGCTATTTTCTTCAATGGCTCCAAAGACGCAATACCCTGCATTATTTATCAACACATCAATACTCCCAAACTGTTGCTGAGCCTGAGCAACAGCAGCAATGCAATCTGCCTTGCTTGTTACATCCAGTTGCAGTGCTAGAACAGCATTTCCGTATCTTACGGTTAGATCCTGTAGATGATCGATGTTTCTTGAAGTGACAACAACCTGATCACCTCTTTTCAAAAATGCTTCCGCCCAGATTTTTCCGAATCCACGGGAAGCACCTGTTATTATAATTGTCTTTTTCATTTTTCTATATAGTATGTGTTAAACATCTTATTATTGATTTACAGAAACCTTGTAAACAAGCATCCAACTACCTTTAATTTTAGAATAAGTTTCTTTTACTCCAACATTTTTTGCATCCATTCCTGCAAATTTTATTGATTCTATGTATGTCAGTATTATTACATATTCAGTTGAACAAACAATTCTGAAATCTTCGGCAGATAATGATTCTATTTTGCTTTCGGGATGCTTGATATAAGCTTCAATAAATTCACTTTTGGTAAATTCTTTTCCATCTGCTTTTTGCATAATAAAATTATCTGCCAGCACTGTATTTTGTAAATCCGATTTCCCTTCTACTACATCATTCAGGATAGCTGTTGTTTGATTTGACAACAGCTTCAGTAAGGGTTCTTCTTTGATGTATTTTGTAAGTTCATATGTAGATACAGGTCCATTGTGTGTTGGGTATAATACAGCAACGTGATTATCCAGTGCAATTTTTTCTATGGTCTTTAAGTTCTGATCAGCACGCTGTTTATTTTCGTGATAAAAATGTTCCCTCACGTGGTGGCCGTCGGGAATCAATCCGCCACCCTGCGCTTTGAACGTTCCAACAAAAGCATCTCCAACAAAAAGATTTTCGCCAATCAATACAAGCAAATCTCCGGGTGTATGTCCACCCGGGATTGGAATAATCTTTCCATTCACTCCATACGGAGAAAGGTCGATAGGAATTTGATCTACAAGTACATCCGGAGTAAAAGGCTGGTAACTTAAATCCGAATATGCGGGAAGCCGATTCCCCCAAATACTCACATCTTCGCATTTTGCGAGTTCAGTTTTACCGGAAGCAAATTTGCCTACATCTGCTTTACTGCCTGCGATTGGTATATGAAAGGTTTGTTGCAGGAAACGGGCATTACCTGTGTGATCGCCGTGTCCATGGGTTACAATAGCCAAGGTTATATTCTCAGGCTTAAAGCCCAGCTTTTTAATGGACGCTATAAGACTATCCTGATAGCCTGCAACAGGAACTCCTGTTTCAATCAAAATAAGTTTTTCACTGGCACCCTTTACCAGATATACTTCTGAAAAGTAATTCTGGATATGAAACACCTTAGGTTTTAAAGCATCTTTATTGACTTGGGCCTCTGAGATAAAGCTGCTTCCAAAAAGGAACACAGCGAGCAATGCGGATAGTATACCTTTATTGCTGATTCGAATTTGTTGTGGAAAGATCATTTTACTTTTCATTAAATTGTCACCGTTGACAGAACAAAGGTGCGATAGAATGAAAAATTTAAAAATGAACCAGTTTAGGAAAAATGGTTGAACTAGATTAACTTTTTGGAGTTTTTTTGTTGCGGATCTTACTTAAATATTCTGTACTGAAGCCTAAGTACGATGCTAACGCATACTGTGGTACACGTTTGGCTATGGCTGAATATTTTGTCATAAATTCTTCATACCGTTCTTCTGCTGTTTTAGTAAAGGCAGACAACATTCTTTTTTGGTGAAATGCGAGTGAACGCTGTGTAATGATGCGTTCAAATTTTTCCAGCTTCGGAATGTCTCTTAAAAAAGTCTGTTCGTGTTCGTAATCAATTTGTATCAGTACAGAATCTTCTAACGCTTCAACAAATAGTGTTGCCGGTTCCTGATAGATTAAACTGCTGTAATCTGAGATCCACCAATCTTCAATAGCAAATGCAAGGGTATGCTCTTTCCCTTCATTGTCGGCTAGATAGGCTCTGAAAGCCCCTTTAACAACATAACTTTTGCTCTTACATACAAAACCAGGCTGCACAATAAACTGACGTTTCTTAACCTTCGTAATTTTTAAGAAAGAAGTGAAATGTTTTATTTCCTCGTCTGTAAGTTCTACATACCTCGATACATATTCTATAACCGGCAAAAACTCACTCATAGCATAAATATAGAAATAGTTATTTGGTAATACAGTTGTTTCAAAAAAAAATCGACGTTTGGTATCTGGCGTGTTCATCCCAAACACTGGATATTCAAAAGCTGTTCTGCAAAGATTGGATACACGCTCTTCTGGATTTGTAATCCAATGTCGTTTACTTAAGGAAAAGTTGTTAAATAATTATATTCATGGTATTGGTGTACACATGCTCCCTTCTCCTTCAGGAGAAGGGCTGGGGATGAGGTTTTAGAATGAACAATTTGACCTAGTCCTTAAGTAAACGACATTGAATTACAAATTCCGAAAAGCAATATCTCAACAAGCGACTATTAGCTCCAGCATTGCTTTACAAAGATTGTATATCCTTTGCAACCAAGCTCAGATCGTTATTGAACTGATGTCCGCCTTTTTCCTTTTCACGAAAAATGCATTGTGTAAGTCTTTCCTTATACTTATTCATTTGTACGAAAGGTGCCACTTCATCATCCTTGCAATGATAAAAGAAAATCGGTATATCTCTTGATAATCTGTCAGCAAAATTCTCCTTCAGTTTCAAACCTGCTTGCCAGTCTTCTGAACCATTCCAGAATGGTGTAGCAATAAGAAAAATTCCTGCAATAGCTTTGCTTACAGAATTTTCAGTCAGATATTTCAATAACATAGACGCGCCCAAAGAATGTCCAACTAAAATAACACCATTTGAAGCCTTAGAAATTTCCTTCCCGATCTCCTGCAGCCAACCAAAGTCAGCTGCAGTTTCATCAGAGCTCAGTTCAGGATAATGAACATCATATTCTTTGCCTAAGATTTCTTGTAACGAAGCTGCTAACGCTTTATCCGCTTCATACCCATCTTCACCTCCGCCTTGAATAAATACTATTTGTGTGCTCATAGGTAAATGTTTTTTATTTTAGTGTCTGTAAATGAAACATATCAAATTGACATATTTATTCGGATCTAAATGTATCATTATCCTTATCTTCCATCCAGAAGTATTCGATTTCATGTGCTACTTTTCTGGCAAATTCAATTCCATTGCGGTCGCTGAAAAAACCCAGCACCATATCCATGCCTGCGCTTACACCCGACGAAGTATAATATTTTCCGTCCACCGTCCACCGTGCCGTTCTATTCCACAATACATCCGCACCATTCGTAATAACCCAGTTAAATGCCCGTTTGTTAGACGTTGCCTGCTTATTGTCTAACAAACCTGTGCGTGCAAGTAATGCACTTCCTGTACACACCGTTAATACATAGGTACTGCGGTTTGAAATTTCTTTTATCTGTTCAATAAGTTCAGCATTATCAACTTCCTTTCGTGTACCCAGACCGCCCGGAACGATCAGAATTTCTATACTGTTCGTAATCGTTTCTAATTTTTCTGTTACAATAGATACCCCATGTTTGTTTTGAATGAACCCGCCATCAAGGGAATAAAATTTAATTGTATACGTTTCATTCAGTCGCCCGAATAATTCAACCGGACCAAAAACGTCCAGAGTTTCAAAGTCATTAAATAATAAAACAGCTACTTCCATATGGCTTCTTTATAAAAAACATCATCGAAATTCTCAGCTCCTGTACGACGTATCAGAGAAGATACAGAGCAATTTTGAAAATTACAATAATACTACTTCCAATGAATAAACGAAACTCTTCCGGATTTGTAATCCAATGTCGTTTAGTTAAAGTTTAAATACTACAATTTATATTATTGTTATAATTAGTAAAGCTCCAACGGCCTCATTTCAAATTGCGTTAAGAAATTTTGGTTCATGGAGCTTTTTGAACGCTACAACTAGTCCTTTTTAGGCGGTTTTGTAGCGTTAGCGGAATAAACCAAAATTTTAGCTTATTTGAAATCAGCCTTGATTTTTTGGTTCTTTTGTATTAAGACAAAAGAACGTAAAGTATAAAAAAGAAACATCGTTTGAGTGAAGAAAGGAAAACTATTTATACTCAATTAATCTTAACTAAACGACATTGGATTTGTAATCCGGAAGCCAGATAAAAAGGATTTGCAATCCGCTTATTACAAAATCAGCCTCACATCAATTAAGATGCGAGGCTTCTTTGTTAGTTGATAAGACCAACTAAAAACTATTCGTCATCTGTATCACCGAAGAAATACGTAAGACCAACTGTGAAGCCATAGTTTTTTGAAACTACATCATCTCTATGATTTTCTTGATCGGAGTTCGCATAATGCGGCTGTGTATTACTTAAGCCCATGTGATATTGACCTGTAAACAACAATCCTTTTATCTGGTATCCGATACCATAGTTGATACCCCAATTGATTTGATTAAAATATCTGTTATCTCCATTGTAGTTATCCGGCACATCGCTTGTTTGCAACGTACCTGATCTATTATCCTGTGTAACGATGCCAAAAATTCCTGAAGAATCTGATTCCAGAGAATATTTACCACCTAAACCAATGCTAAATTGAGGAGCAACGAATATGTTAATTTTACCAGGACCAGCCTCGAATGTACCAACCAAATTCAATGGAACAGACAAATAATTGTACGTGTTTTTTATTGTTCTGGTATTGTTATCGCCATCACCAAATGAAGTCTTTCCGCCCATTACATTAAATAGAACCTCAGGTCTAACGGAAAAATAATCTGACGTTTTAAGGTTGATTGCAACACCAGCCTGATAACCTACTAAAGCTTCTCTAGACTTAACATTGGTACCGGCGTAGTCTCCTGAAAATTGGAAACTTTCATTATTTACATTTAATCCCAACTTTGGACCAATGGTTACTTGTGCCTGCAGAGCTGAAGCGGCTAGTAAAAGACATAAACTTGTGTAAACTTTTTTCATAATTATTACAGTTATATTTTTGGTTGAAAATACTTTATACAACAGTGATCATAACGCATAACTGCGGTACTGATTTCTGTTTTAATTTTGTCATATCAATACGGTTAATTATTTAATGACATGTCAAAGGTATAATTCCTGAATCAGGCCTTTGTTGCATAATTATTGAAATTCGTTGTATGTTTTTATAGTTGTACAGTCTAAAAAATTATTGACTGATAAGTTTCAGTACAGTACCAACAGGTTTGTTATACTGTTTGATAGATAGTTATCAATTCCTGTTTTAACTTTAACAACTCCATCATTCGATATTCGTTTTCTTCATTTATTTACTGTTACACAAAAAAAATCATGCCGAATAAATGCCAATCTCTACCGTTCGCTAATTCATAGTACTTACATACATTTTTTTGAATTAAATTCAGAGTCTTATTATTTTCTACTTATAAATAAATGTATCTCATAGTTTATTTTTCTTCCGCATGCGTGTATTTAATTTACGTGCGTATAAACGCATCCAATAAAAACCTTTGTTTCTCAAAAAACTTTTGCATTGTCCTGCGCGGAAAAACTTCAGTTATATACAAAAAATCATTTTAACTATAAAAACACAAAACATGTTCCGTTTAAGAAACCAGCTATTTCTTTTATTATTTTTTATTCTTTTTCAAGCACATAGTCAGAATCTAGTTCCGAACTCAAGTTTTGAAAACCTGAATCACATCCCTTGCCTGTATGTCAATGGTTACACAGAGTTCTCTTATCACCTTCAGGATTGGACATTACCTACGTATGGCACAAGCGATGTGTTTACTGCCTTAAGTCCGACAAACTGTTTTGCAAATCCATTTTCAACACATCCGGAAGCCGATGGCAAACAAGCTCCAAGGACCGGCAATAATATGTGTGGAATTTCTACATATAATGCAGGTTTAGATTATAGAGAATACATACAAGTTAAATTGACCTCAACTCTTATTGTAGGAGAACAATATTATGCTGAAATGTATGTCTCCGGAGCCGAATATGGATATCTTTGTAATAATATAGGGATGCATTTTTCCAATAAAGAAGTTACTCCTATTGAGATTGGTCATCATCTGGTTCTCGAAGTTATACCACAAATAAAAAGCACTGATATTATTTCTGATACAGAGCACTGGGTTAAAATATCAGGAAGGTTCACCGCTACTGCTGCTGTGGAGTATATGATTATCGGTAATTTCGATAAAGACAACAATACTTCTATAATAAAAAACAATACCGATGAAAGGTCAAGCTACTATTACATTGATGATGTTTTAGTAAAACCTGTCTGTGATCCAACGGATGTTTCACTAGCCATTTGTAAAGGAAGTTCAATTACCTTACAATCTACCGAAAGAACTATTGTTAGTTGGGCACTTGCAGACTCTCCCGCTGCAATCCTTTCAAACACACCTACCCTACTTGTATCTCCGGAAATAGCTACACGTTATATCGCTACGTATGCTTGTGGTGAAACTTCTGTATTTGAAGTAATCATAGATCCCTTACCTACATTTGACCTGGGAAAAGATACAGCCATATGCACAGGCCAAAAAATCGAATTGGATGCAACTACTGAACATGCTACCTATCTGTGGCAGGATGGATCTACAAAACCGGATTACACCGTTACTAAAACGGGAGTATATTCTGTAACTGTTAAAAACGCCTGTGGCAGTTTTAAGGATCAAATGTTCGTCCAAGTAGATGCGCCGCTGGTATTCAATTTAGGCACCGACACAACCATCTGTAAGGATGAAGTGATTCATTTTGATGCGACAACAGGCGGCGCTTCGTATCTATGGCAGGACGGCTCAACCCATCCCACTTATACTATTAGAAATCCGGGATATTATGCTGTTACAATCAAAAACAGTTGTGGTACAAAAAGCGAAAACCTTACGTTACATATTTGTTGCGAAGGAGCCGAAATTCCTAATTTGATCACACCTAATGGTGATGGCAAGAATGAAACATTTTACATAGATTGTTATGGCAATGGTGATTATGAATTGAACATATACAACCAATGGGGCTCTCTGGTATATCAAAATAAAGCGTATCTCAATAACTGGGCAGGGAATGATGTGTCTGACGGCATTTATTATTTTGTACTAACGTTTCTGGACAAAAAGATCCATAACGGATGGGTGCATGTATTAAGATAAGCGTAAGCTATAAACGAGTAGATTGAGGATAAATATTTCTTCCGGGTGTGCAACGTATATTAAAGCAAAAGGGAATGTATAACAAGAAGACTCGTGTTGAATCGTTGAATCCTTCGACCTGCTTATTTCTTCTTTAAGGAAAAATTTACCGTTTAAATAAATTCTCTCCTAAAGCATCCGTACCATAAACTTTTCTGACATAGTATCTTCTTCTAACGTTTGGCCCTGAGGCTGATCGGTGAAACCTGCAATATGTATACCTCCTGTATTTCCAGATGAAAAATACGGAACAGGTATACGTTTCGATAGTGTGTCTGCAATTGCTACTTCTATTTTGTGAGCGACAATGAATTTCTCTTTGATGGTTTTAACAACATAGACAGTATCTCTGATAATAGCAGCTGGCTGTTGCACATAAACTGTGTCTGTGAATGTAGCTAGCGTGCTACTCTGGGTATGTGTAATAGGTTGCATATACAAAGTTGCTGTTAACAAACACCCGATTAATAAAGCTGCTGCCTGCCACGCCGGAATATTGTAGTGCAGAAGTTTTCTTACGTTTGAAGATCCATGCTTTTTAGCAAACTGTTCATCGAGCTTAGCTTTGATGGCATCATCGGTAAATACATGTGCATCAAAGTCATTTGAATAGGTGCTGCCGACAGCACCTACAGTCTTGCGTAATGCAGTATATGCATCTTCAGTACATACAGTCAAGACATGTGCTTTCTCTTCTTCTGTTAATGCGTTAAAATCTTTCGTTTCTATAAACGTTAAGATCTGTTTTTCCGAATAGTGTTGATCGTTCATATGTGCGGATTATAATCGTTCAATAGATTGGATAATTTTTTAATGGAATAAAACAACCGTGATTTTACAGTTCCTTCCGGACAATCAATGATCTCACTAATTTCCTTTATCGATAATTCTTCATAAAACCGAAGATGGAATATCATTTTATGCTCCTCCGGAAATGTATTTAATGCTGTTTCCAATTCTTTTTTAAATGCCGACAAGTCTATATTCTGAATACTTGATTCATTCTCATAATGATGCATATCAAGTTCTTCGTCTGTTTGTACTTCGTTCCGTATGGATAGACGTCTGTATTCATTACGGCACATATTTCCGCCAACACGATAGAGCCAGGAAGAAAACCGCATCTCCGGATCAAAGAGATGCGGTTTTTCAATCAGTTTAAGAAAAACATTCTGTGTAAAATCGTCTGCCTTTTCCCGATCACCCTGCAGCATTTTACAAAAGAAAAAATGCATTTTTTTTGCATACCGTATGTAGAGTTCATCAAAAGCATCTTTCCTGCCTGCTGAAAGTTGCTGCATCAACCGTTCGTCTGGTAGATCTTTACAGGATGATTTAAATAATCCCATACTTATCGGATCAGCTGTTCAACCGATGCTTCCAAATTATTGTCTGTTGTAATAACATCAATGTATTTTTTGATCCTTCGTGCTTTTGCTTCTTCTCCCGATAACACATAATGTTTATAGAGGGTTGTGAAGGGACCTAGATAGATCTGATTCACCCATTTAATAATACTTTCTTTTTCATCTTTTCTAAAATCAAGCAGAATATAATCGAGCAGAAAATCATTTTCATAATGCCTTTTTATAAGTGCTGTATTGTCTATGCGTTTTTTTGAATATTGAGACGCCAGACCAACAACATACAGGCGGTCTTTTATATATTTGCGTATTTCGCTTTTCTCATCCACTGTGTGTGAAATGTAAATTGGACGCTGTGTATACGTTGCAAGCACTTCAACAATTTTATTCAGCATGACTATTGATTTCTTGACATTTCCAACTCCTATTTTCAATTCATTAATCGTATCGGCAGGAAGTATTATGCCATGTTCTTTGAAAATGCGTTCGCGGTACTCATCTAAACAGATCAGAGAAGTATTCAATACAATTACATCTTTACGTATGTTCAGAGCGTCCTGCAGCATCCACAGGGGAAATGTATCATTATCGCCTTCGGTAAATACAATTGCATTCGGTTCAAGAGAAGCCATCAGATTATAACATACATTCAGCAGTTCCGGGGAATCAACTTGTAGATCATAATACTTTTTAACGAATTCTGTTCGTTTTTCTGCCGGTCCATATACTTCGTATCGTACAATAAGTTCAATCAGTACCTGTGGATCAGCTGGCTTTAATTGGTATGCCTTGAGTATATATTCAAAGCTATCCTTATCCCATACACCCATATCCCAGCTTTTAGTCAGGTTGTATGTAAACGTATTGGGGATTGCTTTGCCCATTTCATCAAAGAGTAATAGCATTTTACTTTTACTTTCTTCATAAGGCATTTGTAAAGTGCTGTTGTAATAGCGTGTGGATAGAAAATAATTGTACCATGCATTCTCTTCTTGTTTATGGGTATTTAGATACTCTTTCCAAAGTTCCATCTGCTGTTTATAATAAGCAGCATCTTTTGACTCAACAGTTATTTTTTTGATTTGCTCAGGCTGCTGAGCAAATGAGCTAAAACTCAGGCAAAAAAGGGCGATATATAGTATATAATTCATATTTCTGTAACGTTTAGAGTAAAGTTGATGCGCTTGCCGGCAAACAAAACTACATATAGTACACGTCAGATATTCAAACGTTCAATGCAAACCAAATATTTTCTTTCAGACAAAACACAACGGCAGTATAGTTTTGAGGATTCCAATTCTCAAATACTCTTCCGAATTTGTAATTCAACGTCGTTTAGTTAAGGTTTAATTAGGTTTAAACAATTCCCCTTTCTTATTCTTATAGGTCTTTCTTTTTCATTCTTCTGTTCTTTTGTCTTAATTACAAAAGAACACGCTGGCTCCAGTCTGAGCGCAGCGGAGACTGGTGTCCATCATTCGACAGTCTCTGACTGCACTATAGCTCTCACGCTCTTCCGATTTGTAATCCGGAAGCCAGATAAAAGGATTTGTAATCCATTCCCACCGCTGTCTCCGCATATTCCAGCACATCCCCTTGCAATAAACTGCCTGTTAAACATTTCTTAGATTGAAATCCTTACCCTTCATCGGTATTTCAAAGCATGAAAAAGTATACCTTAAGTATGGAAAGACTATGTCTGTAATATGCGTAAAGACTGGTATAAGCATGGATGTACCGGGTATGTTCCGGGGATGTTCCGTCTATGTTCCGCCTGGCACGGAAGTCAGGTAAGTTAAAGCAGGAGAATAAAATACTGCAAAGAATCAATCAACTAGCTAAAATCAATAAAAAAGAGCCAGCATCCCGTATATATTCAATACAAAGTTCTAAAATTATTAGATCAATATAAATGAAAAATGCATTTTAATTTCTCTTCTCACCTGGAGTTAATCTTTCGACACATGTTTGCTCTATCCACATTTACCTTAACCTCAGATCAACCCGTTGTCTGCCAACGTCCGCCAACCTTGTGCAGCATGATGTTAAATTATACGCAACACCAGAGAGTGTTGAGTTGTTGGCCCAAAAAGACACAACAATGGATTGAGCAGTTAGAAGGTAAGACGTTGCTATATCAATAACTATGCAAGAACACCAACTCTCCTATTTCCTTATCCTGCCAAAATGATTTATCTTCGCTAAAAGTAACAAATCAATTCTCAATGACAGCGCTTGAAAGAAAACAGCAAACAGAAACTTTTTTAAAAACATTAGGTATTCCTGTT
>Ga0247817_10000938_pt1 | contig 15433 bp, 3 predicted proteins | sample UWRJL212509R1_FD_178010 | JGI IMG/M metagenome (GOLD analysis project Ga0247817, IMG submission 178010) | Plant litter microbial communities from Arlington Agricultural Research Station in Wisconsin, United States - UWRJ-L212-509R-1 | ecosystem: Environmental > Terrestrial > Plant litter >... | reverse complement strand
CAGCACCTTCCAATTCTGATAATTTGCCTAATGCCGGAGTAACAGTAACGGGTTCGGTTGCGGCAGGTGTTACAACGGCTACTGTAACCACTTTAGCACCAGGTACACAATATTACGCATACGTGCGTTCCAAATGTGGTCCGGATGGAGGCTGGAGTCCGGCAACGGCTTTTACAACATTATGTGCTCCTTACACAGGACTTCCTGGAACACCATATACTCAAAACTTCAGTAGTGCTTCAGTACCTGCATTTCCGGTTTGTAATACTATGGAAAATTTGGCAGCGCCTACTTATACTTCGGGTAAATGGGTTACCGCTGTTGCTACCGCTCCTAACTGGGGCTTTGCGACACCACACGCCAGGACATTGGTAAACCCAGCATCAGGTGTTAATAATAATACGTCATATTTTACACAGGGTATCGCGCTTCAGGCAGGTACATCATATCGTTTGTCTTATTTATACGGAGCATCATCTGAAGCGTCTTACACGCAGCAAAATATGACAGTAAAATTTGGAACCTCTCCTTATAATGCAAGTATGGCTACTACATTGGCAACACATACCGGAATAAAAGGCGGACCATATACCAATGTGGTTAATTTTACGCCAACAGTAACTACAACTTACTACTTTGGTTTTTATGATACAACAGTTAAAGGGAATGCTACAACGCTTTTGGATGATATTGTGCTTAGCATATCTACCTGTTTGCAGCCAACTGCTTTGCTTTCGGGAGCCATAACACCTTACAGTGCGATTATCAGTTGGACACCACCAGCTTCGCCACCTGGCAGCGGATATGAATTTTATTGGAATACAACAGGAGTTGCACCTAATGGCACTACTGTGCCGTCTGGAACTGCGTCTACCGGAACGACAGGTAATTTGAACGGACTTCCGGCGGCATCTACAATCTATTATTGGGTACGTTCTAATTGTGGCAATGGTGACCGTAGTGGCTGGGCACCGGGAACTCCATTTGTTACTCCTGCCGCAGTCACGCCTGGGACACCTTATTGTACGCCTGTAGGAAGTGATCCTGACGGAAATGGAATTACGAATGTGAAAATCGGGACTATAGATAATACAACTGGTCTTGAGGCTGGTGGATATGGAAATTATTCTAATTTGATAACCAATGTGGCAAGAGGTGCGACAGTTACTGTAAGGATCAAATACGAAACAGAAGGTTATCCTTACAGCACTGCTGCATATATTGACTGGAATAATGATGGAGATTTTTCTGATGCTAACGAATATAATTTTTTAGGTGTTTCGTCTGCAGACAATCCAAGTATCTTCACAAGCAGTTTCAATGTTCCGGCTGGCGCTCCGTTAGGACAGCACCGTTTGAGGATTGGAGGAGAGGATGATGACTTCGGAACTGCAACAAATCCTTGCAGAATTGGTTTTTACCAGGTTTTTGAAGACTATAGTATCTTTGTAATTTCAGCTCCAACACCAATAACACTTAGTGATACCGATTATAATGCAACAATTTGCAGTGGTACTTCGACTGGAACTGTGACCATTACCTCTTCAGGATATACGACTTATTCGTGGTTCCCGGAAACTGGAGTGAGCGGAAATTCGGTTTCAGGCTACACCTTTAATCCGGGTTCATCCCAAACATATACGTTAACAGGATTCAATAGTTCTACATTTGCTACGACCACAGTGACCTATAATGTTGAGGTGAATCAGGTGCCAACTCCTTTGACAATAACACCAACTTCTGCTACAGTATGTCAAGGACAAGTAGTGCCGCTGATATCTTCGGGTGGAATCGTTTCAGGATTGCCAATTTATTTAGAAAAATTTAATGGATCAGCACCAGGATGGACAGTTAGTTATTCAGGCACAAATGCGGCTTTAGGTGCTTGGGGATTGGCTCCGGATGGATATGTTCCTTTTCTATTTGGTCCGGACTATCATAGTAATGACAGTTCTCAATTTGCCTTTACGGAAAGTGATGCGCCGGGTGATTATCCTATTATTACTACTTTGACTTCGCCATTGATAGATTTGAGTGCTTACGATACAGCCTCTCTAAGTTTCTGGCAGTCCTATTTGCATTTTAATGGTCCGGAAAATGGGCAGGTGCAGATTTCTACTACAACGGCTACAGGTCCGTTTACAACTTTACAAACTTACGGTTCAGGTACTACTGATGTTGGTGCTCCAAACGCATTTGTAAATTCTACAATTGATTTGACACCATATGCTGTGGCTAATAATTCTGTATATATCCGTTTCACCTATACTGCAAGATTTGATTGGGGATGGGCGATAGATAATGTTGAAGTAACAGGAGGGGCTCCGGCTGTAACCTGGTTGCCAATTACAGGATTGTATAAAGATGCTGCCGGTACTGATCCTTACACTACAGGTTTCGGTGCAAAAACGGTGTATGCGAAACCTTCAACCACCACCACTTATACAGCCAGTGCGGAAAATGCTTTGGGATGCAGCGTTTCGTCTAATACTGCTACTATTACAGTAACGCCATTGGCCGCAGGAACTGCTACCGGAGGAACAACACTTGGTTGTGGTGTGAATTCGGCTACATTGTCAGTAACAGGTTATGCTCCAAATGTGGTAGGCTCAATCGCAAGATGGGAATCGGCAGATAATCCTGCATTTACAGGAGCTGTTACTGTGCCTGGTTCTGCAGGGCAGCCATCTATTGTTGTTACCGGTGTAGTCGCCACGACATATTATAGAGCTGTTATTGTTGGTTGTAATACTGTTTATTCTAATACTGTAATTGTTTCAGTGCCTTCAGTTACATGGACCGTAGGTACGGGATGGAGCAATGGAACAGGTCCGGATATCAATACCAAGGCAGTTATTGATGGTGATCTTACGCTATTAACACCATTAAGCGCCTGTTCGATATATGTAAAAAGTGGAACATTGAAAGTAGGTGTGGACAATGAAGCAGATCCGGACGCGGTTGCAGATATTCCTGTTACTTTAACAGTTGCTAATGAATTTAAAGTAAACTCTCCAACGGCTTCTGCGATATTTTATAATACAACAAGCCTCATTCAGGGCGCATCTACAACCGTTAATGCCAATACCGGAAATATTACTTACCAACGCAGGACCAGAATGCGTAAATTTGATTTTACTTATTGGTCCACACCGGTAAGCAATCAGGCTCTGACAAACTTGTCGCCGTTTACGATATCTGATAAATACTTTTATTTCAATACCACAATCCATGCCTGGGATTTCGTCTCATCGCTTTCGGTAATGACGCCTGCTATTGGTTATATTATACGTGCGCCTCAATTTTTTGATATAACAAACTATGCTTATTTTACCGGTAAATTTGAAGGAGTTCCGAATAATGGTAATTATAATGTAGATATTGTTTATAGTGCATTGGGTAATGTAAATTGTATCGGAAATCCTTATCCTAGTGCTGTGAGTGCACTCGATTTCATTAATGGTAACGCTGCAGCTTTCGGACCTACGGGGACCACACTTTATTTCTGGACACATAACACACCAATTACCAATAATGACTATTCCGCAAGTGACTATGCTTCGTATAATGTTACAGGTCCGGTCACTGCTAATGCTCAGGATGCGGATAGCAGTCCTTGCGCCAATTGTAATAATTCTGTTCCTACAGGCTATATAGGCGCAGGCCAGTCTTTTATGATTGAAGCGGTTTTTCCTGGAACTGTTAAAACGGCAACTTTTACAAATGCCATGCGTTATGGAGGTTCTAACAACGGACAATTTTTTAGATCAGGTCCTGAAAATGCGCTTGAGAATATTGAAAGAAACCGCATATGGCTCGAACTAAAAAATGCAGAAGGTGCTTACAAACAAATGCTGGTAGGTTACGTCCAAAATGCGACCGATAGCTATGATAATGGTTTTGATGGAAAAGCAATTGAAGCCGGAAATCCCGTAAGTTTATATTCAATAGCGGCTGATACCAAATTGACTATTCAGGGAAAAGCATTGCCTTTTGAAATTACAGATCAGGTTCCGGTAGGATTTAAAACTTCAATAGCCGGAAATTACAATATCAGTCTTTCAAAATTTGACGGATTGTTTACAGATGGTAATATCGTTATTTATCTTGAAGACAAATTACTTAATGTCATTCATAACTTAAAAGCCAGTCCTTATAATTTTGTTACTGAAGCAGGTACTTTTGATAATCGTTTTGTATTGCGTTACGAAGACAGTTGGCTTGCGATTACTAGTCCGGTATTTAATGAAAATGCAGTTGTGGCTTATTCCAAGAATTCAGATATCCATATTAAGACATCTGATGTCGATATGAAATCAGTAGACATTTATGATGTCCGGGGCCGATTGCTTTTGAGTCAAAAAGATATTAACGGTAATGCGGCAATATTTAATAATGTCAACCTGCCGCATCAGGTATTGATTGTTCACATTACTTCTGTGGATGGCAGTATCGTCAGTAAAAAGATTATTTTTTAAATAGGAAATTATTTCCACTTCCTTCTATAAGGCAGTTAGTTAATTTAACTAACTGCTTTTTTACCCTTTATCGTATTTATTTTCATTTAATCGATTAACTGCTTCTTGTGTTAAGTATTTATTAAAATCTTCATATATTAACGTTTTATTTTAACCCAATTTTTTAAATTATGATTATAAACTACAATTCGTTGGGCAACGGTAGGGATACCTGGCTCAAAAATGATGTTGGTGAAGTCGTTGGCTCACCGCCGACAATTTCGAAAAAATCCAAAGGGATTTCGTGGCTGCTCACTATGATGATGTTTATTGCTTTAATTGCATCACAATTGTCTTCAGCTCAGGTGAGTTTTACGCAGAACTGGGCCACTACTGCGAATGCATGGACAAGTTCAGGAGTTGCGTCATTCTCTAGGACAACGACGAGTGTTTGTGCTACTACTGGTTCTGTACGCGCTAATCTTTATACTAGTGCAACTACTGGTGTATTGACCTCAGGGTTGACAGGAACCGCTACTGGTGGGGTAGTTACCATGAATTATCAATATAAGATAATTAATTTCTCAGGTAGTGCGGCTACGCCAGCAACTTTTGGAAGTTTTAAAGTTCAGTATGCTTCCTCTACAAGTGGTCCTTGGACAGACGTTCCGAGTTCTACCATTTCTACGAATCACGTTCCTTCAACCAGTTGTGTTACCAAAACGCTAACATTTACGCCGCCGGCAGGTAGTCTGTATGTTAGATTCACTGCAACATGGGCAGCTGGAGATTATTATTTATATTTTGACGATGTTTCACTTAGTGAAGTGGCTGTAGCCTGTTCAGGAACACCTACTCCGGGAAATACAACAGCGCCGGCAAGCGTTTGTTCGGGAGTGAACTTTGCTTTAGGAATACAAAATGCTACAGCAGGAACAGGGGTGACCTATTCTTGGCAGAGTGCAGATGATTTAGCTTTTACTACAGGTGTTACAACACTGGGTACTGCAAGTACGCAAACTACCAGCCAAACTGCTGCGAAATATTATAGGGTTAATGTTACCTGTGGTGGCAATACCACAGCGAGTACGCCTGTTTTGGTTCCGATGAGTGGATTTTTAGATTGTTATTGTCAATCAAGAGCAACTACTGGAGATGCATCTGATATCATTGCAAATGTTGTAATCACTAATATTACTCAGTCTACCAACGTAACTCAGGCTTCTACTGGTGCGGCACCATATTTTACTTCCTATAATAACACGCCTTTAAGTGTACAACAGGGAGATAATATGTCAGTTGCTATTAAAGTAGGAAGCGATACCAACCAGCATACTGCCGCGTGGGTTGATTTTAACAGAAACGGATCATATGATGCCAATGAAAATGTAGGCCTCTCCGTTGCTGGCGGACAAGTTGGTGCTAATGCTACAGTAACCTACACTTTCGCTGTCCCTTCTGATGCTTCAGTAGGACAAACAAGATTAAGAGTTCGAGGAGGATCAGATGATCCGGCTGTTTATACTGCTGCTGGCGCCTGTACTAATACAGGCTATGGCGAAACAGAAGATTATCTATTGAATATTACCGCTCTACCGGCTTGTTCTGGGGCACCAACACCTGGGAATACAACAGGTCCGGCGACTATTTGTCCCGGAATTAGTTTTACTTTAGGACAGGAAATGGCAAATTCTGCAGGATTAACTTATCAGTGGGAAAGCGCAGATGATTTGGCTTTTACATCGAATGTTGTAGCCCTTGGAACTTCCTCAACACAGACTACTTCGCTAACAGCTTCCAAATATTACAGAGTTTCAGTTACCTGTAGTGGAAGTACTACAATAAGTACGCCGTTGCATGTGGTTGTAAAACCATACACAGAGTGTTATTGTAAACCGGCAACTACTTACGGATGTGCTGATGGAGACGTTGTTGCAAGAGTTGTCCTGAATACGCTTGACAATACTTCCGGAACAGGATGTCCTAGTGATCCAACACCGGGAAATACTACTTATGTAGCATTTGGTGAAGGTCCGGGTTATTCAGATTATACAGGCAGTACCAATCCGGCACATACTACAACACTTCAGGCTGGAGCAAGTTATAACCTTTCAGTTTATATTGCGCGTTATAGTGAAGCTGTAGCTGCGTGGATTGATTATAATGATAATGGAATTTTTGAAGAAAGTGAAAAAGTAGGATCAGCAATTGCTATCGGAAGCGGTGTCACAGGCCAAATAAGCCCTGCGACTACTTTTCCAATATCATTAGCATGTAATCCTCCTGTAGGTGTACACCGCATGAGGCTTAGAATTATGTATAACTACATTCTTGGAAGTGTTACTGCGGCAACCGCTGCACAAGTAGGTCCATGTAATGCTACAGATTACGGCGAAACTGAAGACTATCTGGTTACTATTACAGAACCGGCAGCCTGTCCTCAGCCTTCTAATTTAGGAGCATCTGCAGTAACTACAACTACAGCAAATTTGACATGGACAAAAGGATGTGCTGAAACGGCATGGAAAGTAGTAGTTCAGCCTGCTGGTACAGGAGTTCCTGCGCCAGGTGCGGGAGTTGCTGTAACTGGTTCAGGTACAACAATTACTTACCCTGTAACTTATTCAGGTCCTTCTGAATATTATGTAAGAGCCGATTGTGCCGGTGATGGCTTGAGTTTATGGACTGGCCCGTTTGCTTTTGGACCTCCATCTTGTACTACGCAACTTACACCTGCTAATGGTGCAACTGGCGTAAGCTCAACTGTAGATACAGTTTTATCATGGACACCTGTAACAGGTGCTACATCTTATGATGTTTACCGTGGATTGACAAGTACAACAATGACTTCAATAGGAAATACAACAGGAACTTCGGGTACGATTGCAAGTGCGTTTGCAACTACTTATTTCTGGCAGGTTATCCCTAAAAACGCGGTTGGAAGTGCTGTCGGATGTAGCATATTTAGTTACACAACTGAATTGCCACCTGCAGGAGATATCTGCTCTTCAGCAATCTCACTTGATACTTTAACTTCGCCTGTTAGCGGCACAACTGTTGGATTTAGTAATGATCTTGTATTGTCTTGTGACTTATTCTCTGACGATACTGCAGCAGACGTTTTCTATAAGGTTACAGTTCCGGCAGGATATATATTAAGTATTGGACAAACCGCTAATAATTATGACTCGGTTCATGCCGCTTTCTATGGTACTTGTGAAGCTGTAACTCAGATTACTTGTGTTGATGATAGTGAAGATGGTACTGAAACTAATGCTGTGGTATGGACCAATACTACAGGCGCACCAGCTACTGTGTTTTGGGTTCAGGACGGTTATGATGAAAACGGAACTTATACTTTAGCATGGAGTGTTACACCTCCGCCATTGGCAATCGCTTCAATAGATAATGATTCAACATGTTCTAATGATTTGGCCAATACAGGTGTAATCACTTTAACAGGAACAGAAATTACCGGAGTAACTTCGATTGATCTTAATGGAATTCCTGTTAACTATACTGTAGTTAATGATACTACGATTGAAATTACTCTAATTCCGGCGAATTACGCTTCTTACACTTCTGGAACATTTGCGATTTACAGCGATACTCCGGTAGCTTACAGTCCGCCATTTACAATTAATGTTGTTGACCCGATCCCGAATACTGTAAATCCAACATCAGTATGTCTTGGAGAAGAACTTACTTTCTTCAACGAAGTTCCGGGAGAATGGACGTCAGATGATATTGCCGTTGCAACAATTCTGGGAACAGGACAATTGACTCCGGTTGCTACAGGAACAGTCAATCTGAGATACACCGTTTCTAACCCTGAAACAGGTTGTACAAGCTTTAGATTGTATCCAATAACAGTAAATGAACCAGTTTATGTGGTATCTAATACTGTAGATCCAACCGCAGCTGAAGGAGGAAGTACAACGATCAGCGTTAGTGTTGATGGTACAGGTCCTTATACTTACTTATGGGAAGTGAAAACCGATCTTGAGTCTGGTGATTTTGAACCTATTACATTGCCAGGATTCTCCAACATGGATTCTGCTAATTTATTATTGACCAATGCAGATGCATCTTATGATGGATATCAGCTAAGAGCTACAATAACAGGTGCTTGTGGTTCTACTCAAACAGAAGCTATAGACCTGCATGTACAAGCTACCGGATTTGAAACACAACCGGCTGCAACTGTAACGGTTTGCGCACACAACACTACTCCTGTAAGTTTCTCTGTAGTGGCTTCGCCAGATGTTACTACTTATGAGTGGTTCGTTAATACAGGTGGTATTTTCTATACTTCTGTTGTTGATGGTGGTATTTTCTCCGGACAAGGAACAGATACGCTTTCATTAACCAATGTAACCATTGAGAATAATGGATGGAAATTCAGAGTTGTAGTTACAGGAAATGCAGAAGCTACTTCCAGTTTCGGAACACTTATAGTAAACGATTCCCCAGCTATTACAGTACAGCCTAACAGCCCTGAAGTTTGTTTCAGCGGAGCGGTTAATACACCTATTACACTTACAAGTACCGGTGCTTCTTCTTACCAATGGTTGTACAGTACTTCTTTAAACGGAGAATATCTGCCGGTAGCTAACGGTACACCAGCCGGGTCTCTTTACTCTGGTGCTGCAACAGCTAATTTAGGAGTTACAACGACTTCCGCTACTCCGGTTGCTACTTACTATTACAAAGTCAACCTTATATCAAGCTGTAGTACATTGCTTTCAGATGCTGCTCAGTTAACTGTAAATGGAGCGTCAATTACAGGACAACCTGCGGCGACATCTTTAATTCCTGGTGGAACTGCGTCTTATACAGTTGCGGCAACCACTTCATTGAGCCCTTCTTATCAGTGGCAATATTCTACTTCAGCGACTACTGGTTTCGCACCGGTAGCAAACGGTACTCCGGCTGGAGCAACATACACAACTGCTGCCGGAGGCGCTACGCTTAATATCGCTACCTTAGGAACTACGCCTTTAGGAACATCAAATTTCTACAGAGCAGTAGTAACTTCCGGAACTAATGGTTGTTCGGTAACTACAAATGCAGCAAGGTTAACAATTGCGAGCTATTGTTCTAATATCGTTTTTGCTGATGTTATTGAACCTATAACCTCTGTTGTTTTCGCAGGAATCAATAATACGTCTAGTGCAACTGACGTAGAAGTTGGTGAACCGGGAGCAATTGCTCTTGAAGATTTTACTGCTATTACAGGAAATGTAACTACTCAAAATACCTATGAGATGAGAATCAAAGGTAATTCTGTAGGTAACTATACCAATAATTACAGAGTGTTCATTGACTGGAATAAAGACGGTGATTTTGCCGATGCCGGTGAAACTTACAATGCTGGTACAATTACAAACTCTACAGGAGTTGACGGTCTCACAGCGGTATCTTCTATTACAGTTCCTGCTGGCGCATTGCCTGGAACTACACGTATGAGAGTTAAGAAAATATTTGGCACAGATGATCTTGCTAATCCTTGTTTGGGTGCAGATTATGGTCAGGTTGAAGACTATTCTCTTAATGTAACAACCTGTACGCCGGTTAGCTGGTATGCAGATACAGATAGTGATGGTTATGGAAACACAGCCACGCTTGTCACAGCTTGTATTTCTCCTGCAGGAACATGGGTTCATGTTGGCGGAGATTGTGATGATACCAACACTGCTATTTATAGAACAGGTAACTTCTATGCAGATGCAGATAATGATGGTTACACAGTTGGTGGTTTAGTATCTGTTTGTTACGGATTGAATACTCCTACAGGTTACAAAGCCACTTCATTAGGAACAGATTGTGATGATACCAATGTTCTTATCTATAGAACTGGTTCTTTCTATGTTGATGCTGATAACGATACTTTCTACAATGGCGGTCTTGCGCAAACCGAGCAATGCTACGGAGCGACTACGCCATCAGGATTTGTACCGGTTGGCGATAACAGCGGAACAGACTGTGATGATACCAATGGACAGATCAATTCTAACCACGTTGAGGTATTGGGTAATGAGACCGATGACAACTGTGATGGTACCAACAATGAAGTTGCTCCATTGAGTAACCTTCTTGCCAGCCATTGCGGAAGTACATTAGCGCACATCTCAAACACTTTGTTTGCAGTTCAGGTTCCAACGGCTCAGGGGTATCGTTTTGAAATCAGTATCAATGGTAACAACCCTAGATATTTTGATTCGGCTACCAACCATTTCAGCTTATTGAATATTCCTGGAGGCGTTCTTTACAACACGACTTACACCGTAAGAGTTGCTGTTAAGACCAATGACTTCTGGAGGGCTTACTCAACTACTTGTTTGGTCACAACTCCACCGATTCCGGCTAAAACATTTGTTAGTCCGGCGCAATGTGGTACTACTGTAGCAAGCATGTCTACTACGATCTTTGCTGTACAGGCAACATCAGCTAACCAATACCGCTTTGCGGTTTCTGACGGAGTTACCGAAAGAACTTACGACAGCGCAGTGAACAGGTTCAGCTTTGCAGCTTTGGGCGGATTGTCTTACAACACTACTTATTCAGTACGTGTAGCCTTGAGATTCGGTACAACATGGGAAGATTACGGAACGGCATGTAACATTACTACGCCATTGGCTCCGCCTACTTCTAATGTAATCCCTTCATTGTGCGGAACGACAATCAGCAACGGCTGGACAACAATCTTTGCGATGCAGGTTCCTGAAGCTACCGGTTACCGTTTCAACGTGACTGCTCCTGGAGTAACACGTTTCTACGATACGCCAGACAACAGGTTCAGCCTACGCAACATCCCATCGTTTACGGTAACGCCGAATACGACTTATACTATTACGGTACAAATTCTTTACAACGGATTCTACCAGACAGCAGGATCAGCTTGTACAATCACTACCGCTGGCGTGGTTACCAGACAGGCAGAGACAGCAGTATCGGTATTTGATGTGAAAGCGTATCCAAACCCTTACGCGGATACTTTCAAATTTGATATGAATACATCAAGTGAAGAAACAGTAAACGTGAAAGTATACGATATGTTAGGCAAACAGATTGAGTCTCGTGAGTTCAGTGTATCTGAATTAGGAACTCAGGAAGTAGGAACCCGTTACTCATCAGGTGTATACAATATCATTGTAACACAAGGTGAAAACGTGAAAACACTTCGTGTGATTAAAAGATAATTAATTTCTTATAATTTAAGGAAGCCTCTCAGCAATGGGAGGCTTTTTTTATACATGAAAAAACCATCAAAAAAATTTGAGTGGTTCTATTCAATTTTGTTATCTACTTGTCAACATATGATGTATTTCACGATTTCCATGATCGATAAATCGATAATGATACTCCAGAAGTCTGTATTAAAATATATTTAGTCTCTTAGCCTCTGCAAAAAAAGCATAAAAAAACCGACTTCTGTAGAAGCCGGTTAGTATCGGATAAGTCAGGAATTTAATAAACCTGTTGTCTTTTTCTTTTTAAAGTATAAAATGCAAATAAAATTGCAATAATTCCAAGCCAGATTAATTTACCGTCTATGGGAGCCGGAGGGGTATCACCGCCTTCAAGGCCACCACTACCATCATCATCTCCCGGTTGGGCAAACACGACAAGATCGGACAGTAGGAAAAAGCCAAGAATAATTGTTTTAAAAAAGCTGTTTTTCATTTCCAAATGTAGATTAAGTTGCAAATATATGAATCATTATTATAAAAACTAATTTGTTGTTAAAAATAATAGATGGTGCAGCTGTTTTGTAAATTGAAAAATCGACTGTCAATTAGCTGTTTATCTTATTCAAATTCAGAAGTAAAAAACAGCTTAACATTTGGATATTTGCTTTGTGTCATTTGAATAGTAAAATCGGAATCGGCTAAAAAAACCAATTGTCCATATTTATCTGTTGCAAGAAACTTCTGCTTTATTCTCTTAAATTCTTTGAACTCTTCACTCTTAGGGTCATTTGGCTTTACCCAACAGGCTTTGTGTACCGGAAAATTTTCATAAGTACATTTCGCCCCATATTCATGCTCCAGTCTGTATTGTATTACTTCATATTGTAATGCGCCTACAGTGCCAATTATTTTTCTGTTATTCATTTCTAAGACAAACAATTGCGCCACGCCTTCATCCATTAATTGATCAATGCCTTTGTCAAGTTGTTTTGCTTTCATCGGGTCGGCATTGTTGATGTACCTGAAATGCTCCGGAGAAAAACTTGGAATTCCCTTAAAACTCATAATTTCACCTTCTGTCAATGTGTCGCCGATTTTAAAATTTCCGGTGTCATGGAGTCCGACAATATCACCAGGATAGGAAATATCAACGATTTCTTTCTTCTCTGCGAAAAAGGCATTCGGACTTGAGAATTTCAGGTTTTTATTCTGCCTTACATGGAGATACGGTTTATTCCGCTCAAAGGTTCCCGAAACGATTTTTATAAATGCCAGACGGTCACGGTGTTTCGGATCCATATTGGCGTGAATCTTAAAGACAAAACCCGCCATTTTTTCTTCTTCGGGTTTAACCAATCTCGTTTCTGAATCTTTGGGTCTTGGAGACGGTGCGATTTCAACAAAGCAATCAAGAAGTTCGCGAACCCCGAAATTATTCAAAGCGGAGCCGAAAAAAACAGGCTGGAGTTTTCCCTGCAAATAAAGTTCCCGATCAAATTTCGGGTAGACTTCATCAATCAACTCGAGTTCTTCACGTAATTTGTCTGCTGGTTTCTGGCCAATTATTTTCTCCAGTTCAGGATTCAATACATCAGAGAAAGCTATAGTTTCTTCAATGTTTTTTCGGCTGTCACCGCTAAAAAGATTAATGTTTTGTTCCCAAAGATTGTAAATTCCCTGAAAATCATATCCCATACCAATTGGAAAACTTAACGGAGTTACGGTTAGCCCGAGTTTTTGCTCCACTTCATCCATCAAATCAAAAGCATCCTTTCCTTCCCGGTCCAATTTGTTGATGAACACAATAATCGGGATATTCCGCATGCGGCATACGGCAACAAGTTTTTCAGTTTGCTCCTCGACACCTTTCGCGACATCGATAACGACAATTACGCTATCAACAGCAGTCAGTGTACGGAATGTATCTTCGGCAAAATCCTTGTGTCCGGGTGTATCCAGAATATTGATTTTTTTGTCCTTATAATTGAATGCCAATACCGAAGTAGAAACCGAAATCCCTCTCTGGCGTTCAATTTCCATAAAATCGGAAGTGGCTCCTTTTTTAATCTTATTGTTTTTTACGGCTCCGGCTTCCTGAATGGCACCACCAAAAAGCAGTAATTTCTCTGTTAAGGTCGTTTTTCCGGCATCAGGGTGCGAGATGATTCCAAAGGTGCGTCGGCGTTGTATTTCTTTTAAAAAACTCATAGCTGTTATAAATGGTCTGCAAAAATACTATTTATTCAACAAATAAAACATATTTGTATGAATCCCGGTATCCTAACCTTTTGGCGGGCCAGATTTACAGGGCTGTAAGGCGTTAATAATTTTTTGTTAATAGTATTGCGTATACTTGTTTAATGCATTTGAATTGTTATTTTTGTTGATTGAAATCGAGAAAAAAACCAGGCATCAAAACCATCTTATAACAAACAGAAATTTTAAAAGAATGAAAATGAAACAATTGTTTTTCGGATTATTACTTTCCTTAAATTTAGTGAGTTACGCCCAAAGCAGCAAAAAGGAAGTTTTATTTACAATTGATGAAAAACCTTATTATACCGACGAATTCTCAAGAGTTTACAATAAGAATTTGGACCTCGTTAAGGACGAATCCCAAAAAGATCTGACACAATACCTCGAACTTTTTATTGGTTATAAGCTTAAAATTAATAAAGCCAATAAATTAGGACTTCAAAACGGTGATGCCTATAAGAACGAACTTGCTTCTTACAGGACACAACTTTCCAAAAACTACCTGACCGATTCCAAAGTGACCAAAGAGCTTGTTGAAGAAGGTTATCAACGGTCGCTTAAAGAAATCAAAGCATCCCATATTTTAATAACAGTTGATGAAAATGCAGCACCGGCTGATACGCTCGCAGCTTATAATAAAATTGAAGCAGTTCGCAAGCGCGCGCTTAATGGAGAAGATTTTGGTGCATTAGCCGTAGAATTTTCACAAGATCCATCAGCAAAAGACAATAAGGGCGATTTGGGTTATTTCTCTTCATTCCGCATGGTATACGCATTTGAATCTGCCGCGTTCAAAACGCCAAAAGGTAAAATATCAAATCCGGTGCGTACACGTTTTGGTTACCATATTATTAAGGTCGATGATGTCAGAAACAATCGCGGTGAAATAACTGTTGCGCACATTATGATCCTGAATCCCAAAGAGGACAATGCCGCAGAAAGAGAAAAAGCCAAAAGTACCATTCAGGACATTTACAAAAAAATACAGCAGGGAGAAAGTTTTGAAAGCCTGGCGAAACAGTTTTCAGATGATAAGTCTTCTTCTTCCAAAGGTGGTGTTTTGTCGCGTTTCGGATCAGGGCAATTGAGTTCTGAAGAATTCGAGAATACAGCTTTTTCATTAACTCCTGAAAAACCTTTATCAGAGCCTTTTCAAACTAAATTCGGATGGCATATTGTCAAACTTATCGAAAGGCATCCGGTCAAAACTTTGGAGGAAATGAAATCGGAATTGGAAAATAAAGTGGGCAAAGATGACCGTTCGCGCCTGATAACCAATTCACTTAATGAAAAATTGAGAAAAAAGTACGCCATCAAAAGGGACAATAAATTGTATGCGGCTGCATCAAAAGCAATTACCGGCGATTTTTACGAAAACAAATGGGCTGTTCCTGCAAACATGAAGCCTTACGATGGAAAATTATTTGTGATTAAAGACAAAACCATTACCGGAACCGATTTTCTTAATTATGTGAATGCCCAGCAGAAAGGAACCAACACTATAAAACCAATCAACAAATTGACAGA
>Ga0247817_10000936_pt1 | contig 15442 bp, 7 predicted proteins | sample UWRJL212509R1_FD_178010 | JGI IMG/M metagenome (GOLD analysis project Ga0247817, IMG submission 178010) | Plant litter microbial communities from Arlington Agricultural Research Station in Wisconsin, United States - UWRJ-L212-509R-1 | ecosystem: Environmental > Terrestrial > Plant litter >... | reverse complement strand
CTTGCCGTCGCCGACGAACGCCTACATGATTCTCACCATGTTGATCTACGCGATGAGCGTCTCCGCCGACGGATACATCAACGACCGCGACGGCGCATTCGACTGGCCCGGCTTCAGCGACGAGCTCTTCGAGGCCCACCTCGAACGGGTCGCGTCGCTCGGCGGCTACATCCTGGGCCGCCGGCTGTACGAGAACATGACCGTGTGGGAGACCGACCCGGCGATGCGACAGACACCGACCGGCGCCGCGTTCGCCGACGTCTGGACGGCCCTGCCGAAGGTCGTCTTCAGCCGCACGCTCACCGGTCTCGTCGGCAACGCCCGGCTGGCCACCGGGTCGGTGGCCGAGGAGGTCGCGGCGGCGCTGCGTTCGGGCGACGTCGAGATCGGCGGAGCCGACATGGCCGGCCAGGCGGTCGAGCTCGGTCTCGTCGACGAGTTCAGGATGTTCCGGTTCCCGGTGGTGACCGGAGGCGGCACGCCGTACTTTCCGCCGGTCACCCGCGACATCGCGCTCGACCTGGTCGAGAGCCGCGACTTCGGCGAGCGCGTGGTCTACGAGCGCTACCGCCGCGCCCATTAAGGCGCTCGGCTCAGAGACCGGTCTGGCTGACCCCGTACTTGGCTTGCTCGGGCGTGAAGCCCTCGAATAGCAGCTGATCGATCAGACCCGAGCGCGAGAACGAGTTTTCCAGTTGGTCCAAGGATTGCCCGCGCCAACGCCGAACCACCCTCTCGACGGAGCAGTTTCGTGTTTGCGGTGGTCGGCCTGACAGGATTTGAACCTGCGACCCCTTGGAGGGTTCAAGCCCTAATTTCGGTCGCTGCCGAATGTCTCCGAAAACCCTCGGATTCCCTTATGTTTACAGGGAACCGGGCGGTTCACTGGTGTCGATTCTACGCGATCACGTCGAGTCGGTCACGGTTGTTTTTGATGGGTAAATGATGGGCATTTGAACCGCTTTTCGGCGCATTGCGCGTGTCAATGCGAGAGCACTGCGCGCCGCCTCACCGCCGATTCCGACGCTTCACCACCGCGTCTGCGACGCGAAATCTCGGGCAAGTAAGTCTATTTGCGGAGGGTGTAAGACGAACTGTAGAGCGAAAGCAAAGCACGTCCGACGTACAGCAGCTGATAAGTAATCAATCCGGCAGCGACGGCAGTACCGTATTCATTCGCTGTACCCGTGCCAATAAAGATCACCAAAGCGCTCAAGTACGCCGTGCTCAATATTCCGGCAAAAACCGTCCATAGAAGGAGGGTTCGCATGTCGTCGATGGTGGTTCGGCGGGCCGTGTCGAATAGGAGGTCCGGATCGGAGCGGGCATCCAGGCTCCGCTCCCAAAATCGCATGGCCATTGTGAAGATCAAGCCGGTCATGATCGAGGTCGCCGTCAATAGGACGCCGATAGCGTTCGTCTTCGCTCCCATAAGCAAGACAAAGGACCCAACAATCAGGGCGATTGAGATGAAGAGGATGAACAGACCCAGCTTGCGTGGTCTATCAGCTTTCGCCTCCTCACTGAGCGCGAGGTGGTCACGGAGTATCTGGGATGGTGTGATCTGGGACATTCCAAACCACCTTCCAGGTCGATGGAACTTCAATCGGATCGTGCACGTTGGGTACGGCGCAATCGGTCACCGCACTACCGGGAATAGTAAAGCTACCCTTGACGTCCGACACTATATCCTTAGCGACTCTCACGAAATCGGAATCATCGGGACGCTCGATTTCATCTTGAAGAACCGGTTGCCCGTTCTCATCCAACTGGTTTGGCGTTGGGGCACCCTTGGTGAGGGAGTAAACCAGCGCTGGGCCTTCCTGAACTCCCAGAGTGAATGTTCTTGAGTTGCCCGATGGCAACGTGACATTCATTTTGGCCTTGACACCGAGCTTCTTCAGCTTTTTGCCTGTGGTCCGCACCCCTGCGGCTTCCAGCGAAGGGTTTATGACGCCGAACACCTTGTTGACGTCGAGTTTGCCGTTATCGTTCGAGAAATTCGAGAGTGGACGAGCTTTCCGGAACTTGAAATTGAGTCCAAAGAATCCATCCAAATGGGAAATATCTATGAAACGGCCATCGGGGTCCGTCTTCTTCGGGAACTCGAAATTAACCGCGTTGAACATGAGCGGGATTGCAGCCATGTCAGCAGCGGTGGCGAGTGGCGCATGGGTGAACAGAGAACCTTCGATGTTGGTCTGAATCGTGTCCTTGAGAAGCTTGGCGTTGAAGGAGGCAATGCCACGACCGCCAATACGTTCGGTCATAAGCAGCGCATAGCTCGCACCCGCAGGGAAGAGGATTAGATTTCGAAACTCGATGTCTTCGATGTGCTTGGCAGTTCGTTCGAACTCGTCGTCGTCCGGCCCGGTAATTCTGGATTCAATGCCGCTGCTGCCATGGGTGACGACGTAGAAGATAGCGTTTGCGCCGACCCGAACGTCGGAGACTTTGTACGCGACGTCGTCTTTCTTAGGAACGCGGAAGGGCGCCATGCCGATTGCACCGGTCAGCGTCCTGGCGACGAGGTCTATCAGTTTGCTTCCACGAGCGTCTATATCGTCGATCGGGCGAATGTCCCCTTCGGACCTGATCGGCTTCACTGATAGGAGGTAGGGGGCTACTTGATAGGTGGTCATACATTGCCCAATCGAGGCTCGCGTTCAGTGTTGAACTTTGGTCGAATCTTATCGACCCATCGCTTGGGTGCGCGATACGACACGGTTGGTGAGAGGTGTGCCGGTGCTCGACCGTAACCCGGATCTTAGGCGCGTTGATTAGCTGCTTGCAGGAGATTGTCGGTCGAGATTGGAATGGTGTCCGTTCGGTCGATAGCGGTCGTCTAACCCGTGAGTGTCGGGCACAGCACTAAACGTCCCGATTGCCAACGATCGTTCTTCGGCTGGCCGTAACGCGTCGCAGCGGAATATGCACCGTTCGATCCGTAGCAATTCGCGGAGATGCTGCATGCCCTGCTTGGGGCCGCCTGATACGTTGACGACGGAGCAAAAAGGACTTACATCAAAGCTCAGAATCGGTGGATTATCGGCGGCAGACCCGGGGCAGCAGGTTTCGGGCTCGCGGGATCAACATGGCTCCCGTAAGCCAGCCGCTGAGCTGCGTCGAGCGCCGCGCGCGCACGACCCGCGTCCAGGCGCTGCGCCGTCGACTGAGCGAGCGGCCCGAGCGTCCTTGAGCCGACGACGTTATAGCGATCCCGGTACGCCGCGACCGTGCACGCGTGACCGCGCCAGGCGGACTCGGCGAAGCCCCGAGGAGCGGGCCCGAGGGATCGCGTCCACGCCTCCCCCGCCAGCAGCGCCTGGTCGAGAATCGTGCTCGCTCGTTCTTCGAGAAGGCGACGTCGCTCGACCAGTATCACCCGCATGTCGGGATCCATGTGCCCGACCGCCTCTGGGATGAGCCCTACAATCAGTCGCGGCTCTCGGCGCTTGCTCCCCCGAGTGGGTTGTGCCCCGTTCAACGCTGCGAGTCTGGCCTGAAGCACGGCCGCGATATCTTCGGCATCCGTAAAATCGCGGGCTGCCACGGCCCGCGCCAACAGTTGCTCGACGTCGAGATGATGCGCCTCTGCCCGCCGGAGTTCCGAAGTCAACGCACCGAGTGCGTCCGAACTGACGACACGCTCGAGCTCACCGGTTGAGAGCCCGCTCCTGCCGACCAAGGACACCCATCGATCGTGTTGGGCGGCCGCCGCAATCGTCTCGTACTCGGCCGCGATCTGCGCCATCGACCCCCATGCGCCCTGTTCGGCTCGGAGCGTCTCGTGGGCGGAGAGCTCAGCGCCCACACGTTGCAGGACACCGAAAAGGATGCTGCGCGTGGTTGCTTCCCCGTCGCACGGACGAGGCCAAGCATGGGCGACATCCGATTGGTCGATGGCGACGTAGGCGGTGTTCGAATCTCGCCCGCGCGTCACGGCCACGTACAGGTTCTCGCGAGTCATGCCCGGGGAGACGACGACGTGGGCGGTGTCAGTCGTGATGCCCTGTGCGCGGTGCGACGTCACCGCGTAGCCGAGTTCGACGTACCTCGTAACGTAGTCGGCGGGAAGCCGCGTCGCGCTTCCCCACCGCCGCCCGCTCCGGCGAACTTTGACCGCCCCGTTCGAATGCACCCCGACTACCGTCCAGCGATCGCCGTTGCGCACCCAGGAGCCGGCTACACGGAGCCGGCGGTCGTTGTGGCGCGTAATCACCGTGTCGCCGACGGAGGCGGTAGTCCCGTCGTGGAGCGGGATGTCGTGGACGGCGTCGATCCGGCCGTCCAAGATCAGTTCGCTGCGGGCGCGGACGTTCATCGCGGCGACTGTTTCGTTCGAGTCGCTGATCAAGACGGAGCTCCTGCCCGCCACGGTATCCGCTCGCCAAGCGGTGAATGCGGCATCCGCCATGGCGTCAGTGGTGCCGCCGTATACCCTGCCGTGCACGTCATACAGGTCGATCGACTCGGGCGCGCCGCGGCGCAGCGCGAGCGACGCCTCCTTCTCCCAGTCGTGAGTGAACCGATGCACGTCGATCAGCTCGGGGGCATCCGACCTGTTGTGCACAAGCAGGGCGAACGCACCGCCCGCCTCAACGGACTGGAGCTGGGCGAAATCGCCGACTAACAGCACCTTCGCGCCGGCATCCGCGGCGAGAGCCGTGATCCGGTCGAGCGCGTTCGTGCCCGCCAACGATGCCTCGTCGATGATGACGAGCTGACCGGCGCGGAACGTCACTCCCTGATCGAGATGGGTCTGCCACCACTTCGCCAGATTCTCTGTCGCGATCCCGAGGTCCTCCTTGAGCACCTGTGCCGCGGCGGCGGAAGGAGCGAGCCCCACGACCGACCCGGATCCGTGCGCTGACTCCCATGACCGCCGGAGCACGGTCATCGCGGTGGTCTTGCCGGTGCCGGCAGGACCCACCAAGACGTCGATGGTGCGCCCGGAGCGGGCAATCGACGCGAGTGCGTCGAGTTGATCCTGTGACAGCGTCCCGACCGGGAGCCCTGGGCCCGAAACCGAACGGAGCAGGGGCGTTGCGACCTTCGGTGCCGCCATGTTTTCGGCCCGTGCGAGGAGTCGGGACTCTGCGTCGAGCAGCGCGGACGAAGTGAACAGCGTCGAGTGCATCGGACGGAAGACGGACGTTCCGTCCTCCCGCTGGAACTCGGGCGGACTCGATGCGAGTTCGGGCGGCGTGATCTGCACCGACGCACGCTCAGCGGCACTCACGACCAGACCGACGACGGCTTCTCGATCAAGTGCCGATGCGAACCGGTATTGCATGAGTTGCCGCGATGCTTCGGCCGCGAGGTTCCAGTGCCGCCAGGTTGCGCGTTTCTCGCTCACCGCCATCATCGTGCTCTCACCGAGCATGTCGATCGCGTCGAGCTGCGCGTCTTCCGCACGCAGAAGCGTCGGCGCCAGATCCGTGCACGCGACACGTGCCCACTCGGAAGCCTCTTGTCCGAGCACGCGGGCTGCCCGTTTGCGCCATCCCTCGGTCAACTCTTCAAGAGACTGCACGTGCTTTCCTGGTCGCGTGGCGAGTGTTGCCTGCGCGCGGAGCTTCGTGATCGTCACGGGGCTAGGGCGGTGACTGTTCCTAGCCACGAACTCTTCCACCAGCCGATCGGTCTCGATGTCGATATGCCGCGACCTGGTCGAGAACTCGGCGACGAGCGCCTCCGGCACAGACGTCACAGCCCACGCAGGGTGACGGTCTCGACCACGCTCGCGCTGCTCCCATGTCACGCCGAGCGAACGGGTGAGAGCATCAGCAAACAGCGCCTCGTGCAGCTCCGAGAGCGCGACGACGATTGCATGCATAGGCCTGCCGTCCACGGAACGCCACTTCCCGTCGAGCAGTGTCTGGACCTTGTTGCTGATTACCACGTGCGTGTGCAAGTGCGGGTCTCCGGCCCTGCTGTCGAAGTGGTCGAATGCAGTTGCAAGCAAGCCGGCGACGCCGACTTGCGCGACCGCGCCGTCGCGCGCGCTGATGCCGGTCCGAGTTAATGCAGCCTCGCGCTCGAGGAACGCGACTGCGTCTGCAACCGCGTCATGGTGTGCGCGCACGATACGCGCTTGCGTGGGTGCATCCGCGATGCCCCAGAGGACGCTCGCTGACTTCGGAATCGAGAAGGTGAAGTCGTATCCAGCGACTGCGCGGCGATGTGCAACGACTGGCTCACGTGCGTCCGGTACTGATGCTCCAGGCGATGGAGCGTGTTTATAGACCGGGTACGCACGGCCGAGAGCCTCCCCCGTCACCGGGTCGCGACCTTGGCCGATGAGAAGCTGGAGGTGCGTCTCGGTGACCCCATCCCCCGCGCCGATGCCGCCTGCGCCAATCCCACGGAGACCATTGCCCATCCACTGCCCCGGCGGGGTGCCGCTGGCGCTGTAGTACCGAGTCAACGGCGTGGACAACGAGCGGTTGCCGTCACTGGCGACAACCGTGCGCAACAAGTATTTGTAGCCGTCGCCGGCGCTCATCACCCGCATCGACACCGTCACGGCGCCCACCTCCGTCATCGCAGAGAAGGTGCGCCACCTCGATCTGCAAGAGGCGTGGAAGGTAGCGAGAGATCAATTCGGCATTTTCATAGGTAGCGCTCGCTCGTCAGGAAGGCCTGGGAGGCATCAGTCCGAAGTAGCCCTTCCATGACCATATGCAGGGGTAGAGGGAGTCGACGAGTTTGTGCTCGATGCCTGCTCGGCACCCTGACTCAAGATTTCGCGCCACGCGCGATCAAAATCGACCGTTCGGTCGATTCCGTAAGCATTTGATGCCCGAACCTGACCGACACGCACGACCGTCCCATTTGTGTGCTCACGGTGGCGTCCGTGTGCGCGCACCTCATCAGCACTCCACTCGCGTGCGGCGATGACTATCCCAGCAACGCTGTCAATCAATATGAAAGCACAGACGTCGAAATCGAACGATCGCATGGGTGAGAAGACGGCCGAAGGGCTTGTGGTCGGCCGAATAAGTCGAACTTTGACCTGAATCTTGCGCCCGTCTGCAGCAACCAGGTCGTAGGACTTCTCCGAGTTTGGAGCGAGCAGCCCGTCGTATACAACAGCCGCGCAATACTCCGCGAGATCACCAATCGGCGCGTTATGTGTACGAACCAATCCGCGATGCTTGAGTTCAGATAGGACGTTGCTGTAGGTGGACAGCAAGTCTCCAACGCTCAGAGTGTAGAGCGGACGTTCGCCAGCGTTCGCCGTCACTGTATTCTCTCGGCTTCGCTGCAAGCTTTCCGAGTGTGCGAATTCTGTCTTGATCTCTGCGATCTGGTTCAGCGTGAGAAGCCACGGAGAGCCTTTCTCGACCGGAAGTCTCCAATCCTGCCCGCGCATCCAGGACCGGATACGTTTCGGGTCGATTCCCAATTGAACGGCAAGGTCAGTGACCGTCGAGATCTCTTTCTCCATGACTGAACGGTAGCGTGACCGCCGAGGCGTTGCGATGACGTTCTCCCCAAAACTCGAATATGCATCATGTTCGTCGATAAGCGAAGATGAGCCTATGACTCGAATCTTCGACAACATCGATGAACGCCTGGGCGATCAGCTTCAACTCACGTTCGCCGCCTTCGATCGCATGGATGTCGCAGTCGGATACTTCAACCTTCGAGGTTGGAAAATCTTCGACGAGCTTGTGCGCTCAAAACCCCTTGTCGGCACTCCGGTAGTTCGAATTCTTATCGGAATGGTCGCGACCGGCCCCCAGGATGAAGCGCTCGAGGAGCTCCAAGCATCTGTCGACGGCGTCCCTCGCCTCGAGGCCGACCCGACGATCGCCCGGGAGCGGAAGACGCAGCTGCTCGAACAGCTGAGAGTGCAACTCATGCGAGGATTGCCGACATCGACCGATAGGGCGACCCTTGGGTCGTTGCGCACGCTGCTGGCCGACGGAGCAATCGAGATCAAGGTATTTACGCGTCGTCCGCTTCACGGAAAGACCTACGTTTTCCACCGCCAGGATGTCACCAACCCCATCACCGGTTACGTGGGCTCTTCCAACCTGACGGCTCCGGGGCTCACACACAACCTCGAGCTAAATGTCGACGTCGTCGACAGCGCCGGAGCCAAAGACCTCGCCGAATGGTTCGAGGCGCGGTGGGACGACAAGTTCAGCAGACCAGTCACCGTCGAGATCCTCGAGCTCCTCGACGAGTCGTGGGCCACCGTCGAACCGCGTAAGCCCTACGAGATCTTTCTCAAGGTCTGTTACGACCTCTCCCGCGACGTTCGCGAGGGGTTAGCCGAATACTCCGTCCCTTCAGAAATCGAAGAGAAACTCCTCGAGTACCAAGCTACCGCTGTCCGGACTCTCGCCCGCCGGATCATTACCCGTCGTGGGACGATGCTCGGCGACGTAGTCGGCCTAGGCAAGACGCTCACCGGCATAGCCGTCGCACTAATGCTCCGCGACGAGCACGGCTACATGCCACTGATTATCTGCCCACGGAACCTCGTCTCAATGTGGGAGCAACACCTCGAGGCATACGACCTTCACGGTCGCGTCGTGCCGTACAGCATGGCCCACACGGTCCTCTCGGACTTGCGCCGATACGCTTTCGTCATCATCGACGAGTCGCACACCCTGCGCAACGATTCCCGTCAGGACTACCGGGCGATCCAGGAGTACATCCAGCGCAATGACAGCCGTGTCCTACTCCTAACCGCGACCCCGTACAACCTTCGCTTCACCGACGTCGCCAACCAGCTGGCCCTCTACATCGAGGAGGACGAAGATCTCGGGATCTCGCCAACAAACGCACTCCGCCTCGACCCCAAGCTCTACGACAAGGTCGACGGCAAGATCACCACACTCGCCGCATTCCGCAGGTCCGACGACCCGGACGACTGGAAGCGGCTCATGGGCGAGCACCTCGTCAGACGCACTCGCTCGTTCATCAAGAACAACTACTCGTTGGAGGCTGAGGACGGCAGCAAATACCTTGAGTTCTCCGACGGAACCAGATTCACCTTCCCGGTCCGCAAGGCCCGGCCCATCGAGCATTCTTTCGGCGCCGACGATCCCGCATCGATCATGGCGGCGGACCAGACTCTCGACACTCTTAAGAATCTCGCGCTCCCTCGCTACGACATGGGCCTGTTCCTCGCGCGTGGTGTGTCACTCAGCGATCACGAGACGGAGTACGTCGAGAACCTTACTCGAGGTCGCGGGAACGTAGCGGGCTTCGTGCGCACGACTTTTTACAAACGACTATCCTCATGCGGACATTCGTTCACACTCTCGCTACGCAGGCATATCGCTCGCAATGAGCTCTTTACCTACGCGATCGACCAAGGCCTCCCGATCCCAACTGGGACCATCGTCGACAATAACCTCCTTGATGACGATGACCCAACAGAGTCCGAATTGGACAAAGCCGAGCATCTTGGCGAGGACCCCAGCCGCAGGTACGAGGCCCTGACAGCGGCGAACCCCGGAGGCGTCTCGTGGGTCCGCCCAGAACTCTTCACCCCGGCACTCGCCGACGCATTGATCGCCGACACCGCGGCCCTCAGGGGCCTTCTGGCCTCCTATGGCACGTGGTCCCCGTCGGTGGACTCTAAACTCGCCGCTTTGATCGAGCTGGTGCGCGAAATCCATCCCGACGAGAAGATCCTCATCTTTACCGAATACAAAGACACCGCCAACTACATTGCCACCGCATTGCTTGCGGAGGGTATCCCGGCTGTCGACGTCGCTTCCGGAGACAGCGAGGACCCTACCGCTGTAGCCCGCAGATTCTCGCCGGTCTCCAATGCTCTCCCAAACATGGATATCGACTCCGGTGGGGACGAACTGCGCGTACTTGTATCAACCGACGTCCTCAGCGAGGGTCAAAATCTACAAGACGCCCATATCGTCGTTAACTACGACCTGCCTTGGGCGATCATCCGGCTCATCCAACGCGCTGGCCGCGTCGACCGGGTCGGACAGAAATCCGACCACGTCCTCATTTACTCGTTCTTCCACGAATCGGTCGACGCTGTACTTTCTCTCCGCCAGCGGATCGCTGATCGACTTACGGCCAACGCTGAGGCGTTCGGATCAGACGAGCAGTTCTTCGGCAGTACTGACGAAGTCAAAGCCATCACAGATCTCTACAACGGCACGGTAGACGACACCGACTCCGCCGAGGACGTCGATGCCTCCAGCCTCGCCTACCAGTACTGGCGGAACGCCGAAGCTCTCGACGCTGATCTAACCGCACGCGTGGCCGCGCTCCCGGATCTGGTCGATGCGACCCGAGCCAAACGTGCCACCGACGCTCAGGACGGGCTGCTGTGCTACGTCAGGACCGAGGCGGGCACAGACGGCTTCGGGTGGATTTCACCAGACGAGGCCCCCCGGCTTTTGACAGGACTCGAAGCGTTACGCGCATTCGAAGCAACCCCCGACGAACCCGGCCTGGACCACCGGCCAGACCACGAAGATCTCCTTGGCGAACTTGTGCGGGGGCCGTTGGCTACGCCGAGTGCCGCGGCCGGTCGCCTCAGAGGCGTTAGGCGAACCCTTTGGCGACGTCTGGGAGAGACTGTTTTTCGCTATGGAGCGGATACAGACGCAGCTCTCGACGCTCTGTTTCAACACGCCCTCACCGGCGAGGCAGACAGACGATTACGCAAGGCTCTGCGGAACGGAACAAGCGATGAAGACCTTGCTTCCCGAATTGCGGCGCTGCATCGCGACGCTCGCTTAGTCATCGAATCACGGACAGGCAACGATCCGGTCCGAATCGTAAGCAGCATGGGAGTTCGCTCTTGATTGACACCAAACTTATTGCGTTCGTGGACAATCAAAATCTTCGTGAACTATTCATCAGCGAACTCGGGTGGAATAACCCCGACCAGCCAGATCGTGTGTTTGAAATCGACGGCCACATCTACACCTTGAATCAAGTCGCAGGTTACAAAGGTCTTCGAGTTTGGTTCTGCACACAGTTGCCCACGCGCAAGATTCAGCGCGTTCTCGACGATCTGATCGGCCAGGACAGCCATGAGCGACTTGTCATCTTTGCCGACGAGACGCGACAAGAATGGAGATGGCCACGGAGGGCGCAACTGGGTGGGACCAATGCCAAACTTCTCGTTCATCAGCACGTGGTGGGCCAAGCTGACCCAAATTTGGCACGGCAACTAAGCACGATCTCGATCGACTTTGACGACGATATTTCCCTAGTCGCGCTCCTGGACAAGATGCGACTTGCCTTCGACGCCGAAGCTGAAGCCGCATCGGTTCAAGCGGCGCGGCTGATGGGTACGCTTTATCAAGAACTCGATGGAGCGGGAGCGACACCTCACGACGCGACGCTTCTTCTGGCCCGTCTTCTCTTCCTGCTCTTTGGCGACGACTCCGGCATGTGGGAGCGAGGGCTGTTCGAACGTTATTTACACGGCCAAACCACTGCCGAAACTCTAAACAAGAATTTTGCTGACCTTTTCGAGGTCTTGAATACCGAGAAACGACCACTGCCGGATCGACCCCACCTAAGCGAATTCCGATACATAAACGGTGGGCTATTTGCCGACACGATCACGATCGTTCCTTTGACCTCAGGATTCCGCGACGCACTGCTTGTCGCCTGCGAGTTCGATTGGGCAATAATCTCTCCGGCAGTGTTCGGTTCCATGTTCCAAACCGTCAAAGACAAGAAGTCTCGAAGCCATGGCGGCGAGCATTACACCACCGAAAGCAACATCCTCAAAACTATCAATCCCCTAATACTGGACGACATACGCGCCCGCCTCCATCGGGCGTGGGACGATAGAGGCCAGTTGACTCGGATACACAACGAACTAGGCCGACTGCGTTTTATCGATCCTGCATGCGGGTGTGGCAATTTCCTGATCGTGACGTATCGCGAGTTGAGAGCAATTGAACTTGACCTCTTGCTCCGCTACCGAGAGCTCGAGATGGCCGAAAAAGGTCTCCTCGCTGTCCAGCAAAGCTTCGACGTTACCGGGGATATCAAAGTCACGCTCGATCATTTCTATGGGATCGAACTCGAGGAATGGCCGGCTCGAATCGCTGAAACGGCGATGTTGCTAGTAGATCATCTCGCCAATCAGCGCATGGAGCAGGACTTCGGCAAGGCACCAGACCGCCTTCCGATCCGCATCGCACCAACGATCGTCCACGAGAATGCAATTCAGATCGACTGGAAAGACGTGCTTCCGCCGAGTGACGACGTCGTTGTCGTTGGAAATCCGCCGTTCGTTGCCATGCACAAAATGGACAAGCAGCAGCAGATCGACCGTGCACGCGCTTTCGGCGAGCTGCCCGAAAGTCGGGGCCATCGCACGGGGCGCTTGGACTACGTTGCGAGCTGGTACGCGAAAGCTATTTCGTACGCACGCGGAACAGCTGCTCGAGTGGCGTTCGTCTCGACCAACTCGCTGATGCAGGGAGATAGTGCGCGTGTTCTCGATCCGATCTTCACGGCGACGGGGAATGACATTCTCTTCGCGCATCGATCATTCATGTGGGAAACCGAAGCGAATGATGGTGCTGCGGTCGCATGCGTGATCGTGGGATTCGCCTCGGGCCGTGGTTCAACGCCTCGGCGAATATTCGATCACTTGAGCTCCGGCAATGAACAAACTGAAACAGTGGCGCGACGGATCAGTTGTTATCTAATCGACACCGATCTTCCCGGTCCTGCTAAACGGACGAGCCCTCTTCTTCCCCACCTCCCTCGCATGTCCAAGGGGAGCCAGCCGACAGACGGCGGAAATCTCCTGATTTCGTTGGGTGAAAAGCAGGAAGTACTGAACGATCCGATCGCCGCGAAATACATGCGCCCGTGGGCACAGTCAGCCGCGCTCCTCGATGGAGAGCAAAAATGGTGTCTATGGCTTGTCGATTCCTCGGCCTACGACCGCGAGCAGTCTGCAGTACTTCGTCGACGCCTCGAGGCAGTATCCAACCAACGATCTGCTTCCCCTACGCCCTCTGTGAAAGCAGCCGCGGCTACGCCCTGGCTATTCACTCAGTTGAGGCAGCCAGATCAAGAATGGCTCGGAATTCCGCGCCACAGTTCCGAACATCGTGCGTGTGTGCCAATGAGCAACATCGGGGCGGATGTAATTGCTGGCGACGCGCTTGCGTACATCGAGAATTGCCCGCTTTGGGTATTTGCATTCTTGCAGTCAGCTGCCTTTACGGACTGGATTAAGACCTTTTCGGGCGCATTGGAGAATCGTCTCCGTATCTCACCGGACATGACATACAACGTTTTTCCATTTATCGAGCCGCATGGTGAGAACAAGGTCGCCCTCGAAGCCTCAGCGCGGCAGCTAATCGCCGCGCGAGCAAGCCATCCAGGACGGACACTCGCGTCGCTATACGACGCCAAGTCAATTCCGACGAACCTCCTCGAAGCGCATCAAGAAATAGATGACTTGGTCGATAGCTTGTACGGTCTACATCGACCACCCGCGAGTGAACGAATACTCGTTCTATTGGCCAAGCACCACCAGATAGTGACTCAGAACTCACTGATACCAACCACATCAACGCGTCGGCGAGGACGGAAGGGGTAGTCGATGCCTTAAAGAGGTTGTCCGGCTACGAAACCACGAGGCAATCTGCGAAGAAATACTGCCGCACCCCACACAGAGTCTCGCGCCGTTTCCCAACGGATGCCGTCCATTGGTTGCTCGTCGAGATGAGGAAGCAGCCGCCCCTGCAGAGCTCACGCTACGACACGCGCGCGACCCTGCGTTTCGACTACACAATTCGAGCGAGTCGACATCCGGGGCAGTACCAGTAGGGCCGATCGTCGGACCCGGCGGGCCGTAGCTGTGACAAACAAACAAGGCAATTCGGCGTTCCGCCTGCACCTATGTCTTCCATAGTTGAACAATATGCGTGGGTGGCCGCGACTGCAGAGGTTCTGCACAGGCCTATGCCATCGGCTCCCGAAGTTCGCGGACCTCGGTTCCCCCGCCCAACGTGCATGCCGTGCATGCTCGCGTCGTCGGTAGGGTCCATCATGGACACAGCACCATTACATGGGGGAATCTCAATGAGCACCGACTTTGACGTATCAGCATCTGAGGCGCGTATGAGCGAATACGACGCGCAGGCGTGGACCAAGCTCAATGATCACTGGCGTCAACGAAACAATCGGCGTGGCCTGCCAAATTGGGCGGGTACAGCGCTTGAACGAACGGGCGTGGCTGCTCGTAACGCAGTCGATCGAGTGGCGGACGCCGTGCCAGACGCTGTCATGGACCCAATCCGCGGTGCCGGGGACGCCGTCGCGACCAAAGCGGCGCGACCAGCGATACTAGCGGCGACGTCGCTGATAGACCTCTTCAACGATTGGGCACTAGAACTAAACAATCCGAAGAATGTTGAGAAGCTCGTCCGTAAACGCGGCACTGACATCGGTAGCTTTGCCGACCTACGACAACATGACATGAAGTTTTGCGACAGGCTCCTGACGACCAACACCCTCAAATGGCGAACATTGGGCGCTCTGGAAGGCGGCAGCATGGGTTTGCTCGCCTTAGTTCCGGTGGCAGGGCTTCCCGTTGCTATCGGCGCAGACATTCTGGTCATCCAAGTGCTAAGCACGGCAATTGCGTCACGGATCGCGTATTCGTATGGGTTCGACGCGAAAGACCCAGCCGAACAAGACTTCATTCAGCGTCTCGTGAGACGGTCCTTTCTTGCACAGGCGACCAAGGCAGGGCCGCTGCGAGATGTTTCGCGAGCGGCAAACGCTATGCGAGATCGAGTGAGGTGGTCTGACAAACTCCGTGCCGATCATCGACTCGCTGCCGCGCTCGAGACGCTGATGAAACAAGCCCTGCCAGCCGGGTCGCACGTGCCGGTCCAATCCGTCGCAAAGGCGTTGCCCGTGATTGGCGTACTCATTGGAGCCGGTACGAACTCAACAATCCTTGCTCACGTTGCTGCTGATGCTCAGCGCTACTGTCAGACTCGATTCTTATGCGAAAAATATGATCTGCCTCTTCCCAGCGCTCTAAATACGGACCCCGAAGACGATTTGCTGAGCAATGCAATTTAGTCGTGCCACCGCCGCGTGTGACCGGTTGCCCGTCGAAGTCACGCCACGCGCTCCGAATAGCGCTCGTGACGCAGACTAGATCGTGCCCTGGGGGTGAGTATGGCAACACGTATCGAAGGCGACCTCGTTCGAGTCGAGGCTGCTCTTAATACGCCCACCTTGAAGCTGCTCGATCGGAGATCAGCCGGCGTCGCGATGCCGATCTTCTCTGCTGTCTTTTTGGACGACGCTCAGCCCATTCCGGTTGAACGTTTTCACACCGTGGTCGACGCTCTGCTCGACGAACTACGAAGCCTTGGGCACGCGGTACCGACGAGCAACGGGAAGGCGCTCGCGATGCAGTGGGTTCGTGAGCGGTGGCTCT
>Ga0247817_10000935_pt1 | contig 15444 bp, 17 predicted proteins | sample UWRJL212509R1_FD_178010 | JGI IMG/M metagenome (GOLD analysis project Ga0247817, IMG submission 178010) | Plant litter microbial communities from Arlington Agricultural Research Station in Wisconsin, United States - UWRJ-L212-509R-1 | ecosystem: Environmental > Terrestrial > Plant litter >... | reverse complement strand
ACGTTCGGCGGCGATCGCGAAATTGATGCGGTCGCCCGTGTAATTCTTGACAATGTGCAGAACGCCGCCCGGCAGCGCGACTCTCTTGCTCGCGTCGAAGATCTGGCGGTTGTGGGGCGACGTAAAAATTTCTCCGGGGCAGGCCGCGTCTAACCCACCAACACCCACGAATCCGGCGTGCAGGGGTTCGTGACCCGCGCCGCCGCCGCTCACGAGCGCAACGGTGCGCCCCGGTGCCCGGCGCGTGCCGTGAACAAAGAGCGGGTTGAGACTCACGGCCAGGTCACCCGCGTGCGTGAGCGCGAGCCCGCGCAGTGACTCGCGAATGGGCGATGGGGAGTCGAGGAGAAAACGTGTGGCCATGGTGGAGCTCCCTACAAAGCTGGTGCGACGAGCGGCAGAAGATCTTCTCTCGGTGAGAGCTTGAACGCGACAGCGAGTTCGCGCAACTGCCCGTCGCTGATCGAGTGCTCTGCACGGCCGACTGTCAGCAGGTAGACCTCAGCAGCCTTCTCGACGCTCTCGATAAGCCCGAGGGTCTCGTCGATCGAAGCGCCAGACGCGAGCACACCGTGCTGCGACCAGATGACAAGTCGGGAGTCACGAAACTTCTCGGCCGACTCGCGGCCAATGAGGTCGGTGCCGCAAACCATCCAGGGCAGCAGCCCGATTCCGTCAGGGAAGGCGAGCACGCACTCGGAGTTTGTCGACCACAGGGTTCGCGTCATTGCACCCTCGTCGGGCTCGTGGATGTGGGTCATCGCGACGACGTTTGTCGCGTGGCAGTGCAGCACAACGCGGTTGTCGGGGTGTGCGACCTGGCGTTCCTGGTGGCCGAGAAGGTGCGCCGGAAGCTCGCTGGTCGGCACCTTGCCGCTCGTAAAGCCCCAGATTATCGAGTAGCCGGAGCCGTCATCGGTGAGGGTGATGAGTCCGAGGTGCACCTGCGGCGCGCCTTCGAGAAGGCGGAACGGGCTGCCCGCTGCCGTAACGATAAACGACTGCCCGCCGAGAGCGGTGAAGGCCGTCGGAAAAGTGAAGGCGCGCGGGTCAGAGTTGCGCGGAAACTGCGCGACCTCGTCTGCGTCGAGACGGTAGCTCAGGTTTCCTGCGTGGTTCTCGGCCCACCCGTAGCGGTAGATGGTCGCGCAGGCATCGATCAGGGGGTCGATGACGCGGGAAACTTCTGCAGAAAATGACACGGGGACAACCAATCTTTGTGTGAGGCAACTGGGGTGTGACGCGGCGGGGTCTGTAGACGCCCGCCGCGTCACACGTTCAGGTAAGACCGAGCTCAGCCCTTGGTCTGGCCGGTGGTGATACCGACGACGTCGAGAAATCGGGTGAGACCGATACCGAGGCCGAGGGCGCACAGGCTGAGCAGGGGGTTCCAGGTAGCGAACCCGATGATGAGAAACACAACCGCGAGGGCGAGTGTGCTGAAGAACAGCACCTTTTTGAGGATGTTCTTGTCAGTCATGGGTTTGTTCCTTTCCTAGGCCTTGGTCTTTGTCGCTGTTGCGCTATCGACGTCGGTTGCATCAACCGACACGACCGGCGCTGTTTCGACGACGGGCGTCGGAGCGACCTCCGGCTCGTCGAGACCAAGTTCGGTCTTGATCTTGAGGTCTTCCTTCCGCATTCCGCGGAAGTAGAAGAAGGCGAGCACGATCGTTGCGACGAGCAGGGTGATGCCGGTCCATTCGCCCTGTACCGCCGAGACGATGATGTAGCGCAGCTCGGAGATGTCCATACCGAACCAGGCGAGAAGCTGGCCCTGGGGAGCAAGAGCGTCTCCCGAAGACTCGGCGAGTGAAGTGAAGTACGGCGCGAAGTACGAGGCAACGTAGAGCTGCATCGGAATACCGATTACAGTTCCGATCGCCATCTTCAAGAAATTTCCGCGGGTGAAGAAGAACAGCGGAACGATGAGGCAGATGTTCATCAGGCCACCGAACGGCAGAACAATGTTGCCGGGGAGGATGAGCGCGTACACCAGAAGCAGCGGGATCGACAGGATCATCAGCAGCCAATGCTCGGAACGACCGGCCATGATTGGCCAGTCGAGGCCGATTGTGAACTCGCGGTTGGCGAAACGCTTCTTCATAAAGGTCTGCGCCGAGTCGCTCACGGGGGTGAGCGCGGTCGTGAAGAGCTTTGCAACGAGGGGGAACAGCGTGAGAGCAGCAGCGGCCTGGATACCGAGGGTCAAAACCTCACTGAGGTTGTAGCCACCGAGCGCACCGATCAAGCAACCGATGATGAAGCCCATAACGTGGTTCTCGCCGAAGATGCCGATCTTCGAGCGCAGCTTCTGAGCGTCGATGTTCGTCTTCTCGGGCAGGACGCGGTCCATGACCTTGATGAACGGGTAGAGCCAGATGCCCGTGAGGAACATCGGGTGGGGCATCGATACACCCGGAATACCGGTCAGCGACTGCAGGCGGTAGCGGGTGACATCCGCATTCTTCAATTCAAGAACTGCCTGTGCAGCAGCAACGAGGAACCCGAGCCAGACCTGGTCTGTCACAAAGAAGACGAGGAATGCGGTGAGCACCTTGTTACCGACATTCCACATGTCGACGTTCAGGGTCGAGGTCCACTTGAACGTCAGCATAACGACGTTCACGAGAATCTGGATCGGGAACATCAGGAACGCAAACTTCCAACCCCAGGCAAGCCCGAGTGCCGGCGGCCAGCCCATGTCGAGCGCCGTGAGGCTCACTCCCGTGTTGTCAACAAACGACGAGGCGGCTGCGCCGACGTTGTCGATCATGTAGCCGACCACAAGACCGATTCCCGCAAGCGCAACACCGAGCGTGAGGCCCGCCGAGATCGCTCGCGTGAACTTCATGCGGAACACGAGTCCGAGAATGGTCAGGATGAGGGCCAGAAAGACCGGCGCCCCAAGGTCGATGATGCTCTGGAAGAAGATTTGTACGTATTCCAAACTTCCTTGTATGAAATCCATGTGCTGTTCTTTCTGCTGGGTCGAAGCGGACTAGGTGGGGATAACTCGTCAGGCCTTGAGGGCCGCGACGATCTTCTCGAACTCGGTGTCAGCGCCAATTCCGGTCAGGAACGGGATGCCACTGAAGGTCGGGATGTCGTAGATCTCTTCGCCGTGCTGCGCGATCGAGACATAGATGTCTGCCGACTTGATGTAGGTCTGCAGCTGGTTGATGTTGATGGCCTCGACGGTCACCTGTCCGGCGAGGTCGCTGTCGGCGATGAGGTTCTCGAGCTTGACCGCCACCGTCTGCGAGGTTGCGATTCCGCCACCACAGGCGACCAGAATGTTCTTTGACATGGGAGTGCTCCTAACTAATTGAGCGACGGATTTCGTCGTCGATGACGGTAAACAGATCGGTGGATGTCGCGGCATCTCTCAAGCGCGACATGATGTCTTCCTGCGAGAACATGCCGATGAGGGCCGACAGCGTTGTGAGCTGCGACTTGCCGTCGGCGATCGCGAGCATAAATACGATGTCGGCCGCGACGCTCGAGCCGCTGCCCCCCATCTCCTCGAAGTCGACGGGCTGCGCGAGACGGGCGACGCTGATGAACGACTTCTTGACGAACTCGGGGTCGGCGTGCGGAATCGCAACTTTGAGCCCCAGCGTCGGAAGCCCGGTGGGAAACTTCACCTCGCGGTCGAGAACCGCCTGCTTGTAGTCGGCTGTTACGTATCCCCCGGCCTCGAGGCCGTCGGCGAGAGCGCCCAAGAGCTCTTCTCTCGAAGACGCGACGACGTCGATGGCGACGAACTCGGCGCTTAGCAGTGATGTCATTGTGGCCTCAGGCATATCGGATCGAGTTCTTGATTACTTCGCCGCGCGAGTGCTCGCGAATGGCGTCTTCAACGTGGTCGATGTCATAAGAGTTCTGCACGAAGTCTTCGTGACGGATTACGTTGAGCTTGAGCAGCTCGAAGGCGGCCTTCACGTGGATGGGTGTCGTGTGGAAGATGCCTTTCGCCGTGATTTGCTCGTAGTGGAACTTCGTGCAGTCGAGCGTGATCGTCGAGCCGCTCTTTGTTCCACCGAAGAACAGAACCGTTCCGCCGGGGCGAACCATGTCGAACGCCATGTTCCAGACGATTGCGAGGCCGGTCGCCTCAATGGCGATGTCGACGCCGCGCTTGTCTTCGGTGAGGTCGCGAACTGCCTGCACCTGGTCGACGCCCTCTCCGAGAAGAACTGTCTCGACCGCGCCGAGCTTGCGGGCGAGCTCGAGGCGCTTCTCGTTGACGTCGGTCGCGATGACTCGAGCGCCACGCAGGGTGCTGAGCTTGACGAACATCAGGCCAATGGGGCCGCAGCCGTTGACGACGATCGTGTCGCCGAGCTCGATCGGAACCTCGCTCGTGCCGTACACGGCGCACGACAGTGGCTCCATAAGGGCGGCCTGCTCGTAGTCCATCTCGTCGGGAAGGACGAAGGTGTTCTCGGCAACGATGTTCGCCGGGATCAACTGGTATTCGGCGTAGGCACCGAGGTTCGACGGAAGGTCTTCACACATCGACTCCTGGTGCTTTTTGCAGTAGTAGCACTTGTGACACGGAGCCGTGTTGTGAGCAACGACGCGGTCGCCAACCTTGAACTTTGTGACGCCCTCGCCGATTTCGTAGACGACACCGGATGCTTCGTGGCCGATCAGGTGAGGCGGGTCGTAGCGGTAGCCGCGCATGAACATCTTCACGTCGGTGCCACACGTCAGCGTGACCTTGTTTTGCACAACGATCTCGCCGGGGCCGGCAGTGGGGATGTCGACGTCCTGGATGCGAACGTCTTCGATGCCGTGGTAGACAACCTGCTTCATTTCTCAGTTTCCAATCGGAAGAGCGCGCTCAAAGCCGAGCGCATCGGGGGTGCGGAAGAAAGGTCGTGAGACAGAGAGCGTTGCGAACCGGCGAGCGACGCTCGAGCCGTGGGTTCTGGTGGCGAAAGGCAACATTGGCTCCGTTTGTTCTGGCGAGCCGCTGTGCGGATCAACCCTGATCTTGCATTCGCATGAGGCACTATGTCTTTAGTGCCGTTGTTTTGCGTCTGCATACGTATGTTACGCACAAAGAACGAACAAAACCAAATTTTCGGACATAAACTAGCCCGACTTAATCTGTTTTTATTTTGCAATGAAGGAAAACAATGTACGCAGCGGAGCGTCAACAGGAAATCCTTGAGCTCATTCGGCAAGAAGACTGGGTGGGAGTGCAAGATCTCGCCGAGAGATTTAGCATCACGCGCGAGACTGCTCGCCGCGATCTGACGGATCTCGAGAAGCGTGGACTGGTGCGTCGCGCCCATGGCGGTGCGCAGCGAGTCGAGCGCGTCTCCTTCAGTTCCCCCGTCACCGACCGCGGCAACCTCTATTCGAAAGAGAAGATCGCGATCGCGCAGGCGGCCTACGCCACGGTCACCGACAACAGCACAATAGCTATTGACGCCGGAACGTCGACGATCAAGCTCGCCGAGCTCATTCCGATCGACCGCAAGCTCACCGTCGTGACCTACTCACTGCTCGTCTCGTCGATGCTCGCCAATCACCACGATGTGCAGGTGATGCAGCTCGGCGGCATCATCCAGTCGAACTCGCGCTCTGCCGTCGGACCCTGGACAGCGAGCGAGGTGGAGCGCATCACCATCGATGCGGCCTTCCTCAGCGTCGACGGCGTATCGACCGAGCGGGGAATCACCACGCACAACCTCGGCGAAGCAACCGTCAAGACGGCGTTTATGAAGGCCGCGCGCCGCACGGTCGTGCTCGCCGACCACTCGAAATTCGGTCGTGAAGAGTTCGGGCGCATCGCGACCCTCGGCCAGGTCGACCACATCATCACCGACGATGTCGTCGACCCCGCGTACGTCGCCGACATCGAAGCCCAAGGACCACGCGTCACAGTGGTGAACGCGCGCTAGCTAGTCCTTCTTCGCGGTCGCGAGCAGCCACAACCCCGTCGCGGATCCGGTGAAAAGTGCGACAAAGATGGCAACCCAGATTTGGTCGAAAATCGTGGGCACCAGTGGATTATTGAACCCCTCGAGACCAGAGCCGTGCACGCCTCCCGACCACATTTCCACCAAGACAGCGATCGCGAGCACGATCACCGAGATGCTCAGCGGCAGAAGCGTGACCACTAACTTCTGCCGTCGCATCCATGCCTTCGATGTCCACATCACGACGATGCCCGCGACCCAGCCGATGACGGGAAGCACAACTCCCCCGAGCATGACGAGCACTGCCGCGACGAGCGACAGCCAGCGCGGCTCGACGGTCGGCAGTGGAGCGCCGATCTCGGGCGGCTGCACTATCGGCTCGACGCGCACCGGCGCCTGCTCTTCGCGTGCACTCGCGGCGATGAACGCGGGGCTGCCCAGCTCTGCGATTTTCGCCGCGGTCTGCTCAGCGTCGAGCCCCTCGAGTTCTTCGCGCACGCCCGCGACGATGTCGCCGCGCACCTGTGCTGATTCGCCGGCGAGGGCGTCAGAAAGCGCGAGCAGGTAGGTCATCGCTGCGGAGTCAGTCATGAGTGTTGTCCTTTGTGGTGGGTGCAACGAGAGTGTCGACAGCCGGAACGAAAAGCGCCCACTGTTGCCGAAAGTTATCGAGGTGCCGCTCGCCTTCGGCGGTGAGCCGGTAGTACTTGCGGGTCGGTCCGGCATCGGAGCTGACTTCGTAGCTCGTCACAAGTTGCTGCGCCTTGAGCCGCGACAGGATCGGGTACAGGCTGCCGATGCTCGCGATCATTCCCTGCCCGACGAGCGTTTCTGAGAGCTGCCAGCCGTACATCGGGTCGCGCTCAAGCAGCCCGAGAATGCACGCCTCAACGACGCCTTTGCGTAGTTGGGTCGCGACATCCACTGTCATGTTTCACAAGGTACCTTGTTGTGCAAGCTACGGCAACCCAGACTCGTGACCGCTTTTCGGACCCACGAGTCGAAAACTTCGCGCTCATTCGTCCGTCTTCCGCTCGGCAACGGCTCGGGTTACGCCGGCTCGCGGTGCGCTGCAAGCAGAGCTGCGACCGAGGCATCCACAAAGACGAGGGGCATGGATGTCGCGCCCGACGTCACACCAAACACAACACCGCCGATCACATCGGCCACGGGCGGCAGGAGCGTGACGAGCAGCGGCCTCGTCGCTCGTCAGACCTTTGAGTTCTTTGCGACTCCCCCGACGATCTGGAAGATGGCGCCCTTCGGAATTCCACTGAGCGCGTACTCGAGTTCGAGAAGCGTCGCTTCGGTGGCCGCGTCGGTCATGGGCTATTCAGTGCCGAGTTGTCGCTCGAGCGACACCGTTCGATCGCTCTCGACGTCGCCCGTGTGCCTCGTCGACACGGTCTCGATGAGAACGATGCCCACCTCTTCTGCGGCGACCGGGTTGTGCTGCACCCCGGCCGGCACAACAAACGCCTCACCGGGGCCGAGCAGAACGTCGTCGCGCCCCTCGAGCTGAATCACGAGCGTGCCGTAGATCACGATGAACAACTCGTCTTCGTTGGCATGGTCGTGCCAGACCAGCTCGCCGAGCAGCTTCGCGACCTTGATGTACTGGTCGTTGACCTGCCCTACGACGCGGGGCGTCCAGTGCTGGGTGACGAGCTCAAGCTCGGCGGCGAAGTTGAGGGTCATTTCGTTGCATAGTCCTTGATGTCGAGGTCTGCCATCCAGTCCTTGTCCTGAACGCGGCTCGCGCTACCGGTGAACTGCTTGTCGGTGATCATCAGAAACTCGTTGGGCACTGGCGAGTCGTTCCAGGTCGGGTCGACGGCGCGCCACTTTCCGTTGACCTTCACCTTGTTCCACGCGTGGGCGCCTCCAGACTTCACGTCGCCGCTCACGACGACAGTCTCAACTCCGGCGGCGTTACTGAGAGCGTTGAACGCGTAGGCGTAGCTCGCGCAGACGCCGATGCCGTCGACGAGGATTCCCTTTGCAGTCCACGCGTGTGCGTACTCGTTCGGGATCGCTCCGGTCTCTTCGAGGCCGGCAAGAGCGTCGTAGTCGTACTCGGCGTTCTTGGCGATCCAGTTGTTGAGCGCGGTGACCTTCTGCTTGTCGCTCATTGAGTTCTTCACAACAGAGCCGACGACCTTATTCACCTTGTCGTTGATCTCCTTTTGAATCTCAACTGTTTCTTCTTTAGAGAAGGTGTACGAGATGCCGAGTTCGTTGCCGCTCAGCGACCAACCGCTCACGCTGATCGCATACGGGTTCTGGTAGCGCGCCTCATTCGCTGCATCCCACACGTCGGGCATACCGGGCTTGCCCTGGTAGTCCGAGATGTCGATGACCTGGGTGTGAGCGATGAAATGTTGTGCGAGAAACTTCGCGAAGTCGTTGCTTCCGTAGACCGGGTAGTCGGTCGCGGGAGCTTCCTTGACCGGTGTCGCAAACTCGTCAACGGGCGCCGACACGAGACCGATCGTGGGCATACCGGTCGTGGGTGCCGTCGACTCGACTTCCTTATTGAATAGAGCGATCGCCTTATCGATGTCGGGTTCTGAGCTTCGCAGAATCGGAATCCACTGGCCGAGATCTGTGCCACGCCCGCGCAGCGAGATCACCCAACGATCCTTGTATTTTGTAACCGTTTCGGCCGGGTCGATGTACGCAGATGTCGAGCGGGTCGCGCCATCCAACGATGTGAAAAGCAGTTCTTTCTGAACGTTCTCTATGCCCTCGATATAGCCGCTCTTGCCCCATTTTTTCTGCTTCTTCGAGGCCCCGAAGGCGACCTCGAAGGGCAGCGAGGCCGAGACCTCGGCCGCGTCATAGGTGTTGTAGGGCGAGAAGTGAGTGCCATCTGTCGCGATGACGCCGTAGTCGTAGCCCTCTGATGATCCGGCGAAGCCCCAGCCCAGCTCAATCGTGTCAGAACTCGAATAGTCGTAAAGTCGCATCTCGGAGTTCTGCTCGAGCAGCCACGGCGCTACATCGGCCTTGAACGACGTTTCTGCGCTCGACCATGTGAGGTCGGTCGTCGCCGCGAGACGGGAGAACGTGCGTGACCCGCCCTCGCTGCCCTGGTCTGATCTGATCACGTAATACTCGGTTGCACCTTCGACCGCGTTCCACTCAAACGTGAGGTTGCCATCGTTGTCGGGAGTACTGAAGCTGACAACCGGTGCTTCAATCTCGCTCTTGGCGGTGAAGCGCGTGACGACGGGCTTGTCGAGAAGGTTGCCCGCAGCGTCGATCTTGCGCTCGAGAAAGTACTCGGAGTGAAGACCCCATCCACCGAACTCGTCATCAAGAATCTTGTACGGGCCGTCCATATCGGGGCCGTATGCGCCGACCTCGATGCCCGGCATGATGAACACGGGCTCGCCCGGATCGTACTGAAGAATCGTGGTGTTGACGGTCTTGGTCAGGGCAGCATCGGCAAAGACTTCGAACGCGAAGTGCTGGTCGTAGAACCCTTCTGACTCGTCGATTCCCGGAGCCGGGTACTGCTTTTCAATCTCTTCATAGTCGAAGTCGACGGGGTACTCGAACTCGTGATCGCGCTCTACGCCGATCATTTCTTCGGTGTACGCGTAGTCCCAGTCGGGGTCATCGATGACGGCGCCCGTGAATCCGTGGCTCGCCTCGATCGCGGGCACACCCCAGATCACAAACGACGGAACACCGATGAGCAACACGAGCGCGCCGGCGATGATGCTGAGAATCAGCGCCGTGCGCTTCTTCTTCGGCGGTGGCGCGACAACCTGGCTTCCAGCGGCCGGAGGAGCAAAATTCTGGGTGGATGTCGCGGGCGCGACGTGTGCGGCGGGGGCCGCGCTCGCGGCGGCTGCCGCGCTTGCGGCGGCTGCCGCGCTTGCGGCGGCTGCCGCCCCGATCTGCGTGTTGGGCGCGGGCGGGCCGAACTGCTGGGTGCGCGGCGGGTGGTAGTGCTCGGTCCACTGTGTGCCGTCCCAGTAGCGCTGGCCGGGGCCACCCTCGGGATCCGGGAACCACGCAGCTGGAATCGAACCGGAACCGTCAGACATGTATCCCCCGTGCTCTGTACACCGCGCTCGTGGCGCCGCGCTTTTGACAACTGCTCAAGACTAACCCGGCGGATGGGGGCGCTCATATGGGCAGGGGTGCCCAATCGACAGCGACGGCGCCCTCATCGAGAGCGCCGCCACCGTCTATTCGATCGGGAACGCGATGTCGCACACTTCGTCGTCGTCGCCCGCGGCATCCAAATCAGTGAAGTAGACCTCGCGCGGAGAGCCGACCTGCCTGCGCCCGTTCTGCGCGATCCAGGTTTCGACAGCGTCATACGCGCTGAGGACCTCCGGAAATGCGAGCTGCCTCTTTGTGATGCGGGTGAACGCCTCGTGCCGCGCCGCGTCGATTCGGGTCGGCAAATCGGTCGTCGCGTCGGCGGCAATGATGCTCAGCGCCTCGACCGGTCCGTCGCTGTCTTCGTTCACTTCTCCGTGAAAGATGACGCTCGAAACGCCGGTGACCAGGCCGGTGCCGTGTTGCCGTTTGAATGCCGAACTAATCCAATCGGTCAGCGGCCCTACAGTCATATGCGCCTGCTGGGTAAGCACGCGCTGCTCGGCGACATCTCTCTCCTGAATTTCAAACATGGGGTGATTCTCCTTTCGACCAAACAGGGACTCGAGCGCGTGCACAGCAAGCGAACGCTGTTGGATGACGCGGCTCTCGACCGCGTTCCAATAATCGTCGACCCGCTGACCCTGCTGCGCGGCTGGCGCGGTTATAACGTCGCGCACCGCCTGCAACGGCATGTCGAGGCGCCGGAGCAGCCGGATGACGCGCGCGTCGCGCAGTTGCTCGGTGTCGTAACTGCGGTAGCCGTTGTCTTCCCGCTCGGGAACCAGCAGCCCCTCACTCTCGTACAGCCGCAGCGCCTTGGGCGACAGCGACGACCGGCGGGCAAACTCGCCGATGCTCATGCGCTCGGTCATGCGGTCCACTCCCTCGTTGGATGACTGTCATCCATCCTGTCGCTTAACAGCGTGCGGGTTGCCCTTTGGTCAAGGTCAAGCGTGTCACCGGGACGAACCCGCGGGGAAGCGCGATTCCTTCTGGCTCTAGTCGCTCATTGCGCTGATCGACATTGGAATGAATGTCTCACTGGCCAATCAGCGTTCTGCCATTAGGAGTGCGGAGAGCTTGTCCCGACCTCAGGTAATTCTTAAGCTGCCCCCCGAAAGGGCCGTAGACGGATCTGCCTCCAGACAGCAAACTGTGCAGAACATTAGAGAACCTTACGTTTGCGCGACGATGCGAGATTGGAACAGACGTGAACCCGATGGAACTCGTGGAAGCCTCGTTCATGGCCCTCGGCGTTGAGAACGCCACGCCGCTAACTGAAGGTGGCCAAAAATGGGTGTTTGCCGCTCAGCTTGCCGGCCACGACGTGGTGGTGAAAGTGGTCAAATTGCCGGACGGACCGAGCGCAAACGTCGTCGTAGAGCGAGCGCATCGAGAAGTAGAGCTTTTGGCTGCCGTTGATTCGCCCTACGTGGTGAAAGTCCTATCGGATGCCGTCGAGGTAGGTGATCCCCCGGAAGCCGTTGCCTGGGTAGAGGAGCGGCTCGAAGGGGTTGATCTGTCTCGTTCCCTCGGCGCGATTTGGGAAGAAGTAGAAATCTTTAGGCTACTAAGCGATATCGGGCACGCCCTTCAAGCTTGTCACGAACTCGACGTCGTCCATCGCGACTTGTCGCCCGGAAACATCCGCGCGTTGCCGTCCGGAAGCTTTGTTCTGATGGACCCGGGATATGCAAAGCATCTTCGTCTGGCCGCGCTTACGGGCGTCTACCAGCCGGGGACCGCGGGGTACCGGAGTCCTGAGCACGTGGCCGGAGGCAGCACGTCTGCAGCGAGCGATATCTACTGCCTCGGGATATTGGCTTACTACGCGGCAACGGGTTCATTTCCTATCGATCCATCCGGACCCGAAAACGAATATGACCGTCGCCTGTTGCACTCGCCTGCTCCGGACGTAACTATCGCTCGCTCGGATATTTCTACCGAACTCGCACTTGTTATCAACACCTGCCTGAATCGTCAGGTTGCAAGACGATATCTCGACGGTAGCGAACTGTTGGAAGCCCTCGACCTGATCGGAATGAAGTCATGAGTGGTGTGTTCGTGCACGACGGTCGTCGCTCTGGTCATCACTCGTGGGCAACTGCGGCAATCGCTGCCGGTGCTGCGCAGGGCGTATTCATAAACCCGTTCGCCTCACCAAGGTTTTCGATTCCTCGATACTCTCGCGCCGCCGATTTTGCTGCGCTCGCGACATCTGCGGGAGGCGAGGTTGTCTTCGACGCTATGACACACGCGCGTCTACTCCCAGGTTCAAATCGAACCGACTTGTACGATTCATGGGAACTTTGGCCCGGTCCCGAAGGAGATCTGAGCACGCCGCTGCGCCAACAGCAGCATATTGAACGTGTCTTCGAGCGTCAGATCGAACTCGGTACGAAAAAACTTACGCCGACCGTGAATGTGACAGTTCCAAGCGCGCCTGACGCGTTCCTAGCGATCGAACTCGCCGAACTCGGAAAGGCAATCGATCCACAGGCTTGGCAGAGCATCGCCGGAGCACGAACCTTCTGGGGATCGGGATCTGCGCTCGACGATCACATCGGAAAGTTGGTTGCCCTAAGGTCGCCGACCTGGATAGTTACGTTAACAAATGAGATGGTTTTCGAGAACGTGCCGGATATCTCCGATCATGATGCGTTCGAGGGCCTTCTGCGTTCAGTGCACTCGCTGTCGAAGCGCGCGCGCGTTATTGTCGCCTTTGCGGACTACGCCGGCCTTTTGCCCGTAGCCGCAGGGGCAGATACGGTCGGAGCTGGCTGGGATCGAGGAATGAGATTCTTTGATCCTTCGTCTTTCCATGTCGACTCATCGCCGGGCATTCGGATACCGGCGTCCTACGTCACACAAAAGTCCCTGTCTGCGGTGCTTCGACGCGACGCAGCAGTAGCAATCGAAACTTGGAACTCGACCGAAGCATTGCGACTTCGCGGAGGCACAATGCCGGGAAGCGACCAAGCTGAGCGAGTGCATCACCTGCGCACCCTGAGCGAGCTGGTCGTTAGCTTTTCATCGATCGGAGACCGCAGTCTCCGCGCGTCGGCCGTTAGCACCCACTTCGAAAACGCGAGCCGCGACTTCGACCGTTTGATATTGGCACTCCGGCCCATCGTTCGCGAGGGAGATAAGAGCGCGTGGATTGCGCATCATAAGAAAGTGCTTGAGAAGTACATAGCGGCCGAGGGACTATGACGTCTCAGGAGTTCTTTTCGCTAGGTCCAGCGTGAACGCAAAACGGTCGGATGCAAGCAGTCGAAGGTGAGTCGGTACAGCTCGAATGCTTGGCCGCACGAGCCAACGGTCATGAACGGCAAGCCCTATGCGGAACCGCTTTGCCAGCTCAATAGCGTCGTCGATTTCACGCGGTGATCTCAACAACACGATTGCGGACGCGTCGGACCAGCTTGAGTAGCGAAGTGCCTGAGAGAAGGCTTTCCGCCAATCCGAGACTTTCGCCTCGAGCGCATACATTCGACCAACAGCCACCATCGATTCACTCCGACGGTATCCAGAACCGACTCGCCGAATTGCGCCATCTCGCACCAAACGATTCACCGCCGTCTGGCTTTGTCGTGGGGAAAGCCCCGTCGTACTCGCTATCGTCGCGCCGGTCACCGTCCGCCCCACCGAAGTCGCTGCAACAACTCGAGCATCCGTAATCGTTCGCAGATATGGGATACCGGCAAGCACGCGAGATTCGAATCCATGCCCAGCTTGGGTAACGGCAACCAAGTCGGCAATCCCATTTGGCCCGACGAACTCTGGAACCACATCCACACCCGCTGAAGCATGTGGCAGCTTCCTGGCCAAGTTTCGAAGGTCGAGGTCTAACTCCGCCTCGGCGACCGGGGCGAATCGTCGCCCCGAGCGGTTGATGGCCGCCGGCCACTCCCGAAAACTATCCATAAGAGCGCCTCAAAATTGTTTCGTCATCCCCATCTGCGCCATCGCCATTCGATATGGCACATGCGTCAAGAGAGGGTACCAATATGACTGGACTGCATGTGTTCACAATCGATAGCTGTGGATCACCCGTCACCGGATTTTAGGATGACTCGTGGCGCAGGGCCACCACAACCTTTCCACCGACCCGCCCACCCTCAACCTGGCGCATCGCATCAGCGGTCGACTCGAGCGGATAGACACGGTCAATCACTGGGCGGACGGTCCCGACATCCAACCAGCCTGACAACAGGGCGAAGTCTTCGGGCGTCGCCTGCGTGTCGGTGAGCGCCGCGACCTTCTCGCGCACGAACGCGCCCGCGATCATCGACGCGAACATAAAGCGCGCGGGGCCGAGGAGCTTGCCGCCGCCAACTGCCCCGACGGTTACGAAGGTTCCGCCGGGCACGAGCGCTCGACGGATCGCCGTCAGACCGCGCGTTCCGACCGTGTCGAAAATGAGGTCGAAGCGTTCGCCGCGGCGCGTGAAGTCGTCGCGCGTGTAGTCGATCACGTCGTCGGCGCCGAGCGAGCGCACCATGCCGACCTTGCCCGTGCTGCAGACGGCGACCACGCGCGAGGCGCCTAGGGCGCGCGCGATCTGCACAGCCATGTGGCCCACTCCCCCGGATGCCCCGTTGACCAGCACCGTTTGCCCCGCCACAAGCTTGCCGCTGTTGCGCAACCCCTGCAGCGCGGTGAACGAACCCATGAGCGAGGCCGCCGCGATTTCAAACGAGATGGATGTCGGCTTCAGAGCGAGATTGAGGTGCGATGTTGCGGCGAATTCGGCACATCCTCCGCGGCCGATCTCGCCGTAGACGTCGTCCCCGGGCTTGAAAGCCGTGACCTTTTCGCCCACCTTGACGATCGTGCCCGCGACATCCGCCCCGATCGTGTACTTCCTTTTGGGGCGGCGCCAGGCGCCGTCCATGCGCACGAGGTACGGGTCGCCGCGGTAGAGGTGCCAGTCGAAGGGGTTGAGTCCAACGGCCTTAACCTCGATGAGCACCTGGCTCTCGGTCGGCTCGGGCACCGGGATGTCGTCGAGGGTGAGCACGTCGGGAGATCCGTAGGTGTCGTAGGTAATTGCGCGCATGCTGGCTCCCGATACTTACAGTGTATGTATTGGCTACAGGTTAGGCTTACGGTGTAAGTACGTCAAGGCTGGAGGTGCAGATGGCTCGCCCAACGCTCACCCGTGCTCGCGTGCTCGCCGCCGCGATTGAGCTTGCCGACGAGCAGGGCGTTGAGGCGCTCAGTATGCGCACCCTCGGCGCGCGGCTCGGGGTCGAAGCGATGTCTCTCTATAACCACGTCGCGAGCAAAGACGATGTGCTCAGCGGCATGACCGATCTCGTCTGGGCGCAGGTCGATCTCGCGCCTGACGCTGCGAATTGGCGCGACGGCGTGCGCACGATCT
>Ga0247817_10000933_pt1 | contig 15479 bp, 13 predicted proteins | sample UWRJL212509R1_FD_178010 | JGI IMG/M metagenome (GOLD analysis project Ga0247817, IMG submission 178010) | Plant litter microbial communities from Arlington Agricultural Research Station in Wisconsin, United States - UWRJ-L212-509R-1 | ecosystem: Environmental > Terrestrial > Plant litter >... | reverse complement strand
ACGTGGGACACAGAGACCTCCTGACAGTGAAGAACTAGACAGCTCCACTAAGTCAGGAGGTCTCCTTTTTCACAACACCTGTGTCACCAACGTGACTGCCAAGTACAGCTAGCGCTCTACTGCTCGTGCACGTCGCCCTCGCGCAGGTCGGCGAGGAGCGTGAGCGCGCGGGACACCTCGATCGGTCCCTTGACGCGGAAGTTGGCGAGGGTCGTTCCGTCACCGGCCTTGAGCCCGAGGTCGTCGGCACCGAGCGCTGCGAAACCGTCTTCGTCGGTCACGTCGTCGCCCGCGAAGAACACCGCGTCAGCCTTCGTGTAGGCGCGCAAGTGCTCGATCGCCTCGCCCTTGGTGGTGGAGCGCACCGAGAACTCGAGCACGTTCTTGCCGTCGCGAACCGTGAGACCGGATACCTCGGCCGCAGCCTCCGACCGCGCGACGAGGTGGGCGACCCGACTGTTGTGGGCCGTAGCGAGACGCGTGTGCAGTGCGAAACCCGCAGGCTTCGGCTCGAGCCAGACCTGGTCGAAGGAGTCGGCGACCTCGCCGAGCACCTCCTTCAGCACGCCGACGCGCTCGAGCTCTGCGGCATCGAGGCCGATGATGTCGTCGGGGTCGTCGAGGCGGATCTCGATGCCGTGGCTGCCGATGAGCAGCGTGTTGTCGGGCAACTGCGAGACACGTTCGAGGGAGGCGAGCGAGCGTCCGGAGACGAGGGCCACGCGGGTGCGCGGCATCGCGAGCAACCTCAGGACCGCCGTGCGGGCTTCGGGCAGCGCGCGGGCGCGCTCCGGGTCATCCACTTCGGGTGCGAGCGTGCCGTCGAAGTCGAGGGCGACGAGCAGGCGCGGGGTGCGCGCGAGTTCACGGAGCGCACCGACGAGCGGTTCGGGCAGGCGCGAGAAGCGCGGGGGTGTGTCGACGTCGACCATCAGTGCGCGACCCCACCGAGCGGGCGCTCCACTGTCCACTCGAGTTCGCCGAGCGGGTCGTCGTCGTAGGCGACCTGGGCGGTGCGGGCCTCGGCGAGTGTCGTGAGGAAGGTGGTGGACCACCGCGAGACGTCGTTCTCGAGCACGCGGCGGCGCAGCGAGCGCATGCGCGACTGGCGCTCCTTCTGCGGCATCTCGATGGCCTGCACAATGGCATCCTTGAGGCCGTCGATGTCGTGCGGGTTAATGCGCAGCGACTTCTTGAGTTCGTCCCACGCTCCGGTGAACTCGCTCAGCACGAGAACGCCGTCATTGTCGAAGCGTGCGGCGCAGTACTCCTTGGCGACGAGGTTCATGCCGTCGCGCAGGGCTGTGACGAGCATGACGTCGGCGGCGAGGTAGAGGGCGACCATCTCCTCGCGGGGATACCCGTGGTGGTGGTAGCTGATCGCGGTGTGGCTCATCGTGGCGAAGTCGCCGTTGATGCGGCCGACGGTCAGCTCGATCTCGTCGCGCAGTTGCATGTAGGCGGCAACGCGCTCGCGGCTCGGGCTCGCGACCTGCACGAGGGTGACGTCCTCGACTGTGACGCGGCCCTCCTCGAGGAGCTCGCCGAAGGCTTTGAGACGGTGGCCGATGCCCTTCGTGTAGTCGAGGCGGTCGACGCCGAGCATGATCGTCTTCGGGTTGCCGAGCCCTTCGCGGATCTCCTGCGCACGCGCCTGGATGGCGGGGTCGCGCGCGAGCTCCTCATAGCTCTTGGCGTCGATCGAGATCGGAAAGGCCTTGGCGATCACGCGACGCGTCGGCTTGCCCTCAGCCGCGACCTCGATGACCGGGTTCTTGGTGACGTTGCTGGTGAGGCGGCGCACCGCTCGCGAGAAGTTGCCCGCGTCGGCGACGCGCTGAAACCCGATGACGTCAGCTCCGAGGAGCCCCTCGATGATCTGGGTGCGCCAGGGCAGCTGTGAGTAGATTCCGTACGGCGGAAACGGGATGTGGTTGAAGAACCCGATCGTGAGGTCGGGGCGCAGCTCGCGCAGCATCCGCGGCACCAGCTGCAACTGGTAGTCCTGCACCCAGACCGTCGCATTGGGGGCGCTGCAGGCTGCCGCGGCATCCGCGAACCGCTGGTTGACCGCCACGTAGGAGTCCCACCAGACGCGGTGGTACCCGGGCGCCGCGATGACGTCGTGGTACAGCGGCCAGAGGGTGTCGTTGCTGAAGCCCTCGTAGTAGTTCTCGATCTCGTCGGGGCTGAGCGGCACCGGGACGATGCGGATGCCCTCATTGTCGAAGGGCGGCAGGTCGACGTCGGGCTGGCCGGCCCAGCCGACCCACGCGCCATCCTTCTCGCGCATGACCGGCTCGAGTGCTGTGACGAGGCCGCCAGGGGAACGCGTCCACTTGTCGGTGCCCGCGACTCGGTCGACGGGCAGTCGGTTGGAGACGACGACGAAGTCGTACTTATCGTGATTGCTGTCAGTCATAGATTCGTGTTGTTTCATATAGATCACGCTGCACACCGGAGTTTTTCAACGTTATCAGCCAGCGACAACTACGATTGCCCGCATGGCGACCACCCGGCTCTACCGCAATGGGGCGCTCGTCGCCGAAGGCTTCGATGTCGCTGACATCTCCGACCACATTCAGAACGATGGATGCACCGTCTGGGCCGATTTCATCTCGCCGACCGAGGCCGACCTCGCGTCGATCGAAGAGGAGCTCGGCCTTCACGAGCTCGCCATTGAAGACGCCGTGCACGAGCACCAGCGGCCCAAGCTCGACCGTTACGACACCCACTTGTTTCTCGCGTCATACTCCGTCTCGTTCGACGCCCACAGTGGCGAGGTGACGAAGTCGGAGATCAAGGCGTTCATCACGCCGCGCGCGCTCATCACGGTGCACGACGAGTCGTTCGACATGAACGCTGTCGTACGACGCTGGGACGACGATGCCGACCTCGCCAAGCACGGGGTCGCCTACCTGCTCTGGGGGCTCCTCGACTCCGTCGTCGACGGACACTTCGAGGCGGTACAGCAGCTCGACACCGAGATCGAGGAGCTCGAAGACGCCCTGTTCGACGAGCGCCAGCGCGACCACAACGTGCAGCGCCGCTCCTTCGAACTGCGCAAGAGCCTCGTCACGCTGCGCCGGGCGGTGCTGCCGATGCGCGAAGTGGTCAACACTGTGCTGCGTCGCGATCTGGATCTCTCGGATGCCACGATGCAGCCCTACTACCAGGACGTCTACGACCACGTGCTGCGGGCGACCGAGTGGACGGAGTCGCTGCGCGACCTCGTCACGACGATCCTCGAGACGAACATCTCCATTCAGGGCAACCGCATGAACCTCATCATGAAGAAGGTGACGAGCTGGGCCGCGATCATCGCCGTGCCGACAGCCATCACCGGCTTCTTCGGCCAGAACCTGGCCTTTCTCGGTTTCGGCACTGTGTGGGGTGTCTGGATCTCGCTCGGTCTTATCGTCGCGGCATCCCTGACGTTGTTCGCCGCTTTTCGGAGCCGTGACTGGTTGTAGATTGCCTCCTCTCCTGATCAGTTATCCAAACTGAGGATTTACCCACAGGAAATGAAGACAGTTCGGTTCACCCCCCGTAGTGGGGGGTAGCGTCTCTTCTGGTCGTGCACGATCCCCCGGTCGTGTGCGGCTCACCAACCCGAAGACCCGAACAACTACCCGAACCGAAGCGCACCCTCGCTTGTCTTCCGCGGCTACCCCGGCTGCGTTCTTCGTCGTGCCCGCAGCCGGTTCATGGAGCAACATGAACATCGCAAAAACCCTCTCCCTAGCGGCACTCGCCGCCATAGTCGGGGCCACCGCCCTGGCCGCCCCAGCGAGTGCCCACACCCCCACCGTCGGCGCGGACTGCGCCACGGTTTCCGTGGAACTCGTGTCGTACACGACCACGCAGTACGACGCCGCGCCCAACTCGATCACCGTCACGATCGACAAGAACGAGGTCGCGCAGGAGAAGTTCGGAACATCCATCTCCCGCTACTACGACTTCGATGACTCGGCCGTCGCCCACACCTGGGCAGTGCACGTCGACTCGATCGACGACAACTACGACCGCGACTTCGGCGGCACGACGACGCCGTGCACGCCGCCACCGGCAGTGGATGCCGCGGCAGTCGTCACGACGACCGCAGCCACCTGCGACCTCGGCGAGAAGCTCGAGCTCGGCACCATCACCGCTGCCGACTGGGGAACCCCGACGCGCACGACCGGCCCCGGCGACTACGAGGTCACGGCAACCGCACACGACGGTCACCTGTTCGCCGGCGACCAGCCCACGCTGACCCTGCGTGGAACACTTGCGGGCCCGCTCACCGGCGACGACTGCGACGATGAGCCGGTTCCGCCGGTCGAGCCCCCGGTGAGCCCGCCGGTCACCCCGGTCAAGCCGGAGCCGGAGTCGACCACGAAGTTCTCGGAGTCGGTGGACTGCTCGACTGACACCATCACCCGCGTGACCACGACCACGACGACCGATGTCGTCTTCGACGCACAGGAGAACGAGTGGGTCGAGACCGAGCCCGCCGTCGTCGTCACCTCGGCAACTCGCCCGGCAGACACCACGGCGTGCCCTGCAACTGTCGTCACGACCGAGACGCCGGGTGGCTCCCTCGCGGTGACCGGCGCTGACCCCGCACCCTTCATCTGGGTCGCCGGAATCCTCGCCGCCCTCGGTGCGGCACTGATCCTGCGCCCGCGCCGTCGTTCGGCCTGATTCACAGCGATCGGGGGTGCTCCGAAAGGCGTTTCGGAGCACCTATCCGATAGTGAAATTAAATCATTGACACCTCCCCCAAATGAGGGGTAGCTTTCTGGCGAACCGCTCGGCGAGTACCTGCCGCAGCGGAGTCGAGAACGACCCGAACTGTTCCGCAACCGCCTGAAGCGCCTAACCCCCCTCTGCGCCACGGCACACCCCCGCCGCGATTTCGCGCGCCCCGACCCGCTCCCCCGCGGGTCGTTGGCGCGCGCCGTCGCGGCGGTTCATCACGCAGACCCCCGCTGCGTGATCGGTCGCGCCCGCCCTGCGGGCTATTGCCAGGAGTACCCGTGAACTTCCCCCGAAAAGCACTGCACACCCTTCTCGCCCTGAGCATCGCGAGCGTCGCCGTCCTGACGACCGCGATCCCCGCACAGGCCCATACCCCGACGGTCGTCGCCGATTGCGCGCAGCTATCGGTGAAGCTCGACTCCTACCGCTCCGGCGGTCATCACGGCAGTGGCGCACCGAACTCGGTCACCATCACCGTCGACGGCGCCGTAGTCGCCAGCGAGCGCTTCGGCCGTTCGTTCGCCCGAACCGTCGCGTTCACGAATCCCGCGGTCGCGCATCCGTGGTCCGTCGTCGTCGACGCTGTCGACAACGAGTTCGACCGAACGTTCTCCGGTACGAGCACGCCGTGTGTTCCGGTCATCGTGCTGGATGCAGCGGCCGCCGTCACCCTCGGCGAGCCGTCGTGCACCACCCCCGCGACTCTCACGCTCGGCACCATCACCAACGCCACCTGGTCGACACCCACGGCCACGACCGGTCCCGCCGACTATTCGGTGACGGCGACCGCGAACCCCGGTCACGCTTTTGCCGACGCGATGACGACGCGGGTCTTCAGCGGAACCCTCGCCGGGCCGCTCGACGGCGGACAACCGCCGTGCGTGACGCTGCCGCCGGTTCCGCAGCCACCGGTGCAGCCGCCCGCGCAGCCCCAGGCACTCATCGTGTTCAGCTCAGAAGAGTCAGTCGACTGCGCTGCCCGCGAGATCGTCACGACGACCACGACGACCACGACCGGAACCGTGCTCGACGCGACCGGCCTCGTCTGGGTTCCCGGCACACCGGTCACCAAGGTGACCCGCACGACCCGCGCCCTCGAGCCGGGGCAGTGCCCCGTGGCAGCGGTCGTTCCCGTGTCGTCCGAGCCGGCCGCCCTCGCGAGAACCGGGGTGGATGACCCCGCTCCCCTCCTCTGGCTCGCTGCCCTCTTCGCCGCGGCCGGTGCTGCGTTGATCGTGAGGAAGAGGGCGCGAGCCTCCTAGGCGACTGTCGGCACGAGCCCCAGTGACGCTGCCCGACGCGTACGGCGGATAGCGAGCAGCGAGAGCAGCACAGAGCCGATTCCGAAGGCGAGGAGCAGCACGGCCGAGATCGCGAGGGTCGCTCCCGCGCCCCCGGCGAGGAGCGCCTGCATACCCGCGACACCATGGGTGAGCGGAAGCAGTGGGCTGATCGCCTGGAATGGGCTCGCCAACACCTCGATCGGGTAGATCGACCCGGTCGAGGTGATCTGGATCGCGAGCAGGAACAGCGACACCACGAGCCCGGCACGGCCGAAGACGATCGTGAGCAGGTAGTGGAACGCCGTGAACGCGAGGGCCATGAGCAGCGCGAATCCGAAGGTCGCGGGCAGGAGCGCCCAGTCGACCTTGAGCGAGATGTGCAGCAGCAGCGTGAGCAGCACAGCCTGTGCGGCAGTCACCACGCTCGCGCGGGTGAGGGTCGAGAACACGAGTCGGCTGTTGTTGGCCGTCGAGGCGAGAGCGCGGCGCGAGACCGGGCGCAGCACGAGGAACACCGCGAGTGCGCCGATCCAGAGACCGAGCGGCACGAAGAACGTCGAGACGCCCTGGCCGAGGTCGGTCACGGCGTTGTCCGTCGTGACGGTGAGTCCCACCGGATCGGATGCCACTTCTGCCGAGGCCTTCGCGGCATCCTCGTCCATCGCGGGCAGGCTGTCGGCACCCTTCGCGAGTCCCTCGGAGAGCTCGCGCGCTCCGTCGGCCAGCTTGCCGGAGCCGTCCTCGAGGCCGGCTGCACCGCTGCGGAGACCGGCGGATCCCGCGGAGAGCTGGCTCGCACCGCTCGAGAGCTGCGCGATTCCGGACTGCAGGCCGTCGACGGCGGTTCCGACGCTGGAGGCGAGCTGCTTGCCCCCGGCACCCTGGGCCGAGACGTTCTGCAGGCCCTGGACTGCGCCTGCGAGGTACGCCTTCTCCATCGGGTCGAGCGGCGTTCCGGCCTGGATCTTGTCGTTGAGGGGTGCGATGATCCCGTAGATCTGGCTGATGCCGCCGGTGTACTTCTTGATTCCAGCGGTCAGGCTGTCGAGGCCCGCGGCCTTCGTGTTGAACTCGCGGAGTCCGCCGGCGATCCCGTCGACACCGCCGGTGTACTTGTCCACACCGTCGCCGTACTGCGACAGGCCGTCGGTCAGGCCGTCGGCTCCGTCGGCGAGGGAGCCCGCGCCATCCGCCGCCGTCTGGAAGGCCGTGCCGACCTCGCCGAGGCTCGAGTAGATGCCGCCGATGTACTGCGCGGTGATCGCGTTGCCGAAGGTCGACACCATGCTCTCGCCGACGACCTGCGCGACCGAGCCGGTGAGGTAGCTGTGCGAGTCGTCGGTGCGGATCGAGATGTCGGCCTTGGTCGGGTTGTCGCCCGAGATCGAGATGATCGACCTCGAGAAGTCCGACGGCACGGTGAGGATCGCGTAGACCTCGCCGTTGGCGAGAGCCTTCTCAGCGTCTTCCTCGTTGGTGATGAGCCAGTCGAATCCGCTCGCTTCACCGCCGGTGAGCTCGGTGACCAGCAGGCGCCCGGCGAAGACCGGTTGCTCGGTGCCATCCGGAAGCGTCTGGTTGATGAGCTTGTCGTTGTTGACGATCGCTGCCGGGATGTTCTCGAGGGCCTTGTCGCCGTTGGAGAGCGCACCGACGAAGAGACCGGCGAACGCGAGGGGCACGAGGACTACCGCCGCGAGCGCGCCCCAGCGGAGCCAGCGCTTGCGGGTGACTGAAGGGTTGACGGTGCTCATGAGTGTGCGCCTTCCAGGGCGAGAGGTTCGGTGTCGTAGAGGTCGATGATCACGACGGGTCGCATTCCAGCTGCTGCCGTGTCGACGGCGCGGGCCGGCAGCGGGGTGCCGATCACGATCGTCGTCGTGGAGGGCGCGAGCGCGTCGAGCGCTCGCAGGAAGGCCGTCTCGTCATCCGAGGTGGCGAACGCGTCGAGCTGGTCGAGCATGACGACCGGTGTGCGCTCGGCGAGCGCGATGGCCGCGAGGGCGATCGCACGTTCGCGCTGCGGCAGCTCGACGAGCGTGCTCTCCGCTGTGACGCGTACCGAGCCACCCACCTCCCTGATGATCGTGTTGATGCGATCGAGCAGAGCGTCGGCACGACGGCGGGTGCTGAACATCCGCACGAACGGCTGGGTCATCTCGAGACGCTCGCGCAGCAGTTCGCCGACCGTGACGCTCGACTCGGCCCGCTCGGTTCCGCCGATGTCGGCGAGGGCGACGATTGAAGAGACTGTCGCGCTCTCTGAGGGCAGTGGATGTCCCGCCACCTGCGCCTGCCCCGACAGCGGGTCGAGACGGCCGGCGAGTGTCGCTGCGAGCAGGCGCCGGTCGATGGCATCCCCACTCGCGATCACGACAGCACCGGAGGGAACAGTGAGGCTCAGCGGGCCGACCCTGCGGTCGGCGGAGCCGACGACGAGGTACGACGCACTGATGATCGCGTCGCCCTGCTCGTTCGCCCACTCGACTGCTTCGCGGTGCTCGCGCAACTGCTCACCCTCGATGTCGAGGTCGGGCAGGATCCGGGCGAGCCACTTGGGCAGCCACCATGCGGCAGACCCAAGGATCGTCATGATCGCGGGCACGAGGGTCATGCGGACAAGGAAGGCGTCCACAGCGATACCCACGGCGAGGCCGAGGGCGATCGCCTTGATGGCTCCCGACCCCTCGGGCACGAACGCGAAGAAGACGAAGAACATGATGAGGGCCGCGGCAGTGACCACGCGGGCTCCGTTGGCGAAGCCCTGCGCGACAGCCTGCCGCGGGTTGCCCGTTCGCACGAACTCCTCGCGCATGCCGGAGACGAGGAACACCTCGTAGTCCATCGCGAGCCCGAACAGGATCGCCATGAGCAGGATCGGCAGGAACGAGATGATCGGCCCGGTCGTCTCGATGTGCAGGAGGTCGGCGCCCCAGCCCCACTGGAAGACGGCGACCGAGACTCCGAACGAGGCACCCACCGAGAGGAGGAACCCGAGCGCTGCCTTGATCGGCACGAGCACACTGCGGAACACGATCATGAGCAGGATGATCGACAACCCGACGACGACAGCGCCGAAGGGCAGGAGCGCGTTGTTGAGTCGCGTCGAGATGTCGGCCTGGATGGCGGTCGTTCCGGTGACCGAGATCTCCATGTCGTACTTGTCTTTGATCGTCGGCGCGAGGGCGCGGATCTCTTCGAGGAGCGCCTGTGTGCCCGCCGAGTCCGGAGCGCTGTCGGGAACAACCTGCAGGATTCCCGTGTCGAGGGTCTCGTCAGGAAGCCCGTCGCTCACGTAGTCGACTCCGTCGAGCCTGGCGAGGTCGTTGCCGATCTTCTCCATGTCGTTCATGAAGTCGGTCGACTGGGTGATGTCGATGGCGACGACGAGCGGAGCGCTGTAGCCCTCCCCGAATCCCTCGGCCACGAGGTCGTAGGCGACGCGCTGCGTGGATCCTTCGGGCTCCGAGCCGTTGTTGGGCAGGCTGAGCTGGAGGCTCGCGGCCGGGATCGAGACGACACCGAGAATCACGATGACGCCGATCGCTGCAACCCACGGCACGCGCATGACGCCGGTGACCCAGGCGAGGCCCATGGTCTTCTTGCCCTCACCACGCAGGCGGCGAGCCGTGCGTGAGCTGGGCTTCGGGGTGAGCTTGGAGCCGAGCACACCGAAGAACGCGGGAACGAGGGTGACCGCGACGAGGATCGCGATGAGCACGGCGAACGCGGCTCCGATTCCCATCGTGGAGAGGAACGGGATACCCACGACGAGCAGGCCGAGGAGCGCGATGATGACCGTCACGCCCGCGAAGACCACGGCGCTGCCGGCGGTGCCGACGGCCATGGCCGCGGACTCCTGCGGATCCTCACCGTTGGCGAGCTGGGTTCGATGCCGCGACAGGATGAACAGGGTGTAGTCGATTCCGACGGCGAGCCCGATCATGAGGGCGAGCATCGGGCCGGTGCTCGAGATCGGCGCGAAGGCCGCAACGGCGAGAATGCCCCCGTAGGCGATTCCGACTCCGATGATGGCGGAGAGCAGCGGCATCCCGGCGGAGAGCAGGGAGCCGAAGGTCACGAAGAGCACGATGCCCGCGAAGAGCAGGCCGAAGACCTCGGTGATGGTGAGGCCGAAGGTGTTGTCCTGGAAGACCTGGCCACCGAAGGCGACCTCCATGCCCGCATCTTCTGTGATGGAGGCCGTGTCCTGCAGGTCGGTGAGCATCTCGGGGGTGACATCCGCCGCGACGCCGCTGTACTGCACCTTGATGATCGCCATGGACTCGTCGTCACTGACCGACTTGCCCGCGTACTCGTTGAACGGGCTCACGACGGCCTCGACGCCGTCGAGCTTCTCGATGGCCGAAGTCTGGTCTTCGATCGCGTCGACGTATTTCTCGTCGTTGACGGAGTCGCCGTCGGGTGCCACCACGACGACCTGCACTCCCGCGCCGGCCACCGCCGGGAACACGGCGCTCAGGCGGTCGAGGGCGTTCTGCGACTCGGTGCCTGGAATGTCGAAGGACTCCTGGGTGGAGCCACCGAGCGCGAAGCTGCCGCCGAGGATTCCCACGAGGATGAGAAACCAGACGCCGATGACGGCCCAGGCACGGCGAAAGGAGAACCGGCCGAGTCGGTAGAGGAGAGTTGCCACGAGGGGCTCCTAGGGAGTTGTGGTGCGGACGGGAACAGGTGCGAGTAGCTCAGTCATGATGGTGATGAGAGCAGCTCTGGTCTCGTCTTCAGGCAGGTCGTTCTTGAGGTGCGCCCCGGGCTGTGCCCCGAGGATGTAGGCGGCGCCGCCGAGGGCGATGCCGAACCGCAGTTTGCCCTCAACGGTGGGGGCGGCGGTGCTGAAGTAGTCGGCGATTCTCTCGACGAGGCTGTTGGCGCGCTCGATCACGGGAACGTCTTCGAGCGACGGGCCCTGGGTGAGAAAGGTCGCCACTTCGAGGCGGTGCGAGAGCAGGAGGTCGACGAAGGCTTCGACGAAGGGTCCGCGGCGCTCGTCGTTGAGCGGGGCATCCACGATGCTGTCGAGGATGCCGCTCATGCGATCGATGGCCGGGCCGATGGCCGCCTCGAGCAGGGCCTCCTTCGAGGCGTAGTGGTAGAGCACGCTCGACTTGGAGAGTCCGGCCAGTTCTGCGATGCGTTGCAGCGATGTACCCGCGTAGCCCGCTTTCGCGAACTCGGCGAGCGCGATCGAGCGCAGCTCCTCATGACTAGACATGAATACGACGATAACTGACCGAGCGGTCAGATTTTGACCGATCGGTCAGTTTCCCAGTTAACTTTGGGTTACGGGCGGCTCAGGGATGCAGCAGCGCGAGCCCCAGGGTCGCGAGTCCGACCGTGAGCGGGGCGACCACGAGTCCGAGCAACGCGTACTTCGCCCAGGAGATCTCCACCCCCATGCTGACGAGTCGCTCGTGCCAGAGCAACGTCGCGAGCGACGCCCACGGGGTGATGAGCGGTCCGGCGTTGACCCCGATGAGCAGAGCCGCGAGTCGCACCGGAGAGCCGGCGACCGGCTCGAGCGCGAGATAGGCGGGCAGGTTGTTGACGAGGTTGGCGCCGACGGCCCCCGTTCCTGCCAGACGCAGGAGGTCGGCGGGCGACTCCCCCGATCCCGAGACCGCCGAGAGCACTGTCGCGAGGCCGAGCGAGTGCCCGGCCTCCACAACCAGGAAGAGACCGGCGGCGAGCACGACGAGTTGCCATGGCAGAAGCGAGAAGCGCAGCACCGAGCGGCGGCGCACGAGAAAGAACCCGCCGAGCACGAGCGCCGCGGCGAGCGCGGGCAGCCAGACCGGGAGCCCCGACACGAGCAGCGGAATCACGAGAGCGACAGTGATCCCGCTCGCCCACAGGAGCACGCGGTCGTCGCGCACCTCTTTCTCCGCGGGTTCGTAGTGCTTGGCGAGCTCCCTGCGATAGACGATCACGAGCACGACGGCCGGAACGATGATCGCGATGACCGCGGGCACCGCCATGAGCGCGGCGAACCCTGCGGGCCCGACGCCCTGCAGCTCGTGCTCGGCGAGCAGGTTGGTGAGGTTCGAGACCGGGAGGAGGAGCGAGGCAGTGTTCGCCATCCACACACTCGTGAGCGCGAACGGCAGCGGCGAGAGACCCACGTGCCGGGCGAGCAGCACGACCACCGGCGTGAGCAGCACCGCGGTGGTATCCAGCGACAGAAAGACAGTGCTCACCACGGCGAGCGCGAGAACGAGCAGCCAGAGCACCCAGGCGCGGCCGCCACCCCAGGCTGCTGTGCGTTCGGCGATGACGCTGAACAGGCCGGCCTCGGCCGCGAGCTCCGTGACGACAGTGATCGCGACGACGAAAAGGAGAATCGGCCAGACGCGGTTCGCGACCTCGAGGGCGGCATCGGCCGGCAGAATCCCCGTCGCGATGGCTATGAATCCGACAACCAGGAGGATGCCTCCCAGAATGGCTGAGCGCACGGGCATCCCTTCTTCATCGCAAGATTACTGCCCGCGCAAGCCGCTGATTGTTTACTGAGCGCCCGCTGGGAACGATTCGGTCGCGCGCAGCCCAGCCGGTAGCGTGAAAGTACACAATCGGGAGGCAGCTATGCGGAGATTCATTTTCAGCGGCACCGTCATCAGTGCACTCTTCGGAGGCCTGAGCACGGTGCAGGCGACCCGAAAGGGACCGCGTGACTGGCGCCTCATCCTCATGTGGGTCAGCTGGGGACTCACCGTCGCAATCGCGGTCGGCACGGTCCTCAAAGAATCCGAGGATGCACCCCTCGATCAACTGGAGGACTAGACATGAACTACAACTTTGACGGCGGACACCTGCCCTTCGCGATCGGAGCGATCCTCTACGGGCTCTTCGTTCTCGCACTCGTGGCTGTCGCGCTTGTTCTCGCGTTCCTGCTCGCGCGCTTCCTGCTCGTCGCCACCAAGGCGGCCAAGATCTACGTCGAGAAGAACGGCGGCACTCCCCGCGTCACGACCACTCCGGTCACGACAGCGGCTCCGGTGACAGAGGCCTCCGTTACGGCGCCTCCCGTCGTGCCGGAGAAGAAGCCCCGCACCCCCAAGGCACCACCGGTCGTCTAGACAGACCGAACACGAAAGGGGATGGATGCTGCTGCATCCATCCCCTTTCTTTAATACAGCTGCCGCGCGCGCCTGATGTTGGCGATGAGGCGCCAGAGGCCGAGTCCCACCACGATGAACCCCGCGCCGATCATCACGGGATTGATCAGGCTGAACATGCCGAAGATCCCCTCGAACATGTCGGCACTGCCCTCCGTGAAGAGCGTTGTGCCCGTCTGTTGGGCCTTGCCCGGCACGTAGTACGCGATGACCGAGTCGCCCTCGGCCCACTGGCAGGGTGATGCGGCGAGCGGGGCCTTCACCTGGACGGTGTCACCGTCGGCGAGAAACTCGAGCATCGGGCTGCAATTGCCCTCATCGTCGAAGACGATGCCGATGACCGTGGCGGTGGTCTCGACCGACCCCGCGGGAGGCTCATTGAACCCGTCGAAGACTGTCGACGTGAGGGTGGTCATGCCGAGCCCGATGGCGCCGAAGACCAGGAGCACCGCGCCGAAGAACATGGCGACAATCGGCCCGACTATGCGGGACTGCTCGGGGGTGAGCTGCACCGTGTGCGTGACGCCGGTGCTCCGAGGCTGCACGAACGGCCCCCGGGCGCCGAAGAATCTCGCGGCCGCCTCAGTCTGCGGCGGCAGCTCCATCTCGGTCCAGGCCCGGCCGTCCCAGTAGCGCATCGTGTTGGCCGGCGACCCGTCGGGATACCAGCCGGGTGGAATCGAGCTCATGCTCCCCCTCGGTCTCGCCCACAGGCTAGCGGTCGGAGGGGTTCGAGCGAGCGCCCCCAAGTAGGGGAACCGCGGCCCGTCGGCCGACAGCAGGGGCAGCTTTCCCCGGTGTGCGACAGTCGCACTACCGAAAGCCGCGCCCGACGTGAGTCGCGTTACCCCAGGAACCCGCGCAACAGGGCCGCCGAGCCGGCGAGGTGCTCGTGCATCGCCTCGGAGGCACCGTTCTGGTCGCCGCGCAGGATCGCCGCCACGATCGCCTCGTGCTGCTCGTTCGAGTGGTTGATGTTGCGAGGCAGCAACGGGATGCGATCAAGCAGGTCATTGAGTGAGGTGCGGCTGTCGGCGACGAGCGAGACGAGTGACGGGGTGCCCACGAGTTCGGCGATCGCGAGGTGGAGGCGCGAGTCGAGTCGGCGGTAGTCCGGAGCCTCGGCGGCGGCCACGTCGCGCAGGTGGCTCCACAGCATCTCGCGGTCCGAGGAGGAGAGGGAGCGGCCGGCGGCGGCACGGGCGGCTCCGACCTCGAGTATCTCGCGCAGACCGAGCACGTCATCGATCTCCGCTGCCGTGGGCGTCGGCCCGGCGGCATCCGCTCGCTCGAATGACGGCACGGGATCGACGACGAAGGTTCCGCCGTAGCGGCCCCGCCTCGAGACGAGAAAGCCCGCCTCGGCGAGTGATCGGATGGCCTCACGCACCGTGTCGCGGCTCACCGAGAAGCGGCTCGCGAGGTCGCGCTCGGGAGGGAGCGCCTCGCCGGGCGCGACGATGCCCAGCCGGATGGTCTGCAGGAGGCGCGCGACGGTGTCCTCGAACGCATTGCCGTTACGCACCGGGCGGAACAGGGCATCTGCGACGAGGTCGCCGTCGTCGTGGTCGGCCATGGCTTAGATGGGAGTGACGTAGGCGGAGGAGATACCGCCATCGACGAGGAATGTCGAGGCGGTGATGAACGAGGAGTCGTCGCTCGCGAGAAAGGCGACGGCTGCCGCGAGTTCCTCGGCTTCGGCGAAACGACCGACCGGAATGTGCACGAGACGACGCTGGGCGCGCTCAGGGTCACTCGCGAAGAGCTCCTGCAGGAGGGGCGTGTTGACCGGGCCGGGGCACAGCGCGTTGACGCGGATGCCCTGGCGTGCGAACTGCACCCCGAGCTCCTTCGTCATCGCGAGCACGCCGCCCTTGGAGGCCGTGTACGAGATCTGGCTCGTCGCCGACCCCATGACCGCGACGAACGACGCCGTGTTGATGATCGAGCCACGCTGCTGCGCGACCATGTGACGCAGGGCGGCTCGCGAGCACAGGTAGACGCTCTTGAGGTTGACGTCTTGCACGCGTTCCCACGCGGGGAGCTCCGTCGTCTCGATCGAGTCGTCGTCGGGCGGCGAGATGCCCGCGTTGTTGAACGCGATGTCCACTGAGCCGTAGGTGGAGGCGGCGGTGTCAAAGAGGTTGTTGACCTGGGCCTCATCGGTCACGTCGACCTGCACGAAGAGACCCCCGACCTCTTCGGCGGCTGCGAGCCCGGTCTCCGCGTTGAAGTCGCCGATGACGACCGTCGCGCCCTCGGCCGCGAACCGGCGGGCGGTCGCGAGACCGATGCCGCTCGCGCCTCCGGTGATCAC
>Ga0247817_10000932_pt1 | contig 15500 bp, 11 predicted proteins | sample UWRJL212509R1_FD_178010 | JGI IMG/M metagenome (GOLD analysis project Ga0247817, IMG submission 178010) | Plant litter microbial communities from Arlington Agricultural Research Station in Wisconsin, United States - UWRJ-L212-509R-1 | ecosystem: Environmental > Terrestrial > Plant litter >... | reverse complement strand
AAGTTCACTGGTTCGCTGAAAATACGTTCTGTTTCACCACCACGATCATTGACGTATGTCCGCGTTGTTGCTGTACGTTTTTCGTATATTTCTTTACTCTCGAGTACTTGTGGTTTTGCTTTCGCCTCTTCCGCCTGCTTCTCGGCGTATGCCTTAACTGGGTCTTTTAAGACTGCCGTATTTTTTGCATCCTGATCAACAGCATCTCTTTTCATGTCTTCAGGTTTTAATTTATTTCTAGTTATCGGATCGACTATTTCTTTTTGTTCTGTATTCTCCAAAGGTGCGGGCTGCTTGCTAGTTGTGGGATCGAACTTGGTCTCTTTTTCATTGAGCAATGCGTATGCCTGGCCAAGCGGCGTAACAGTAACAGCTACCATCAAAAAAACAAAAAACAGCGCCATTAGACGCTGCGTATAAACTCTTTTTGATTTCTTTTGAGCATTGTTTCTAAAATAAAAAAAACCAGGTTTGTGAATCTTCACCGTTTGCACCCCCTAAAGTCTATGTACTTAACATAAATTTATCATCTCCAAATCAAATGTACAATGATAATCCTTAAGATAATTTTAAACTAAAAAATATATAATCTTTTTCTTTAATATTCACTCGCGAATCGCCTATTTATAGTATCCGTCGACTTTAGCTTCAACTCTAGTGTGGAGTGTGAAGGGCCAGAACTGAATTAACAGTTCTCACTTTGTTGATTATGGCTTGGTTCTCTACGATAGAGGACGTTATAACTATAATCAAGCGAGAGACGTTAATTTTTTGTGTTGGTTAGTTCTATTGCTACGGCAATATATCAGTGGACTAGTTTTACTTGTTTCTATTGCAAACTAGTCCACATAAGCACTATAATAGGTGTTATAAGTAAGGAAATAGTGGACTAAATGAATAAAAATGACGCCATAGTGCAATTATCAAAACTCGCTCTTACCGGAAGACGGCAGGATGTGCAGATGTATATACGGCGTATGATTCGAAATAAAGATTTCGATGACCTAAAAGAAAAACTTGATGAAATAATGCACACAATGCCTAGCCAGGGATCTCCCGTGCGTAGTGCCAAGTTTAATGCCGTACCTGTGGATTTGGATTCACGCATTCAATTACTCCGTCACGAACCTCCAGTGAGTCTCGACATAGAACCCGTTTGGCCACCTGAAGTCGCCGCTAGCCTAGACCGTATTATCAGCGAGCGTGGAAAAGTCAAAGAACTAGAAAAGGCAGGACTACAGCCCACAAAGACGGCCTTATTTACGGGCGCTCCAGGCGTCGGCAAGACACTTGCAGCAAAATGGCTATCTCTTAAATTAGGTAAGCCTCTTTTCATACTAGACTTATCTGCAGTCATGAGCAGCTATCTAGGAAGAACGGGCACAAACCTGCGTTTAGTACTCGACTACGCTAAAAGTATAGATTGCATCCTACTGCTAGATGAAATTGATGCAATAGCCAAAAAAAGAGATGACCTAGGAGAGGTTGGTGAACTTAAAAGACTAGTCACTGTTCTCTTGCAGGAGATCGACGACTGGCCAGCAACTAACTTGATGTTAGCAGCAACAAACCACCCAAGCCTACTCGACCCTGCAGTATGGCGTCGTTTCGAGCAAATCGTAGACTTCCCCCTACCCTCAAAAAACGAACTCAACGAAGTATTACAAAGAAGTTTTCCTAAATTAAAAAAGGTAGATAGAGAGCTTCTAACGGCACTCAGCATAGTAATGCAAGGTGCCTCATTTAGCGACATCGACAAAACAACAACCAGCTTAATGCGTGATGCAGTATTACATAACACAAAGCTCAGCACGCTGATCGAAGAAGTTGTTTTTAAGCTATTGTCTGACGTGTCTAAAGAAGATAAGAAATTATTATCCATACACCTAACAAACGGTGGCGTATCACAGCGAAAAATAAGCACCCTAATAGGGATCAGTCGAGACACAATTAGAAAGGCAGCGAACTAATGGACAATGATAATTTCTTACTAGGCTACGGCGAACGCTTAACTCAACCTATGGCAGCGCCGCCATCTAAGATGGACAAGCATTTTCCTTACACAATAAACGAAGCTGTTGAACGCTTGACTCCAGAGTTTACTGCCACGGCTACCAGGCTTAAAGAATTACCATCAACCGCTAACCCTGATGGAATGACAGTAGCTGCACTTACCCTACATCCAAGTTTTGTTGCAAAATCATATTATCCAGACGCACTACTGAAAGAACTTAAGCTCACTCAAATTGGTAGTAAAGAGACTCGTGTCAAGCCAGATAAGTGGACTAGGAAAGAGCCTACCAAGGAAGTTCGTTCAACGCTGATATATGTTAAAGGTAGCACGCAAGCATTTGATGCAATCCCAGATAAGCTCACAGAATTAAGCCGAGTTGAGACACCCGCGTCAAGGGACATTGCCAAGATTGAAAAGATTAGTGCAGTGTCTTTAGAGGAAAAAATTAAAGACATCCCCGAAACTGCAGATACCGTTGAGCTTGAGATTGCTTTACACCTTGGCGGCATCAACATTCAAGGTACGATCCTACAAGGATTCAAGCAGCATCTAGATAATATAGGCGTTGCGGCAGACCTAGAGAATCGGCTTGAGCTCGACGGTATCTGTTTTCTGCCTATTACAACAACTGGCGAGAAAGCCAAGGAGGTTGTTCAGTATTCCTTCCTTCGTTATGCAAGAAAAATGCCATATATTCAGCCGCCCATCAGGAATGCTGACGGTCTGAGTTTAACCCTAGACATTCCAGATACCGCTCCGATTGACTCAGGGATGCGTGTTGCTATATTTGATGGCGGTATACCAGATGATACCATCCTAGAACCTTGGGTTAGGCGATTTGAAACCGATGGGGTAGGAACGTCTAGAGATGATCTCTTGTGGCACGGTACAGCCGTAACAGGAGCCGCGCTGTTCGGTGCCCTGCAGCAAGGTGAAACCCTACCTACGCCCTACTGTTTCATCGACCACTACCGAGTGCTTGACGGTGATGGTAGTGATGATGAGTTGTCGGTGATAAAACGCATTAGAAAAGTCATAGAGGCTAACAACTATAAGTATATAAACATCAGCCTCGGTCCACCACTACCCATAGATGACGACCATATAAATCCCTGGTCGGCTATTCTTGACCGACTTCTATACAAGAAAGAGATCCTCGCTACGGTTGCAGTGGGCAACGACGGAAGACTTGATGAAGCCAGTGGAAATGCACGCATTCAACCGCCTAGCGATGCCGTCAACGCACTCGGTGTGGGTGCTGCCGATATCCTCACTGGAGACGACTGGCAGCGAGCCGACTACAGCTCTTATGGACCAGGCAGAGCACCAGGTGTAATTAAACCCGAAGTGGTAGCTTTTGGCGGCTCCTCACAACAACCCTTCCATGCGGTTGATGTTAGTGGTAATTCATCAGTCCTAACTACTGGAACCAGTTTCGCCTCACCGCTAGCCCTAAGGACAGCCCTCGGCGTGAGAGCACATTTTGGTGAAGTATTATCACCTATCGCACTCAAGGCATTGCTCGTACATTCCGCTAGCAAAAATAATACCCATGAACCCAAACATGTCGGTTGGGGTCGTGTACCAACAGACTTTCAAAGCATAGTTGCTACAGATAACTCCAGCGTTCGGATAGTTTACCAGGGTACGCTTAATCCTGCCGAGTGGATGAATGTACCAATCCCACTTCCCGCAACAGCTCTTGAAGGAATGGTTACTATTCGTGCTACCCTCTGCTACTTTACAGATACCGACCCCGAAGACCCTGTAAACTACACAAAGTCTGGAATGGAGTTACGCTTTAGGCCGCACGAAGACAAAAGAGATGAAGGTTCAATGTATCCGAAGTCAAAATCTTTCTTTCAAAAAAACCAAATTAACAACCTAGTTGACGACGACTTAAACTATAATGCCCACTTCTGGGAAACTACTTTATCTGCAGGAAAACGTATGCGCGCCTCAAGCCTGAAAGAGCCCGTCTTCAACCTACACTACAACGCACGTTCTTCTGGTGGTAGGGCCGAAAATGACACACCACCAATCAACTACGCCATGATCATTACCGTTGAAGCACCTCGCAACACAGCCCTATATCAAGACACCGTGCAAAGATACCGAACTCAGCTAGAGGCACTACAGCCCGTCGTTCAGATACCCGTACGTACCTAGGTCTGTTCCATTTTATTCCCTATATACATCCGCTTTCCGTGATAAAAAGCCTACTTTATGGCACGATATTTTCGTTGGCTCCGACGGCTGGACAACTCCGTAACGTCGTCGCATCCATAAAAGTAAACTTTTCTGTCTTACTCCTCGCTATCGAACCGCAACCAAGCATCGCTTCGCGCTGCGGTTGCTGGCCCGAATCTAATCATCCAAAACAAAGAAAAAACCGCTAGCAATAAATGCTAACGGATTTTTCTTGGCTCACCACGATAGAGGAAGTTATAACCACAATTAAGAAGGATTTGGCTATATCGTTCTAGCTTATTGTCTAAAAACGTATTTCCAAATGAATGATGCTAAACACCGAATGCTTTGAGGTGTTTGATTACATTACGAGCATGAAACTCGATGAATGTTGGAGGTAAGGCGTTCCCGATCATCATTGCAATGGCAGTCTTACCAGATTTGAACGAGAACTTATAGTCCGCAGGAAATGTCTGCAAGAGTGCTGCCTCACGCAGCGTTATAACTCGGTCTTCTTCTGGATGTATGAATCGTCCCTTTGAAGGATTGTTGCAACCACCAGTTATTGTAGGCGAGGGCTTATCCCATGACATTCTGCCATAAACGTCCTTAAAACCATTTGTACGCTTGTGACATTCAAGCTGATACTCTTCTCCAAGATCCATACGGCTGCCACCATTTTTAGGGATCATACTAATAAGATTTTTGATTCTGTCCGTCGGCTTACCTAGGGCATCATGTAATGGGTCATTACTGATACCAGCAGCAGGCAGAAAAGCGATAGCATCACGAACGGTTGCCATCTTGTCTTCATCTAGCTCTTGCTTGATTACTTCGATATTATCGAATCTAGATGCCAGCAAGATCATGCGTTTGCGCCCTTGAGGCACCCCATAATTAGACATCTTGAGAACCTTGTGATCAACCTTGTACCCCACAGCTTCAAGTTCCTTTACTAGTTTCTGGAGTCTTGCATCTTTATTTAATGCAGGTACATTCTCCATCATTATTGACTTTGGCTGGAATGCAATTGCAAACCTAAGTACTTCATAAATTAACTCGTTACGAGGATCATTTCTCTGTCCTCGGTTTCTAGTACCAATCGTTGAATAACCCTGACATGGTGGGCAACCAGCAAGTAAATCTAGCTCGCCTACTTTTAAGCCGAGTTCTTTCATATACATCACAGGATCAATTTCTGTAATATCACTCAATTTGAGATTTGTTTTTGGATGGTTCAATTGATAACTTTCAGCGTATGTAGGTACACTTTCAACAGCACCTACTACGTTGAAACCCGCTTGCTTTAAGCCCTGCGATAGACCACCAGCGCCACTAAAAAGATCGATTGCAGTACGCTTAACCATTAATATCACCTCTTCTAAACACCAAAAATAACATCACTACAACTATTGTAGCCGGTTTCGATGATATTGTGTAGAGATTAAGTAATACTTCTACGAATCTGTTCGAATAATGTTTCGAAGTCCTGAATCGTAACGGTAATTCACTATTTCGCCATTTACAATAAGATCAGCTACTTGATCAATCACACTCAAAGGAACTACATACCATTCACTTGGAGTATGATTAGCACCGTTTGAGTCCGAGATGCCCAAATCTAGTTTTACATCACTGAAGAAGCGATGTAGCAAATGCTCAAACTTTTGGGTATTCATGTTGTAGCATTTATATGTTGCCTCAATTTTTACAGGTGCCATTAGATAGGTCGGGTCGCTTGTTGCGTTACGAACCCTATCTTCTACAGATCCAGTTGTAAAACCAATTTTATATAGATTCAATAAGTCTTGGACTCTAGAATCTTCACTTAGCGAGCTTAATACATATATATAACCGGATGACTGATCATTACTATCAATATCGGACCACTCCGGACTAGACTGATAATCCACTGGGACGATTCTTGCTCCTTCTTTTTGTCGGTAGAGCGTGCGTGCAAATGATCTCAGTAAGATATTTGATTCTGTACCATTCTCGTATACGACATGAAGCCTTGCGTTAATCTTTCCATTCACGCGATAGCTGTCATCCCTGTTCACAACAAACGCGAGCACACCGTTAAAAACAAAATACCTCCCAGCTTGTATTTGGTACTCACTACCAATGCTAGTACGCTGCCAGCTACCAGCACCCAAGCCGGAATGCAGATCCTTGAAACCTTGCTCGTATATCTCAAAATCCTTGGCCTTTGTGGCTCTAGCTACTGACTCTGCCTTTTTAATATTCTTTGGAATATTACGAATAGTAAGAATACCCGTTGGGTCATCGAGTAGTCCAAAAGCGTCATCTTCGAATATCTCGTTAATATTCTTCGGTGGAGCTTCCGGCTGGAGCAAACCATTAGTGTCTACCGATAATAGCTTTTTAACTTTTTCATCATCAAGCATGATTGCACGCAAACGCACGCCAAGCCTACGTTCGTTTATATCTGTCTTGCTAACTGTAGGAGCGTGACCATTCTCTGCATAATAGTCGTTAATTTCAAGAAACAAACTAATAAGCCGATCATCGGGGGTTGCTGAGTGAGAACGCGGTACAATCTTGAGAAGATCGTGTTCGTCGCTATCAAATATCTTCTTTAGACGATCAGACACTAGTTACCTCTCGCTCAGCCTCTTCGCCCTTCTTTCTTCGTAGATACGCTAGCACTTCGGCCATTCGCTTTTCTTGCTCATCTCTCGAATTTATGTCTGGCTTCTGTCCACGAACTTCATAGAACAATTTGATCTTTGGCCACAATATCTCTGCCTCCTCCTCCGTAACGTCAATACGCGTTGCAGCAATAGCCTCCTGAATAGTCCTGAGCACCTGCGTTGTCACAGACTTGGATAGAATTTCGAACGCTTTTTGAAATGGGTTAATAGAATCAATAAGGTCAATGTTAATGTCTTCAATATTCACGAACTTGTCGGCCATTTTAATAAACTGTCGACCACCGACATCTTTTCTGTCACCATTCTTAATAACCGAATCGACAACTACTTGTTGGCGAAGCTCTTCTACTTCCTGCTCATTGAGATCTGGATAGCGCTCACGAATAATCTTTGGAACAAGTACCTTGTTCGTTACTTCAGGATCAAGGTTACCAGCAGCAGCCTTAATAAAGGTTTCGTTCTGCAGTATGTTTGCCTTGAGATCATTAAGGTCGGTTTCAACGATCTGTCTAACTCTTTCCGTGCTTGGCTCAATAAATCCTTTTATGCGTATAGTACCCTTTTTAGCCGTCGAATCGTCATCCTCTGGTCGCTTTGACTTGAACTTGAAGTTCGGTGCTAGCACCTGCTCCATGAGGAGTGAGCCTGTAATTGCTTTGAGCATATTATTAACGGATAGGCGAACTTCATCCGTCGTTGCTTCCGGCTCTGCAACAAGATTGGTGAATTGAGCGTGTGTTTTATTTGAGCTATCACGGGTGCAGCGCCCAATAATCTGAATAATTTCAGTTAAAGATGCACGATACCCAACCGTTAATGCGTGCTCGCAATATGGCCAGTCGAATCCCTCTTTTGCCATACCAAGGGCGATAATAAGGTCAACCGCATGAATGTCTTTTTTTGCAACTCTACTAAGGTATGTGAGGGTTTCTGCACGTTTCACTTGGTCGGTGTCATCAACAAGATCAGCCACTCTAATAATCTTACCGTCACCATGTCGCTTTACACTGATAATTCCAGTCTCGTCGTCTTGGTCAAGCACTTCGCCGATAGAGGTTAAAATAGACCCAACTTCCTCTACCTTATCTTTTGTAGATTCTCCGCTATTTACATTTGGGATGTGTAGAATTGTCTTTTTGTCTGTATCGAGAATCTCATGGATTGCCGAGGTGTATCGACCCTGATAAAAATGATAGCCGATGCCAAGTGACTTGAGATGCTCGTATCCATTCAATTGATCATAATAATTGAAAGTTACAGGCCTAAATAACGCTTCATCTTCCGGTGATAGAATCGGTACGGCGTCTCCGCGAAAGTAAGATCCGGTCATCGCAACAACATGAACGTCACTCCCTTGCATTACATCATGGAGCAAGTTTCCTAGACGACTCGAACCAACATCTGAAGAGACGTGGTGGAATTCATCAATAGCAAGCACCGTTCCGTTAAAAGCATCCGGCGACAATGCCTCAAAGGCAAATCGGAGAGTTGCGTGTGTACACACCAAGATGGGGTCATTGTTGTTTATAAATGCAACAAATGCTTCAACCTTACTTTTTTCAGCGCCTGGAGTACAAAGGTTGTTCTTGTCATTAACTTCCCAGTCGGTAAAGAACCCGCCGGTTTTTAGATCCGTCGTCTCAAACGAGGCTCCTATCGAACGTTCTGGAACACAAACTATAATCTTTTTTCGACCTTGGTTAAACAGCTTATCGAGACCAACAAACATTAATGCACGAGACTTACCGGAAGCCGGAGGCGCCTTAACAAGCAAGTGCCTGTTAGTCCGGTGTTCATAAACACGTTGCTGCATCTCACGCATACCCATTGTGTTGGTACGGACACTGTTGCCAGTTTGCTCATAGTCAATATCAACTAGATTAATCGGCTGTCTTTCGCTTGTCATAAATGTTTCCTTTCGCTTGCAGTCATGGTTTCGTATAAGTCAAATAGATGAGCAAGACGTTCTTCGTTGTTCTCGAACGGCTTCTTCCTGTATATATTATCTACCAAAGTATCTAATTCTTCATGAACTTTACGAAGATCATTAGGCATCTTTTCCGGGTCATACATTTCTGCGAGAGTTTCTTCGGGATGGTTCTCACGGACATCAAGTACTGCAAGAGTTTTCTCTTCAATAGCCGCCTTTTCGACTTCGGTCAAAAAAGGTACTGGAAAGTTGTTATACACAATTGCTGATGAGTATCGAAGGTCCGTCTTTAGCCGGCCAGCAACAGCACGAACCCATGACATGTGCATCTTGGTAGACACAATACCCAACACCCATAATTCAGCATCGTAAATTGCCTGAGCAGAATTTGGAATAATAGTATCTGATGACAGAAAAGAGCCCGTTATATACTCACGACGCTCAGAAAATACTATGGGAACTATCAAGGCGTGGTTCTTTGCGGTTTTTAGATCCCTAAATTGATGAGGACGATTAACAAGTGCGTGAATCGAAGGCTCTTTCGATGCTTCACGAGTTCTCCTAACCTCCTCGATCCTGCTCCTTACGCCACTTATGCTCATAGCAAAATCAAGATCATCGTTCGAGATCCACAAACAATATCTATCCTTCCCCCTCAATAATTCAGCAGAACCAACTAGTCGCCTGACCAGCTTTTTCGCTTCAGGATTTTCCCGCAAAAGCTCGTCAGTTTCTCGCCGGTTCATCATTAGGGCATCACACCCACCCGTGAGATTACCGTAGCTCATTCTTGGTAACTGAGTGGCCAATGGCACTCCTCGACGATAAACATACATATCGTCCGATGGAGCGAGGTACGAATTGATATGAGCAACGTCAGCGACGATGTTATCTGTATAAATGCGTTTTTGCCCACCACCGATTGACTGAAGCGAGATAACAACGACTGATACACCGGCCGAGCCAGTTGCATTGTTTGACCACCTAAAGGAAGTGTAGGCAAAGCCAATCTCTAGACTATCAACGATAGAAGGCCACAATAGCCCCACCTGTTCGCCTTGAGTGATTGAATTAGTAGAAACAAATGCAACTTTTGAGAGAGGTTTATTGCGTATAAAGTCTGCTGCTTTCCTGAACCATATTGATACATAATCAAGTGAGCGGTAACTCTTTATATCGCTTAGGCATATATCCATATCCCGTTTTTGATCCACTTTTTGATTACGTCGGCCAAGATAAGGAGGGTTTCCAATGAGATAGATTTCCTCATTACCACTATTCATACACACTTCCGTCCAATTCATTCTTGCTGCGTTTGCGTGGACAATGTTTCCTGACTCTTTTAATGGAATGAGCGGCAAGTCAATTCCAAATTTCTCTGTAAACTCTAGGTTCATTTGATGCTTAGCAAGCCAGAGTGAAAGAATGGCAACCTCATGTGGGAAATCATCGATCTCGATACCATAAAAATTTTCAATATTAATACGCGAGCCAAACAAAGCCTGTTGTGCGTGACCAGTTAATTCAGATTGTCGCTCTAGAATAGTATGTTCTAGCCTACGCAGTTCCTTGTAGGCAATAATTAAAAAGTTTCCCGATCCACAGGCCGGGTCAAAAATCTTAATGCCACTCAGGCGTCCAAGAAGTTTTTCAAGCTTTTTCGTATCATCATAGCTGTTGTTAAGCTCATCCTTTAATTCATTTAGGAAAAGTGGCTCAATAGTTTTCATGATATTTGGAACGCTCGTATAGTGCTGTCCGAGACCTTCACGGTTTCCTGGACGCACAACCGCTTGAAACATACTTCCGAAAATATCTGGGTTTATATCACTCCAATCAAGCTTGCTTGCAGACTCAAGTAACAGATCGCGCGCTTGTTTGTTAAAATCTGGAATTTGAGAGAAATTACTAAACAGTTGGCCGTTCACATACGGAAATTCTGCGAGGTGTGAGGGATAGCCTGCTTTGTCCGCATCGTCTAAGGAAGCAAATAGAACCTTCAAAAAATCCTTTAGGTCTGAGCCGTCAAGCTGAGTAAACGAGCCTATCGCGTTACTAAACTGGTTCTTGCTGAATATGTTCGTGTCCTCAGCAAAGAAGCAAAATAGTAATCGTGTAAAGAAAGTTGTTAAGTTGTGCCACTCAAGCGCTGTCGTATAGCCATTATGAGCAATTAAGACATCGAATAGCTTTGCCATCTTTTCTGCAGCCTTAACATCGGCGTGATTCTCTGCAATAAATTGAGCTTTCTCCATACCCGCCCAAGGCAGAAAGAATGTGTAATGTCGATCAATTTCTCGAATATCAATGTCTAGTGTTTCACCGGTCTTGGTGTCTACAGCTAATAAATGCTGATAGTCTGTGACTATTACAAAACGAGTACTATACCTTACAACGGTTGGGCTAGATTTCAAGTCATCAATAATTAGATATAGATTTTCACTATCTAACGTGGCTTTGAAATATACAATGTTTTTTTGAGCTACTTCTGTCTCAGGTAAATCAGCGACGTTCAACTGACCACTACGCAGACGCGTAATATTCCCCGGTGCCCTGCCATACGACAAAAGTAAACTGAATATAAACTCCTTGTCGTAGCTAAGTCTGCCTCCCAGAGGCTTAACTTTTTCTTCAACGTCTTTGAGAGTTACATGCATAATACAATAATGATTTTCAGGTTAAGTATACATACTATTCTACACTAGTTGTAGCAGCTTTTCCTATCGGATAGACTTGTACGCAACTTTCGTAGTCCAGATGCTCCTATGAGCTTAGGACGCGTCCTGTAGTATGTCCGGCAAGCATTAGACCCGTTCATTTTTTGACTGTCATCTGAACGAAGTAACGTTGCGTAATTTTTTTCCCTAAATAACGTTGTTAGCTTTGCGCTACGAACCGAACAGTAAACTCTAGGCCAATTAATGTCACACTATTTTCTGACACCGATTTATAGTAAATCACACTGAAATGTAGGAGTTTTTCAAAATGTTGTCAGAAAACTCATGACCACTTTGTTTTGATTATCTTTCGCTGAATTTATTATATCAGCGAAGACCTGTTCCTTGTTATAGTAACGATAAAATGTGTCTCTGCTGATACCTGCATATTTACACGCATCAGTCACATTTGCGTTGTGCTGAATTGAATCAGCCAACTTGCCGATGACTTTGTAATTCATCTTTACTGGTCTACCTACTGCTTTCTTGATAGCCATAATTCTCCTTTTTGTTTTGTCATATTCTCATTATAATTATGACAGATTCGTATTTTTAAGATGCTCTCGCTTTTTGCCTATTGTCCTATGGATTATACTTACATCACTACATGAATACTTCAAAACAACCGCCCGAAGGTAATGACTATGCAGTCGCCAAAGCACTTAACGAAGAGATTTTAGCAATTATCGTCATTGTTGTGATGATCGATCTCCTCGGAGAACCAAAAAACTTTCGTTTAGCTGAACTTAACCGATCCTACATTCTATTAGTTGACGAACTGGAAGCCCTATACGAACGTAATCCTAATCTAATTAAAATAAAACCAGAACCGATTTGGAAGCATTTTGATGTACTTCAAACAGCCACATGGGAAATAAATGAATTTCTTGAGGATGAAGAAAATGACATGGGCCAAGCACATATAGCTAGGGTTAATAGATTATGTATCTTATCTGACATGAAAGAGCCAATCTTTTCAGAGAAGCAGTTGAAACTTATCGATTATGCCAAAAAAGTATTCTCCGAATACGGTACTGAAATGGATCAGCTAAATAAAGACTCCCTAGCTCAGAAAGCCAGCAACTGGCAAATTCCTAAGTACTATTTAACTTATAGATTAGATGGTACGATTTGGATAAATGATTTATTAAAAATAAAAAAAGCAAACGCAGGTTCAACTACCGAACGTCTAATCGAACAGTCCATTAAAAAACCTAACGAACTTTTTATCCCAGATCTCAACGGTGCACGAAATTTAAGCACCATACTCAGCAGTGCTGGATTCAGTAAAACAACAAAAGATTTGTTCTTCCCTACTGTCAGTAGTAAGGGTATTATTTTCCGCCCAACAATTACTGCCAAGCAAGCGAAAGTAGAGAATATAGATACATCTGAGCTAGACTCAATACTCAAAGAATTAGGTGCTGAAACCGAATCGATGAGTCTAAATTAGGCTATATTAGCACCACTTCTTTAGCCAATAGAACCACTTTTGCACCACTTATAAATGATACGACGACTTTATTATTCGTTAGATCTTTAATGATGTTCAGGACGAGTTATCGAAGATCATCTAGCAATCAATCGTCCCGCTAGTTGATCTTCATTCAAGGATTTGAATATGTCATTAACAAAAGATTTAGTAGAAAGCTTTCAAGCAATTTACGTTAATAAGTACGGCGTGGCTATTGGCTATGACGATGCCGAGATAGAGCTAAAAGAGCTGGCGAGTACAGTCCGCCTCACATCGAAAGACAGGGTGGAACAAAATGCCTAAACTACACAACATAGAGGCTAAGGCCCATAAGCAACTAGAAAATGGTAGCTACCGAGTAAAAGTAAGTGTACTGGACTTAGGTATGTACCTTAACGGATGTAGGGTGTTGCCACCTAATGAAGACAAGGGATGGACGGTCTACCCACCACAAGTAAACGTATATGGGAACTGGATTGATGTCGTAGAGTTCAATAAAAAATTACCTCTCTGGCTTGAAGTGTGTGAAGCGGCCATAGAAGCAGCAAAAGCATTTTCATCAGAAGCAAAAGACTTTGTACTCACAGATATATCCAACGAACCAATCAATCTAGACGAAATACCTTTTTAGATAGTTGGAACGCTATATATAAAGATACCTTTACCTATAAAGATTATCTTGATATAAAAATTCCTTCTAATAAAGATATACATCCACTAATAGAAGAACTATAATTAAGCCATAATTCTATAATAAAAGCAAATAAGGAAACTACTATGAACAATCACAATATCGAGAACTTACGTTACCGCTTATACGCCCGCAAATCTACAGATACAGAAGATCGCCAAGTACAGTCTTTAGGCGATCAAGTAAAGGTAATGAAAGACATTGCTAAACGTGAATCAGCACGAATAATAGGCGAACCTGTTATTGAGAGCAAATCAGCAAAACGACCATTCGCTCGCCCATTGTTTGAGGAATTACTACGGGAAATTGAAGATGGTAAAATCGACGGCATTGTATGTTGGAAATTAGACAGATTGTCACGCAACCCTGCTGACTCTGGGCGCATTCAGCAGCTGTTGCAGGACGGGAGACTAAAGCACATCCTAACTAACGAGAAGAGTTATTTCCCAGAAGACAACGCAATCGTCTTCAGCGTTGAAGCGGGTATGTCGAACCAGTACATTCGTGAACTCGCTAGTAATACCAAACGTGGTATGCAATCAAAAGCAGAAAAAGGTGACAAGCCGGGCATTCCTCCTATCGGCTACTTAAACGATCGTTTAGAAAAAGTAATCATTCCAGATCATGATCGATTCACCCTTATTCGAATACTTTGGGACAAGATGCTAACTGGTACATATTCAATTGCTCAATTAGTAAGGCTTGCAGACTCAGAGCTTAACATCACAACACCAGTTCGTAGTAGAACTGGCGGAAAGCCCATTGCTTACTCAACTTTATGCACAATGTTTCGTAATCCTTTCTATACAGGTCAAATAAAGTTCAAAGATCAGCTATACCCAGGAAACCATACCCCTATGGTCACAAAAGAAGAATTTGAACGAGTACAACAAATCATTGATCCTACACACACAACCCGACCTAAGGATGTGACTTACAACTTTCAACTACGCAATCTATTTCGTTGTGGTGAGTGTGGCTATGCAATTACTGCCGAGCAAAAAAGCAAGATAATCAAATCTACGGGCAAAAAACGAGAGTACATCTACTATCACTGCACAGGTAAAAGCAAAGACAGTAAGTGTAGCCAACCAAAATTACATGTTAGTGAGGACGTGTTACTAGAACAGGTCAAAGAAAAACTCAGTATGTTTACTATCGACCCAGACTTCTATAAGTTAGCGATCGAAGCACTCGCTCAAGAAGAGGATGAGGTGGTTGAAAAAGACCAAACTAAGACAGACGCTCACAATAAGGCTATCGATAAAAAGAAGCAGGCCGTGGTTAACTTACGACGAATGCGATATAACGGTGATGCCGATGACGACTCTTGGTACTATGCAGAAATGCAAACCCTAGAAGAAGAGTTAGCTGAACTTCAAAACAAACGCAACAGTGCCGAATATAAGGCTCGCAACTGGCGTGCAAAGGCTGATGAGGTATTTACATTTGCCCGTTACGCTAAAGAAGATTTTGACGGTGACGACCTCGAAAAGAAGCGTAGCGTCATAGTGAAGCTTGGTGAGATCATTACGATTATGGATAGAACCATTCAATTTACCCCTAATAAGTTCTTCATTCCCCTAGAAAAAATGAATGAGAGCAAGTTATTGCTCTCTGAAATGGTTAGAACCGACTTCCAACAGAGGGAAATCGGCTCTAGTGACCATGTAATAACATCTTGGCTCCGACGGCTGGACTCGAACCAGCAACCTCGAAGTTAACAGCTTCTTGCTCCACCATTGAGCTACGTCGGAATACAACTGGTATTATACCTGCACCCCTGTACCTTAGTCAACGCTAGACTTG
>Ga0247817_10000931_pt1 | contig 15500 bp, 9 predicted proteins | sample UWRJL212509R1_FD_178010 | JGI IMG/M metagenome (GOLD analysis project Ga0247817, IMG submission 178010) | Plant litter microbial communities from Arlington Agricultural Research Station in Wisconsin, United States - UWRJ-L212-509R-1 | ecosystem: Environmental > Terrestrial > Plant litter >... | reverse complement strand
ACCTGGACGGCTTTTTATTCCGCGTTGCAAAAAATTCATGGATCGACATTGCCCGAAAAAAACAAAAAATGATCAAAGCATCCTTTGTAGGCTTTGACATGAGTGATGGAACAGATCATTTAAATGACCTGATCAAAGATGAACAGCTGGCTGCATTCCACTTCCTGTTTAACAAACTTGAAGAAAATTGTAAAAAGATATTATCTTACGTAGTTTTTGACAAAAAAAGCATGAAAGAAATTTCAGCGCTGATGGGACTCAAAGATGAAAATGTTGCTAAAAATCAGCACTACCGCTGCAAAAAATATTTTATAAAAATCGTTTCTGATAACAAAGAAACACTAACGCTTTTAAAGAATTGAACCCGCAAGACGAACTATTGGAAATCATTGATCACTACCTTAGCAACGGTATGTCGGATGGAGAGCGTTTTGCTTTTGAAGAAAAAATGGCTCAGGATAAAACACTGTCTGCAAAGGTAGATGAAGTGCGGGCTGCAAACCAAGCCATCTATTATGCATCGCTTGCAGAATTAAAAGCTACGATTGGTCAGGATATCAAAAAAATAAAATATACCCCCTCCTTCAATTGGAAACAGGCGTCGTACATTTCAATTGCATCCCTGGTACTTATATCAGGTGTTACAGCATATCTTGTTTCAAATAATAAAAAAGATACCGCTGGCAAAACGCAATCGGATAGTCTGGTACAGACTGCAGAACAAAATCCTGCTCAGCAAACCAATATACCAGTATCTGGCAAAACAGATATTCAGAAGCCGGTTGAAAATAGATTGAGAAGCACGCAACATACAAGCGATACAGCACACAAGAATCACAACACATCGTCTCAGGAGAAAGCACTGGCAGATCAGCATATTGAAAACAATAGTAAAGCATCAACTACGCATGCAGCATCTGAAAATAAATCTCAGACAACGGACAACAATGCAACGATCAAAAAAACGCTTACACCTGCTGCAACGGACCTTACAATACAGTGTGATAAATCCTTTACGATCCATGCAGAAGCTGCCTGCAAACAAAAAGAAAGCGGAAGCATTGCCATTCAAACGGACGGGGCATACGAGTATACGTTCCAGGTAGACAATCACAGTACGAAAGGTTCCAGAGGATACTTCCCGAATATTTCAGCCGGTGAGTATGACATACTGGTTACCTATGGAAAAGAATGTACATATAAGAAAAAGATTACGGTTGGAGAAAAGTGGTGCGCCATGAATGAGCCCTATAGTTTCAATCCGGATTACAATGAAAAATGGACCATGCGTTATGAAACGGGTGCATCGGGGCGCTTTATTATTTACGACAGAAGCGGAAAAGAAATTTACAGTGGTATATTTGGCAATGGAAATGAATATTGGGATGGCGCTGATATCCATGGAGGAATTGCTGCCATTGGTGTCTATATAGCTGTACTCAACTATTCAGACGGAAGAAAAGAAAAAGTAGAATTAACACTTGTGAGATAAATTGAATCGTATGAAAATCCTATATGCGTTAATCCTTCTTTTACAGATACACACCTCCTTTGGGCAACTGGTGACGCTAAACGATACCCATCTGCGGGATAAATTAATTTTATCGTACCAACAGGTAATGCAGGGCAATTCTCTGGATATATCGAAAGCTAATGCACTTCAAGGCACACTGGATCTCCGTTTTGCCAACATCGTAGATGCAACCGGTATCGAACATTTTAAAAGTATTAATACGCTGGATCTAGGCAACAATCAGCTTACAACGATTCCGGATATTTCAGGTACAACCGGACTTCTTAATTTCTATGCCTCCAATAATAAATTAACTTCATTGCCGGATATGTCTGCCTTGCATCTCCTCGACTTCCAGGTGGTGAATAATAAACTAACTGCACTTCCGGATCTGTCCGGTTCTACAGGCTTGGTATCGTTGTATTGCAGCAACAACAATCTTACACAGTTCCCTCCCATTACACAGTTTCCGCAGCTGAGTAGATTAGTTTCAGGACAAAATCCGATAAGTGCTTCTTTTATTGATGTAAGGCCTTGTATACATCTTACCGAACTGCATGTGCACAAAACAGGTATTGATACCATCATCGGACTTGAAAAATTAACCAGTCTTACAACCTTGTATGCATGGACCAACAACATCAAAAGTTTTAAAGCGCTGGATCTAATAGCACCACTTACAATCTGTGTTATTTTTGACAATCCATTTTCTGAAATGCCCAGTATATTAAACAAGTCTGGTCTTACTATGCTGAATGTATATGGTGCGCTGCTTACCTTTGAAGACCTACAACCCGTACTTCAGGATCCTCCGGCAACCTATATTTATACGCCTCAACGGGCCATTCCATTTGCAGATGTCACTGCCAGAGCTGAAAACAGCTATACACTAAGCTATCCCGTAACGGCACCGCTTGCTACGAACAGATATGTATGGATAAAAAATGGTGTAGTGATCGATAGTTCTGCATCTCCATCCTATACATTTACTTCATTAAAAAGCACAGATGCCGGGATGTACCAGCTGAAGGTATACAATACATCTATTACAAGCTTGACATTAAATACCAATACATTTAAAGTTACTATACTTCCTTGTATGGAATTTAACATCAACCAGGTAGCCGTTGTAAGCAAAGACTGCAGCAAAGGCTACACCGTTGATCTTTCTCAGAACCAAATCTACGGCGGAACGTCTCCATTCACCTATGAGCTGTCTACAAGCTCCGGCAGAAAAAATACGACCTACCCGCTGATTGAAAATATAGAAGCAGGAAATTATTTCTTTACGGTAGTGGATTCCAAAAACTGTAAAGAAACAGGTAATTTTACGTTGAATAAAATTGACAACTGCGACCCGGTAATAACCCCCAATGGCGACGGCATAGCAGACACGTATTTTATTGAGAAAAAAGGAAAAGTCTCTGTCTACGATCTGCAAAGAACACTGGTAAACACCTTACAGGCTCCCATCGTATGGGACGGCACCGATCGCAACGGCGCACTCCTCGACGCCGGATTTTATATACTGATCATGGAAGGTGAAAAACCTATTTATTTAACGATTATTAGATAGTGGTCAGTGGTCAGTAGACGCCCTCAAGTGGTTGGCAGTTTGCGTACGATACTTCACATCACTAAGGCTAATTCATTACACGCAAACGTGCCGAACCACGGCAAATTGCTGTATCCCGAACCATTGTAAATCATAGACGCCATGGTTCAGTACGTTTAACTCCCAACCTCGGGATAAAATAGTTCAGAACCACATCAAAGAGTGGTTGGCAGTTTACGTGAGTAAACCCTAAAATCACTAATCCAAATCACTGCCACGTAAACGTGCCAAACCACAGCACATACCAGCCGCCGTGGTTCGGCACGTTTATGTCCCCACAAACTTCATAATAAGAAACAACATATCCCGGCATAAACTGCCAACCACCGGATGATAGATCTACAATAAACTATTGTCTACTGACAACTGTTACTGACTACTACAACCTACACCCTCTCCACATTCTTTTCACCAATCTGCTGGCGCCACATCGCGTAGTACAATCCTTTTTCCTGCAGCAGATCTTCGTGTTTGCCGGATTCGATTATATTGCCTCTTTCAAGAACAAGGATACGATCGGCATGCATGATGGTCGATAAGCGGTGCGCAATTAATATGGTAATGTGGTCTTTAACGGTTGATACCTCCCGTATGGTCTGGGTAATTTCTTCTTCGGTAATGGAATCCAGCGAAGAAGTAGCTTCATCAAACACCAGAATGTCGGGTTGGCGGAGCAGCGCACGTGCAATCGATAAGCGTTGTTTCTCCCCTCCTGAAACCTTTACACCTCCCTCGCCGATCACCGTATCCAATCCTTTATCCGCGCGGGCTAAAAGCGATTGGCAGGCTGCTTTATGCAATACCGATAAACACTCTTCATCAGAAGCATCGGGTTTCACAAATACTAAATTCTCACGGATCGTACCCGAAAACAGCTGCGTATCCTGCGTTACAAACCCGATCTTTTCACGCAGCTCATCCAGATCAATGTTGGTGCTTACTACATCGTTGTACATAATACTTCCTTCCTTGGGCGGATACAACCCTACAAGCAGTTTTACCAGGGTCGTTTTGCCCGACCCCGATGGGCCCACAAACGCGATGGTTTGTCCGTTCTGTGTTACAAAAGAAATACCATTGAGTGCATTACTCTGCGCAGATTGATGTTTGAAACTCACGTTATCAAAACGCAAGGATCGTATACGTCCTATTGTTTCCGGATTTTTAGGTTTAACCTCTTTGGGCAGATTTAAGATGCGGTTAAAATTAGCAAGTGAAACCTCTGCTTCTCTGTATGCAATGATCACATTTCCCAATTCCTGCAACGGTCCAAATAAAAAGAAGGAATAAAACAGAAACGTAAAATACTTACCCGGCGATAACTCATTATCAAAAATGAGCAGCAGCAAAATTACTACCATGACACTGCGTATAAAATTTACCGTTGTGCCTTGCAGGAAACTCATGCTTCTTACGTACTTCACCTTTTTAAGCTCCAAGCCAAGAATTTTATAGGTTGTATTGTTCAATCGTTCAATCTCCTGATTGGCAAGCCCAAGGCTTTTTACCAATTCGATGTTGCGAAGAGATTCTGTGGTAGAACCGGCAAGTGCAGTCGTTTCTTTTACAATGCTTTTTTGTACAACTTTTATTTTCCGGCTCAACAGCCAGCTTGTAAAAGCGATAACAGGCACTGCTGCAAAGTATACCAGCGTAACTTTATAACTTACAGACAGGGAGTAAACAACTACAAAGATCAACCCGACCACACTTGCAAATAAGACACTGATAAAAGAGGTAATGAATTTTTCAGAATCCGTGCGCATCTTTTGAAGGATGCCTAAGGTCTCTCCGCTTCGTTGGTCTTCAAATGTCTGATACGGAAGTTCCAGGGAATGTTTCAATCCATCGGCATACATGCTTGCCCCTAACTTCTGCACAACGATACTGGTGAAGTAATCCTGAAAGTTTTTAGCAATACGGGAAACCATAGCAGCACCGATGCTCATTCCAACCAGGAACAGAATTCCATCCACAAACGCTTCCCGGGAAAGCTCGCCCTTCTTTTCTATAAAGTTATCTACAATTTTACCTGTAATATGCGGATCCAATAAAGAAAAAACCTGGCTTGTAGATGCCAGCAGCAAAGCAATTGCAATTAGGCCTTTATAATTCTTTAAGTAATTGAGTAATAATTTCATTTATAAAGCAATCGTTATATGTAGTATTCGTGGCATGGAAACAAAAAAACATGCGCTATTGTTCCAACGGAACTGCATGACACATTTTCGAAAGGCAAAGGTAGCATAAATTTCAGTACGCTACAGAACTGATTCTTAAAGAGTAGTCAGTTCAGTGGTCAGTGGTTGACATCCGCTAACGCGGAGGCAAAGATCGAATCAATATGAATGGTGGTAACGCCCGGGATGTTATGTATGTGCTCATATTAATTGTGCCGGACTAAACACCAGCGCATAGCGGAGAAAAAAGCGCCGGCATTACTTAAAATCGAGTCAAAGACTCTCTTTCATTTAACATCCGTAGAGCGCTGCGCTAACTCTACGGATAGTGAGGGTGACAGTGGACAGTGGTCAGTGGTTGACATCCGCTGCCGCGGAGCCAACTACCGAATCAATATGAATGGTGGTAACGCCCGGGATGTTATGTATGTGCTTATATTAATTGTGCCGGACCAAACACCAGCGCATAGCGGAGAAAAAAGCGCCGGCATTACTTAAAATCGAGTCAAAGACTCTCTTTCATATAACATCCGTAGAGCGCTGCGCTAACTCTACGGATAGTGAGGGTGACAGTGGACAGTGGAGAATAACAAAACCTCAAAGGTTGTTCTTTGTAAATCAATTCTGCGGGCTTAGTACAAAAACCTTAGAGGAGTTGCTCTGCGTTGGGCCTAGGACTAAAACCTTGGAGGAGATTGGTGCGGCGGCGGAACTGACCTCTTCACTTAATTCATAATTCATAACTTATAATTAAATCAATCGTCCTTTTTCTTAGGAACGCAATTGGGCACTCTTTTACCGCCTTTTATTTTCATACCTACCTGTTCATACCCGCTCCAGCAGGGATCCTTCGTTGTACGCTTTGTAGATTTTTTAGTTGATGCTGCCATAGCTTTCATTGATTGATATTTATTCAATTTATCCATTCAAAGTTAAAAACATGTTTCACTATTATTGAAAGGGTTTATATGTTTTCAACGGTTTATAGCAGAGGTGGTAAATTTTAGATATCCGAAAAGAACGTAAGATGTATAATCAGTTATGCTGTCTGGGTAAAGGGTATTCATTTATTGAAACACATTAAAAAACAAATAAGCCGCCAAACATGGTTATGTTCAGGCGGCTTATGGTACATAGCTAATGAAGAATTTTAATCAGTGTTTAACTGAAGGTACTGTTTTGCAAACTGCGAAGGCTGAAACATTCTTTTTACAGGACTGATACAGTCAAGAACAATGCTGTAAAAGGTTTTGTCTCTGCCTTGCAGATCGCATTTTGAATTGCGTGCGTTATGAACACATAACACGGTATATTTAATTTGTTCGCATACAAGAAAAGAGTAACAATTTTGTAGTAATGACTTTACTAAACTGTTGGTACAGCGGCGTGTCTCACGTGCTCATCTATACCCACACGGTACATAACCGGATCCGTCCACAAACGGCCCGATCAAATGTTATAGAAATTGAAATTCTTATTTCATGTATGCTAATGTCTTTAGCTGGTTGAAAGATCTTGCCATCTGCCTGATCTGATAATACAAATATATAGTATGAACCCATCAGCTTAATTATAGAATAACGCGATAATGTTATATATTTTTCACATTCCAATCATTCCTTTCGCACACATTCATTATACTAAACTTAATAGAAGCTTATATATAACAAGCAAGGCCTGCAATTCGTGCAGGCCTTGTAAATGGAATGATCTTTTTACTCTAATTATCTGATACTAATACAAAAAACTGTCAAACTCATCTATCAACCTGTTTACTTTGGCATTTATTTCATTCCATTTCTCAACATTATCAACCGTAAAAGAACTATACAGTTCCAATGTTCCGAATGTATATTCATGCACCGCATTCATATTTCCGGTGATATTCGCTGCTGCCAGTTCATAATGTTCGTCCAATCTATAAAAAAGCCGTTCATCTTTTTCAGTCAGTTTACGTTCTTCTACAAGCCACTTAATAACAGTCACTGCTTTCTTTAGTTCTATGTTTTGAGTAAACAATTGTTTGTACAGAAGCCCCAATATCACTCTACCTGATAGCAACGTTTTGTGTTCTACAATGTATGTATTCAAAAGAGTAAGTATTTCATTGTCATTGTTATGTCCGGCGAGTGAAAGTTCAATGACAAAGTAATCGGGTTCTGTATCGGATCGAATGATGATATCTGCCCATGAAATTATAACCTGCTTGTCAATGATCTTATGAATCAATGCGATCCGAAAGACTTCGAGCAGTTCTATATATGATTTTGGATTTGTTGTTTTACTTTCCATTTCTTTACTATATTAATGTTGTAGTCAAAGACTACAGAATAAAAGGCACCAGTCACCGATACGCTAAGAATGCGCGAGTGAACAATTAAACCGTCCCTTGAAAGGAACGGCAATGAAGCGCGGCAGATATAATTGCATCGACAGCGCTCTGCACGAGTCTTAGCGCGAAAGTATTAATTGCCCGTATGCGATTGATTTATCTGATTAAATAAGTAATTTTATATTGAACAACGAAGCTTATTTTTGAGCGACTCTATTTTTTCTATCTACGTTGATTGTTGCATTTTCATCCCTGAGAGATCCCTGAAACATACCCGAGACATATCCGGTACATCCCTGGAACATGCATGCTTATTGCTCCCGTGTGCTATGCTGATATCATACCTGGCCTATACTTGCTCAATGCTGATTCGTGACGGTTGAGTAAGGAGACATAGGGCTGAAGTAGTATTTAATCAAGAACTTTTACACTGCCTGATACTTACCCTATTGTACTTTAATCAGAACCCATGCATATTGGCTGAAAACCTCTTATATACTGCATTCAAGATATAATTTGCATACTAATAATTACAACAACAGCAAAGGTTCCCTTCAGGTATACGTAAAAACAACATTGAATTTGCCTGTGCTTCCTCATAGCCGTCAACTTAATTAGCTGTGCGACCCCGCTGGGGTCGATTGTTAAATTTAATATGCTATTCTATATACATTTGACTCCTCAGGAGTCATTTCTAACAATCATTCAATTTAATAATTATATATCAGCGATAGAATTAAAAATTAATTTCCAGTTCTATTAAATAGTACGTAATGACTCCAAAGGAGTCAAATGTTTGTAGAAAAAAGCGTGGCAGAGGTTACTTTTATCGACAACTTTTAATCTCGCTGGGTAGTCTTAGCGCAGCGGAAAATTGCAGTCTAAGACTGCCAAATGATACACACCAGTCTGGAGACTGGCGCGAGGAGAGCGGCAGAGGTTACTTTTATCGACAACTTTTAATCTCGCTGGGCTAGTCTTAGCGCAGCGGAAAATTTCAGTCTAAGACTGCCAAATGATACACACCAGTCTGGAGACTGGCGCGAGGAGATTAGTACGTAATGACTTCATAGGAGTCAAATGTTTATAGAAAAAAGCGTGGCATAGGTTACTTTTATCGACAACTTTTAGTCTCGCTGGGCTAGTCTTAGCGCAGCGGAAAATTTCAGTCTAAGACTGCCAAATGATACACACCAGTCTGGAGACTGGCGCGAGGAGAGTCTAAAATATTTGTTTTATCTTATTGACTTTGTCATAGAATGCGCCAGAAAAGAAAGCTTATTAATTCATAATTCATAATTATCTACCTCCCCTTAGTCCTCTCTGCTTCCATCATCCGCCATACGCACCATTTTCGGTGTGAACATTGCTACTACGTCTACCAGCTCTTTTTGAGATGCCATTACTTGATGAATGTCTTTGTAGGCCATTGGCGCTTCATCGAGTCCGGCGCCGATCAGTGTTACGTTATTCTCTGCTAAGATCGATTTCATCTCTAGTGGCGTAATATTTTGTATCGCTTTTGTACGGCTCATCTGACGGCCAGCGCCGTGCGAAGCAGAGTGAATTGCATTCTCTTGTCCTTTTCCACGTACAAGAAACCCCGGCGCCGTCATAGAGCCCGGAATGATTCCAATGACGCCTTTGCCTGCTGGTGTTGCTCCTTTACGGTGAACAATCACTTCTTCTCCGTTCCAGATCTCTTTCCAGGCAAAATTGTGGTGGTTCTCTACTTTTGCTAAAACATTTCCGCCGATGGCTTTTACCAGTTTGTCGTGAATCACTTCGTGACATGCGGAAGCATAGTCACCCGCTAAGTTCATTGCGATCCAGTATTCCTGTCCGGCTTCGGAATTCAGATCGAGATACGCAAGGTTCTTTGCTTCATACGGCAGATTGCACAATGACTTTGCCAATTGCGTGTAATGACCTGCAATGGTCGCTCCGAACCCACGTGAGCCGGAGTGTGTAAGCAAGGCGAGATATCTGCCTTTTTCAATATTCAATGCCGTATCGCGTTCTGCAAATTCAATGATCCCCCACTCGACAAAATGATTTCCACCACCGGAAGAACCCAATTGCGAATAGGCTTTATCGTGCAGCTGTTTTATAAAGGGTGCAACATTGAAGTCAGAGCTATCAAGCACGGCATGGTCTGCTTTGTCGCGGCCATGAAAACCATGTCCGGCGCCAAACTTTGTATGCTTCATCAATTCTGTTTTATACAAAGCTTCATTCGCATAGAAATGCGCTTCAGGAATATCAAATACCGTCAATGCCATTCTGCAACCGATATCAACACCTACTCCATAAGGAATCACTGCATTCTTCGTAGCCAATACGCCGCCGATCGGTAAGCCGTAGCCCTGATGTGCATCGGGCATTAAGGCGCCCGCAACCGTTACCGGTAATTTCATTGCTACATCCATTTGCGCTTTCGCACCGTCTTCAATGTGCTCTGCGCCATAAATGGTATAAGCTGAAGGATTTTCTTTTAATGCAATAACTTCTTTTACTGGTGCATTTGATTGTTCGATCATAGCTGTTGCGAGCTTACCGAATACTTTGTTATCTAAATAAGCAGCGGGTTGATCGAATATAGCTGCATAATGAATCATCATATCCTCGCGGTTATAACCGGTTCTTTTTTTATTAATTTTTAAAGCTAATCCTAAAATCTCGCCTTCTTTGTACCCGATCTCAATCAGGTCTTTGCCGCTAATCTGAGTGTTCATTGTGTTATTATTTTATTGATGATACAAAGGAAAAGGACAACTGCGCAGTATATCTGCGCAGTTGTAATTCTTTTGTTATATTTTTAATATCTGGTATGAAATGAATCAAAAAACAAATTCCAAACAGATGAAAACCCCTTAACTCTCAGCTTGATCTATGGCACACAGACCACCAACTGCTCTTAAATTAAACGCGTTATATTTTCCATTTAACTATTCGGATTTATAGTATATGGAATTTCTTTCTTAAATCAATCTTCCTCTGCTGTTCTGTGTAACACACATCACGAAAATATATTAGAGAGTTTACTCTATTCCGTAAACTTTTTTTCTTATTGAAATCAGTATTTGTTCTGCTTTTTCCTTATCCGGAAAATCCTGCATGTCTGAAAGCTGAAATGTTTGTTCGATTGAATGAATCAGTTGTTCTGCTTTAGCAAGAATTGCTTCATACTCCCAGCTTCCATTTTTTATAGACAACAATTCTTCCCTGTTCTTTACACGAACATGTAACGTTCCTGTAGCAAAGATCTGCTCGGTAGTCTGCAACAGACGGATCGTATGCATCATGTTTTTGGAATCATAATTTTTACCATGCTGCATATTTGTATGATAGCGTTCGTCGTTCCGCATTTCGATCCACTCCCAGTATTCTTTGTAGTCTTTGCAATAGGAAGAATAACCTTCCTGATTGAAAAACAAATACGCAACAGGTGTTTCACCTTTAGCAATACTTGTGAGACAGACTTCATTTGCATCTGCTTTCCGCATGATACCTTTATAAGTGCCGGATTTACTATAGAACATCGCATACATTCCCTTTGAATGGGGCATGCTTACCAAGCCACAATTGTTCTGCACATACTGATTCTTTCCCAGCCATTGATATAACGGAACAGAATCACTGCCTTCTAGAATAAAGCAAAAACTAAGAATACTCTTTCGCTCTTTCGGAACCGGATTTACCATTTTCTTATTTAAGCCCCGCGCCTTTTTTATTTGCGTGATCGCATAATTCGCAAACGTATCTTTACAAAGCTTAGAAAGAAAATCGTTTAACAGCAGCTGATCCATGATCGGATGTTTGTATATAATACAATCATCCGGAGAAGCCAGCAACTCCAGTATGTTCGGATTGTTTTTTAACAGCAGTTCCACGAACCTTCCTAATTCATAGAACACAATATCATTGGATGCATTGCTAACCTGTGGCGTATACTCCAGTCCAAGAAAATGTTCTTCAGGTAGATAAAATATTCCTTTGATGTCTGTATCCGATGTCTCTGTTGCCAGACCAAAAGACCTGCTTCCGCTAATGGCTTCAAAGAGAATAAGATTCTGTTCGCGTAAGGTTTCTATTGTCAATGAGGTCATAATTTTATTTTGTCATTTTAATTTAAACCTGCAAGATTTCGTTTCTCTAACGTATTACAGCATCTAAGAATAAAACCTGGTGGTTAGCCTCTATAAACTATTTTTCTTTACTTCTTCAACAAAAAACTCTTCCAGTTCACGATGTATGTTTTTGCCTGAACGGAGTCGATGGGCATGCTCTTTGTTGTACTGAATCAATTTTATCAGATAGTCTGTAATCTGTTCGTCTTTCGGATGCATATATTTTTCATTCTCCTGTGCTTTTACATCCAGCAGTGTTGCTATTTTATCCTGAACATCCGCAGGTGCCAATGGCATTAATTCTGCAAAGGGTACCGGAGGAATAGTGTCGTATTCAACGATCCACTTTGCAGCAAGGGTTGCACGCAAGGCATAGAAATAACTTTTAAGTTTTACTGTTTCTGCCTGACATACCTCCATAAAATTCTGGCTTGTGCTCAGGTAATGATGCACCGTTGCTATTGGCGAAAAACATTCTTTTGCAAAGAACTGCATCTGTTTTAAAAACGCATCGTTCTGCATATATACTTCTGTAGAGAACAACCATTCGATCAACGAACCGTTCGACTTTGCCAAAAGTTTCAAGGTCTTTGCAAGATCCCATCCGGATCCGTCCAGATCTTCACGAGTCATAAATTCAATCACGTCAGGCTTATCCCACAACTGTAGATAATGATCTGCAGGATACTTGTATATAAACCGGATATCGAAATCACTATCCGGAGATGCAAAGCCCCATGCCCTGCTTCCAGACTCAACTGCATGCAAGATGGTTATGTTCTTTTGCTGTTCTGTATCTTGTAGTTTTTGCAGGATCAATGTATTGTTCATGTTATAAAATTTAATATCTGGTTAGGCTATTATGAATAAAGTTATAAATTTATAATTTCAATTATCATCTTTAATAACTTAATATCCGTGTGGTTCGCTCTAAAAGTGGTCTATGGCACACAGACCACCAACTGTTCTTAAATTGAACACGTTATTTTATTCATTTAAACCATTCAAATGTAATGCATATACAATTTATTTCTTAACTCAATTTTCCTCTGCTGTTCTGTGTGCCACAGACCAGGGTGAAATAATTGAAAATTTAGTTCTACAAAGTATTCGGTATACTACAGACCACGTTGAGGAAATGAACAACTGCTCTTAAATTAAACACGTTATTTTATTCATTTAAACCTTTCAAATGTAATGCATATACAATTTCTTTCTTAACTCAATTTTCCTCTGCTGTTCTGTGTGCCACAGACCAGGGTGATGTTACTAATGTAGTCAAAGACTACAAAATGATAGGCACCAGTCAACGCTGCGCTAAGACTGGCGCCAGAAACAGCTAAGGCTGGCGCCAGAAACAGCGGTACAATTAAAAAGTAAATACCCTATAAGCCATATAACATATATATGTTCCGCGTGCTTATAGGGTTTCTCCTCAGTCTATTAATAATTGTGTTACTGCAGCAGCATTCATTGCCCATGCTACTTCGTAAAATTCATCCGCATCTGCTATGTCTTCTACAATAGTCAGCCCTTGTGCTTCTGCTTTGATCGACAGCAATGTACCGATGCTCAATTTGCTTTTTAGTTTTGCAAGCAATGCCTCTACACCTTTGTAATCTAAACCTTGAACGACTTGTCCGCCGAAGGTCATTTCCAGCCAGATGATCTCGTTGGCTTCAACATCCAGTACACCAAATACAAGACCTTTCGTTGTGTTCTGCACAATACGTATTTCGTGCTGTACACACGACGGATCATAGGCTACTCCTGTTCTTTCAGAAATTTTCATTGGTCTGGAACTGTTCATCCAACCCACAACCAGATTTGGAGTAATGCTACCATTGCTGTACGCATTGCATGTAAACGATACATATTTTGCGTTTGCTTTTTTCAACGCATCAATGTTCATGTTTATATATTCAGCCGTACCTACGTTGTTCGGAATACTTCTGATATCACCGCTATGCTGACAGCCTGTTGCTGTTAAATTGCTGTACGAACATACTTCCAACTTATTTTCATATGCAATCATACAGCTTAAGTCCATATCAAGATGTTGCGCTGGCAGATCTTGCCCCCATTGCATATACAATCGCACGGTGTTTCCTTCTACCGGAAAACGTGTGCCCATTAATGCGACAGGCACGTCCTGCACCGCATCGCTTCTATCTCCAATGGAAACCGGCATGTTGAATAACAATGAATCAATGTATATCGTTTTGTTCAAGTTCTTAACGCCAGCAAAACGTTGTTTCATCGCATCCAGGCACAATTCTTCGATCAGTAATTTCATACCTTCCAGTTGACCTTCGTCATACAGTGAAAGCATCTTGTTTGCACCGATACGTTTTGTTATTCCGCCAAGTGTTTTTACGCTTCGCTGAACATCTTTATCGAAATAATTTTTAGCATACATGTTCAACGTCAATAGCAAACGTGCAGGCACTTTGTGTGCTACTTCTCTGAAAGCTGTAAGCGTTTCTTCCGCGCCAAACCACAGCATGTTTGCAAACAACGAACGTGCAAATAATCCCGGTCTTTGCTTTAATAATGCAAACGTCTGCGCTGCATCCAATCGCAATCGGTAACGGTTTACTTCGCCTTGCCAAACCGTGTATACCTGGTTGTAGAATACATCCAATATCTCCGCTAACTTCTCAAAGCCTTTTCGTTTGCTGTATTCCGGCAATCTCAAAGCCCTGATCACACGCACCCACATGCCTCTTTTGGCATGCATGATCTCACAGCATTTTTCGACATCTAATTCCAGATTGTTCAGCCAGACTGCAACGGTCAAGCATTCGCTTCTGTTGTATTTTAATTTCAACGCAGCTATTGCTTTCAGCTTCGCGTTAGCACCTGCATCTGATCCTTTGTGCAAATGCGTATTATTTTTTGTTTCTTTTTTAACAATCGTTTTAGGTTCTATGATTTGCAGAAAACCTGTTTTCTTAAACCACAGGTAACGCAATATATCTGCAGGCGATTGAAAATACTGCTGTACTTTACTACCTTCTTTTTTAGACATAAAATGATCTACGACCAACATCAATGTTTCTTTCATACCGATTGCCACGTCCGGCAATGGAAGCGCATGCAATAATATCTTCAGGCTGTCTGCCTGCGTAGCATCCAATGCAGTTTTAGATGTTAACAGATCCTCATAGAACGCAGTAACGTCTTTCGTTGTCCATAATTCAAGTACTTTCAGTTTGCTTCCCTGTCCATATGTTTCAATCTTTCCGAATTGAAACGGTGTTCCGCAAAACGGACAGCCATTGTATCGCTCTAAAGGAAATGTATTATTTGGTATGATATGTCCGCATGGTAATGTTGTACCGTTTTTAGACTTAAAAACCGTAGCCCAAAGCGTAAGGATATGATCAACTACTGTTTCACCTGTAGGCACATCCCAGCCTTTTACTAAAGGTGTCCAGTTCTTATTTACCCCGGCAACCGCTTTTAACTGTTCCAATACTTCCAGCTTATATGCAGGGCTTACGCCATTCAATGCATGCAGCAAGGATTCTGAAAATGCAAAACCCAGCTGGGCTGCATTCGCAGATAGACCTGCGGTTGTCTCAGACATTATATGTTTGATGTTTGCAATTCCTTCATCAGAAATAAAAATCGCATTCTGACGCACACTTACTTTTACTAATTCATTTTTCATTTTTATTCAATTTTAAATTCAGATAATTGTGTTTCTGATTCTAACCAAAAGATT
>Ga0247817_10000930_pt1 | contig 15512 bp, 14 predicted proteins | sample UWRJL212509R1_FD_178010 | JGI IMG/M metagenome (GOLD analysis project Ga0247817, IMG submission 178010) | Plant litter microbial communities from Arlington Agricultural Research Station in Wisconsin, United States - UWRJ-L212-509R-1 | ecosystem: Environmental > Terrestrial > Plant litter >... | reverse complement strand
CGTTTGCGTTTTTTGTACTACATGCGTATCGGAATAATAGAATTCCGTTCCCAGTTGTCCGGTCTCTGCAAATGCCTGTTTTTTAAATCCATTTTGGATCAGACTTTTTTCAAAATAGTTTGTTGGTAGGCCATCTTGATTGATCGTGTAGCCCATTGAATTCTTTTTCTGCATATACGTGATTCTTTCAGCCCCCTTCGAATACAGTATCCCCAGATTTGATTTTGAATTTTGATATGCACTATCTGAAATGTTTACCCATTCATAGCTAATGGTATTTAAATAATCTTTAATAGAATCTGTGTTTATTTTGCCTTCCACAATATTCGTTAGATGAACAACAGTAATAGAGTCGGTAGCAATTTTTTTGTATTTACTGAGCTCTTCTGTTTTAAAAACTATTTTTGCTACACTGGGATCTTCTCGCCAGTATACGACGTCTACTTGGACATCCTCATAGGTATTGTAAAAGTCTTCTGCAGAAATGGTTTCATTAAAATAATGTAACACTCCTAAAGAATCCATAAACTTTACTTTTAACTTATACGAAGTTTTTGTTTTAATTTTCTTGTAGTACTTTCTGATCGACCTGTAACAATAGTTCCTTTTGCTAAAACACCCCAGTGATTTAATACATAACTCTTTTTAAGATTGAAGTTAACGAGAAGTACCAGCAAAAAAACCAGCGCAGGAATTACCATGAAAGGGGAAAGTCTCCTTCCGCGCGATTCAGGAATGTTAGGATCTTGTTTTTTAAATATCTGATCAAGTGAAGTGTATTCTCCAAAATATTGGAAGAGACTTATAAAAAAAAGTACTGCACCAATAATACTAACCACAACACTACCTTTAGTATCCATGTCAAGAGGCATGCCCCATACGAAAATTATAACTATAAAAATGCTTACTGAAAGCCAGATTTTTTTATGCGTAGTCATTTAGTAAATTTAATTATTATGATTTTAAGATAAACGTTAATAGAAGAAGAACTTTTCTATCCGTAGAGTTAGCGAAGTGCTCTACGGATTTTAAATATGAAAGAGTCTTTGACTCGATGTCTTTGATCGATCATTAAAAACGAGTCAAAGACTCTGTTTCATTTGTCGATCACGTAGAGCGCTTCGCTAATTCTACGGATAGAGGGGGGGTTATCTAACATTATATCAATTTCACCCTCAAAAAAAGAACGGCCCTGATCTCAAATCAAAACCGTTCTTTTTTTCGTCTAAGTACTCTATACATTTTATCCAGCAACTGGAAACTAGCAACTAAAACAACTATCTCTCATACATCGCCTCAACCTTCGCCTGGCAGTTCTGCATGATGATCTTACGTTTCAGCTTTAATGTTGGCGTCATTTCTCCGCTCTCTATCGTAAATGGTTTGGCAAGTAAAATAAATTTTTTAACACGTTCATACTGTGCAAAGTTTTCATTGATCTCATCAAACTCTTTCTGGAATTTTTCAATCACCTGTGCGTTGCAAACCATTTCTTCATTTGTTGTATATGGAATACCTTTGATCTCGCACCAGCTTTTAACATCTGCAAATGAAGGTACAACGATGGCAGAAGGGAATTTCTCTCCTTCACCAATCACCATTATTTGCTCAATGTAGCGTGACTCTTTAAATTTATTTTCAACCAGCTGCGGTGCTATATATTTACCACCAGAGGTTTTAAACATTTCTTTTTTACGATCCGTAATTTTCAAATACTTGTTATCTATAAACTGACCGATATCTCCGGTATGGAACCAGCCGTCATTATCAATTGCTTCAGCAGTTAAGTCCGGACGTTTGTAATATCCTTTCATGATATGCGGTCCGCGTGTCAGGATCTCTCCATCTTCAGCAATTTTTACTTCTACGCCGCTGATCAATGGTCCAACTGTACTAATCCTGTTTTCATCAGCATTCCATCTGTTCACCGAAATAACAGGAGATGTTTCTGTCAAACCATAGCCTTCCATCACATGGATCTGGGCGCCCCAGAATACGCGTGCCAAACGCGGTTGTAAAGCTGCGCCGCCCGAAACGATTGCAATCACATTGCCGCCCAATGCATCACGCCACTTATTGAATATGATCTTATTGGCAAGTGACAATTGTATGTTATAGAAGAAGCCTTGGTTTTTTTGAGTGTCGTATTTCAAACCCAGTTCCAGCGCCCAATAGAACAAGAACTTTTTAATGCCGGTAAGTTCAGATCCCTTAGCTATAATTTTATCATATACTTTTTCAAGCAATCGAGGTACCGTAACAAAGATATGCGGCTGCACTTCTTTTAAATTTTCTCCAACCGTATCTGTACTTTCTGCATAATAGATGGATACACCTTGCGACATATATAAATAACAAAGCATACGTTCGTACACATGGCATAGCGGCAAAAAGCTAAGCGCTTTATGTCTGCTGTCGACCGGCATTAAAGGAATTGCTGCGAGCACATTGCTTAACAAATTGTTATGCGTAAGCATTACACCTTTGGGCTTTCCTGTTGTGCCTGAAGTATAAATTAAGGTAAGTAAGTCGTCGTTATAAACTTTTGCTTTGAAGGGTTCCAGCACAGAGCCTGATTGTCCTTCAGCTAGCGCTGTAATTTCTTTCCAGCTATTTGCACCAGGCACATCTTGTAAGGTATAAATAACAGGATTTGATGTTGAGCCTTTTACAGCTTCAGCAACTTTCAAATACAATGCTTCGTCATAAGCGAAAACCATTTTAACACCTGCATCGTCAAAAATATAACGAAAATCTTCGACGGTAAGCGTTGGGTATATCGGAACACTTACTGCGCCCAACTGCTGCATACCCAGATCAATAAAATTCCATTCCGGTCGGTTAGGGGAGATAATCGCAATTTTATCATCTTTCTGTATTCCCAGCTTCAGTAAACCAATACTTACTGTATCGATAATTTCTTTTATACGTGCTGAAGAATAGGTAATCCACGTACCATTTTCTTTGGTAGCCAGAGCATCGCTTTTAGGATACTTGGCTATTTGTTGTGGAATTAAGTCGAAAATACGGGTTACGGTCATGTAAGTTCCAGTTAGAATAATTAACGTTGAATGTATATACGATAATCTGAATTAAAAAGATATGTGAAACTATTTTCAATAATCAGCTTCAATAATAGTAATTTTGAGCTCTTATTAAACATTTACGCATGTCTACTATAACTATTTTCGGAATTAAAAATTGTGATACCATGCAAAAAGCTTTTCGCTGGCTGGATGGCAAAAAGATTGTTTATACATTTCATGATTTTAAAAAGGGAAATCTAACCGAAGCAGACATTCAGGTTTGGCTGAAGGATTTACACATTGAAGAGATTATTAATAAGAAAGGCACAACCTGGAAAAAATGTACCGAAGAAGAGCAAAAATCGATCTCTGAACCGAAAAAAGCAGTTTCATTGATTTTAAAAAATCCTTCGATTGTAAAAAGACCTTTAGTACAATTCGGGAAAAAGCATATTGTGGGCTTCAATCCCGAGCAGTGGGATATTTTGTTTTCATAAATAGAATTTTCCCTGCTTGTAATATTTATAGTTTTTGTTGAAAAAAGGAAACTTTTCAAACGTACATGCGTTTATGTAAGAAATTCAACAAAATTCTATGGAATCGCCAATAACAGCAGACATCATTTATTCACTTGTTCTTAAATTAAAAGACCAGGGTTTGAATGATGCTGAAATAAAAAAAGCATTGGTTAACAATGTATTAGATGAGCAGAATCTTATTCAATCAGTTCAAAAAGAAATGCTTTTTGTTCAGAAAAAACATAAGATCCGATTAAAACGGAAATCGATCGTTTATTCTTTATTCGGATTTGCAGCTATTTTTTTAGTTTTATTACCATTTTTAAATGAAAAGGCTGCCAATATTGCGTTTTTAGTTATGGCATTAGCAATTTCTACGTTTTTGGTCATAAAACTTAAATCATTGTATTCTTAGTGATTAATTAAAAAGCTACACTTTTTGCAGTATTTAGATTGCATAATTTTTCTATAAAACAGCAATATTTTTATTATGAATGCATAACAAAGTATTGAATTTTTCCGTTATAGAGTATATGAAACCCAAAGAAACAGTTTGCTTCAACATTAAATATTCCTGGCATGCCATTTCCAGAATGTATAATGAGCGTGCTTCAAAATACGGCACTACCGCTGCTGTAGGGTTCATTTTGTTAAATATTGATCCTGAAAAAGGCACAGCAGCTACCCAAATAGGTCCTGCCTTGGGTATGGAAGCAACAAGTTTGTCTCGTGTATTCAACAGTATGGAGAAAGAGGGTTTGATCGAGCGCAGAAATGATAACATCGACAAAAGAAAAGTTACCATTCTTCTTACTAAACTAGGGAAAGAAAAACGACAAATAGCTAAAGATTTTGTGTTGGATTTTAATACAAAGATTCGGGAGCAAATTCCGGAATCTAAGTTGAATACGTTCTTCGAAGTATTGCATGACATCCAAGGCATCATAGAAAATAAAAATACATCGCTAACCTAATAACCTTCATTTTAAAATGAGCCATCGAAAAATTCGCAAAGTTGCAGTGTTGGGTTCCGGCGTAATGGGTTCTCGAATTGCATGTCATTTTGCAAACATTGGTTTAGAAGTATTACTTCTGGACATTGTGCCGAAAGAGCCAAATGATGCTGAAAAAGCTAAAGGCCTGACTCTCGAAAGCAAAGCCGTTCGTAATCGTATTGTGAATGATGCCTTGCTTGCTTCTTTAAAATCAAATCCGGCACCTTTATACGATGCTGCATTTGCATCAAGAATTACGACAGGAAATTTTGATGACAACATGAAAGACATTGCGTCTTTTGATTGGATCGTTGAAGCAGTTGTTGAAAATATAGATATTAAGAAAAAGGTATACGAACAGGTTGAATCGTTCCGTAGACCTGGCACACTGATCACATCAAATACTTCGGGTATTCCAATGCATTTGATGTCTGAAGGAAGAAGCGAAGATTTTCAAAAACATTTCTGCGGCGTACACTTTTTCAACCCGCCGCGCTACATGCGTTTGCTAGAGATCATTCCCGGACCGAAAACAAGTCCTGAGGTAATTGATTTCTTAATGCTTTACGGCGATCTGTATTTAGGAAAAACTACAGTACTGTGTAAAGATACTCCCGGTTTCATTGCCAATCGTATTGGTATTTATGGCATCATGGAATCGCTGCACACGATCATTGAGCTAGGCTTAACGGTTGAAGAAGTTGATAAATTAACCGGACCGGTTATTGGTCGTCCGAAGTCAGCTACCTTCCGTACGCTTGACGTGGTGGGGATCGACACGGTGATCAAAGTTGCAAATGGTTTAGGTGCCGGCGCACCTAATGATGAAGCAAAAGAAATGTTTGTTCTGCCTGAAATTTTGAAAAAAATTGACGAGAACAAATGGTACGGAGATAAATCACAACAAGGGTTTTATAAGAAAACTAAAAATGCTGCCGGACAAACAGAGATCCTTTCATTGAATTTAAATTCTTTGGAATACGGCACGCAGCAAAAAGTAAAGTTTGCAGCGCTTGAACAAACAAAAGCAATTGAAGATCTGAAACCGCGTTTTTCTGTTTTAATAAAATCACAAGATAAAGCAGGACAGTTTTATAGAAGAACATTCTTAGGTCTTTTCAAATACGTTTCAAATCGTATTCCTGAAATTTCAGATGAATTGTATCGCATTGATGATGCCATGCGCACCGGTTTCGGTTGGGAACTTGGTCCGTTTGAAACTTGGGATGCCGTTGGCGTAGCGAAGGCTGTAAAGCTTATGGAAGAAGATGGTCGTAAGCCTGCACAGTGGGTGTACGAAATGCTTGAAGCAGGAAACGTAAGTTTTTACAAATCAGAAAACGGCAAACGTTTGTATTACGACATTCCAACCAAGTCATACAAAGTAATTCCGGGTACAGAATCATTTATTATTTTAGATACGCTTCGCGCAAACAAACCGGTATTTAAAAATGCAGGTGCAACGTTGCACGACATTGGAGATGGAATTGTAAACCTTGAGTTCCATACAAAAATGAATACGCTGGGCGGTGAAGTGGTAGATGCGATCAACCGTTCAATCGGCATTGCTGAAAAAGATTTCCAGGGAATTGTAATCGGCAACGATGGTGCAAACTTCTCTGCCGGTGCAAACCTTGCGTTGGTGTTGATGTATGCAATCGAACAGGAATACGATGAAATTGATTTCATGATCCGTGCATTCCAGAATACGATGATGCGAGCACGTTACTCTTCGATACCCGTTGTTGTAGCGCCACATAACTTAACACTTGGCGGCGGTTGCGAAATGACGCTGCATGCCGATCACGTACAGGCATTTTCTGAAACCTATATCGGTTTGGTAGAATTTGGTGTAGGTTTAATTCCTGCCGGTGGCGGTACAAAAGAATTTACGCTACGTGTAAGTGATTCTTTTGAAGATGGTGATATTCAGGTAAACAATCTTAAGAATATGTACATGCACATTGCAACTGCAAAAGTTGCAACCTCTGCTGAAGAAGCAAGAAGCATGGGTATTCTTCGTAAAAGCGATGGTATTACACTAAACAGAAGCCGTTTGATCGCAGATGCGAAAGCTGCAGCGATCAGTTTGGCAGAAGCCGGATACACACAACCAAAGCAACGCAAAGACATTAAAGTACTTGGACAATCTGCATTAGGTATGTTCTATGCCGGTGCAAACTCAATGGTCTCAGGTAAATATATGTCAGAGCACGATCGTAAGATCTCTGAGAAGCTTGCGTATATCATGTGCGGTGGTGACTTGTCTGCACCGACATTGGTATCTGAGCAATACTTATTGGATCTTGAACGCGAAGCGTTTTTATCACTTACTGGTGAGAAAAAAACGTTGGAAAGGATACAGAGTATTTTGACGAGCGGCAGACCACTGCGTAACTAGTTTCCAGTTGCTAGGTACTAGTTACTAGACTAGAAAACAGTTTCGAGTTACTAGGCGCTAGTTTCTAGAATCAAGGAATAGGAATTCAGTTGTATAGATGATCGGGGGTGATTCTATATAACGAATATAAAAAAGCAAAAAATTTATTAATCAACGAAGTAAAGAGTTTCCAACGTCTAGTACCTAGCAACTTGCTACTAGTAACTAACACCAGCTATGAATAATTTTAAAGAGTTAAAAGTTTGGCAAAAAAGTATGACGCTTGTTAAAGAAATATATTCTGTTACTAAGGATTTTCCTAAAGAAGAACGCTTTGGTATTACAAGTCAAATACAAAGATCTGCTGTTTCTATTCCTTCAAATATAGCTGAAGGATGTGGAAGAAATTCAAGCAAAGAATTATTTCAATTCTTATCAATTGCACAAGGTTCAAGTTATGAATTAGAGACACAATTGATTATTGCAACAGATTTAAACTATATGCCAAATGCATCGTTTGTAACTATTAATAATCAAATTCAAGAAGTTCAAAAAATGCTATTCTCTTTTAAAAAAACTATAAAAGCTAAAACTAACATTTAACAATAGCTGGACAAGGAAACTAGCTCCACAGAAGTGGAAAGTTACTAGTTCCTTAGTCTAGCACCTAGCAACTAGAACCTAGAAACTATGAAGACACAAGAAGTATATATAGTAGCAGCTTATAGAAGTGCCGTAGGTAAAGCTCCTCGCGGACTCTTTCGTTTTTATCGTGCAGATGATCTGGGTGCAGATGTTGTAAAACATTTAGTAGCTTCAGTTCCATCATTAGATAAAGACCGCATCGACGATGTAATTGTTGGTAACGCTACACCTGAAGCAGAACAAGGTTTGAACATCGGTAGAATGATTTCCTTAATGGGTTTGAATACCGTAAAAGTTCCGGGAATGACGGTGAACCGATATTGTTCTTCCGGTTTGGAAACCATTGCGATTGCGGATGCAAAAATTCGTGCAGGCTACGCCGATTGTATCATTGCAGGTGGTGTTGAAACAATGAGTCCCATTCCATTCGGTGGCTGGAAAACGGTTCCGAATTATGAGTTAACAAAATCACATGCGGATTATTATTGGGGTATGGGTTTAACAGCTGAGGCTGTAGCCGCTCAATACAATGTATCGAGAGAAGATCAGGATTTGTTTTCATACAATTCACATCAGAAAGCTGTGGCGGCCATTAAAAACGGTCACTTACAGGATGGTATCGTTCCGATCACGATTAAAGAAACGTATCTGGATGAAAAAGAAAAAAAGAAAATAAAAGAATATCAAGTATTGGTGGATGAAGGTCCGCGTGCAGATACAAGCATAGCAGCCTTGGCTAAACTTCGTCCGGTGTTTGCAAATGGCGGTTCGGTAACAGCCGGTAACTCTTCGCAAACATCCGATGGTGCAGCATTTGTATTGTTGATGTCTGAAAAGATGGTTAAGGAATTGAATCTTAAACCAATTGCTCGTTTGGTATCATACGCTGTTGCTGGAGTTGAACCGCGCATCATGGGTATTGGTCCGGTTGAAGCGATTCCGAAAGCATTAAAGTTGGCAGATATGAAACAGGATGATATCAACTTAATCGAATTGAATGAAGCATTTGCAGCTCAGTCATTGGCTGTAATTCGCACACTTGGATTAGATGAATCCAGGATTAACGTAAACGGCGGTGCTATTGCATTGGGTCACCCACTGGGTTGCACCGGTGCAAAATTGTCTGTGCAGATCTTTAACGAACTGAAACGCACCAATCAGAAATACGGCATGGTTACCATGTGCGTAGGTTCCGGACAAGGTGCAGCAGGGATCTTTGAGCTTCTATAGTTGCTAGGTACTAGCTTCCAGTCACTAGACTAGAATACTGGCAACTTAAGTGAGTTAGATTGCAAATAACTTGAACTACATTATAGATTATACGTAAATAAATTATAAATCTTTTGTCTAGCAACTAAAGCCTAATATCTAGAAACTATTCTAGCAACTAGCACCTAGTAACTGACAACTTGTTAAACAGAACACAAATCATTACTTAACAAATACACTAACGATATGTCAGCATCAACCACCAACACCGAAAAGCGCTTTAAAGGAGGCGAGTACATCATTCGCGAACAGGAAGCATCCAGTATTTTCATTCCGGAGCAATTCGACGAAGAACAAAAAATGATGGCCGATATGGCCAGAGATTTTTTAGCGACAGAAGTACATCCGATTCTTGATCGTATTGATGCGCAGGAGCCGGGCTTGATGGAAAAACTTCTTGAAAAAGCAGGTGAGCTTGGTTTGCTTGCTACGTCTATTCCCGAGCAGTATGATGGATTTGGAAAAGATTTTAACACATCTCTTTTACTCACGGAGATCGTTGGTGCAGGACACTCATTTGCAGTAGCTCTCGCAGCACACACAGGCATTGGTACATTACCAATTTTATATTTTGGTACAGAAGAACAAAAGAAAAAATATTTACCGAAGCTTGCTAGCGGTGAGTGGAAAGCAAGCTATTGCTTAACAGAACCGGGATCAGGTTCCGATGCCTTGGCTGCTAAAACAAAGGCAGTGCTTTCTGCAGATGGCAGCCATTATATTTTGAATGGACAAAAAATGTGGATCACAAACGCAGGTTTTGCTGACACGTTTATTGTGTTTGCTCAAATTGATGGCGACAAGTTCACAGGTTTCATCGTTGAAAAAGGTGAAGGTGTTTCGTTAGGAAACGAAGAGCACAAAATGGGTATTAAAGGTTCTTCTACGCGCCAGGTTTTCTTTAACGACTGCAAAGTACCTAAAGAAAATGTGTTGGGCGAAATTGGTAAAGGTCACTTGATCGCATTTAACATTTTAAATATCGGTCGTATTAAATTGGCTGCTGCTGCATTGGGTGGCTCTACACGTGTAAGTACGCTTTCTATTCAATACGCAAAAGAACGTATTCAATTCAAACAACCAATCGCAAACTTCGGTGCGATTCAATATAAATTAGCGGAACAGGCAATTAAAATATATACCGTTCAATCTGCGATGTACCGTGCCGGACAAGGCATTCAGGATGCTGAAGAAGAATTGGTAAAACAAGGTAAGACCTACGAAGAAGCATTGTTGGCTGCTGCGCAGGAATATGCAATTGAATGTGCAATGTTAAAAGTTGCGGGTTCTGAAACACTGGATTATGTGAGTGACGAAGGTGTTCAGATCTTAGGTGGTTATGGTTTTTCTGCAGATTATCCCATGGATCGTTCATACAGAGATTCACGTATCAACCGTATCTTCGAAGGTACAAATGAGATCAACCGTATGCTTACAATGGATATGTTCCTGAAAAAGGCAATGAAAGGCGAACTTGATTTGATGGGCCCTGCAATGGCTGTTCAGAAAGAATTGATGGCAATTCCTGATTTCGGTGCAGAAGACGAAGGTCTGTTTGCAGACGAAAAGAAAGCGATCAAAAATATGAAGAAAGCCTTGTTGATGATTGCTGGTGCTGCTGCTCAGAAATACATGGATAAGCTTGCGAGCGAGCAGGAGATCTTAATGAACATGGCAGACATTGCAATTGATATTTATGTTGCCGAATCTACGTTAATGCGTACAGAGAAATTAATTTCTATTAAAGGTGCAGATGCAGTGAAAGGTCAGATCGATATGACGAAAGTAAATGTATTTGATGCCGCAGACCGCATCAACATTGCCGGAAAAAACGCAATCAACTCGATGACCGATGGCGACATGCAGCGCATGATGTTGATGGGCTTGAAACGTTTCACGAAAGTGGCGCCGTTAAATACCAAAGATGCACGTAGAAGAATTGCTGCTCAATTGATCGAAGCAAATCAGTATTGTTTCTAAAATAATTTTATTGAAAACAAAAATGGTCACGTTTATAACGTGACCATTTTTGTTTTTCCAGATAGTACAATAATTGTTGGCAAGCATCAGCGGTCAGACCACTATTAAAAAATGAGGTACGGATTTGAAATTCAATCAGGTTCGATTTTTTAATATCTTTGAATAAGAAATACAAATTAAACTATAACTGGTGCATACGAAAGAGTTCACTAGTAGATTCAGTTATCGGTTTTTTGAGATCCAACAACAAATTTGAAATGAACCAAAGAGAAATAGATAAATTAGAAATCGAAAGAATTATAACTGAAAAGGATCACGAAGCTGTCTGTAAGAAGGCCTTCCGGTTAATTAATGAATATCCACGAGACGAAGAAATATTGTTACTCCTTTGTGAAATGTTTGAATCAGACTGGCATACAAGACATGAAGATATGGCGTTAAGTTTTCAATATGTAAAGAATCCTGTAACCATAAAATCTTTATTCAAAGTTGCATTTTCAGAATTTGAATATTGCAACTGGGATGACAACTATCCACTACAAAGAAAATGTACATGGGCTCTTGCAGATATTGGCACTTCAGAAGCAAAAGAGTATTTAGAGCAAATTGAACAAAACGCTAATGAAACGATAGCAGCATTTGCAAGCAAAAGACTAAAGAACTGGGATTCTGAATTTAGAAGAAAAGGACAAATGTTAAGAAGTAAAATAAGACATGGTTTTAACATATCACTTGAAACGTATTCCGACAGCATAAATTCTTTGCCTAAAAATGGACAAAAAATAATTGGTAGTTTATTAAACACAAAACAGTTTGAGATTGATGACTATTCAACAGGTAAAGTTACTGAAGTAATTGTCGAATATATTGTCGTATATCAGGCATATAAAAAAAGTATCGCCGAATATGCAGTTGAGAATCAAAAATTAGGAGGCCCGGATTTTAGTTATTCAAGAATGAGTTGGATAAAGCCTAATTTTCTATGGATGATGTACCGTTGTGGTTGGGCAGAGAAAGAGAATCAAGAAAGAGTACTTGCAATTTGGATAAAAAGAGAAGTATTTGAAGATATTTTACAAAATGCAACATTCACCTCATACCAACCCTCTTATTTTGCAACTGAAAGTGAATGGAGAAAGGAATTGGAAAATAAAAAGGTGCGTTTACAGTGGGATCCAGACCATAATTATTTAGGTGAAAAGATAGAAAGGCGAGCAATTCAACTAGGCTTGAAAGATGAAGTACTTGAAAAATTTGGGAAAGAACAAATCGTATGTATTATGGATATTACGGATTTTGTTAAAGAGCAAAAAAAGCATATTGAAAACAATCACATTGCCAAATTGCTAATTCCAAAGGAAAGAATAATTAAATTTGAAGACAGCGAGTTAATGAAGAAAATTGGCAATGAATAATAAAATGCCAAGATAGACATTGCAAAGTTTAATCTTTATATGAAAACCCGATATGTTAGAACTTCATAAACTTGAACAAAATGATTTCGAATTATTTAAATCCTGGATTAAAAACAAGGATGAATTAATGCAGTTTGCAGGACCTGCTATTTTGCAGTTTCCTATCACCGACGAGCAGTTGGAAAGATATATTACAGATAATAGAAGAATTGTTTACAAGATTATTCTGTTAGAAACAAATGAGATCATAGGGAACGCTGAACTTAACTTTGAAAATCCCAGACCACGACTTTCCAGAATTCTGATTGGTGACATAAACAAAAGGGGCAAAGGTCTTGGAAAGCAAATTGTGAATAAGATGCTGGAGAAGTTATTTACTGAGTATGATTTTCAGGAAGCCGACTTGAATGTATATGACTGGAATAAAGCAGGAATTAAATGTTATGAAAAAGTTGGATTCATAATTAATCCGCAGTTGTCTAATACGCAAACAAGTTGCGGTACAACATGGATTGCATTAAACATGACTATTACGAAAGAGCGTTGGTTAGAAACTAGACTCACATAAAAGCGGTATTTTTTACACGATCCAATCCTTCAACACCGGAATTTTTTTAATACAATAAACAATCCCAAGCGCTGCAATAAATACTAAGATCGAATTCAACGGTACAGAAATAATCGGGTTAATCGTATTGGAATTTATATTCAGATAAACCAATAGTTTAATACCAAAATCGTGTATCAAATAAATTCCAAAACAATAATTCGACAGATGAATGATATAGTTATTTTTTAAAAATGAAGCACGCATATTTGCAGAGTTGAATCTACAATTTTTTACAAAAAGAAAAATTGCGTAGGCAATGATCATTGTAGTCGGCAGTATATTATCATAAAAGAAAGATTCGGGTTTGTCCAGCTTATGTGACATGAGATAGGTTGCAGAAAATGTAAGAGCAACAGAACAGATAGCAAGTAGATAGAAAATCACACGTATATTTTTATTGACGTCATACGTAGAGAAATAATATCCGGCAATAAAATATCCTATGTAATTATGAAACTCAGGCACTACAAAACTTATCTTATAAGGCAAAAAGTAATTCAGGAGATTGGTTAACGAGCCAAAAATGAAAAACAGGATCAATACATAACGAATATCTTTTTCAGATGCGTGTTTTATAAAAATACGGATCATTGGTGTAATTAAATAAAGGCCAACGATAGCATATAAGAACCACAAGTGATACCACGGCGGACCAAGAATATTTTTTGCAAGAATATTAAATGCAATAACTGCTGTTGTATGAATGTCATGAAGGTTAAGCCTATCAAAGTCTTTGTAGAGGTTGTATATAATGCCCCAAAAAAACAGCGCCACAATAATCCGGGGAATATATTTTGTAAATAATTTCTGATAGGTGATACCAACGGAAGGGTTTAAAAAAGTCATTCCGCTGATCATGAAAAAAACAGGAACACACCATCGCACACAACTATCGTACAGAGTGAGTACATTCCACTCAAAACCATTCCAGCTAACATACCATCTGTTGGAGCTTACATGCAATGCAATCATTGCAAAAGTTGCAATAATTCGTAGTACATCGGCATATATAATTCTTTCCTTCGTCAATGTAAAATGCGTTAATCTACTTAATATAAGGCTTGAATTAAAAGATAATATTACTCAAAATTCCTTCAGTATTCCTACTAATTCTCTACAACTTTCTTTTGTTCCTTTGAAATAAATAAAACGCAAAAGAATATGAAAACGAATCAACTAATTAAAAAATCAACTGGAGCTTTGGTAGCGTTAGGTATGATATTTATTGTTTTCGCATCACAGGCAAACGGCTTGTCAATTCAGGAACGCAAGAATAACCATACAACCGAATTCCATAAAGCGCTTGAAGAAAAAGGCTATACACATATCGCGCAATTCAGTGTAAGTAAAAGTGATGTACGGCAGTCAAAATACTTTGTGAACTTTGTGAACTTTGTGAATGATGGAAAAGTATACGATGCCTATTTTACAAAAAAAGGCGAGCTTATAGAAGTGTATGAAATGGCTAAAATCTAAATTAATTTTAACCAGGTAGACTTTTACTGTATCGGTAAAAGTCTACCTGGTTTTATAATGTTAAAATGATAAGAGCTATAATTACTAAGCCAATAATAATACCGGCCCGGGCTGTACCTCTTCCAGTAAGTCTTCCATTGCTTTTTCGTATCCTGTTTAAGCTAATGATCCCTAAAACAATTCCAGCAACAGCACCGAGTATGAAAAAAATTGCAGTTAGACTAGCAATCAATGACCAAATGGCTACGGGATCGCGACGGGGTTGAGTAAATAAAGGAGTAGTATCCAATGTTTCGTTTGTGGTGACAATTTCTTCTCTGCCATTAGCATAACGGATTTTTTTAACTGTTGACTTATTTACAATTATTGTCGGTCCATCAACATAATCGCACATTTTATAAGAGATGTTTGTTGGAGTAGTTTCAATGATCTTACAATAATCAATTTTGCCTGATTTGAAAAAAATTATATCACAAGGAGGTAAGATCGTATCTTCAACTTTTTGAAATGAATCTTTCTCAATAAATTCATTCGTAGATTTTAATTCAGCAATGGATGATGAATCAGGAGCATGTACAGCAAGCGGAGCAGAATGTCCGATTGGTTCTATTGAGCCCAGGCATTCATCTGAAAGGATTGATATATGAAAAAAAGCAATGAATACTATAGAAGCAAATATTTTGTAGCGCATGTTTGTATGATCCAGATTGATTTAATTAAAAGTAGATCGGTAATTTGTTATCCAATTTAAACATTTTAATGTATGTCCAACGGCCTAATTTGTTAAACTGATCAAGTTTAGAGTTTCGTTCATAGAACGTGTATCTGGAAGTATTTCCTTTGTATGCGTAGCTAATGGATCTATGTGTTACAGAATAAACGCAGAAGGCAAAGGATATAATATATAGTCCAAGAGAAAATTTCATGTAATCATTTTTATAAAATTTGTTTTCAAGAAGGATAATTAATACAAAGAAAAATGTTGCAATAACCAGACATAGAAAAACATCGTAATTATTCCACCACCAGGTTGTACCATATCCGCCAATATATATTTCGAAAGGAAAAAATAAACGCACGCCGCCCCATACAGCACCCGGAGTTGGAAGATCTCCGAGTAAATGGGAACAATAGGAAAAAAAGAATACTGAAAAGACAAACTTTGTTTGACTGCTTTGCAGGTATGTTTTCCAGAGAA
>Ga0247817_10000928_pt1 | contig 15558 bp, 8 predicted proteins | sample UWRJL212509R1_FD_178010 | JGI IMG/M metagenome (GOLD analysis project Ga0247817, IMG submission 178010) | Plant litter microbial communities from Arlington Agricultural Research Station in Wisconsin, United States - UWRJ-L212-509R-1 | ecosystem: Environmental > Terrestrial > Plant litter >... | reverse complement strand
AAAGGTTTGGTGCGGGATATGTAATCGAATTTTTAAGAGGATCAAAAAGCGAGCGTATACGCGACGAGCATAAGGAGCTTAAAACCTACGGCATTGGTGCCGATATGAGCAAGGCCGACTGGCAGCGATACATGCGCGAATTGGTTGCTACAGGTTACCTGCAAACATCAGAAGGCGAATACCCTACATTGCAGTTAACGGTAAAAAGCGAGGCGGTATTAAAAGGACTGGAAAACGTACAATTAATAGCCACACAGACATTAGAGGAGCGTGATGACCACGTTGAACTGCCGTTTGAAGTGGACTTGTTCGATGAATTAAAAAACATAAGACGAGATATTGCCCAAAACGAGAATGTACCGCCGTACGTTATCTTATCAGACAGCACGTTGCTGGAAATGGCTACCTATTTGCCGCAAAGTCTGGATGAACTCCGACTGGTATCAGGATTTGGAGATGTAAAACTAGCGCGCTATGGCCGGGAGTTTTTAGCACCCGTGAAAAGTTACAGTGCACAAAGGGGACTTACATCTAAAATAAGTCAAAAGAAACCAAAACGAGAGCGTAAGCAAAGCGGTAATCGCGCCAGCAAAACTGGTACTGGCACCCAGCTCGAAAGCTATGATCAATATAAAACCGGTAAAACAATTGCAGAGATAGCCGCTAACCGTGGTTTGTCTACAATTACCATTGAAGGGCATTTAGCCTATTTTATAGAGCAGGGCGAGTTGGAAATAACCGCGATAGTAAAACCTGAAAAAATACCGGTTATACAGGATGCCGTTGAAAAGTACGGCGACGACAGATTAGCGCCACTAAAAGAACTATTAGGCGAAGAATACAGCTACGGCGAAATAAAAAGTGTTGTTAGTTGGATGCGTAGAGGAAAGCCATCTTATAAAGAATAGCGGCAAAAATCCGATAAAAAACAGCCCCGCACACTTCTATATGCAGGGCTATATTTTATATAAAATATTGATTGATATTCCCTTGTCGGCTAAGCTTATTGCTGGCTTACTATAGAAGCAACAAATCCACCTCTACGCAACAACCTTACATCAATTGAGCTTGATTTATCTACCACTAAATATTGTGTGTTAAACAAACTATCATAAGCGCCATCTGTAATTAGTGTAAGTTTATATTTTACGCCTTCGGGTAAAAAGTCAAGCTTAATGGTTTTTCTTTTTTCGCGTTGCTCGCCGTTTATACCTGCTAAATACCAGTCGTTGCCTTTGCGGCGTGCCATGGTTAAATCTTTACCCGGATATCCATCTACTAATTTGGTATCATCCCATGCATTAGGTACAGTGCGTAGAAAGTTTTTAGGCGCATCAGGCAATGCCGCATATCCTTCAGGTCTGTCGGCAAAATGTTGTATGCCCGATTCAAAAATTACGCTTAAAGCCAACTCATGACCATATGATGTTACGTGCGGATATTGTGAGTTGGTAAAGGTAACCGGTGTGTAATCCATAGATCCGATAACGTTGCGCGTAAACGGCAATATAGTGTTATGCTCCGGCGCTGCCATTGTAAAATCAGGAACATTATTGTACCACTCCGCGCCGCGTACTGCTTCATAAGTCATTAAGTTTGGATAAGTTCTTGACCAGCCGCGAGGAACCAGACAACCATGAAAATACACCATGATCTTATATTGAGTCGCGTCATCCAATATATCCAGATAATACTGGATCATGTTCTGTTTCTCGCTCTCAAAAAAGTCTATTTTAACACCTACTACACCTAACTGATTAAGCATGGTAAACTCTTTAACCCTACTTTCGTGCGTTAGCATTCTGTCCTTTGGCGTTGATGTTACCGTAGTATGATTACCGCCTGAATTATACCACATTAAAGGTTTTACACCTTTGGCTTTTATATAAGTTAGCGCGTCTTCCAGTTTACCACCGTTGCTCATGCTGTCCCACTCCCAATCTAACAGGGTGTAAGGCCAGCCCATTTCGGCAGCCAGATCTGCAAATTTTGTAACTATTTTATAATCTTTTGTGCCATGATTGCTTGACCAGTAATTCCATGAAGCAACACCGGGCTTTATCCAGTCGGTATTTTTTAAAAGTGATGGCGTAGATATATCATCCACCAATGTAGATGCTACAACATCCTGCAAATTACCCATTATAACCACACGCCAAGGCGATTTAAACGGAAAGCGTATAGTTGGTTCAACCACACCGGTACCGCGACCATCACGCGGGTTAGGGAAAGTCAATTTATACTTTGTGGCATCAGCAACGTTGCTTAGTTTGGTTCCGCAGTAGTTTCGGTCCAGATCGGCTTCGTGCATTAAAAACCAGCAAGCTTTGTCCTTCGTATTGAAAAGTGCCGGATAGCACCACTCCTGCTGTTGCACCTTGTCATCGGCCATAGCGGTATAAAATCCCTCATTGGCCGTATTCCATTTCTCCATCCACCTGCTTGTTTCTTTTGGGATGCTGTAAGAAGTAAGCTCATCCTTCATAGCAATAGCTTCGCGTTTATCAGGAAACTCATAACGGAAAGCCATGCCGTCGTTATAGGCGCGTACTATAACGTTCATTTTGGTTTTATCCGGATTTTGAAAAGAAACAACTACTTCGTTTGCGTTATTAGACCTGACAGAGCGTTTGCCGTGCGGTGCCTTATATTGCTCATTTATGATAACCGGTTTGCCGGCTTTTACAAACGATAACTCTTTAGCAAACTCCTGATCGGCACGTACCAAACCCAGATCAATGCGCGAGATAGCCTCGGTAGTTTTATCACCCTCAGCATAAGTTACTTTTAAATACCAGGCACCTGCGTTACCATTTCCCTGGTTAAACAAGCCTACATTTATTTTTTTGTTAGGCGATTGGACAAAAATTTTCTGCGCTATTGCAAGCGAATTACATATAGCGACTATACATAATGCTAATACAGCGGATTTAATGATTCTCATCTTTTTTATAATGGTTTTATTTGGCTATCTCTGTTTCAAACGGCGATGCGGGCAAGCCCTCTTTATTATATAAATTCGCCCTGTCCGGATTGTTTGCCCAGCCATACCTTACATATGCAGGATTTGGTATTTCATCACTCGATACCACTACCTGGTTGCCGCTTATCTGGGCAGTTGCCCAAACAAACTTTTTATCAGCTCCCGCAATGGCAAAATGCCTTAGTTTGCCATCGCCTTTAGCAATCAATCCCGTACCGGTATCGCCAAAGGATAATATTACTTTGTTTCCGTCTTTTTTAGCGCTTTGTAATGTTGGGCCTGATGTTACTAAGGTTGTGTTGCCATAAGCCAATCTTTCCGCAGTTAGCGCGAGGCGCTCCCCTACATCCTTTTTATTGCGGGGATGGATATCGCCCCACTCGCCAACATCAATTAAAACTGTGAGGCCCGTATTAGGGATTGATAATGTTTTTCTTTGCGCTTCGCGAAGTTCAGCCCATCCGCTTTCTGAAGGCAAATAAGCCACCTCCTGATAATTGGGCAGTTGAGCGGTAATGAATGGTAACTTAGGGTCCTGCCAGGTGGTTCGCCAATTAGATATTAATTCAGGCAGCAAACGCTCGTATTCTTTAGCTCTTGTAACGTTTGATTCACCCTGATACCAAAGCGCGCCTTTTATGGCATAATTTGCTACAGGAGCCACCATAGTGTTATACAAAAGCGTTGGCTGATTAGCTGCTGAATATCCTTCGGGACCTGGTTTTACTTGCGGGTAAGCCTGCCCTACCCTGTACTGCCATTTTCCGCTTAATTGGATAGTATCTATTCCGGCTGTAATGTAATATGGCTTGTCCGGCACAAAGCCTCCAAGAGTTGAAGAGTTGTTACTTAAACGCGCTACAATTACGTTTTTACCCGGTTGTAGTATACCCTGTTTTAAGGTATACATGCGGTTGCCGTATTGTCCACCTGTGCGGCCGGCTAATTGGCCGTTGATATAAACTTCGTCATTATCGTAAATACGGCCAAAGTAAAGTTTAGCTACCTGTGCTGCTTGCGACTGACTAACATTTATCTCTTTACGGTACCATACAACACCACTAAAGCTATTTAATCCCTGTCCGCTCCAAAAGCCCGGTACCATAATATCTTTCCACCCCATTGGTGCGTAAGCAGACTCGTACCATTTTGGAGAACCGGTTAGACCATCATCATACTTTTTATCTGTTCTTGCTGCTTGAACGCGGCTATTTTCGGCATTATTCCGGTTCATCGTGTTAATGTAGGCGGTATCACTTAAGCGCACTACTTGTTTGGCTATCTCAGGAAATGTTTTATAACCGTCTGCGCTTATCCACGATTCAATTGGTGTTCCTCCCCAACTGGCGTTAATGATGCCTATGGCTACATGCTCGCGCTGGTAAATAGATAAAGCAAAAAAGTAGGCGGTAGCGCTAAACCTGTTAACGTTTGTGCCGGTAGCCGGGTTCCATTGTCCACCGTTCAAATCATCATGAATTTTGGTCGCTTCATTAACACTTTTGGGAACTAAGTACTGACGTATCTGCGTATTTTGATTTTGCGATATCAATTTTTCGTATTTCTCGCTCACATCATTCATGCCCATTTCCATGTTCGATTGGCCGGAGCAAAACCAAACATCGCCCAACAAAATATCGTTGATTTCAATTTTGTTATTACCTGATATTTGCATGGTGTATGGCCCACCGCTAGCAATAGGCTTTAAAGCAACCTGCCACTTTCCATCGGCGCCGGTAACTACGCTATAATTCTTTTTAATGAAACTAACTGTCACCTTTTCGCCGGGACTCGCCCACCCCCATATTTTCAATGGCTTATCGCGCTGCAATACCATACCATTGCTAATCAACTTAGGCAATTTAACATCAGCGTAAGTAAGCTGATTAAACGCTACGATATTTAAAACAGCTACAGCAAAAAAGGTTCTGAATAAGGCTCTCATGGAATGTTTATGAATCGTAGTTTTTTAAGCTTTTTCTATCAAATTATTTAATTGGCTTTGAACAGCCTGAGAAAAGCCCGGCAACTGCAACGAGAGATTTTCACCCCAAATCCGACTATCGCTCAAAACTTCTTGTGCAATATCAGTTGCCGGATGCGAAGCCCACTTGTCTACCAATATACCTGCTTTTTCGTCTTTAAAAGCGTGCCCCTCGTTCTTTAAAACTAAATAACATCCGCCATTATGCTCAACTACTTTGCTCATCAGCCACAAATAAGCTGCAAAGCCTTTCGCGATATTTTCAGGCGAGTGGCTATATAAGCGGTAGTGTTCTTTTAGTAGAGGTAATACCCTTGTTATCAATTTAGTAGTATACTGCTGCGCAATTGCCACCCATTGATGCTGAATATAAGGGTTTCTGAAGCGATCCAGAACGCGCTCAGAAAAGTCATCCATAAGTGCAGGGTCTGCTTTATAAGGCATAGCCGATCTTATTTCAGTCATTAGATCTTTCTGAAATGAAGAAAATTCAGGGTCATCAGTCGCGGCGTTTACCAGGTCAAAACCCATTGCCAGCGCAAACGCGCAACTCAAGCTGTGTGTACCATTTAAAAGGCGTAATTTCAGTTCGCGGTGAACTTCTATATCCGGAATTACGATAACACCCGGCTCTGTCTGTTCAAAACTTAAGATCGCCTTTACTTTATCGTCACCTTCAATTGCCCATAAGCAATAAGGTTCTGATACGATGAGCAAATCATCATGGTATCCGTTTTTGCTCTCGAATTGCTTTTGTTCTTCCTGCGATGGTTTGCCGGTAACAATCCTGTCAACCAACGAATTGCAGAAATGATTATGCTCATCTACCCATTTTTCAAAATCGGCGGTTAATCTGTTAAAAGCAATGAGCTTTTTTATAATTGATTTTAAAATGGTAGCATTATCCGGTAAAAGTTCGGTAGGTATAATTACCAAACCACATTCAACATTACCATTAAAATGCTTGTAACGATGATACAATACAGCCAGTAACTTTGCAGGGAATGATGCGGGCGGTTGCTGATCTATTGCTTCTTCAATTAATTGAATACCAACCTCTGTTGTGTTTGAAATAACAACTTTAAGTTCAACATTCTCCGCTTCTTTTAATATCAGGTCCCATTCATCGGCAGCAGATAAAACTTTAGCTATTGAAGAATTGATAACCGTTTGCTCGGTTAGCTGCTTGTTCTCAATCCCCTTCATTTGCAGGGTATAAAGATTATCCTGCGCGGCAAAAGCGTCGGTACCGCCTGTGTTTGTTGATTTTACAACAGTTATACGTCCGTTGAATACCCCTGCCCTGTTAGCTTTATCAATAGCATGATCTGTAAGACCGCGTAGTAAAACGCCGGTACCAAACTGTAAAACTTTAACCGGAAGTTTGGTATAATCTGTAAAAGGAGCATCTACGCCCGGAGCGTTAATTACTCCCAGTTTTTTATTTGAAAGATTTATAAGGTTAACATCTGTCATCTCTTCGTTCTCTGCGCGGATTATGTAATCAATTATTATAATGTAGCTACTGCTTTTATCACGTTTGAAGCAGGATCAAGCCAGCTTTCAAATTCAACACTAAGATCGTCAAAACCTGTGCGGTGTGTTATGTACGACAACGGTTTAACCAATCCTTTTTTTACCGAATCAATAACGTGTTCAAAATCCTCGCGGGTAGCGTTCCTACTGCTCATTAGTGTAGCCTCGCGTTTATGAAACTCAGGGTGACTAAATGATATCTCTTCTTTTTGCAAGCCTATCAGCACCAGGCGGGCAGTATGTGCCATGTATTGCAGCGCAGAATTTATAGCTTTTTGATTGCCTGTAGCATCTATAACCACAGTAGGCATGTCGCCGCCGGTAATTTGGCTTATCTGTTCTTTAGCGTCTTGCAGCGCATTAACAGTGTATGGAACATTCAATTTTTCTTTGCAGAAATTAAGGCGGTTATCATTTATGTCCATAGCAATAACCTGCGCGCCTGCTATACGGGCAAACTCCATTGTGCCTAAGCCAATGGGCCCCGCACCTATCACCAGCACAAATTCGCCGGGGGTAACCCCTGCCCTTCTGATGCCATGCGCTCCTATTGCCAAAGGCTCAATCAGTGCCAATTCATCATAGCTTAAGCCCTCGCCATGTACTAATAACCTTGATGGAATAGAATAATACTCTTGCATGCCTCCATCAATGTGTACACCGCATACCTTAATGTTTACACAGCAGTTTGGCTTGCCCGACCTGCAGGCAATGCACTGCTGGCAGTTAATGTAAGGTATAAAGGTAACGCGCTCGCCTATAGTGAATCCGGGCGCATCATCGGCTTCAACTAAATCGCCAGACAACTCATGCCCTAATATGCGCGGGTAATTAAAATAAGGCTGTGTGCCCCTAAAGGCATGCAGGTCTGTTCCGCAAATACCAATTCTTTTTATTTTTATGATAGAGTTACCAGGTGTTAAAACCGGGCGCTCAGCTACTTTATATTCAAATTTACCTGGATGGTCACAAACCAACGTATTCATTTTCTCTATTTATAAATTGTAAAACTTAACTGCATTTTCTCCAAAGATCTTTTCCTGCTCGCTCGCACTGTAACCAGAGAAATATTTTTTAACAATATCGTACACTTCTGCATAAGTTGCAGCAACGGTACACACAGGCCAATCAGACCCAAACATTATTCTATCAACCCCAAAAGCCTCTACCACAACATCTATGTAAGGATTAAAATCCTCGGGCTTCCAGCTGTTCCAATTGGTTTCGGTAACCATGCCTGATACTTTACAAAGCACGTTATCAAATTTACCTAAGGCTTGAATATCCTCATCCCAACCGGTAATTTTCTTATCTTTTATGTAGGGTTTTGCAATATGATCCAAAACAAATTTTTGATTCGGAAATTTTGCCACCATCTCGCTAGCAAATTTCAACTGATCCGGAAAAATCAAAATATCATAGGTAAAACCATATTTTTCAAGCAGCGACAAGCCGTTTAAAAAATCAGGGCGCAGCATAAAATCGCGTTGAGGTTCGCCTTGTAATACATGCCTGAAACCCTTCAACTTTTTAAACTGGCTAAAATATTCAAGCCGTTGCTCAACATTTTCCGCCATCAAACTAACCCAGCCTACAACTCCTTTGATAAAATCGTGGCTTTCGGCGTTTTGTATCTGAAAATGGGTTTCCACCTCAGATTGATCAGACTGGACAATTACGCAGCCATCAAACCCATTTTCTTTAAGCAGCGGGTCTAAATCCTGAGGAAAAAAATCACGTTGAATTACCGCCATATCGTCGGTTATCCATGCATCCCTCATCGGATCATATTTCCAAAAATGCTGATGCGAGTCTATTTGCGACATACTATTAATAGTTAAAAAAGCTATCTAACAAACCTCTTTCAATCAGTTTTGCCCAAAACTCCTTTGGAATTTCTGTGTGAGCCATATTTACGTTGTCCTTAACCCTATTAGGGTTAGTGGTACTTAAAGCAACGCTTTTTACCCCGGGAACATTTATGGCATAAGCCACGCAGGCCTCGGCAGGTGTTATGTTAAACTCTTTACAAATGGCAAAAAATTCTTCCCGCCATTTTAAAAGCTCAGCGTGGCCCTCAAAAATTTCATCCACAAGTTTGTAATCGTAATGAGTGCCGCCAATTAAAAACCCAGAGTGAAATACCGCCGAATTGATAATTGGAACGCCTTTTTTGCCCATATCTGCCATAAACTCCAGCAATTCGGTGGGGTGGCTTTTTATAGTCATACTGTTGGCTATCATTATCCAATCCAGCTTAACATCTTTCGCTATTCTTACAATTGATCTCCAATCCTTTGCACCTATCCCAACCGATTTAGCCTTACCACTGGCTTTTAGATCAGCCAAAGCCCTATAAGCTTCCAGTATGTCGTTATATCTTTTGGCTTCGTCTTCAGATGACGTGGCAGCAGCCAAATACTCATCAGGATCATGCACAGAAACCATGTCAGAAACCCACCCGTTCAATAACTCGTTACCTTGTTCAAAGCACTTCATCATGCCATCGTAACTTATCATTTGAACAGCATCATTTTTAAGGCCTATCCAAACGCCTTTTTCAAATGTTGGCTCAGGGGTTTTTAATTCTGTGCGCAACCATCCTAATTTGTTACTAATAACAACTTTATCTGGATCAACATTCAAGTTGGACAGCGCTTTACCAAGCGACTCAAGGGCCAAACCGGCACCGTATTTGCCTGCCGAGTCAAACACCACTTTATCGGCAGAATGTTCAACACATTCGGCTACAATATTCTGCTTCACGGTATCGCTAAGCGCTACAAATAAATTCCCGAGGCTGCTGGTGCCAAATACTATTTTTGGCAAATCTGAAACTGATTGATTTAAGGAATTGGTCATAATCTGTTAAGAATTTTTTGCGAGTGATAGTGTAGGCGCAAACATTCTTTTATTAAGTTTAAAGGTATCAATTTATTGTTCTAACCCCATTACGTAATTTAAACACTAAGTTATTCATCCATTATAAAAACAAGTGTTTAAACTATAAGCCTTAGTAGTAATAAGCCTTAATTTTGGAGCTATTTATATTGTTGGTAATAATTGATCGGCTGCCAAATTAACCGCTTAAAATTGGTTGGCAATTGTATCATATTAACTTACTATTGAGCAATATTAACATCGCTTTTGTTCAAATCCTTTTTTCACCTACCCATCAAACACAGAACTTGGTATAATATGCTGTTTATAAGTAAGTGGTGTTTTACCGGTTATTTGCTTAAAAACAGCATGAAAAGATGAGAAATTATTAAAACCACTCTCATAACATATTTGCTTAATGCTAATCTCGTCTTCAATAAGCAGTTTACATGCATGACTTACGCGTATCTCATTAACAAATTGAAAATAAGTTTTCCTGGTTTTAGCCTTAAAATAACGACAAAAAGAATTGGGTGCCAGATTAGCTATCTGAGCTATCTTTTCTAACGAAATTTTGTCTTTAAAATGGGTGAACGAATACTCATATATAAGGTTTATGCGGTATTTATCAGATTCCTCAAAATTATATTTAAAGCCGATTGATGATAGTAGTCTCGCGCTATTACTTGCCCCTATCAACGCCAGTGTTTCCATCAATAACACTATACGCGCATGACCTTCGGAAACAGACAATTGTTTGATCAACTCAAAAATAAGCGGTTCTTTTTTTGCAGAGATCAAAATACCCCTTTTTGATTTTTCCAGGGCACGCTTTATAATAGCATTTTCGGGCAGTTCTAAAAAAGACTTACCCCAAAAGTCTTCGTAAAAATGTATAACCGTTGAGTAAGGGGCATCATTATTACCATTTAACTGCTTTTCCTTATCAAATTTAAAGTAATGCGGAAGATTTGATCCTATCAAAATTATATCGCCCTCGTGAAACCTTTTTATACTATCGCCAATAAACTGCATTCCAGAACTACGGTGAAGGTAAATCAGCTCAACCTCGGGGTGAAAATGCCATCTGCTATTTACGTTTGGTACACGATCTAACCTTATGCTAAACGAAAAGGCAGACTGGTTAGAAACTTTGAGTAATTCGGCTTCCATAATTTAATGAGGTAAACATACCAATTTTGAGCACTATTCTGCCTACTATGTTAGTATTCCTTAATGATACGGTAATTACATGTAACCTTATCTGACTTTTTAACGTTTAATTTGGTTACCAAGTATAAAGTCGTTCAACTCTGTTTACACGACTGTAACCTATTTATTGAAAAAAATTTATTGCCTATGAAAAAATCAAGCTAACATTCTATTGGCTTTAAGCCAGCACATTTTTATTAACCAACTAATAAACTAAAACTTAAAAATTATGACATTAAATTCGAAGGTCATGCTTCGAGCATGGACGGTATTGTCCAAAAAATGGGTAATCGCGACATCGATTGCGAGTATCACTTTTGTCAATATTTCAGTTGCTCATTCAAACGCTTACGGCGTTGGGAGTTTAAATTCAAACACGCTGTTTCAACAGCAAAACACTACATTAACCGGTATTGTTACTGACGAAACCAACCAGCCATTGCCAGGTGTTTCGGTAGTTGTCAAAGGCACAAGTATCGGGATAGTAACTGATGGAAACGGTAAATATTCTATATCGGCACCTGCTAACGCCAACATTAGCTTTACCGTATTAGGATATCAGCCGCAAGAGTTTCCGGCATCAGGTGGCCCAACTATCAACGTAAAACTGGTACCCATACAAACACAACTTGATGAAGTTGTTGTAGTTGGTTATGGTGAGCAGAAAAAAGCTACATTAACTGGCTCCATATCATCTGTGCAAGGTTCGGAAATTGCAAAAAACCCTTCGCCGAACGTAACGGCGTCTTTAGCAGGCAGATTGCCCGGCCTTGTTGTTAACCAACGCAGTGGAGAGCCTGGAAGAGACGACCCAAGCTTAGTAATACGTGGTGGCGCATCATTAGGCGCCAACGGCCCTTTGATAGTTATTGACGGTGTACCGGGCAGGGGTAACTTTAGCCGGTTAAACGCTGAAGATATTGAGAGCGTTACAATATTAAAGGATGGTTCGGCTGCTATTTACGGTAACCGGGCTGCTAATGGCGTTATTTTGGTAACCACAAAAAAAGGAACTAAGGGTAAACCTACGTTTGATTTCACTTACAATTATGGTTTTCAAAGCCCTACTAAAACGCCGCAAATGTTAGATGCGGTAACTTATGCCGAAGTCTATAACGAGGGCACGGTATATCGTGGCGGTGCCGGTACTCCCCCATTTTACACTCCCGATGTTATTCAAAAGTTGCGGGATGGATCAGATCCCGTAAACTGGCCTGCTACTGACTGGGTAAAACTGGTATCAAAATCATATGCGCCACAAGAGCGTATGAATCTGCAGGTTAATGGCGGTGGCGATAACTCACGTTATTTGTTATCATTCGGAACACTATCGCAATCCGGCTACTTCAAATACAACCCTACAGATAGCAAGCAATATAACTTCCGCGCCAAATTAGATGTTGATATCAGTAAGTACTTAAGTATAAGCGCCAACATCAATGGGATGGTTTTTAACAGAACTTATTCCCCTGTTGGCACACCCACCAACTTTGTAAACATACTACAGGCTAACCCTATCCTGGTTGCCAGGTATCCTAATGGATTGTTAGGTGGCGGTCGGTTAGGAGAAAACCCACTTTTGCTTGATCAACGCGGTGTAAGCAAAAGCGACGACCTGCCGCTGTATAGCACGTTTACCGCCACGTTTAAAATTCCGTGGGTAACCGGTTTAAAATTTGATGCAAGTTTTAATTATGATGTAGGTAATACGTTCAACAAATCATTCTCTATTCCGTACTTCTACTATCAATACAATACCGCTACACTGCAGTATGAGAAAAAGAACGGTACTACAGGATCTGCGGAGCTTACTGATAACTGGGGTAAATCAAATACCGTACTGTATAACTACAGGCTATCTTATGATACCAACATTGGCCGTAATCATATTATGGCAATGGTGGGTGCTGAGCAGCAGCAGTCGTACAGCAGGTTAGGATCAGCATATCGCAAAAACTTTATTTCTACCAATTTTGATCAGATAGATTTTGGTAGCCCGGCCGGCGCCGACCTACGCAACAGCGGTTCCGCCAATCGAGGCGCCTACAACAACGTTTTTGGTAGAGCTACCTATGACTATGCTTCAAAATACATATTCGACTTTAACTTTCGTTATGATGGATCGCAAATATTTCCTCCATCCAAGCGCTACGGCTTTTTCCCTTCATTCCAGGGAGCATGGCGTATTTCGGAAGAGGATTTCATGAAATCCAACTTTCCGTTTGTTGACCAGTTGAAAGTACGTGCAACTTATGGCGAATTGGGTAGCGACAGCCCTGCAAGTGGCGGAGGCTATCAGTTTGCCCAGTTTTACGGCTTTGGCGGCAACTATGTATTCGGCACATCAGATTTGCAGGGTGTAGTAATGCAAACATTACCAAACCCCAACTTCACCTGGGAAATTGCTAAAAAGACAGATTTTGGTATAGAAGGATCATTATGGAAAGGTTTGTTAGGCTTTGACTTAACCGTATTCAGAGAGAGAAGATCGGGCATCTTGATTCAACGTAACTTTTCTGCGTCTAAAGTATATGGCTTCCCGGGTTTACCTCCTGAAAATCTTGGCGAAGTTGAAAACCATGGTTATGAGTTGCAATTTACCCACAGAAATAAGATTGGTAAGTTTTTTTACAATGTTCGCGCCAACATGCAGTATAACATAAGCAAAGTCATCTACATGGATGAAGTACCAAACACTTATGAATACCGTAATCAAACCGGGCGGCCACTGGGTGCTACCTTACTTTACCAGGCCGACGGGATATTCAACACCCAGGCAGAACTGGATGGTTATCCGCATCAGGCCAATCAAAAATTGGGTGATATTAAAGTAGTAGATATAAACGGCGACGGGGTAATTAACCAAAACGACCAGTTCAGGTTTAACTACAACAACACACCTAAATATGTATTTGGGTTAAACCTTGATTTGCAGTATAGCAACTTTGACATGAACATATTTTTATATGGACAAACCAAAGCCTATAATTATGACGGTGCTTTTGCCTCATTAGGTAATACAGATTTTTCAAACGGATCTGTATATCGCGCGGCCGACCGCTGGACTCCATCTAATCCAAACGGTACAATGCCGCGTACCGATTTTTATCAGCCGGGTAACACCACATTCTTTATGAACGATGCAACCTTCTTCCGTTTAAAAACGCTGGAATTAGGTTACACTATCCCGAAAAGTATCATTTCAAAAATAAAAATTTCCAATGTAAGGGTATTTGTAAGTGGATATAACCTATTAACCTATTCGCCAAAAATCAAATGGTCTGATCCGGAGGTGAACGGAAACTTTGTTAACTACCCGCCACAAAGGGTGATAAACTTAGGTGCCAATGTTAGATTTTAAACAACAGTAATCATGAAAAAGATAATTTTATTTTTAATGGTGCTAACATGTTTCTCTTGTAAGAAAAACATATTAGACGTTGACCCGACAGACAAAATCGAAGAAGAATTAGTCTGGACGGATCAAAATGTTATTAAAGCTTATCAGGTTGAACTCTACAATGCTATGCCGCACGGATTTGGTATCCACGGCATGCTTTCTAAACACACTGATGAAGCAGTAAATACCACTCCAAGCGGCCAACCGCCAAACCTTTTTGCCAGAGGGACATGGAATGGTGATAACATTACCCAGTTAGCCAATAACGACAACCAATGGCTGTATTATTGGGATAGGGGCTATCAATACATTCGTAAGATCAATCTGTTTTTAGAGGAAATGGCTTTAAACAAAGTTGAAGTAACCGACAAAGCTAAACTGATAGGCGAAGCTAAATTTATACGTGCCTACGTTTATTTTTGCCTGCTTGAGAGATATGGCGGCGTACCTATAGTTGAACAATCTTACGGCTTGGGTGCAAGCGTTAAGTTTAAACGTGCAACCATTGACGAAGTTGTAAACTACATAGATAAAAACCTTACCGAAGCAATACCAGCGCTGCCTGCAAAAATTGCTTCTACAGACGGCGCCTTTGGCAGGGCTACTCAGGATGCATGCCGAGCTTTACGCTCACGTGTGTTTTTATACGCGGCATCTCCGCTGTATACCCCGGTTAAAGACAACGCAAAATGGCAAAAGGCTGCCGATGCGGCGGAAGCGTTACTTACACGGGGTTATAGCTTATACCCTGATTACAGGCTTGCCTTTAACAGAAAAAGCGGCGAAGGGAACGAGGAATTAATATTTACCCGGAACTTTACTACAGCGAACGGACACGCTACTCCGCCGAATAATCTGGGCAGAAGGTATGAAGGATATGGTGGCTGGTGGGCAAGTAATGGCCCGTCGCAAAACCTGATTGATGATTATGAAATGACCAATGGGCAGCCACCGTTTATAGTTAGCGGCAGTGGTTTAACTGCTACTAAAACTATTAATCCGTTATCTGGTTACGACGCCGCTAAACCCTTCCTTAACAGAGATCCACGGTTTGAAGCTACGGTGATACATGACCAAACCATATATCACGGCGACCTGTTTGAAATGTGGGTAGCAACTGACGGTAAAAGCTGGGGAGTTGACTCATACAAGCAAACCAGTGATAATCCGCGTTGTAACTACCAGCTTAAAAAATACATGCCGGATGAACAGGCCATCAACTTTCAAACCGTTTACACACAACCATGGGTATTTTTTCGCCTGGCAGAGATCTATTTAAATTATGCTGAAGCTAAATTTGAACTAGGTGACGAAGCTACGGCACGCGAATATCTTAATAAAGTGCGTGCCAGGCCAAGTGTTAATATGCCGGCAATACCTGCCACCGTTACGGGCGAGGATCTGCGCAAACGCATTTATAATGAAAGAAGGGTTGAACTGGCCTTTGAATCGCACAGATTTTGGGATATCAGACGCTGGAAAATTGCTATAGATGTAGAGAACAGACCGGTATATGGTATGGACGTTATTAAAAACACCACAACCGGAGTTAAAACATATACA
>Ga0247817_10000927_pt1 | contig 15559 bp, 11 predicted proteins | sample UWRJL212509R1_FD_178010 | JGI IMG/M metagenome (GOLD analysis project Ga0247817, IMG submission 178010) | Plant litter microbial communities from Arlington Agricultural Research Station in Wisconsin, United States - UWRJ-L212-509R-1 | ecosystem: Environmental > Terrestrial > Plant litter >... | reverse complement strand
ATGAGGATCTGGCACAGGCCATTAATAATGGCTCGTCGAAAACCTGATTGCTGACTGCACCGTACCCTGTCGAGTGACGAACTGTGGCGATCCAGCTTGCTTGCGCTGGGCTGCGAAGCGGCCCCAAACCTGCTTGCCAGGTGTCACAGATAGACCCTTGTGCACCGGTTTACGACTGCTGCGCAGCCGAGCGCGAGCAAGCTCGCTCGCCACAGTGTGTGTGTGCGTAGCTTCTGGAGTAGGGTTTGTGGCGCTCCCGGAGAAAGGCTCAGGCAGGCGTTGGCAGCCATAGCCTGAATCGCGCCCCACCCAGCGGTGATGCCTCGACCGTTAGCGTCCCGCCCTGCGCCTCCAGCGCCCGCCGACTGATCGCCAGCCCCAGGCCAAAGCCGCCTGTGGCGCGGTCGCGGCTGCGGTCGAGGCGATAAAAGGGTTCGAAAATGCGCTCAACCTCGTCATCGGGGATGCCGATTCCATCGTCATCAACCCAGATTTCACAACCCTGAGCCACGACCTGCACGCTGACCTGAATGCGTTTTTCACAATAGCGCATGGCGTTGCGCAGCAGGTTTTGCAGCGCCCGTGCGGTCAGGCGCGGGTCAAGGATGAAGCGTTCGAGCTGCCCGTGAAGCCGCACGTCGATGACGATGTCCGGTGACTCCAGTTCTTCATCGACGCTGCCCAGGACGCTGTCGACGAATTCATCCAGCGAGACGTCAACCTGCTCCGGCAACCGCGCCGGGTTTTGCAGGCGGCTGTAGGACAGCAATTCCAGCACCAGTTCATCCAGCTCACGAATGTGCGCGACCAGCCCTTGCAGGCGTTCACGGCTGGCGGCCGGCAAATCGTCGGACAACGCCAGCGCCAGGCCGAAATCCAGGCGTGTCAGCGGCGTACGCAGCTCATGGGAGACCGCATTGAGCAAATCGCGCTGTTGATTGAGCAAGCTCTCGATATCACCCGCCATGGTGTCGAACACGTTCGCCAGGCTCCCGATATTGGAGCGTGATGAAATCTTCGTGCGCTCGCCCAACTGCCCCTTGCCAAAGCGTTCTGCAGTGCCCTTGAGCCGCTCCAGATCGCGCCAGTGCCCGCGCAGCCACAGCAGCAGGCAGGCGAGCATCGTCGCGCCGATCAGCACGTTGATGCTCCAGTACAACAGATTGACGTCCAGCGGGTCCGGCGGCACCACCATTTGCACGGCCATGTGCTGGTTCAACGGCGCCACGGCCAGCGTGCGCCAGCCCCAGTCGCCGATGCGTACGATGTTCTCGCCACGCTGCAAACGCTCCTGTTCCGCGGGGGTGAAATCCTCGGAATCACTGCGCGCCAGGACGATGTGCAGCGGCTGGAACTCTTTATCCATCTCGTCGGCCAGGGCCGGCCATTGCGCCTCGGGTATCGCTTTAAACTGCTTGGCGATGAGCGTCTGCAATCCTCGAGAATAGTCGAGGTTGTAGGTCATAAAGCGCTCATGGAAGAGTTTGATCACCAGGTCGGGGACCAGGTAAATCGCCGCGCTGTACGAAACGATGGTCACCAGGTACAGACGAAACAGAAGTCTGAACATGGCGTCAGCATTCCCACTCGGAGCGGCTGAACAGGTAACCCTTGCCCCACACGGTCTTGATTTTGCGCGCCTCGCCCGCGTTGTCATCGAACTTGCGCCGCAGCTTGGAAATCGCCACGTCCACCGAGCGGTCGGTGCCGTTGAATTCGATACCGCGCAAGCGTTGCAGAATCTGGTCGCGGCTCAACACCTCGCCGGCATGCCGGGCCAGCACCACCAGCAGGTTGTACTCGCCGCTGGAGAGCTCGAGTAACTGATCGCGCCAGCTCACGGTGCGCTCGGACAAGTCAATGCACAGGTTGCCTATGAGGATACGGTCATTGGCGGTCTGCGGTTCGCCGAGGCTACTGCGGCGCAACAAGGTGCGCACCCGCGCCAGCAGCACCCGTGGTTCGCAGGGCTTGGTGACGTAATCGTCGGCGCCCATCTCCAGACCCAGTACCTGATCGTGGCTGTCGTCGCGGGCGGTGAGCATCAGAATCGGCAGCGTGGCCGAATCAGCGCGCAGCAGGCGGCAGACTTGCAGACCGTCGAGGCCCGGCAGCATCAGGTCGAGGATGACCAGGTCCGGCGGGTTGAGTCGTGCACGTTCGCGCACCTGGTCACCGCGGCTGATCACGCTCACGGAGTAGCTATTGCGTTCCAGATAGCTGGCAATCAGTTCGGCGAGCGCGGTGTCGTCTTCGACCAGGAGGATGTTGGGCATGGGGTGTTTCCAGAAAGTGCAGTGGCGCCAGTTATGCCGCCATCGCGGGCAAGCCCGCTCCCACAGGGATCGGATGTGGACATGGATTGGGTGAACATCCCCCGGTCACTGTGGGAGCGGGCTTGCCCGCGATGGTGGCCTTACAGTCGCAAAAAAGTCTCAGGCTGCAAAGGATATACGCCCACGCGCCCACCTGAGTAAAACCCTTACACAATTTCACACAGCACCTACAAAGCTTCACCGCTACCCTCGCCACCTGCCAGTAGCATGCTGGTGGTTATTTTTGGGGTAATTACATGTCGAAGAATCTGCTCGCCAGGCTCAGCCTGATTGCACTGGCCGTGATGCTCAGCGCCTGTGACAAGTCATCGGTCGCTGAAGAAGCAGCGCCGTTGGCCACCGTTCGCATCGAGACCATCGAGGCACGGCCGCTGTCGATCAGCAGCGAGTTGAGCGGGCGGATCGTCGCGCCGCGCATCGCCGAAGTCCGCGCGCGCGTCGCCGGCGTGGTGTTGCAACAGGCCTACCGCGAAGGCACTGACGTGAAAAAAGGCGATGTACTGTTTCGCATCGACCCGGCGCCGTTCAAAGCCGACCTGGACAGCGCCGAGGCGTCCCTGCGCAAAGCCGAGGCCAACGCCTTTCAGGCACGTCTGCAAGAGCAGCGTTATGCCCAGTTGATCGAAGGCAACGCCATCAGCGGCCAGGATTACGACAATGCCCGGGCCGCGACCCGGCAAACAGCCGCCGAAGTTTCCGCCAACAAGGCCGCGGTCGAGCGGGCGAAGTTGAACCTTGGCTACGCCACCGTCACAGCGCCGATTTCCGGACGTATTGGTCGGGCCCTGGTCACCGAAGGCGCCTTGGTCGGGCAGAACGAAACCACCCCGCTGGCAGTGATTCAACAGCTGAACCCGATCCACGCCGACCTGACCCAATCGACTCGGGAACTCAACGAGCTACGCCGTGCCTTCCGCTCCGGCCAGTTGCAGCAAGTCGGACAAGGCCAGGCCAAAGCCACGCTGATCCAGGACGACGGCAGCCTGTATCCGTTGCCGGGCAAGCTGCTGTTCACCGACATCACCGTTGACCCGGGCACCGGCCAGATCATCCTGCGCAGCGAGTTTCCCAACCCGGACCTTGATTTGCTGCCGGGCAGTTTTGTTCGGGTGCGCCTGGAACAAGCGGTCGATCAGCAAGGCATCAGCGTGCCGCAACGGGCGATCCAGCGAGACAGCGCGGGTATCGCTCAGGTGCTGCTGCTGGATTCGGAACTGCGGGTCGGCCAGCAACCCGTCGAGCTGGGTGCGGTGCAGAACGATCGCTGGATCGTCACCGGCGGCCTGAAAGCCGGCGACCGCATCGTCATCGAGGGCCTGCAACACGCGCGTCCCGGTGAAAAAGTGCAGATCGATGACACCCCTCTTCCACTTGCCCAGGTTTCTGGTCAGTAAGCAGGACGCTTTTTTATGCCGCAGTTCTTTATCGATCGCCCGGTATTCGCCTGGGTGGTCGCCCTGTTTATCCTGCTGGCCGGTGCCCTGGCCATTCCGCAGTTGCCGGTCGCGCAGTACCCCGACGTTGCGCCGCCGCAGGTCGAGATCTATGCCGTGTACCCCGGCGCCTCGGCGCAAACCATCGATGAAAGCGTGGTCAGCCTGATCGAGGAAGAACTCAACGGTGCTGATCATCTGCTGTATTTCGAGTCTCAGAGCAGCCTGGGCAGCGCAACGATCAAGGCCACCTTCCAGCCGGGCACAAACCCTGAACTGGCCCAGGTCGATGTGCAAAACCGCCTGAAAGTCGTGGAGTCGCGTTTGCCGCAAGCGGTGAACCAGCAGGGCTTGCAGGTGGAAAAAGTCTCCTCCGGGTTCCTCCTGCTGATCACCCTCACCTCCAGCGACGGCAAGCTCGATGAAGTGGCGCTCAGCGACTACCTGGCGCGCAACGTGATGAACGAGATCAAGCGCCTGGACGGTGTCGGCAAGGCGCAACTGTATGGCGCCGAGCGGGCCATGCGGATCTGGATCGACCCGCAGAAACTGATCGGTTTCAACCTCACGCCCGCCGACGTCAACGCGGCCATCGTCGCGCAAAACGCTCAGGTTTCCGCCGGTAGCATTGGCGACTTGCCGACCCGCAGCACCCAGGAAATCACCGCGACCATTCTGGTCAAAGGTCAGCTGTCGACCCCGGAAGAATTCGCCGACATCGTGCTCAAGGCCAATCCAGACGGCTCTACGGTGCGCATCGCCGATGTGGCCCGAGTGGAGATCGGCAGTCAGGAGTACCAGTTCGGAACCCGTCTGAACGGCAAACCATCGACCGCCGTCAGCGTGCAGCTAGCACCCAGCGCCAACGCCTTGAACACTGCGACGCTGGTGCGGGCGAAGATGGATGAACTTTCGCGCTACTTCCCGGCAGGCGTTGAATACAAGATTCCGTACGACACCTCGCCTTTCGTCAAAGTCTCGATCACCAAAGTGGTGTACACCCTCGGCGAGGCGATGCTGCTGGTGTTCGCAGTGATGTTCCTGTTCCTGCAGAACATTCGCTACACGCTGATTCCCACGCTGGTGGTACCGGTCGCCTTGATGGGGACTTTTGCGACCATGCTGGCGCTCGGGTTTTCGATCAACGTGCTGACCATGTTCGGCATGGTGCTGGCGATCGGCATCCTGGTGGATGACGCGATTGTGGTGGTGGAAAACGTCGAACGGATCATGGTCACCGAGGGCCTCTCGCCCAAGGAGGCGACGCGCAAGGCGATGAAGCAGATCACCGGCGCAATCATTGGCATTACGCTGGTGCTGGTGGCGGTGTTCATACCCATGGCGTTCATGCAGGGATCGGTTGGCGTGATTTATCGTCAGTTTTCCTTGTCGATGGCCACCTCGATTCTGTTCTCGGCATTCCTTGCGCTGACCTTGACCCCTGCATTGTGCGCAACGTTGCTCAAGCCGATCGCCAAAGGCGAGCATCATGCCAAGGGAGGTTTCTTCGGCTGGTTCAACCGCCGCTTCGAGCAACTGACCGAGCGCTATCAAGGCTGGGTTGCATACGCGCTCAAGCGCAGCGGTCGATACCTGTTGATCTACGGCGTGCTGTTGATCGGTCTGGGAGTGATGTTCAGTCGCCTGCCCTCCTCGTTCCTGCCGGTTGAAGATCAGGGCTACACCATCACCGACGTGCAACTTCCGCCGGGTGCGAGCAAGAACCGTACGGTTGAGGTCGTCGAACAAATCGAAGCGCACAACGCCACCGAGCCAGGCGTTGGCGACAGCACGGTGATTCTGGGTTTCAGTTTTTCCGGCAGCGGACAGAACGCCGCGTTGGCGTTTACCACCCTCAAGGACTGGTCCGAACGTGGCAGTGACGACTCGGCGAGTTCGATTGCTGACAGGGCCAACATCGCCCTGAGCCAGATCAAGGACGCCGTTGCGTTCGCCGTCCTGCCGCCTCCGGTCGACGGCCTCGGGACCTCCAGCGGTTTTGAATTCCGTCTGCAGGATCGTGGCGGTCTTGGGCATGCCACGCTGATGCAGGCACGCACCGAATTGCTGGCTGCCGCCGAGAAGAGCCCGGTCCTGATGAACGTGCGCGAAAGCGCCCTCGCGGAAGCGCCGCAGGTGCAACTGATCGTGGATCGCAAGCAGGCCAATGCCCTGGGCGTATCGTTTGCCGACATAGGCAACGTGCTGTCCACTGCCGTCGGTTCGACCTACGTCAACGACTTTCCCAATCAGGGGCGCATGCAACGGGTGGTGGTTCAGGCTGAAGGTGATCAGCGCAGTCAGGTGGCCGATTTGCTGAAAATGCACGTACGAAACAGTGCCGGGAAAATGGTGCCGCTGTCGGCGTTTGTTCAGGCCAAATGGACCCAGGGGCCGGCGCAATTGACGCGCTACAACGGCTATCCGGCGATCAGCATTTCCGGCGAACCGACACCCGGTCACAGCACCGGCGAAGCCATGGCGGAAATCGAACGACTGGTCGCGCAAGGACCCGCGGGACTGGGTCAGGAATGGACCGGGCTGTCGTTGCAGGAACGCCTGTCCGGCAGTCAGGCGCCGATTCTCCTCGGGCTGTCGCTGCTGATCGTGTTCCTGTGCCTGGCGGCGTTGTACGAGAGCTGGTCGATCCCGACCTCAGTGCTGCTGGTCGTGCCGCTCGGCGTGCTCGGTGCGGTGCTGGCGGTGACGTTGCGCGGGATGCCTAACGACGTGTTCTTCAAGGTCGGGTTGATTACCATCATCGGTTTGTCGGCGAAGAACGCGATCCTGATCATCGAATTCGCCAAGAGTCTGTATGACGAAGGCCACGACCTGATCGACGCCACCCTGCAAGCGGCGCGCTTGCGTCTGCGACCGATTGTCATGACGTCACTGGCGTTCATCCTCGGCGTGGTGCCGCTGGCGATTGCCACGGGTGCCAGTTCGGCCAGCCAGCAAGCCATCGGCACCGGGGTCATCGGCGGCATGATCACCGCGACATTGGCGGTGCTGTTCGTGCCGGTGTTTTTTGTGGTGGTGATGAAGCTGGTGCGTAAACGCCACAAGCCCAAATAACACCGTAGATCCCTCGTAGGAGCTGCCGCAGCTGCGATCTTTTGATCTTGATCTTAAAGAACACCATCAAAAGATCGCAGCCTGCGGCAGCTCCTACAAAAGCGCCGGTGCGTGCGCTATGGTGCACAGACGCGCCGCCATATTGAGCTCACATGCCCTTCCTTGCCCGCACCCACCCTCGCCTGTCCGCCGCCGCCACCCTCGGCATCGCCGTAGGTATCCTGGCACCGGCCGACTCCATCATCAGTAAAATCCTCTACGGCTGGAACACCGGCGTCTGGACGTACCTGGTGCTGATGCTCTGGCTTACCTCGCGGGCCAAGGCGACCGATGTGAAGCGCATCGCCGAGATCGAAGATGAAAATGCCGGGCTGGTGCTGTTCGTGGTGTGCATTGCTGCCCTTGCCAGCCTGGCGACCATCACCTTCGAACTGGCCGGCAGCAAGGACCTGGACAGCACCCAAAAACTGATGCACTACGGCTTTACCGCGTTGACCGTCATCGGTTCCTGGCTGTTGATCGGGGTGATCTTCAGCGTGCACTACGCCCGTTTGTTCTACACCTGGGACGGCAAGGAACAGGCGTTGCGTTTTGCCGAAGGCCTGACGACGCCCAACTACTGGGACTTTTTGTACTTCTCGTTCACCATCGGCGTCGCCGTGCAGACGTCCGATGTGGGTGTGGCGACGCGAGGCATGCGCAAGATCGTACTGGCGCAGTCATTGATCGGGTTTCTGTTCAACACGGCCATTCTCGGGTTTTCGATCAATATCGCGGCGGGCTTATTTGGGTAAACAGACGATGCCTTTTCGGTGCGGGCTTCGGCCGAGCCTGCACAAATGTTCTAGTCATGAAACACCCATCGAGAGTCAAATAGATCGGCAATCCGCCCCACAGGTGCAGCATGATTTCTCACAACTGGATCGATCTCGCCCAGGACGCCGACACCGGCATCGAGACCCTGCGCGCGCATTTCGAGGGGCACGCTTACGATCCGCATTGGCATGACAGCTATCTGGTGGGAATCACCGAGCAAGGGGTTCAGCAGTTCAATTGCCGTCGGGCCACCCATCAAAGTACGCCGGGCAAGGTCTTTTTACTGGAGCCGGGCGATATTCACGATGGTGATGCCCCTAACGCAGACGGTTTCACCTACCACATGCTGTACCTCGATCCGCAATGGCTGGAACGCGAGTTCGGCACGATGTTCGAAAACGCCCCCGACAACGCTCAGTTGAGTTTCGCCAATACCCTGATCACCGATGTGCGCCTGGCGCACGCCATCAGCCTGGCGTTCCAGACCCTGCATCATGGCGAGTTGAAAATCGTGCGCCAGACCGCCCTCGACGGCTTGCTTGAACGCCTGACCTGCCACCTGCACTGGCGCGCGCGTTATGGCGAGGATCCGCGCCTGCCCCGCGTCGCGCATCAGGCGCGCGAGTACCTGCACGCCAACGCTCATTTCGACATTGGCCTCGACCAATTAGCCGCCGCTACGGGCGTTGATCGTTTCCGGCTGACCCGCGCCTTCAAGGCGGCTTACGGCATAGCGCCTCATGCCTATCTGGTGCAGTTGCGTCTGGCCACGGCCCGTCGAATGCTGGCCCATGGCGAACAACCCTCGAAGGTGGCCATGGAATTGGGATTTTCCGATCAGAGCCATCTGGGACGCTGGTTTGTACGCGCTTACGGCCTCACGCCTGCACTGTATCGCAGGCGCTGCTCAAACCTTCCAGACAGGTAAACTCGGGAGAGTGATGATCGGGTTCAAAGATCTTCACCGGAGTTTCCCCCATGCTGTCCTCTTTCCCGACATTTTTGCCGTTTCTTCTGTTTGCTTTCGTCGCGTCGATCACCCCTGGCCCCACTAACATCCTGGTATTGAGCAACAGTGCCCGCTATGGGTTTGTGGCTGCACTGCCGATCATTTTCGGTGCCTGTGCCAGCGCGGCAATGCTTGTGCTGCTGGTCGGTATCGGAGTGGGCGAGTCATTGACCACACTGCCTGGCGTACAAACCACAATGCAGTGGGTCGGTGTGATCTGGTTGAGTTACCTGGCGTGGCAGATTTTCAGCGTTTCGCCCGTGGTGCTGGAGGCGCAAGCTGCCTCAGCTCGACTCGGTATGCTGGGCGCCGCCAGCCTTCAATTGATCAACCCGAAAACCTGGATGATGGCGCTGGCCGTTGTCAGTGTGTTCGCCGGGAACACAGAGCAGCACCTGAGACAGGTGATGTATTTGTCCCTGGCGTTTTTCCTGATTGCCCTGCCCTGCCTGGGCGTCTGGGCATTGCTCGGCGCCGGTTCCGCCCGATGGTTGCGCTCGCCCCGGGCCATGCAGCGTTTCAATCGCTGCATGGCCCTGCTACTGCTGGGATCCGCCTGGTTGAGTGTGCTGGCCTGACCACTCCCGAACACCTGGATTGACTCAGCCAGAGGGCGCCTTTCAGGTGGCAATCGAGACAGGCCTCCCTGTACCATCAATCAACCACTGATGGAGGCCGGATTGGAGTAGACCGCACCGCGAATCGCACGCACTTCAAACAGATACGTAGTACCTGGCTTCAAATCAGTGAACATGAAATAGAGTTCCAGAAGCTCGCGAACAGGAGTTCCTTCACGGCGTATTTCATATCCGGTGACCCCGCTACTGTCAATGGGTGGTTCCCATTGCATAGTTCCGACCGTTCCGGACATCCGGTTAAACTGCAGGTTAGTCGGTGGACCTGTTGGGTCTTCTGGTCCGGTGACTGGAAACGGATCGGAATCGGTATAGTTTCCGGCGGCATCTATTGCACGCACTGTTACTGACCATTTGCCAGGCACAACGTCGAATGTGCAGAAATAGGTTTCTCCCGAGACGGTATCCAGTAACTCTGCGCCTCGATAAATACTGTAGTTAATTACACCGACATTATCCGTTGAATGATCCCAGACTAGATAGTATTTGTCTTGATACGGCATACCACGCAGATTGCTCGGCTTGGAAGGCGGCTGGGCGTCAATATTCAATGTCACTGTATCCGAATCCGTACCGTTTCCGGCGGCATCCAGTGCGCGCACCTTAAACGCGTTGTTCCCATTGGTCATCTTGGTGAAAACAGTGCGAGTGGTCTCGACTATGTCTACCCGGTTGCCTTGATGGTAGATCTCATAGCCGATAACCCCGACGTTATCACTCGCGGCAGTCCATTCCAGTGTGACGGAGGTGCCTGAGACGTCACTGGTTGTCAGGTTCGTAGGCTTGGAGGGGGCGGTCAAATCCGGGTGTGTGTAGGACAGCGGGTCTGAATCGGTGTACTTCTTCGCAGAATTCACCGCGCGCACTTTGAATGTATAAGTCGTTCCTTCTTTCAGGCCGGAGAGCACCAACATAGTTAATGTTGTCGTGTCTAACTTTTCAATGCCACGATAGACCTCGTAGAAAAGCCCACCCACCTCATCAGTGGAAGCTTTCCAGAACAGCACTTTAGAGTCGTTGAACGTGATGATTTCAAGATTGGTGGGCTTTGAAGGGCCAGGAATTTCTGGCGTTTCCAGACGTAGTGGTTCCGACTTTACAAAATCCCCGCGTTCGTTCACCGCGCGCACCTTGAACGTGTAAATGGTGGCGTCGTTGAGGCCGGTGATATCTGCGCGGGGTTCGCGAGTGGTCTGGACCCACTCATCGTTGCAAAAAACTTCAAAAATATCCGAAAGTCCTCCGTCCCACAGCAAGGTCAGAGAAGTCCAGGCGAGATTGATGGGTCGCAAATTGACCGGTTTGAGGGGGCCCACCATCTCCTTGTACTCGATTGACGTTATCTTCGAGCGGTTGCCAGCGCCGTCTACCGTACGCACGTCAAATTTATCGTTTAATTCAAGGCTGCCAAGCGGATAGTGAGCGTCCGGAACCTGGACCCACGCACCAGCATTACGGCGCAGCTCGTAATAGACCACACCCACATTATCTTGTGACACGCGCCAACTCAGGGAGGCATGACCCGGCGTAGACAAATTGAATTGCAGCGCTAGCGGTCGAGTGGGCGGCACTCGATCCTGAGTCACCACGGTGATCGAAACAGGTGAGGCAGGCGCACCTTGCGATCGCAGTGCCTGAACGTTGAATTGGTAGGGGATGCCTGGCGTCAAGCCTGTTGCAGTGTACTCGAGCGCTCGCGTCCGAAAGGGCTCTGCGCCTGGGCCGGTTATTTCATAATCGAGCAGATGTGCACCGTCCAGAGGTGCGTCCCATTTCAACCGTGCCTGATCAAAAGTTCGCCCCGGATTACTCAGATTTCGTACTTGTTTATCATTGAAGATGGTTGCGTCAACGTTTGAAGAATCCATATCCGATTACTCACTTGAGTGTCTTGGCCTCTGTCCTGAAGAGTGGCGAGCTAACGTCACGCTTGTATAGGTCATTATTAGTATTCCCTCGCCGTCAACGCCACTAACAGAACTGATAGTGGCGTGTTGGGTTTTTTTGTGATTTGCCCCGTTTCCGCTGACGCAATCTTCTCAAGCACTTGATATTTTTTGCCCGCCCTCTTGACGATCTCTCGTGTTTGGTATCTCCTGAAACCGGTTTCAGGCATTCATCAAGTTGCCTGCTTCCCAATAATTCCAAAAATAAGGTCGACCCTCGTGAACAGCTTTTCCGCCGCCCAGCGCAGCCGCGTAACCATGCTCGACGTCGCAGAACACGCCAAGGTCTCCAAGGCCAGCGTCTCGCGCTTCATCGGTGATGACCGCGCGCTGCTCTCCGATGCCATTGCCCTGCGCATCGAGCAGGCAATTGCCGAATTGGGCTACCGGCCCAACCAGATGGCCCGAGGTCTGAAGCGCGGACGAACCCGCCTGATCGGCATGCTGGTGGCCGATATCCGTAACCCTTATTCAATTGCCGTGATGCACGGGGTGGAAACCGCCTGCCGTCAGCACGGCTACAGCCTGGTGGTGTGCAACACCGACCGCGACGATGAACAGGAACGCCAGCACCTCGCTTTGCTGCGCTCCTACAACATCGAAGGTTTGATCGTGAACACCCTGGGTCATCACCGCGATGCGTTGCACGAATTGCACCGCGAAATGCCGCTGGTGCTGGTTGACCGAAAAGTCGATCAGCTTGAAAGCGATCTGGTCGGGCTGGACAATCCGGCAGCCGTGAAAATGGCACTCGATCACCTGGAAGAACGCGGCTATCGCGATGTGTTGCTGGTCACCGAACCTCATGACGGCACCAGTTCGCGGATCGAGCGGGTGAGCAGTTTCAAGACGCACATTGCCCAGCGCCCGTCGCTTCGAGGCACCCTTGTTGAAACCGGCAGCGACCTGACGGTGCAACTGAAAACTTTCCTGGATACCCCTGGCTTTGGCCCGAAAGCACTGTTTTGCGCGAACGGCATCGCGGCGTTGGCCAGTACCCATGCGTTGCGCGAATTGACGTGCAATCTGTTTGAAGATGTCGGCCTGATCGCCCTCGATGACCTGGATTGGTATCCGTTGGTGGGGAGTGGCATCACTGCCCTCGCCCAACCCACGTCGGAGATCGGCGCGAGCGCCTTTGAGTGTTTGCTCAAGCGTTTGCGCGGGGATGACGGGCCGGTGCGGACGCTGGATTTTTCGGCGCGGTTGATTGTGCGGGGGTCGACGCATGGAGTGCCCCGGTGAATATTCCGGCCCCATCGCGGGCAAGCCCGCTCCCACAGGGATCTTCGGTGCGCACAGATTTGGTGTACGACGTAATTCTCTGTGGGAGCGAGCTTGCCCGCGATGGGGCCCTAAAGTACGACGCAACATCAGGCCACCCCTTTTTTGAACAAAAATGAAACCGGTTTCAGAGGTCAATAACAATGAATAAACCACACGTTTCCATCAGCCTCTCCAGCTACGGTGCTGACCTTGTCCGCCAACGCGGCCAGGGTAGTTTCATCGAGATATTGGCCGCCGCCGGCGCCACGCGCATCGAATGGCGCGAAGAATTGCTCACCGTAGAAGACCCCGCGCTATTGGCCGGCGCCACTGAGGCCCAAGGTCTGGAAAGCGTCTATTCCTCGCCGATGGAGCTGTGGCTGGCCGGTCAGTCGAAGCCCAATCCCGAGCTGATCACCGCCCTGCAACGCGCCCAGGCGTTCGGTGCCAAATGGCTGAAGGTATCTCTCGGTTACTTCACCGACACCTGCGACCTGCAGTCCCTGCATCAAGTCCTGAGCACAAACTCCGTGCAGTTGCTGGTGGAAAACGATCAGACCCTGCAGGGCGGTCGCATCGAACCCTTCCAGCGTTTTTTCGCCGATGTCGAGCAACACTGTTTGCCGATCAAGATGACCTTCGACATCGGCAACTGGCACTGGCAGGACCAATCGGCCGCCAGCGCCGCACGACTACTCGGGCGCCATGTCGGTTATGTGCATTGCAAAGCGGTGACACGCCGCGCAGACGGCAAACTCATCGCCATCCCGCCGGCCGCCGGTGACCTGCATGCCTGGGAACAACTGCTGCGGCATATGGACCACGGCGTCATGCGCGCGGCGGAATACCCGCTGCAAGGCAATGACCTGGTTCAGTTGACCACCGAGCATGTCGCAGCCCTCGCCCTGCTGGGTCAATCCCGGCTGGAGAGCGCTCATGTCTGAGATCGATATCCTGTCGTTCGGTGAGACCATGGCGATGTTCGTCGCCGAGCAGAGCGGTGAACTGGCCGAGGTCGGCCACTTCCATAAACGCATTGCCGGCGCCGACAGCAACGTAGCCATCGGTTTGTCGCGGTTGGGGTTCAAGGTGGCGTGGCTCAGCCGGGTCGGTGGCGATTCCCTGGGGCGTTTCGTGGTCGACACGCTGACAAAAGAAGGCCTGGATTGCAGCCATGTCGCTATCGATAACCTGCACCCCACCGGGTTTCAGCTCAAGTCCCGCACGGAGGATGGCAGCGATCCGGTGGTCGAGTACTTCCGTCGAGGCTCGGCGGCGAGTCATCTGTCGCCGCAATCGATCAACCCGCAATTACTTAACGCCAGGCATCTTCATGCCACGGGTATTCCCCCGGCGCTGTCCGCTGGCGCTCGTGAAATGTCTGTCGAATTGATGACCCGCATGCGCGAGGCCGGGCGCAGTGTTTCCTTCGATCCCAACCTGCGACCGAGCCTGTGGGCCAGCGAACAGCAGATGATCACAGAGATCAACCGCCTCGCAGCCCTCGCCCACTGGGTGCTGCCGGGATTGAGCGAAGGTCGCTTGCTGACCGGATTCGAGGACCCGGCCGACATCGCCGCGTTTTATCTGGATCAGGGAGCCGAAGCGGTGGCCATCAAACTGGGGCCGCATGGGGCGTATTACCGCACCCATCTCGATCAGGGATTTGTAGCGGGTGTGCCGGTGGCAACGGTGGTCGATACCGTAGGCGCCGGCGACGGTTTTGCCGTCGGCATGATCAGCGCCCTGCTTGAGAATCACAGCTTCGCCGACGCAGTGAAGCGTGCCAACTGGATTGGTAGCCGGGCGGTTCAGAGTCGGGGGGATATGGAGGGGTTGCCGACCCGGTCCGAGATGTCCGTCGAATTCAAGGCCGTCAATCGCGAGCAAGCTTTGCTCCCACAGGTCTAGCAGGGCCTGCGCGCTCTGCCGTAGGAGCAAAGCTTGCTCGCGAAGAGGCCCGCCCAGCCACTGACGATTTCAAACCGTTACCTGCTGCGAAAAAAACAACAAGATCAGGAGCACCACCATGAAAACTGCAACACTCGCCGCCCGCCGCTGGTGGTACATCATGCCCATCGTGTTCATCACCTACAGCCTGGCGTATCTGGACCGCGCCAACTACGGATTCGCTGCCGCCTCCGGCATGGCCGCCGACCTGATGATCACCCCCGGCCTGTCCTCCATGCTCGGCGCGCTGTTCTTCCTCGGTTACTTTTTCTTCCAGGTCCCAGGAGCGATCTACGCGCAAAAACACAGCGTTAAAAAACTGATCTTCGTCAGCCTGATCCTCTGGGGTGGCCTGGCGACCTTGACCGGCATCGTCTCCAACGCCTACTGGCTGATCGTCATCCGCTTCATGCTCGGCGTCGTCGAAGCCGCAGTCATGCCGGCCATGCTGGTGTACTTGTGTCACTGGTTCACCCGTGCCGAACGCTCGCGCGCCAATACCTTCCTGATCCTCGGCAACCCGGTGACGATGCTCTGGATGTCGGTGGTATCGGGCTACCTGGTACAGCATTACAGCTGGCGCTGGATGTTCATTATCGAAGGCTTGCCAGCGGTACTCTGGGCGTTTATCTGGTGGCGTCTGGCCGATGATCGTCCTGCCCAGGCGAAGTGGCTGACCGATCAGGAAAAACACGATCTGGAAAGCGCCCTGGCCGCCGAGCAGGTCGGCATCAAAGCGGTGAAGAATTACGCCGAAGCCTTCCGCTCGCCCAAAGTGATCATCCTGGCCTTGCAGTTTTTCTGCTGGAGCATTGGGGTATACGGGTTTGTGCTGTGGCTACCGTCGATCCTCAAGGCCGGTGCGCAAATGGACATGATCGAAGCCGGATGGCTCTCGGCATTGCCTTATCTGGCGGCTGTAATCGCCATGCTGCTGGTGTCCTGGGGTTCGGACAAACTGCAAAAACGTAAACGCTTCGTCTGGCCGCCGCTGCTGATCGCTTCAATTGCGTTCTACGGCTCGTACGCGCTCGGCGCTGAACATTTCTGGTGGTCCTACACACTGTTGGTGATTGCCGGCGCGTGCATGTAT
>Ga0247817_10000926_pt1 | contig 15570 bp, 17 predicted proteins | sample UWRJL212509R1_FD_178010 | JGI IMG/M metagenome (GOLD analysis project Ga0247817, IMG submission 178010) | Plant litter microbial communities from Arlington Agricultural Research Station in Wisconsin, United States - UWRJ-L212-509R-1 | ecosystem: Environmental > Terrestrial > Plant litter >... | reverse complement strand
GAGGTCGATGAGCGGCACCGCGACGAACAGGAGTCCGATCACCGTGTCGACGGCCTCGTCGGCATCGGCGACCGAGTGGCCCATGACGACCGTGCGCGAGTCCTCCGAGAAGAAGTAGACGAGGTACTCGTCGTCGTCGAGCATTGCGCGATCATCGTTGAGGATCCCGAAGCCCTCGACGTTCTCGCTCCACGCGACGAGTTGCCCATCGTCGACGACCTGGAAGAAGCGGTCGTCGTCGTCCCACTCCTCGGCGTCGGGAATGTTGTCCTGGATGGCCTCGGCGTCGCGTTCGGCCGAGGCCTCGATGTTCGCGTAGAGCGATGATCGCAACTGGACGACGAAGAGCAGTGCCGCGGCGACGAGGATCACCGTGAAGAGCAGCGCCGTGAGCGAGGCGATGCGTGAGCGGATCGAGAGCCGGCTAGCCACCGTTGGCCGCCAGTCGGTAGCCCGAACCGCGCAGGGTCTCGATCGCTGCACGACCGAACGGCCGGTCGATCTTGTTGCGCAGGTGGCCGATGTAGACCTCGACGATGTTGGGGTCTCCGTCGAAGTCGAAGTCCCACACCCCGTCGAGCACTTCGCGCTTCGACACCACATCGCCCTTGCGCCTCATGAGGAACTCGAGCACGGCGAACTCGCGCGCCGTGACCTCGATGCCTGTGCCATCCCGCGCGACACGCTTGGTGGCCGGGTCGAGGGTGATGTCACCGGCCTCGATGATCGTGGGCCGTTCGCCAGCCCCGCGACGGAGCAGGGCGCGCACACGCGCCAGCAGGATCGCGAACGAGAACGGCTTGGTCAGGTAGTCGTCGGCTCCGGTGTCGAGCGCCTCGACCTGGTCCCACTCGCCATCCTTGGCGGTGAGCATGAGGATTGGCGTCCAGTTCTTCTCGGCCCGCAGCGTCTCGCAGATGCGGTAACCGCTGATGCCCGGCAGCATGATGTCGAGCAGGATCGCCGAGTACTCCTGTTCGCGTGCCATCCAGAGTCCGTCGGTGCCGGTGGATGCCACGTCGACGGCGAAACCCTCCGCCTCGAGTCCGCGGCGCAGGCCCTCGGCGAGGCGTACCTCGTCTTCGACCACCAGGATGCGCATGCTGCCATTGTGTCGTGCGCAGCCTGAAGCCGCGCTGAAGCGTCTTCAGCAAGGCGTCTTCAGCGCCGTCTACTGTGCCGTCTACAGTGGATGGATGCTGCGCACCGAACGCCTCGTTCTGCGCCAGTGGCGCGACTCCGACCGTGAGCCGTTCGCGGCAATGGGTCAGAGTGCCGAGGTCATGCGCCACTTTCCCGCGCTCATCAGTCGCGAGCAGTCCGACGCGTTCGTCGACCGCGTCACAGCTCACCTCGACGATCACGGCTGGGGATTGTGGGCTGTCGAGCACAACGGAACCTTCATCGGCTTCACCGGCCTCGCCATGCCGCGCTTCGAGGCGGCGTTCCTCCCCGGAACCGAGATCGGCTGGCGCTTCGCGGCCCACGCCTGGGGGCAGGGCTTCGCGACGGAAGCCGCTCGCGCGGTGCTCGCCTACGCTTTCGACGAGCTCGAGCTGGCCGAGGTGCTGTCGTTCACGACCGTCGCCAACGAGCGGTCACGGGCCGTCATGGAGCGCATCGGCATGGAGTACGCGCTCGACTTCGACCACCCGAACGTGCCGGAGGGGCATCCCCAGCGACCGCACGTGCTGTATCGGGCTATTCGACAGTAGAGCTGCTCTGCTTCGCGACCTCGGCGTGCACCTCTGCCATGTCGAGCGCGCGCACGGCCTCGATGACCTGGTTGAGCGCGGGTGCGGGGAGGGCACCGGCCTGGGCGAACACGAGCACGCCCTCACGGAACGCCATGAGCGTCGGAATCGACGTGATGCCTGCCGCGCCCGCGAGCGCCTGCTGGTCTTCCGTGTCGATCTTGCCAAACGTGATATCGGGGTTCTGCTCGCTCGCGGCCTCGAAGATCGGCCCGAACTGCTTGCACGGGCCGCACCACTCGGCCCAGAAGTCGACGAGCACGATGTCGGAGTCGAGAACCGTCGTCTCGAAGTCGTCAGAGGTGAGGGTAACGGTAGCCATAGAACCAGCCTAGAAGCGAAATCTGGGAGTTACGTGCCGTCGCGGTGGCCGATACGTTTGTGCCATGACTTTCAACGATGACGCCCGCATCAACTCGAGCAAGGTGAAGCGCCGCGGTGCCACCGGCGGTGTCGTCGCGGGCGGCGGTATCGGCGTCGCGATCATCGTCTTTCTTATCGCGCAGTTCACCGGCTTCGACCTGTCTGGTGTCGTTCCCAGCGACCAGCCCGCCGGGCCCGACCAGGCTGTCGCCGAGTGCGACAACATCTCGGGCGAAGAAGCCAACAAGACAGTCGACTGCCGCATGGCCGGCGCTGCGCTCGTCATCGACAGCTACTGGGCGGAGGAGCTCCCCGCGCTCGGCGGCACCTACGTCACCCCCGAGTTCATCCTCTTCGAGCAATCGGTCTCCACCGCGTGCGGCAACGCCACGAGCGCCACCGGCCCGTTCTACTGCCCGCCCGACCAGACGATCTACGTCGACACCGACTTCTACGCCGAACTCACCGAGCGCTTCGGCGCCAACGGCGGACCGCTCGCCGAGATGTACGTGCTCGCCCACGAGTGGGGCCACCACATCCAGAACATCTCCGGAATCATGGAGGGCCTCGACACGCAGACCACCGGGCCGAGCTCCGATGGGGTGCGCCTCGAGCTGCAGGCTGACTGCTTCGCCGGCGCGTGGGTCGGATCGGCCACCGACCAGGAGGATGAGACCGGCACTGCCTACCTGGAGGCGATCACCGACCAGGACATCGCCGATGCGCTCAGCGCCGCGTCCGCCGTCGGTGACGACCGCATCCAGGAGTCCACGCAGGGCCAGGTCAACCCGGAGACCTGGACGCACGGCTCGAGCGAGCAGCGGCAGGCATGGTTCCAGGTCGGCCGAGCGAACGGCCCCGACGCGTGCAACACCTTCGAGGTGTCGGGCAACGACCTCTAGCTTTTCGGTGGTCGAGCCTGTCGAGACCAGGTCGAACCTGTCGAGTCCTAACCCACCGCCTCGATCAGGTGCGGCCCGTTGTCCCGCACCGGCCCGACCTCATGAAAGGCCAGTGACGAAGCAACGGGGATGGATGCAGCGACCGCCGCATCCACGAAGCTCTGGTCACCGGCAATCGTCGGGTTGAGCCAGTCGTCCCACCAGTCCCGCGGCAGCATCACCGGATTGCGGTCGTGGATCGAGGCGAGCTCGGCGACCGTCGGCATCGTCAGGATCGTGGCGGTGAGCATCCACTCGGATTCTGGGGAGGCGCGCCACCACGAGTAGAGGCCCGCGAAGGCGACGTGACCCTCGGCAGGACCGATGAAGTTCGGCGTCTTCGTCTTGCCTACGGTGTGCCACTCGTAGTACCCGCGAGCCGGGATGAGGGCGCGCTTGTTGACGACACTCGCCTTGAAGCTGGACTTCTCTGCGACTGTCTCGCTGCGCGCGTTGAAGGTCGGAAACTTGGTCTTGAGCTCCTTCGACCACGACGGCACGATCGACCAGCGCCCGAGTTCGATGCTGCGCTCGAGGGTTCCGTCTTTCGCGCGCTCGAGCACGACCGGAACCGGGTCGGTCGGCGCGATGTTGAAGTTGGGCGCCCAGTCGTGCACGCTGCCGCCATCGGCGACGAACTCCTCGATGAGCTCATTGATCTGGGAGTCAACCGCAAAGCGTCCGCACATGCTTCTAGTGTGCCGCGAGCGTACGACGTTTGGTGAGCCTGATGCTCTGGCGCTCGCGGGTGTCCCGGGGTCGGCTAGGTCGCGGAGCCTCGACCCGCTCGCGGAACCCGGCCGGGGAGGTTCCGCGAGCGCGAACGGGTTCCGCGACAGTTCGCTCCGCCGCCGCGAGGGCTCAGCGAGCGCGCACAAGCTCCAGAAGCGCGCAAGGGTTCCGCGCGAGTCCACTCGGCCCCGCTCAGGCCCGCTCGCCCGCGCGGCGCGTAAGCGTGCGCTCCCTCATGGCCAGGAACAGCGGAAACGTGAACGCGAACGCCGTGAGACCCGACAGCACGACGTAGAGCCACGCCCGCTTCATCCCGAGCCGCCGTGCTTCGATCACGATGAAGATGCACCCGGCAACCGCCACCACGAGCAGGTCGACGGTCAGCGAGGAGACGGATGGCCCGCTCCCCACCCAGTCCCCGATGAAGTCGCGCATCTGCACGATGGCGAGGGCGTTGAAGGTCCAGGTGCCGACGAGTCCGATGATGGCGAGCGCGAGGTAGACGAACGCGAGCGGGGTCCAGTGGTGGGTCATGGGTCAATACTGCTCGCGCTGCTAGTCTCGCGCCATGGCTGATGACCTGGGCCTCGAGACCGTGACGGCGATAGTGCGAGGCACTGAGCGACCCCCGCGGAGGTTGTCGAAGACCGCTGCGTGGATCGAGAAGCGGTACGGGGTTCCCGTCATCACCGTGCTCGAGCAGCGGTTGCGCGACCTTCGGCGCATCGTGGTCTGGGTGCGCACCGTCGAGCAGGCAGAGCGGTTTCGTGAGCGTGGACTCATGCAGGAGCGCATGCAGAACGAGATTGCCGAGTTCATCGTCGAGAACGAGCGTCGTCGCATCTTCTCCGGACGCCGCAAGCTCTTCGTGCTGGTCACGTCGTTCGACGCGGGGGTTCTCGACACGGTCACGAGCTCCCTGGGAGTGAACGGACATCGCGCCATCGAAGCGCTCATTGATGACGCCGCACTCGCCGAGGTCGTCGTCTTCTTTCAATCGATCATTTTCTTCGTGCACACCGATGCGCAGAAGCAGTCACTCCTCGAGCGGTCGAAGGGCTGGCAGCAGATCGCGCTCGACTATCTCGCGCGCGACGACGAGTTCGGAGTTGTGAGGGCCGAAGCGTTCTCCTTCACCCTCGACAGCAAAGAAACCCTCGAGCGCGACTTCGCGGGCAATATGTACTACTACCTCAAGTAGCCCGCCGGGTTATCCGTGCACCGCGGACTGGCCGAGGTAGGCGGCGAGCGAGTCGAGCACGCTGTCCCAGCCGTCGTAGAAGTAGCCGTCTCCCTTCATTCCCTCTACGCCGCGAATGTCGAAGTTCAACCGGGCGAGGTCGCCCAGGTCGTCGATTGTCAGGGTGACGAGAGGGGAGTCATCCACTGCCGCATCGAGGTGGCCCCAGGAGAAGGCGAGCGTCGTGAAGGGCTCGACGATCGTGTACTCGCCTCCGGTCACGACCTCGGCACCCGACATCTGGTCGACCATCGTGTAGCGGTAGGTGCCGCCGACGGTCGGGTTGATCTCGACGCTCTCACGCGGAGTCGTCGCGCCTCGTGGATGCCACCACTCGGCCGCCTCGTCGGCGCGGGTCCAGGCGTTCCAGATCCGTTCCGGTCGCGCATCGAGATTGCGCACGAGGGTGAAGCCCAGGGTGTGGTCGGTCATGGTGATGCTCCTTTGCGTCGGGCTCCACGCTACTCCTTGAATTGTGAACAGTGTCCACATAGGCTGCAGCCATGAAGACCGTCCTTCTGCAGGGCGCCGGTACCGGCGCGCACGACGCGGATGCCGCGCTCGCCGACGACCTCGCACAGCGTCTCGGGCACCCCGTGGATTTTCCGCGCATGCCCGACGAAGACGACCCCGACTACGAGAAGTGGCTACCGGTGATCGCCGAGGCACTCGCCGACGAGACAGTGCTGGTCGGCCACTCACTCGGCGGCTACTTCGCACTCAGGTACCTCGCGTCGCACGGGGTGGCGAACGTCGCGGGGGTGTTCATCATCGCGGCGCCCTTTCCCGGCGGGGACGCGGACTGGGTGTTCGAAGGCTTCGACCTGCCCGAAGGTTTCGGCGCTGTCCTGGCCGACGTGCCGACCTACCTCTACGCGAGCGCCGACGACGCGGTGGTGCCGTACGCGCACCTCGCGCTCTACGAGCGGGCAATCCCGGGATCCGTCGCGCGAACCACAACCGGCGGACACCAGCTCGGCGGCGACCTCAGTGTCGTCGCCGCTGACATCCGGTCGCTGCTCTAGGACGATCCGACGAGCGCGCCGTCGGCATCGAAATGCAGCCAGTGCTTGTCGGACACCACTTCGGGTTGCGCGGTCGCGTCTCTCATGACGAGGGCGGACCCGTCAGACAGGAACCACGCCTCACCGCCGAGCCGCGTGGCCGTGTGCTGCGCCCATTCGTCGGTCGCGTCGGGAAAGTAGTCGGCACCGAGGTGGGCGAAGAAGAACCAGTCGAAGAGCGGCAGAGCCGGGCCGACCGAGTCGAGTTCGAGCATTCCGACCTCCTCGTGGTCGTCGAGCGCCTCGACGGCAGCAGCGTGGAGGGTCGAAAAGATCATCGATCCTGCACTCATGCCCACGTAGACCTTCTCGTCGAGAAGCTCGCGCAGCAGTGGGGCAAGTCCGGTTGAGCGCCAGGAGTGGGCGAGCCAGTGATTGGTGCCGCCGTAGCTGAAGATCACGTCCGCGGCACGCAGTCGTGCCTCGATTCCGGATGCCGGGCCCGACGACAGTGTCAGCACGTCGCACTCCGCCCATCCGAGCGCTCGGTACCGCTGCACGTGGTCGAGCATCCCGCCCTTGTCGCCGGGGAACGGCAGCATCGCATCGAGGATGACCACGGTGGTGCTCTCGCCGATCGGCTTGCCCAGGAGGTCGAGCAAAGCCGCATGCGCGGCGCCGTCGAGCACACCATCTGACGTAAGTAGCAGGCTCATGTCGGGAGTATAGGCACGCGGATGCGCCGGGCGACAGGGCGAAATGGCCGGTTAAACAAAAGAAGGCCACCCGCGGTAGAAGCCCGCAGATGGCCAGTGGCCCCGACCGGCGTCGATCCGGTGACCTCACGATTTTCAGTCGTGCGCTCTACCAACTGAGCTACAGGGCCATCGAGGGGCTAGCCCCTCTAGGTGAAAAAACCCACCCTTTCGGATGGGTTCTTCAACGTGCGACCCTGACCGGACTTGAACCGGCGACCTCCGCCGTGACAGGGCGGCGCGCTAACCAACTGCGCTACAGGGCCATGCTATTTAGTTTGTTTGTTTGTGACCCCAACGGGATTCGAACCCGTGTTAACGCCGTGAAAGGGCGCCGTCCTAGGCCACTAAACGATGGGGCCATGCGAACAAGCACTACATAGCTACCGAGGGACAAGCATAGGGTGCAGTTCGCGAATTGCCAAACCACGGATGCCGCGACTTCACCGGAATCAACCCGACGTGTTCACAAACACCGGGTAGGTTCAACTCGTTGTCGAGAGTTTGCGCCCCGCGCGTGCCCCGCAACATCCGTAATCCTGTTGTTAGTGTGGACAGTGTTGCGAACGTTATAAATGACGATCACGAGGAATCATGACCATTCGGGGGAGCCGCACTGCGGCCAGCGAGTCACGCGTCACGCGCCTGATCCGCAACATCGCGCTCGGATCGGCTCTCGTTCTGCTCGTCACCGGCGGGGTCGTTGCATCCAACGTTCCGGCCGCGTACGCCAAGGACTACCCCTCGTGGAACGACGTCGTCAAGGCGCGCAAGAACGAGGCGGCCACCAAGGCTGAGATCAAGCGCATCCGCGCCCTGCTCAACGAACTCCGCCAGGAGGTCGAGGCAACGCAGAAGGACGCCGAGGAGAAGGGCGAGCTCTACCAGCTCGCCGACCAGCGGTTCCAGGAGCAGGCGCTCAAGACCGAAGAGCTGCAGTCGCAGGCGACCGAGGCGGCCGAGCTCGCCGAAGAGTCCAAGAAGCGCGCCGGTGAGATGATCGCGCAGCAGTACCGCTCCGGCAACGGGGATGTCACGACCAACCTCTTCGTCAATGCGTCGCAGGCCGACGACCTGCTCTACAGCTACGGCATGGCCGACAAGTTCACCGAGCAGACCTCGGGCATCTACGACAAGGCGATCGGCGACCAGAACTCCGCGCAGGCGCTCACCGACCAGGCTGACATCGCCAAGACCCTGCTCGAAGAGCTCAAGGTCGAGGCCGAGAAGGCTTTCGCCGTCGCGCAGGCTGCGGCCCAGAAGGCGGCGGATGCCCTCGCAGAGCAGGAGACCCGCCAGACCCTGCTCGAAGCGCAGCTCAAGGTGCTCGAGCAGCGCCGCAAGGTCACGGAGAAGGACTACCTCGCCGGCGTCAAGGCTGCCGCAGGTGCGGGAGCCGGGCTCGGCGCCGGCCAGATCAGCGCCTCTGGATGGGCTCGCCCGTCAGCCGGACGCATCACGAGCAACTTCGGCTACCGCGCCTACCCCGCCGGTTACCACCTCGGCACCGACCTCGGCGCCGGTTGTGGCGGAAGCATCTTCGCAGCGCACTCCGGCACGGTGACCTACGCGGGCTGGAACGGTGTCTACGGCAACTTCATTCGCATCGACCACGGCGGAGGAGTGCAGACCGAGTACGGCCACATCCAGGCTGGCGGAATCAAGGTGCGCTACGGCCAGAGCGTCGGAGTCGGCACCCTCATCGCGAGGGCCGGCGCGACCGGCGGCGCGACGGGCTGCCACCTCCACTACGGCGTGCGCATCAACGGACTCGTCACCAACCCGGTTCCCTTCATGCGCGGCCAGGGCATCAAGCTCGGCTGATGAAGGTTCGACCCCGCCCGGTCGGGGCGCTCGCGATCGTCGTCGCCGTAGCCCTCGTTCTCGGGCCCGCGACCACCGCAACGGCTGAGACCGACTACCCGACCTGGTCAGAAGTGCAGCAGGCCAAGCGCAACGAGTCGGCCAAACGTGCACAGATCTCCGCGATCGAGAAGCTGATCGCGGGGCTCGACTCGCAGTCCGCCGACTTCTCGCGCGCGGCCCTCGAAGCGGCGGAGGAATACAACCAGGCGGCGAGCGCGCTGAAGGTGGCATCCACTCGCGCCGACAAGCTCGACGGCCAGGCGGATGCAGCGAGCGCCCGCGCCGCAGAATCGAAGCTCCGTGCCGGGCTCATCGTCGCCCATCTCGCACGCAACGGGTCGGGCTCGCTCACGCTCGACCTCCTGTTCGGGCACGACGACCCGGACGAACTGCTCTACAAACTCGGGGCGATGTCGACGCTGAGCGAGCAGACCACCCTCGTCTACGAGAAGGCTCAGGCAGACGAGGCCACCGCTGCCGCCCTCACCGCGCAGGCGACGATCGCGCGCGACAAGCTCGCGGCGCTCGAGAGAGCAGCGAAGAAGGCCTACGCCGACGCTGAGCTCGCCGCAGCGCAGGCGCAGTCCAGGGCGTCGCAGCAGGATGTCGCCGCCGAGCAGCTCTACGCGCAGCTCGCCTCGCTCAAGGGCACGACGTCGGCGCTCGAGCAGGCCTACCTCGACGGGCTGGCCTGGGAGAAGGCGCAGGAGGAGATCAAGGATCCCCCGCAGCCGCCCCCACCGGTCAACCCGACGCCGGAACCGCCGAGCGACAACAAGGTCACGGGCGCGATCGCGTTCGCCCGTGCCCAGCTCGGTGACGCCTACAAGCTCAACGGCGAAGGGCCGGACGTCTGGGACTGCTCGGGGCTCACGATGAAGAGCTATTCCTCGGTGGGCGTCTACATCGGAACCCACTCCGCGACCAACCAGTACGCGACGATGAAGGCGGCGCAGCGGCTGGTGCCCTACGACCAGATCGTCGCGGGCGACCTGCTGTTCTACTCGTCCGGTGGCTCAACGACCGCCACGAAGTACCACGTGACGCTCTACATCGGCGGCGGCCAGATGATCGAGGCGCCGTACCCCGGGGCTCCCGTGCGTATCAAGCCGGTGCGCTTCGGCGACCTCGTGCCCTACGCGGGTCGGCCGACGCCTTAGCGCGCGGCAGGCTGGGCGCGCTTAAGCGCGAAACGGGCCCGCCGACGAATCGACGAGCCCGCACGCGTGAAAAGAGTTAGTGCCCCTCGGCCTTGAGCTTCTCGACGCCCGCGGCGACGATGGCTTCGGCTTCAGCGGCGTCGCCCCAGCCTTCGGTGCGCACCCACTTGCCGGGCTCGAGGTCCTTGTAGTGCTCGAAGAAGTGCTCGATCTCCTTGCGCGTGAACTCCGGAATGTCGTTGATGTCCTGGATGTGGCTCCAGCGCGGGTCCTTCGCGGGAACGGCGATCACCTTGGCGTCGCTGCCACCGTCATCCGTCATGTTGAAGACCGCGACCGGGCGAACCGAGACGCCCACACCGGGGAACAACGGGTAGTCGAGCAGCACGAGCACGTCGACCGGGTCGCCGTCGAGTCCGAGCGTGTTTTCGAAATAGCCGTAGTCGGTCGGATAGACAAAGGTCGTGAAGAGCACGCGGTCGAGAAAGACGCGCCCCGTGACGTGGTCGACTTCGTACTTGTTGCGAGATCCCTTGGGGATTTCGATGACGGCGTCGTAGGCGGTCATGGTTTCGTGCTCCTTGAGTAGGTGGTGGAGGGAATAACGTTACTGGATGGAGTCCGAACGCCGCCCGCGCCTTTCGCCCGCGATTGCCGACGTGCGTCGGGCGGTGCGCCCCGCGGTGGTCGAGCTTGTCGAGACCGGCTCGAGCGAAGCCGGCAGCCCTCTTCTCCTCGTCGCCCTCTCCGGAGGGCCCGATTCGCTCGCGCTCGCCGCGGCCACCGCATTCGAGGCAGGGCGTTCCGGGGTGCGCGCGGGTGCCGTCATCATCGATCACCGTCTTCAGGAGGGGTCGGCGGATGTCGCGGCGCAGGCCGCGCGGCACGCTGCATCCCTCGGGCTTGATCCTGTCGTTGTGCGCGAGGTGACTGTCGGCACCGAGGGCGGACCGGAAGCCGCGGCCCGCGACGCCCGCTACTCAGCGCTCGCCGCAGTCGCGGCCGAGACCGGTGCCGTGGCCGTGCTGCTCGGCCACACCCTCGACGACCAGGCCGAGACCGTGCTGCTCGGACTCGCGCGCGGAAGCGGAGCCGTGAGCCTGCGCGGCATGGACGCGTCGTCGGGCATCTACCGCCGGCCGCTGCTGGGTGTTCGTCGCGCGACCACCGTGCAGTTCTGCGTGGACAGCGGGCTGGAGCCGTGGAACGACCCGCACAACCTCGACCAGCAGTACACCCGGGTTCGGGTGCGCACGTCGGTGCTGCCGATGCTGGAGGCCGAGATCGGGCCGGGCGTGGCCGAGGCGCTCGCCCGCACCGCCGAGCAGCTGCGCGAGGATTCCGACGCGCTCGACCACTTCGCCGAGGAGATGGCGGAGGACTTCGCCGAGATCGTCGAGGCCGGCATCGCGCTCCCGGTGAGCGCCCTCGCCGCGCAGCCCGCCGCGCTGCGGCAGCGGCTCATCCGGTTCGTCGTGGCGAGCGAGTTCCACTTGTCGCTCAGCCGTGCCCACACGCTCGAGGTCGCGCGACTCGTCACCGACTGGCACGGCCAGAAACCGCTCGACCTGCCGGGGGTTAAAGTGGTCAGACGCGAAGGGCGCATCGTCTTCACCGCGACAACAGTCGGCGAACTGACCGGCCAGGACCCCGTGCTCGAGCACTGAACAGGAAGCCCTCATGGAATTCAGCGACGTCGAGTCGGACCTCACCGAGATCCTCTTCACCGAGGAGCAGATCCACGCCAAGATCGCGGAACTCTCGCGCCGCATCGAGGTGGACTACGCGGGCGAGAAGCTCCTGCTCGTCGGCGTGCTGCGCGGCGCTGTCATGGTCATGGCCGACCTTGCGCGTGAGCTCAAGCTCTCCGGCATCGAGATGGACTGGATGGCGGTCTCCTCCTACGGCGCCGGCACGCAGTCCTCGGGGGTCGTGCGTATTCTCAAGGACCTCGACTCCGACCTCGAGGGCCGCAAGGTTCTCATCGTCGAGGACATCATCGACTCCGGCCTGACCCTGTCGTGGCTGCGCGCGAACCTCGAGAGCCGCGGCGCTGCATCCGTCGAGATCTGCGCCCTGCTGCGTAAGCCGGATGCCGCGAAGGTCGAGGTCGACGTCAAGTACGCGGGCTTTGAGATCCCGAACGCGTTCGTCGTGGGCTACGGACTGGACTTCGCCGAGAAGTACCGCAACCTGCGCGGCATCGCGGTGCTCGCCCCGCACGTCTACAGCTAACTGCCACCGCTGGTTGAGTAGGCCGCCCGCGGCCGTATCGAAACCAGGGCGGCGTCGGCGAGGTTTCGATACGCGAACTCGTTCCTCGTGCGCTACTCAACCGGCATTGACGGCCCGCGTTCTCCCCACGGCGAACACGCAGTGAGCTTGCAGCGGCGTACCGGTAATCTTGCAGAACGTTTCTGAGCAGGAAGGTACCGGGCCCGCGGGGTCTGGAACATCATGGATTTCAAGCGAATTTTACGCAGCCCGATTCTCTACATCGCGATCGCCGTTCTTCTGGTTGTCGTCGGTACGAGCGTCTTCACTGCGACCGGCTTCAAGGAGATCTCGACCAAGGACGGTCTCGAGCTTCTCGACGGCTCTACGGTCAAGTCGGCCAAGATCGTCGACGGCGAGCAGCGCGTCGACCTCGTGCTCAGCAAGGAGTACGAGAGCAGCACCAACGTGCGCTTCTACTACGTCGCTCCGCGCGGTGCTGAGGTCGTCACGGCCATCAACGAGGCGAAGCTCAGCGACTACCGCGACGAGGTTCCGCAGACCAACTTCTTCGGCTCGCTGCTGGGCATCCTCCTGCCGTTCCTCATCCTCGGCGTCATCTTCTACTTTTTGATCGGACGGATGCAGGGCGGCGGCAACCGCGTCATGCAGTTCGGCAAGTCCAAGGCGAAGCTCGTGGGCAAAGAGAGCCCGACTGTCACGTTCGAGGACGTCGCCGGAGCGGACGAGGCCATCGAGGAGCTCGAGGAGATCAAGGACTTCCTCAAGGAGCCCGCGAAGTTCCTCGCCGTCGGTGCGCGCATCCCGAAGGGTGTGCTGCTCTACGGCCCTCCCGGAACCGGTAAGACCCTGCTCGCGAAGGCTGTCGCCGGCGAGGCGGGCGTTCCGTTCTACACGATCTCCGGTTCTGACTTCGTCGAGATGTTCGTCGGTGTCGGCGCGAGCCGCGTACGCGACCTCTTCGAGCAGGCCAAGCAGAACGCTCCCGCGATCATCTTCATCGACGAGATCGACGCTGTCGGTCGTCACCGCGGTGCCGGTATCGGCGGCGGAAACGACGAGCGCGAGCAGACCCTCAACCAGCTCCTCGTGGAGATGGACGGCTTCGATGCCAACGCGAACGTCATCCTGATCGCCGCGACGAACCGTCCCGACGTGCTCGACCCCGCGCTCCTGCGCCCCGGCCGTTTCGACCGCCAGATCGGCGTCGACTCTCCCGACCTCCAGGGTCGCAAGAAGATCCTGCAGGTGCACGGCAAGGGCAAGCCGCTCGCGAAGGGCGTCGACCTCGAGGTGCTCGCACGCAAGACGCCCGGCTTCACCGGTGCCGATCTCGCCAACGTGCTCAACGAGGCCGCGCTGCTCACCGCGCGCAGCAATGCCCAGCTCATCGACAACCGCGCGCTGGATGAAGCCGTCGACCGCGTCATGGCCGGACCGCAGCGCCGCACGCGACTCATGAACGACAAAGAGAAGCTCATCACCGCGTACCACGAGGGCGGACACGCGCTCGCGGCGGCCGCGATGCGCAACACCGACCCGGTCACGAAGGTCACGATCCTTCCCCGTGGCCGCGCTCTCGGCTACACGATGGTGCTCCCGCTCGAAGACAAGTACTCGGTCACGCGCAATGAACTGCTCGACCAGCTCGCCTACGCCATGGGCGGCCGCGTTGCTGAGGAGATCGTGTTCCACGACCCGACGACCGGTGCATCCAACGACATCGAGAAGGCGACCTCGATCGCGCGACGCATGGTCACCGAGTACGGCATGAGCGCGCTCGTCGGCTCGGTCAAGCTCGGCCAGTCGCAGGGCGAGCCGTTCATGGGCCGTGACATGGGTGCAAGCCGTGACTACTCCGACGACGTTGCTCGCACCGTCGACGCCGAGGTTCGCGCGCTCATCGACCAGGCGCACGACGAGGCGTGGCAGGTGCTCAACACCAACCGCGACATCCTCGACCAGCTGGCGACCGAGCTCCTCGAGAAGGAGACCCTCGATCACAACCAGCTCGCCGCGATCTTCGAGAAGGTGGAACGCCTTCCAGAGCGCCCGGTGTGGCTGTCGAGCGAGACCCGCACGCTGTCCGATCGCCCGCCGGTGAAGGTGCCCCACAAGGCTCCGATCGACCCGGAGGCCGTGGACGGCGGAGTCGACTCCGAACCCCCGGTCAAGCCGACGCGCACACCGCGCCCGCGCAAGACCCCCGGCATCGCGACCGCCTAAGAAACCATGGCTATCGACACGGGACGCATCGAGGCGGCCGTCGCCGAACTCCTCCGGGCAATCGGGGAGGATCCGGCGCGGGCCGGTCTCGTGACGACCCCCAAGCGTGTCGCAGAGGCCTACACGGAGTTCTTCTCTGGCCTCGGCGTCGACCCGCGGTCGCACCTGGCGGAGTCGGTGGAACTCGCCCCCGACGAGCTCGGCGAGCTCGTGCTGCTGCGCGACATCGAGTTCCGCTCGATCTGCGAGCACCACCTGCTGCCGTTTCTGGGGCGGGCGCACGTCGCCTACGTTCCCGGCCCGCGCGTCGTGGGTCTCGGTCGCATCCCGCGCGTCGTCGAGACGCTCGCGAGCAGGCCGCAACTCCAGGAGCGCCTGACCGAGGAGATCGCCGACGCGTTCGCCGAACTCGAGCCGAAGGGCGTGCTCGTCGTAGTCGACGCCGTGCATGGTTGTGTCTCGTCCCGCGGCGCTCGCCAGGCGAAGAGCTCGACTGTGACGATGGCAACCCGCGGAACCCTGAGCGACCCGGTCGAACGCGCCGAGGTCATGGCCCTCATCGGTGGCAGCCATGAGTAGCGAACTCGTGCGCGTCGCCCACGGGGTTCGCCCGCGCCCCGTCATCTTCGGCATCGTCAATGTCACTCCCGACTCCTTCAGTGACGGCGGGCAGTACGAGTCGACGGATGCCGCGATCGAACGCGGCATCGAACTGAGCGAGTCCGGCGCCGATGTCGTCGACGTCGGGGGTGAGTCCACGCGTCCGGGTGCCGAGCGCATCACGCCCGAGCAGGAGCGCAAACGCGTGCTCCCGGTCGTCGAAGAGCTCGCGGCTCGCGGCATCCGCGTGAGTGTCGACACGACCCGCGCCGAGATCGCGCGACTGAGCGTTGAGGCGGGTGCGGAGTTCATCAACGATGTCTCGGGCGGTCTCGCCGACGAGGAGATGTACCGCACTGTCGCGGCGACCGGTGCGAAGTACATCGCGATGCACTGGCGCGGTCACAGCGACACCATGCAGGACAACGCCGTCTACGACAACGTCGTGAAAGACGTGCGCACAGAGCTCAAGTCGCGCATTGCCGAGCTGCTCGTCTGGGGTGTTGAACCCGACCGCATCATCGTCGACCCCGGCATCGGCTTCGCGAAGACGAGCGAGCACAACTGGGCGCTGCTCGGTCACCTCGACGCACTCGTCACGCTCGGCTGCCCGGTGCTCGTCGGGGTGTCGCGCAAGCGTTTTCTCGGTGAGCTCGTGCGCGAGGACGAGAGCCGCGACCCGGCGACCGCCATT
>Ga0247817_10000925_pt1 | contig 15574 bp, 8 predicted proteins | sample UWRJL212509R1_FD_178010 | JGI IMG/M metagenome (GOLD analysis project Ga0247817, IMG submission 178010) | Plant litter microbial communities from Arlington Agricultural Research Station in Wisconsin, United States - UWRJ-L212-509R-1 | ecosystem: Environmental > Terrestrial > Plant litter >... | reverse complement strand
TTAGAATAGTCTTTAATTCTTTTTGGATAATTTCATTTTTTTGTTCGAAAATGAGAATGCTATTTTTACCTTTTTTAAGCCAGCATCCAGGCAAATAAAGGGTTTGTTGTGGACCAACGCTCCAATAACGGCCAATATTAATTCCGTTTACAAATACAATTCCTTTACCCCAATCGCGCATGTCCAGAAAGGTGTCTCCGGTTTTAGTGACATTAAAAGTTCCCTGATATAAAGTAGGACGATTTATTTTGCCTAAGTTTTTATACGCTGTTAAATCTGGTGCCGAGGTCATTGGTAATTTATACATTTCCCAATCGCCGGTAATACTTTCTCCGTTAATAACAACAGTACTTATAATACCTTTATTGTTGGCATTAATTTGAGAACCATAATTAATGCGTCCCATGTTTTCGACCAAAATGTCTAAAGTGGCATTAAAAGGAACTTCGATTTCGCAATCGTATTTTTTATAATATCGGTTTAATTCTGCTACTTTTTTACCGTTAACATAAACGATAGCATAATCGCGTAATCCCTTCAATTCTAATTTTCCGCTAATAGGTTGTGTAAATTTCTTGCTGTACCAAACATAACCATCACCTTGATTTAATTTTTCAAATGTCAATGGATTATCTTCAATAACGGGTGTGATTTTCGATTTAAAATCGGCTAAATCAACCACTTTGGTCAATGCAATTTTTGGAAGAGTAATTACAGGCATTTTTTCCGGAACTGCGGGAGTTTCGCTTGTTTTTAGTAATTCCCTTAGTGCATTGTATTTTGGAGTCGCCCAACCTGCTTCGCTAATAGGAGCGTCATAATCATAGGAAGTCATGTCGGGCTGAATATCATGCTCTTTATCGTAATTAGCGCCCGAAGTAAAACCAAAATTGGTTCCGCCATGTACCATATAATAATTGAAAGAAACCTGATTTTCCAGATATTTTTTAGTCTGACGTACGGTTTGTTCCGGTTTTTGTGTCGGGAAAGGTTCTGCCCAATGATCCAGCCAGCCCGGATAAAATTCGGCGACCATGTAAGGTCCCTGATTATTATTAAACTGATTAACTACTGTTTTTAACTTTGCAATATCGCTTTCGCCATTGGCAGTTGGTAAAGCGCCCGGCAAAGCACCGCCTTCAAATAACCAGCTTCCGTCTGATGTAAAAAATGGAACATCAAAACCAACATCTTTTAATTGCTGAAAAACGGCTGCACTGTATTTTTTGTGCTCTTCTAGCGGAATATCTTTACGTTGGGCGACATAAGAACCAAATTCATTTTCGCCCTGAACCATAATTATTGGACCGCCTTTGGTAATTTGTAAATCTTTGACCTGATTGTACAATTCGGTAAAATAGGCTTTGGTCGCCGTTAGATATTCTTTGTTATTGCCACGAATCACCATATTAGGAATATTTTGCAAAAACCAGGGATAACCGCCAAATTCCCATTCGGCACATACATACGGACCTGGTCGAAGAATGACAAATAAACCTTCTTCCTGAGCTGTTTTGATATATTCGGCTAAGTTTTTATTTCCGGTTTTAAAATCCCAAACCCCAGGAGTAATTTCGTGATAGTTCCAGAAAACGTAGGTAGCCACAGCATTTAAACCCATTGCTTTCATCATTTTTAAACGATGACGCCAGTATGGCTGCGGAATTCTGGAATAATGCATTTCGCCTGAATGAATCTGAATTGGTTTTCCATTCAATAAAAAATTCCCATCGTTTATGGCAAAAGTTTGTTTTTCTTGTGCTGTTAATGCTGAAAGAATAAAGAAATTAAACAGGAGGATGAAATAAACTTTTTTCATTTTATTTGAAATTGATGATGTTTATAAAAAACAAGAGAGCACTATGAATTGCGCTCTCTTGCTAACCTAACTAACCAATAAATTTATTACTCTGAAAATTCTAATTTTTGTAATTTTTTCCATCCGCCGCGAGTGAAATCAGGAATTTCTACAGGAGACGAGTTATTATCAAGTGAGATCTCTGTTAAAGGACCTAAGCAAGACCATTCTGCTAAATCGTAAACATCCATATCTAACGGAAGACCTTTTTGCAGACAGTGAATCAATCGGTAATCCATCACGAAATCCATTCCGCCGTGACCGCCCACTTTTTTAGCTTTTTCTTCGATATCTTTTACAATTGGATGCTTGTATTTTGCCATTAATGCTTTTTTAACATCTTCAGGAACAAATGAATGGGCACTTAATTTTTCATGATTTGGTTTTACATCATCTCCTAATGCTGCACCGTCTAAAGCATAACCTTCTAACGGATATTTGTTAGCAAAACCTTTAGTTCCGCTCAACTGGTACATTCTGCTATACGGACGAGGAGAAGTAACATCGTGCTGAATCTGAATTGTTTTTCCGTTTTCGGTACGAATCATAGTCATGGTATGATCTCCGTTTCTAAAATCCTTAATTTCCTGACCTGATTTTTCTTTGATGTAAGCAGGATTTCCTACTGCTTTTGTATCCATAGAAACTAAGAAATTCATTTTATCACCACGGTGAATATTCAAAGCCTGGCAAGCTGGTCCCATACCGTGAGTGGCGTAAATATCACCTCGGTGTTTGATGTTGTAATCCATTCTCCAGTTGTTCCAGTATTCACCCCAAAATGGTTGAAGACCGTGAATGTAAGAACCTTCGGCATGAAGAATTTCTCCAAACACACCTTGCTGTGCCATATTTAATGTAGTTAATTCGAAGAAATCATAAACACAATTTTCAAGTTGCATACAATGTTTACGTGTTTTTTCGGAAGTATCAATAAGATCCCAGATTTCTTTCATGGTCATAGCGCCCGGAACTTCGATTGCTACGTGTTTTCCGTCTTTCATTGCCTGAACTCCTATTAAAGCATGATGTTTCCAGTCGGTTGCGATGTAAACTAAATCAACATTTGGCAAGGCAGTAACTTTTCTCCAGGCATTTTCATCTCCAAAAAATTCCTGAGCTTTAGGAAGACCAGCTTTTGTTAAAATTTCATTAGCCGATTGTGTGTTTTTCTCTGTCATATCGCAAAGCGCTACGATTTCTACTCCGGGAATATGCGTCATGCGCTCTACAGCTCCAGGACCACGCATTCCTAAACCAATAAAAGCAACACGAACAGTTGGAAGTGGAGCAGTAGCCAAACGCAAAACATCTTGCTGACCTTTTGGACGGGTTGGTGTTTTGGTTTTGATCATTTGTGCCGATGCGATTGCTCCTCCAAACAACAGACAGGCCACTAACATGAATTTTAAAATACTAGTTTTCATAATGAATTAATTTGATTTGAAATGATGATAATCTAAATGCTGATTATCGGGAATTATTGTTGTTGTAAATTGTTTATTTTTAAAACGTCTTTTTAAGGTAATGTGTCAAAATTTATTTCTGGTTTGTTATTGTTTAAAGGTCTTGTAAAGATCGTTTTTGGTGTTGTATAATTGTTGAAAAAACCGCCGTCTTTTAGATAAAAAGAAGTATTGTCGAGTCCGCCTGCAAAATCCATTCGGTATTCTTTTGCTCCGGTATTATCTGTTGTAAAGCGAGCCGAATTGATCTCTGACCAAACTCCCTTATCGTCACAAACCCATTGATTGTTGAATAGTACCTTACGTGACAAATCGCCTTGTTCCGGAATAAAATTTTCTAAGAACGAATGAAATCTTTTTAAATACGTATTCGTTTCAGGACGATTAAAACTAGCGATTAATAGCCATTTTTGCAATTCAGGGGCATAAAAATAGGCAGTATATGTTGTTGTATTATTGTTTTGAGGGAATCCTTGTAATAAAAACTTATAAGTAGTTCCTGCTTTCCAGTTGTATTTAAGATAGCTTTGACCGCCAGACCCTTCGTTTCCAAATTCGCCTGTGTGAACATTTTCGCCTTTTTTGAGCATTTTAATTTTATGTGATTCAGGAATATTGGCCGGATCATCAGTACTAAACGGACTCCATACAGAAAATAAAACTCTTCTTTCTGAAGCCGAATTAACCTGAATACCAAAGTAACCTTCTCCAAAACCATTTGCCATAAAATAAGAACCAATTTTATCTTCGTTTTCCGGAACGGTAACTTCGTTATAATACCATTTTGCATTGATGTTTTCAGGAACCTGATAGTTTAAATGTACAGATGGTCCGCGGCGTCCCCAATGATAAAAGTTGCCCTCATTATTTGGGACATAAGATATTTTTGCATCGTAATCATTACTCGAAATCGTTAAACGATTTATAGCAGGAAAGCGATCTCCTGTTTTACTAATTCCTTTTATCTTAACGGCAACATAACCTTCCTGATTAATTTTCCAGGTACCAATTGTTACCGCTTTTTTTGAAGTATCAAATGTTACTTTTTTGGCTTCATTATTAATCGAAAATTCTAATTCTGATTTTCCAACTACTTCTACCGATTCTTCAACAGTTAACTGAAAACTTCCGGCTTTCGAAATTCTGAAATAAACGGTAAAAAATTCTTCGGCATTGATCCAGTTTTCAATTCCGTTATCCGTAATAGTATTGCTTTCTAAATGTTTCGAGCTGTAAGCATTTCCCGCCAACGGAAGCGAGATACTGGTTTTTGGATTTTTTAAAGAATCTTTCTCAGTACTTTCGCTATTGTCTGTACAGGAAAAAGATACAAGTAATGAAGCAAAAAATAAGTAAAATAAGTTTTTCATAGTATCGATAGTTCGTTTATTTTTTTAAAAATTACCTCTCTAATCTACCAAATTAGAGAGGCTTCAAAAACAAAACAATTCTAATAATTATGGATTTTGAGTTAAAGTTCCCGGATAGGCATTAATTTCTGATTGCGGAATATATTGAACCACTCTCAAACTTGAAGCTGGCCAGTCTGTCATTGGCAAGTGAGGGCCAGGATAACGACGCGTCATGGTTTGTCCGTTTCTGTAAACATCATAACCTCTATGTGCTTCAAACGCTAACTCTAACTGACGTTCTTCGTCTACTCGCTGTACGGCATTTGTACTATTTAATGATGTATAACCGCCACCAACAATCGATCTTTCTCGAATTATGTTTAAGTTGGTTAAAGCACTATTATAATCACCTTTTTTAACATATGCTTCTGCCATGTTCAAATACATCTCGGCCAATCTTGAAATAGTTGGCGAGTGCAGGTGCGAATCATTGTTTTGAAGAGAACATTTCGTGATATAATACATTGGATAAACACGGTTCAGCAACATCATATAATCTTTTTCGCCTATATACGTTTTGCCTTCATATACAATCGAATATTGATTTTCGGCTGCATTTACAACAGTCAGATTATAATTTGTAGTTCCTATTGTGATATAAAATGAGTTGTCAGGATTACGTTTTATAGGCTGTTGAATATAGTTGTAACCCGTTTGAGTACCACCAGTATTGTAAACATCATAGATAAAACGGAAAGCTTCGGTTTTATTTCCTGCATCGTCTGTGGTATATTGAGGATCGATAAAAGCCCAACGAGCGTCTTTCTTTAAACCTGATTTTCTTAGCAAATCAAGATATTTGGCACTGGCGTACATTTCGCCCCAGCCTTGTCCCTGAATATTGGCATACATTCCGCCAATTCCATAAAAATGATCGTAACCTGAAAATTCTGATGCCACTTGTTTTACAGCAAAAATCGTTTCGGTTTGCTCATCAGCATCTGGGGCGTAGGTATTAAATTTCATGAAGCTGTCTCTGCTTAATAAATGATATCTTCCGCTGGCAATTACTTTATTTGCGTAGTCTATCGAAAGCGTTGCATATTCCTGATTAGGTGTTTCATACGTTCCGCTCATATACAAATAAACTCTTGAAAGCATTGCCTGAGCAGCTTCTTTTGTTGCATAAGCCGCTTTTCTTTCAGTTGTCATTAAAGCTTCAGCTTTTTTCAAATCACTGATAGCCTGAGCATAAGTATCCTTTACTGTTGACCTGTCCGGAAGATTAAGATTATTTAAATCTGCCGGTAAACCATTTACGATGGGCACTCCTAAATTAGTTTCTGGTGATTGCGAGTAAGGTCTTCCGTAAGTACGACACAAATAAAAATAAATCATACCTCTTAAATAGTAAGCTTCACCTAATTGCTGATCCATAGCGGCGCTTTCTCCCTCGGCAATCATTTTCATTAAATCACTTGATTGCGAAATAATTTTGTAACTATTGTTCCAAAAAACAGATAAACGACCATTGTCCGGAATATGCTGATAGGAGATAAAAGAATAAAAAGCATCTGTAGAGGTACCTCTAATCATGATATTGTCACCCGGATATTCTCCAACCCTGTGCATAACATCAGACCATCCTTTTAATTGTGCGTAACATCCGTTTAGTAAAACTTCGATCGAAGCTTCTTTATCTTGTTCAATTTTGTCTTTTGTATAGGAATCAAATGGCTCTCTGTCTAAATCACATGAGGACAGGAAACTAATTGCCATACATAATATAAATATTTTTTTCATGATTTTGTTTTTAAAGAGTTAAGTTAAGTCCTAATACAATTTTGCGCGTTTGAGGATATACCTGTGTCGCAACACCAGTAATAGCGCCATTTGCAGGAGGAATTTCAGGATCAACTCCGGAATAATGAGTAATCGTAAATAAGTTTTCACCGGCGATATACAATCTTAGGTTTGCGATATGCAAACGTTCGATAGGTACATTATATCCTAAAGTGATGCTTCTCATTTTTAAGTAAGTTCCGGTTTCCAGGAAACGTGATGATGCTTTGTTAGAGTTACTGGGATTATTGTAAAGTGCTTGCGGATGCGTTGCAATATCGCCCGGTTTTTCCCAACGGCTCCATCCACTATGAAGGTTCATTTGGTTTCTATCAGTATAAGCACCATCAGAATCGAATTCTGCTCTGGCATAATTGTAAATTTCACCTCCTACAGAATAGCTGAAAATGGCAGCAAAATCAAAGTTCTTGTAATTTACACTGGTAGAAAATCCTCCAAAAAAGTCCGGAGTATAAGAACCAATTACTTTTTGGTGTTTAGAAGCATCACCATAGTTAGAAGTTTTTACACGTTCTCCTGCAGCATTTGTCGTAAACCATTGTGGTTTTCCGTTTTCAGGATCAACACCAGCCCATTCTGTCAAATACCAGCTATCAACATCTTTTCCGGGAGTTAATAATTTTGATGCAGATCCTGCAATACCACTACCATCTCCAACAATAATTTCCTGCTTGCTTCCGTAAAGACTCGTTACTTTATTTTTATTAGTACCAATGTTAGCATCTACAGACCAGTGTAAATTTTCATTTTTAATAATATCAACATTTAAAGATGCTTCAAAACCTCTATTATTTACAGCTCCTACGTTTCTCCAGATACTTGTAACACCAATTACTCCAGGCAATGGTACTCTGTATAATAAATCTGAAGTATTTTTATTATAATAATCCAATGTAATATTTACTCGGTTAAAGAAACTAACATCAACACCTACGCCGCCAGTATATGTTTTTTCCCAGCTTAAATCCGGATTGGCCAATTGCGAAACCAATGCTCCGGGATTTTCATTATAACTTTGAGAGAAAGAATACAAAGGAAGGTGAGGGTACAAACTGTTAGGACGATTTCCTACCGAACCATAACTTGCTCTTAGCTTTAAGTTATTGATATAATCGGCATGAAAAAAGGCTTCGTTATGAATATTCCAACCACCGCTTACAGAGAAAAAGTTACCATATTGTGCATTTGCTCCAAAGTTAGAAGCCCCGTCGCGACGAAAAGAAAGTTGTGCTAAATAACGATTGTCATACGAATAATTCACATTCGATAACAAAGACTGCACAGCCCATTGCGATCTGTTACCACCCACTTTTTCAGGCACCGCAGCAGCATCTGTAACTATAATTCCTGGAGGGATTCCTGTTGCTACGCCAGTACTTGTTTTAGAGTTGTATTCGTTCCATTCATAACCTGCAAGAGCATTAAAGTCATGTTTTCCGAATGATTTATTAAATTTTAATAATTGGTTCGTGTAGATTCTGTTATAAGTAGAAAAGTAATCTTCGATTCGGCCTTTTACCGCTTCTCCCGCAGAAGATCTTGGATCTGAATAATAAGTTGAATTATAATTACCAAAAATGTAATTGTTTACAGAAGAATATGTTAGCCAGCTGTTAAATTTAATATCAAAATCAAGATTTGCCCTAACCGTATAAGATTCAGATTCACCATAATTCCATTGTAAATCATATAAATAGTTAGATCCGGTTGTATTTACCCAGGTTGGGTTTGGCGCGTTTCCTGCCAAAGATCCATCTTCCAGATACGGACTATCCCAAGGCATGTTTCCGTAAAGCGCACCCACAGAATGTTGTTGGTCGTCTGTTGTTTCTCTGGTTAAATTTACTTGTGGTCTCAGTGTAAACCAGCTATTTGGTTTGTACTCAAATTTCATCAAACCGTTGTATTTTTTGTATTCGTAACCTCTTATAGCACCCGTTTCGTCATAAAGACCAATAGAAACGTAGCTTTTAAAATTATCTCCACCACCACTTATGGATAGATTGTAATCCTCTGCAAGTCCGGTTTGTGTACCATTATTCCACCAGTCAAAATTTTGGTTTCTCAATTCCGGTTTCCACCACCAAACATTTTCAAAATCTTGTTTGTTGGCAAACGAATCGTACAAATCATACAATTGCGATCCGTTCATGATTTTAAAATTTCCATTATTGATCGTAGTTAAAGCTGTTTTAGCAGAAAAACTAATTTTAGATTTACCCGCTTTTCCGCTTTTTGTAGTAACCACAATAACACCATTGGCACCCTGTGAACCATAAACCGCTGTAGAAGCAGCATCTTTAAGAACCGTTAACGTTTCGATATCAGATGGATTCATGTTTGCCGAACTATTCCCCACAATAACTCCGTCAATTACCCATAAAGGATCTGTACTTCCGTTAACGGTTGTTCTGCCTCGAATGATTATTTTTCCTACTGCTCCCGGCTGTCCGCCACCAGTATTTACATAAACTCCCGTAGCTTTTCCCGCCAGCATATTTTCTACAGAAGGAGTCGTTACATCTACAATTTTTTTATTGTCTAAAGTTTGCAGCGATCCGGTTAAACTCTCTTTTTTCACTTTAGCATATCCTACCACTACCACCTCGTCCATTTGCTCACCGGCTTCTTTCATTATTATATTAACAGAACCGTTTCCTGCCGCAACTTCCTGATCCTGCATTCCTAAAAAGGAAAAAACTAAAATCGTATTGGCATTGGGTACATCAATGGCAAAACTTCCATCCATATCCGTTTGCACTCCTTTTGATGTTCCTTTTATGATCACATTTACTCCAGGAATCGGAATTCCTTTTTCATCGACAACCTTACCCTTCGTTATTTTTTGAAATGCCAGTAAATTGGTTTTGTTTACCGGAATTTCTTTTGAAGGTGCTGCATTGGTAACTTGAAAACTTAAAGACAACAACGAAAGTAATGTTGCTTTTAAACTTTTTTCAAGTACAGTATACAACCTTAAGTTTCCAGGTTTTTTTGAGAATACTTTTTTCATACTCTTTGTTTGGTTTTGGTTAATGAATGTGTTTTTGTTTAGTTATTTTTTTTCGATTTTTTTAAAATTTCATCACTCATTTTTTCGCTTTTTTGGTGTAATAAAAAAGGCCTTAAAAGCGGTGAAAAAAGGTAAAAAAAGCCATATTATTTTTTTATTCTTCGACGAAACTATAGATTATATTTTTATTAACCAAGAAAAAACACAAAAAATGTGCTCGAACACACAAAAAAAGTGTTCTCGAGCACATAAAATTGTGCGATACGTTTTTTTTAATATAAAATGATGCGATTATTCTAAAAAAAAGCACAAAAAGCACATCGCTTTATTTTAGGCGTATTCGCAACTATGATATTTTATTTTTAAGGAATAAAAACAAGTTGTTTGTATTTCTAAGAATATCGCAATCATCAATTAATTTGTTTAATAATAAATCAAACTTTTAAAGGTTTTAATTTGATCCGTTTTTTCTTATTTTTTACTTTTTAAATAAAAAAGCAATAAAAAACAGCAATTAGGTTTTAAATAAAAGTTTGACTTATATTAGCGTTTTTATAAGAAGATTTTTTAAGGCGATTTTCTGTCATTTGAAATGATTAAAATACGTTAGGATTTTGTTTTCATTAAATAAATTTTTCCAAAAAATATGCACGAAATTTTAAAAGAATATCAGGTAGTTTTAATCGATAAAAAACAAAAAAATGATGAAGCTATTTTGACTTCTTCATTATGGGAAAAAGCAAATTGTTTAACTGATTTTTGTTCTCCGTGGAAAAATGATTCGTTTTCGAAAATTGAATTTAGGGCGCTTCATGATCTCGAAAATTTCTATTTTAATTTTAGGGTTTTTGATACTGATATTTATATCGATCAAAAAGACAATAGTTTCCTGAGTATAGGAAACTCAGACAGGGTAGAACTGTTTTTTAGAACCAATGAATCCTTAAATCCTTATTATTGCCTTGAAATGGATACATCAGGCCGAATAATGGATTTTAAAGCGCTTCCTGAAAAGAATTTTGATTTTAACTGGAAATGGCCTAAAAACGATATAGAAGTAAAAACGGAAAAGGATGAAATTTCCTTTATTGTCGAAGGCAGCATTAGTATTCAATCCCTAAAAGATTTAAATTTAATTCAGAACAATACAATTGAAGCCGGAGTTTTCAGGGCAAAATTCTCTCTGGTCGAAAATCTGCAATACGAACCCACCTGGATTTCGTGGGTTAACCCAAATACCGAAACGCCTAATTTTCATATCGCTTCTTCGTTTGGAAAGTTTGTTTTTAGCCACTAAGGCGCAAAGGCACCAAGTTAAAAAGCTTTATTTTTAAAGTTAGTTTGTCGCTGGTTTGTCATTTCGACCGAAGGGAGAAATCACACAAGTAAATCGACAAAGTTTAGCAATATTCTATGCTGAATTTCTCGTGTGATTTCTCCCTTCGGTCGAAATGACAAAAAATGAGAAACTATATAAAAAAACTTTGTGTCCTTGTGTCTTCGTGGCAATTTACGATACGTAAAAAGAAGCATTCTCTACATTAATAATATCAATAGGCAACAATATAGTTTCCGGGATATCTTTACGGAATAAAAAATGCTCTACCAAAGTACTAACACCTAAATAAGCCTGTCTTTTTTGATTTTGATGAATTAAAAAATGTACCAATCCCTGATTCAGGAAATTGACATTCTTCTCGACCAAATCGTAACCAATAATGGCAATTTTTTTATTTTTTAAAGGAGCTAAAATCGAAGCAATCTGATACGCTTTAGAAGTGGTGATAAAAATTCCCTTCAGGTTTGGATTTTCTTCCAAAAAGGCCGAAAATTTACTTTCGACATTAGGATGTTTTAATTTTAAAGTAGTTAAAGAAAAATCGGCAATTTTCTTCTCGTCGAAATAATTTCTAAAACCCTTTTCTTTTTCCTGCATGTGAACCGCATTTTTTACGCTTTCATCTATATGTACAATCGCAATTTGCCCATCGCTTAAAATCAAATTCATTAAACTGGCGGCGACACGACCACTTTTATGCAAATCCTGCCCCACAAAACTTTTGATAGATTCGCTTTCAATTTGGTTATTAAAAGTGTTTACGATTATTTCGAGTTCGTCATATTGTTTTACGATTTCAAGCGTTTCCTTATGAAATAAAGGAGCAATTAAAACGGCGTCTGGCGATTGTTTAAGAATAGTTTCGTGCGCATTTAAAAACGATTTTTTACTTTCAGGATTAAAGTAATGGGTTTCTATAACAACACCATACGCTTTAAACTCAGTTTTAGCTTCCTGAATTCCGTTTACGCATGGCAGCCAATACGGATCTATTTCCGGATCCGGAAGCAAAACGCAAATACGATAAACCTTGGTGTTTTTTAAATTACGGGCAATTAAGTTAGGCTCATAATTAATGACGTTCAAGACTTCATTAATTTTATCCAGCGCCGTAGGAGAAACTTTTCCTCTGTTATGCAAAACACGATCTACAGTTCCTTTAGAAACTCCTGCCATTTTTGCTATATCCTTAATAGTGTACTTTTTATCCATATAAGCAAATATAGAAACTTTGCTTTAATTATTTGAAAAAATATTGTTTGAATTAATAAGTGTGCTCGAGAACATTAATTTAGTGTGTTCGAGCACATTTTTAGTTTTTTTCTTGGTTTATAAAAATATAATCTATAGTTTCGTAGAATCAAAACCAAAAAAACAGCGTAAATTCTTAACCTATTAATGTTGTAATTATTTGTATTGCAATGTTTTATTATAAAATTTATAAGTGAAAAAAATTACTTCATTAGCTCCCGGCCGAACGTGCCTGTTTGGAGATCATCAGGATTATTTAGGATTGCCGGTTATAGCCTGCGCAATCGATCGAAATATAAAACTAACCGCTGAACAAAATAACACCAATACGTTTGTGCTGAACATGATCGATATTGGCGAAATCAGGGTCATTGATATCGATGCTACTTTCGATACATTAGAACCTCGCGATTATTTTGCCTCTTCGTTACGCGTCTTGCGGCGATATGGTTGTGTGCCCAATGCAGGTTATACCATTACCATTACAGGAGATATTCCTATAAATTCAGGAACATCGAGTTCATCGGCTTTATTGATGGCCTGGATTCGGTTTTTGATTGATGCTTTTGGAGTTGATCACGAAGTTACTCCTGAATTTATAGCCAAAGCTGGATATGAATCTGAAGTTTTAGAACACGGAGAACCAGGCGGAATGATGGATCATTTTAGCATTGGGGTAGGGAATGTGGTGTACATTAATACAAAAGAACCTTTCTCATTTAAAGTAATCAGATCAGATTTGAAAGGTTTAATAACAGGAGTTTCGGGCGTGCCCAAAGAAACGATTGGCTTAATTGGCGAAATAAAAGGAAATGCTTTAATGTCTATTGGCATTGTAAAACAAAACTTTCCGGATTTTGATTTGAATACTTCTGAAATAGAAGATATAGATCGCTACAGAAATTGTTTACCGGATCGATTGATTCCCTTTTTCGAGGCCGCGCTAAAAAATTTCCATTATACCAAAGAAGCTTTAAAAGAATTCGAAAAGCCAGTTTTAGATCTCAAAAAAATTGGTGCATTAATGAATCAGCATCACGAAGTTTTGCGTGATTTATTGAAAATTACAGTACCAAGAATCGACGATATGATCAATGCAGCTTTGCGTGCAGGAGCATATGGAGCTAAAATTGTAGGATCTGGCGGTGGCGGAAGCATTGTGGTAATTGCTAATCCTGAAAAAGAAGTTGCCGTAATCGAAGCCATTTTAAAAGCCGGTGCAGAAGAAGCTTATGCGGTTGCTGTAGATCCGGGTGTGAGAATTATAGAAAATATTGAAATTTAAAAAATAAATATGCACAACAATTTAGTTATTCTGGCAGGTGGAGCATCATCCCGAATGAAAAAAGAAGCCGTTCTCGATAATTTATCAGCAGAAGAAATTGCTCAGGCAAACGAAAGAAGTAAAGGTTTAATTGGCGTTGGCGCAAGCGGAAGACCTTTACTGGATTATCTTTTATTGAATGCCAAAAAAGCGGGATATAAAAACATCTACATTATTATAGGAGAACAAGGGGAGTTGTTTAAGGAATTTTACGGAAGCCAAAATCTAAATAATGATTTTCACGGACTCAACATTTCCTTTGCCGTACAATATATTCCTGACGGAAGAGTAAAACCTTTTGGCACGGCAGATGCTTTGTTTCAGGCGGTTGAACAATTTCCGGAATTAAATACGCAACAATATTCGGTTTGTAATAGTGACAATTTATATTCGGCGAAAGCCTTATTGGCACTTAGAGAAACAACCAGTCCTAATGCTTTTATCGCTTATGATCGTGATGCATTAGAATTTCCGTCTGAAAGGATTTCGCGTTTTGCCATTGCTAAATTAGATCAGAACAATCAATTATTAGACATTCTTGAAAAACCTTCTGCCGATGTTTTAGCCGATTATAAAGATGTTGAAGGAAAAATCAGAGTCAGTATGAATGCTTTTAAATTCAACGGAAGTACATTATATACTCATCTTAAAAATTGTCCCGTTCATCCCGAAAGAGATGAAAAAGAGCTGCCAACCGTACTTTTAAATTCGGTAAAAGAACATCCAAATACCACTTTAGGAATTCCGTTTTCAGAGCACGTTCCGGATTTAACCGCCAAAGAAGATATCGCCGATGTCAAAGCATATTTAAAGGAGCATTATCCTGTTTTGGACTGGCAAGCCTAGAAAAAATTAACAAAAAATTGATATCTAATTTACCAGTAAGTACAACTTATTGGAGTACTTTTGCTTTAAATTTGCAAAAAAAATGCAACAAATTGCGTTTAATTGCGATATATTTGCAAAAGTGTTGATGGTATTTTAGGTAGAAATAAGAACTAATCTATTAATAATCAACCAAAAAAATATGTCAAACATTGAAAGTGCATTACAAATAGAAAAACGGAGTACTATTATTCCAATGGTCATTTTAACCGCTTTATTTTTTATTCTCGGTTTTGTTACCTGGCTCAACGGTCCGTTAATACCATTTTTTCAATTGGCTTGTGAGTTAACCTCTTCTCAGGCCTATTTTGTAACTTTTGCTTTTTACATCGCTTATTTTGTAATGGCAATTCCGTCATCATGGGTAATCGAAAAAGTAGGGTATAAAAATGGTATTTCGTTAGGATTACTGATTATTGCTGCGGGCGCATTTATGTTTTATCCCGCTGCCGAAAGCCGAACTTTTGTATTGTTTTTAATTGCATTATTTGTAATGGGAACCGGTTTGGCCATTTTGCAGACAGCATCAAATCCGTACGTGGTGGTTATTGGTCCAAGAGAAAGTGCAGCAGCGAGAATTAGTGTTTTGGGAATTGCGAATAAAATGGCAGGATTCGTAGCTCCGCTGATATTAACAGCTTTGGTTTTGTCTAATATGCAGGAGTTTACAGCAGATAAAATAGCATTGTTGGATTCGGTTTCAAAATCAAATGCTCTAAATTCTCTTGCATTGCAATTACAAAGACCTTACCTTTATATGGGATTGATTATAATGGTTTTGGCACTTTTAGTGAAGTTATCGCCGCTTCCTGAAATTGATTTGGATGAAGAAGGAAATGTGACACATTTGAGTATTTTTAAACAAATGAGAAATGCGTTCAAACGCCCTCAATTGGTTTTAGGAGTAATCACTTTAATGCTGTATTTGTCTGCCGAAGTTTTGGCCGGAGATTCTATAGGAGGTTTCGGAAAAGAATTAGGAGTTTACGGAACAGAAGGGAATTTTTATTTAAAGTTAACTTCTTTCACAATGTCGGCAATGGTTGTGGGGTATATATTAGGAATAACATTCATACCTAAATATCTTTCGCAAGTCACGGCACTAAAGGCATCCGGAGTTTTAGGCGTAATTTTAGTTTTGGCAATCGTTTTTATTTCGCCAAAAATAATGTTTCAGTTACCCGGAATTCCAAATTTACCGGTGGTGATACTTTTAGTAGCAT
>Ga0247817_10000924_pt1 | contig 15576 bp, 15 predicted proteins | sample UWRJL212509R1_FD_178010 | JGI IMG/M metagenome (GOLD analysis project Ga0247817, IMG submission 178010) | Plant litter microbial communities from Arlington Agricultural Research Station in Wisconsin, United States - UWRJ-L212-509R-1 | ecosystem: Environmental > Terrestrial > Plant litter >... | reverse complement strand
GCAGTATGCCCATCTGCAAAAACCACTACCATGTTTTTTGCCTCCCGATATTTACCGCCATTTACCTGCATGCGATAAATAAATTTGTTTCCCGATATGTATTTACTGATGTATTTAATCGGTATGGCAATTTCCAGGTTTAGGTTTTGCAGTGAATCAAAACTACAGGCGGCCTGTATATTAAATGTGTTATAAATAGAGATAAGCGTATCCACTCCCTGCACACCATCTGTGCGGATATATTTGATATCGTTTTTCAAAACATTGCTGTTGCTTGTTATTGAAAATCCGGCAACAGGATTCTTTGGTAATCTGTTTATTTTATAATTGTCTTTATGGTCGGGGGTATCGTAAGTAGGGAACGTGACAACCATCGGGTCTTTCTCATTTTTTCCGCCAGACCTATTTATTATAAACGATAACCCACCTGCAACAATTCTATTAGCCATATCCTGGCCAACAGCACTTGCTGCTATGTACAGGTTATCAGCATCATTAGCCAGGGTGTAATACAGTTCGGTTGTTGGGTTATAGGCTGATAGACTACCACCCCACTCCGTTATTTTGCCATCAACTTTAATATTTGCAGGTGCAGCCAAACCTTTGAGTTGCACTGCGGGCAGCTTTTGGGCATAAGTAGTGCCAGAAGCTGCCAACAGTAACCACAACAATTTCGCCGCGTTCCTCATCTTTTGCTTAATAAATAAAGCTACCGTCGCCTTTACGGTTCAGCTCTTTGCCGTTACGTTTTGGCCTGCCGCCCCATTTCTGGAAGGTAGCCCTCAAGCCTACCATAAAATAGCGGCTTAATGTGTTGGACAGTGTGTTGGTTACGCCCTGCGGGGTAACTGTTTGTTGAACAAAGTTATTCTGCTTTAAAATATCGTACACATTCAGGGTTAAATACAAATTGTTCTTTTTGGTGATCTGCCGCTCTGCACCGGCGTTTATTACCAGCGGATTGGTGTTAAGACTGCCCAAACCCGTTACGTAGTTTTTAGATGCACTGTAGCTAAAGCGCCAGCCGCTGTTAAATACAAAGCGGCCATCCAACGCCAGCGATGTGGTTTGGTAAAATGCAGGTGCAGAACCCGGCAACGAGGTAAAGTTGCGTGTTATCTGGCTTTGAATGGATGGGTTGATCTCTACTACATCGCTCGGGTTTATACGCGGACCAAAAACGTTTCTAACACTCCATCCAGTGGTGTGGTAAGGTACGCCATTGCTCATGGCCACAGCATAATTATATCCCGCAGAGCCGCTTATAGACAGGCTATAGCGCCTGTCTGCCAGTTGTTTTGAAAACGAATAGCTACCGCTTATTGAATTTGCCCCATCCATGTTGGTGTAGGTTGTTTCGTAACCGTTAGTAAACTGCCCCGGCTTACCCGGTATTGGCTCGCGCCTTAAAATTTTGTTAATTACTATCTTGTTATCGGTTTCAGCCGCGTTTAATGATAAGCTGATATTAATTTTAGAGTTAGCTATGTAATTGTTGTACGATGCGCTTACACTATTGGTAAATGCCGGTTTAAGGTTAGGATTACCGGTGACGATATTGAAAACATCTGACCTGTCTGTGAAGGGTTGTATCTGATCAAAAGTAGGCAGGCTGTTATTACCAGAGTAGGATAAGTTAAGCCTTTGCGATGTTGACCATATATAGGTGAAACGTACAACAGGTATCAGCCTTAAATTGCTGATGGATGCCGCTACTGTTTGGTTATTGTTGTTATTAATGCGGGTACCGCTTATTTCTGTAGGCAGTAAAGATGCACCTAATGACAGGTTTACCTTTTTACCGTTGTAGGTGTAGTTGGCGGTTATGCGGCTTTCGTTAACGCCATAATTAAATATATTGCTTAGGCGCGTCAACTCCTTTATTTGTCCGTTGGCCAGCACCGTATCAGATTTTGCCACATTATCATTATTGTTGCGGTTATACCGGGCAACAAACTCCAGCTGCGATGTTGCAGAAAGCGGCTCCAGATAAGTGAATGTAGAGCCGTAGCTGGTGCTGTTATTGGTTCTGCGGGTTAACAAATGTACTATAGAATCGCCCAGCAAAGTATTTTTGGTGGCATCCTGATAAAAACTGTAGTTGGTGTATCTCTGTCCGTCTTGCTGCGTATCATTACTATTTACATTTAACTGTATAGATACGTTTCTGCGTGGCTTTGTAAAAATATGCTGGTAAATGGCGCTCATGCCCAGGCTGGTATTGGTGTTGGTATTGGTGCTGTTAGCCGTTATTACCTGGTGCTCAAAGCCTGTTGTAAAGTTATTTATATTATCTGTGTAGTCGTTAGTAATGGTGCTACCGCTTGAGCGATTAAATGTAGGCGTTACCTGAATGTTGTTATGCTTGTCAAAATCATAATTAAGCATTACAGATCCTCTGTGCCCCCTGTTGGTTGCGTTGTTGTTGCCTTCGCGGGTAAAATAACTGGTGTTTTTTACGGCGGCTGTTTCCCCAAAAGTGTAGGTTTCGCCAAAGCTTTTGCTGATGGAGTTATTATCAGTAGAGGTATAATTATAGCTGGATGTCATGCGCAGCTTTGTCCACTGGTCGCTATAGCTGATTGATGGGTTTGCGCTTAAGGTAGTACCTGCGCCGCCGCCGCCACTTGTACCGCTAGATACGCCGTTCTGTGTATTGCTGATACGCCCAATTAAAGCTATTTGCCGGTTAGCGTTTATATGCGTTAGGCTCATGTTTCCGTTATATCGCTTATCGTTACCGGCCTGTATCTGTGGATTGATATACGTACCTATAGATCTATCGGGCTTGGTAGTAACATTCAATGTTTTGGTGGGCTCCTGGCTTTTGATGCCGGTTTTGGCAGCCTGCTCGCCATAGTCGTCAACCACCTGCACTTTTTCCATTATTTCGGCAGGCAGGTTCTGGATGGCCTGGGCAACATTGCCGCCGATAAAATCCTTACCGTTCAGTCTGGCTTTTTTTACTTCCTGTCCTTGATATAAAAGCGTTCCATCTTTACCCACTTCAAAGCCATCTATCTTTTTCAATAGTTCATCAAGGGTATCACCATCGCGAATCTTATAATCGCTGGCTTTAAATTCAACTGTGTCTTGCTTGTAAATCACGGTGGGCACGCCGTTAATGGTTACCTCTTTCAGTTGAACCGCTTTGGGCGGTTTCAGCTCAAACGGATCTAACACTATCTGCTTGGCCAGGTCATTATTACGATAAAGCTTGGTTGTGGTACCAATACCAACACCGCTAACCGTTATGTAAAAGCCCGCGCGTTTTATCTGCTTAAATATAAATATGCCGTTGGCATTGGTTGTTGTATAAACAGAATCAAGCGGCGATTTTAGAAAAACCACCGCGCCGGGTACCGGCTCGTCTTTTTCGTCTTTAACTATACCGCTCACATCCCTAAACTCCAACGCCGGCGGAGGCTGATTAGCAGGCTTGGCCGTAGTTGCAGGCGTTTGTGCCAGTATTTTTAAAGACAGGGTAAACAATAATAAGGTTAGATAAATGCCTTTCATGTGGGGCTATGTGTAAGGTTAGTAATTGTGTTTGTTGTTGGTTGGGTAATTGGTTACGCTAACATAACAACTATTTTTTTAGTTAGCAATAGGTTTAACATAAATTAACGCATATAACATGGTTTTTACAATTGTTATTTTGCCAGGGTAACAGTCTTGCAATTAATCTCATAATTTTTAGGTTGATTAAGCTAGTTGGTTCATCTCTTGCACAATCCAAACTTAAAACTTATTTTTAAGTTATTAAACTGAATTTTCAGTTATTATCTAATTAGCGTGTATTCTCCCCAAAAATCTGTAGTGGTACTTTGCACATCGTTAAAATCGTTAAGCCGCTTAGCGAAAGCTTCTGCTGGTGTTCCGTCGTCATTCATCACCATGCCGAAAGACAAACCCGTTGCATATCTGTTAACGCCACCATTTACGGCAATATGGTAAGCAAATTTCGATTTGTCTGTAACAGACAGGCTTAAAAGCTTAAGGTCAATAGCTATTTCGGCTGTATAAACCTTCTCAACATCAATAATATTTGCCACCTCAATGCCGTGATCATTATATATAGATATTATGCTGTCTACGCCCGGCATTCCTTTGGTGTACAGTTGTTTTACATTTAGACGCAGTTTTTGATTATTGACTTTCATTGCCGAGTCTAACAGAAAGGCTTTTCTTGCGCCCGTAGCACCAGCCAGATCCAATCGTTGTATAAAAGATACCCGCTTACCTTTTTCCATGTACGGAAATTGTATGCTCGCGCTGCGCACATCACTCTTGAGGCCGTTTTTCTGTATGCTAAGTTTTATGCCGCCGTTCACTATCCGCGTTATATTGTACCGGTCTGTAGTCTTTAATACCAGGTACAGCTTTTTGTCGTCGTTAGCTATGGTATAAAAAATATCTGTAGCCGGGTTATAAGCCTCAAATTTTTCTCCCCATTCTGTGGCTTTGCCATCTATTTTAACATTGGCAGGCACCCGTACAGCAGCCTGCTGTACCGCCGGCAATTTCTGACCCAAAGCTGCCATACCGATACTGCATAAAAAAACGGTTGATAGTACCTTCATTGATGTTATTTAGCTAAAGTATACTCGCCCCAAAAATCTGTAGTTGCGTAGCGCGGCGCCATTGAGCTGCTTAACGATTCGTTCAGAGAGCGCACCATATCGCTAGCTCCAGCAGGGCTTCCCGCACTTGCCACGGTTGTAATAGTCGGTGCCCCCATCGTACCCATTTTATTAGGCGTGCCATTTACCACAAGGTGATAGGAGAATTTTTCGGCGTTGGCGGCAGTTAGCCCAAGCAGTTTAAGGTCTATGGCTATTTCAAAAGTGTAAACCTTTTTATTATCAAAAGCGGCGGCGGCCTCAATGCCTTTATCATTATAAACGGGTATCAAACTGTCAATTCCGGTTATGCCTTTTGTATAGATCCATTTAAGGTTTTTTGTCAGCTTGCTATTATTCACTTTCATTAGCGAATCTGCCTGCTCTACAGATGTTGGCTTTACTTCCGGCTCTTTGGTTACGGTCATGCTGCTTCCGGTAATCGTAAACCGGCTTATGCCGGTATTAAAAGACAATTCGCCGGGCCGTTCCTGGTACGGAAATTTAACTACAGCGGCACCGTCCTCGCTTTTTTTACCATTTTTCTGGATGATCAGCTTTATCCCACCATTACTTATGCGGTTATAAACTTCAGAAATAGAAGTTTGCGCAACCAGGTATAACTTTTTATCATCGTTAGCTATAGTGTACAGCAGCTCGGTAGTAGAATTATTGGCTTCAAATTTACCCCATTCTGTGGCCTTACCATCAATTTTAACACCGGCAGGTGCGGCTACACTGCGCTGCTGTACGTTAGGTATTTTTTGGGCATTTACATTTGCCAGGGCTATTGTGGCAAATAACAGTAGCGATAGTTTTTTCATGCTGATATTGTTATAGGATTTTTTATTTACGATACTTTCGTAAAAGTACGAATATATCGTAACTAACCAAATAGTTTAACAATATTTAACAATTATCATTATTATTTTAGCAAAGTATATTCGCCCCAAAAATCGGTAGTGGCACCGCGGGGTGCAAACCTGGCCTGCATGGTGTCGTTAGCTGCCTTTACCTGTTCGGCAGTACCCGGCGTTCCATCTGCCGCGGTTGAACTCATAATTGTTGGTGTAATTGGCGAGAATTTATTAGGCTGACCGTTTACCACTAAATGATAGGAAAATTTATCGCCTTTGGCAGCAGATAAACCCAGTGCTTTCAGATCAATAGCCAGCTCACAAGTAAGTATCTTTTTGCTATCAACCGCGCTTGCACCTGCTATGCCGTTATCATTGTAAACAGAAAGCAAGGTATCAACACCGGTAAGTCCGCTGGTGTAGATCCATTTTAAATCGCGCGTTAAATTTTTGTTGTTGGCCTTGGCTAAAGAGTCGGCAATTTTTTCAGCTTCTTCAGGCGATGATGGGATTGGGGCACGTTCAAAATGGATTGCGTTACCTACCGTTACAGAACGTGTGTTACTAAAGCTAATAGTTATTCTTTTGCCTTTTTCTAAATATGGATACTTGATAAAAGGTGCGCCATCATCGCTCTTACTTCCATTTTTTTGAATTATTAGTTTTATGCCGCCATTGGCAATGCGGTTCATAACAAACTCAACATCTGTTTGCGCAACTAAATACAGCTTGGTATCATCATTAGCCATAGTATAAAGCAGCTCGGTAGTTGGGTTATTGGCTTGCAGCTTATCGCCCCATTCTGTGGCTTTGCCGTCAATTTTTACACCAGCGGGAGATCTTAAACCCGTTTGCTGAATCGCCGGCAGTTTTTGAGCGCCTGCCTGTAAAAAAGCAAGTGTAGCTGATAATAGTAAGGTAATTTTCTTCATGTTATGTTTTACTTTGCTAAGGTGTATTCGCCTTTTAAATTCGTAGCATTAAATAGTTCCGGGAATTCCATTCCACGGTCAGGTGGTGGTTTAAAATAAACAACTACGCCTGGTCTGCCTCCATCGCGGGCGTGTATGGTTATTTCATAATTTAATTTGCCGTTTACTATATTCCGTTTTATGTATTTGATGGGGATGGATAACTCATAGGTTAGCTCCTTCTTGTCATCAAACTGTATCATTGCCCTTATATCATCCTGATTGTAAATGGTTATCCACTTATAATTTTCATACCGTAACGAAAAATTCCTGTAACGGGGCGATTTTGGTGTTATACCGGTTAAAGTATCGGCTATTGCATCAATACCTGCATATCGTATTTCCTTTAAATTAGATATTAATTGTTTGTTAGCTAAAGCCAGCGAATATTCTTTTTGTGACGCCAATACCGAATCGGGACTAGGTCCGCCACCCGGAATAAAATCCATTTTTTTAAATCCGGATATGGGCAAGCCGATCCCATTTAAAATTTTCCATGCATCGGCCAAACTTAATGACGGAAACAACAGCTTAACATCCGCACCTTTTTTATCGGCTTTATTTTTTTCCAGCGTAAGCCCGATACCATTCTCCAACAGTTTCTGAATTACCTGTGGCTTTACCACATGCACCACTAAATTTAAGGTACTATCGTTATTGGCAATGCTGTAATAAAATTCGGTGCCGGTGTTATATGCTTGATACTGATTGCCCCATTCTTTTGGCTTTCCATCAATTTTAACGTTGGCTGGAGTGCGAAGACCTGCCTGCTGCGTGCTGGGTAGTTTTTGCGCATAGGCATTGGCAAATGCTGTTAAAGCTAATAGTGTCAGGTTGAGCTTTTTCATGGTAGTTATTTGGCTAAAGTGTATTCTCGCGAACAAACATAGAAGTCAGATAGATTGCAATCGTTTTTGGGGATTGATGAGTAGAAACTTTCAAGTATTTGCATAATTTATGCTGAAACACAGTTTTTATATAAGGTGGAGTAACTTGGTTATTTCGTTATTAAAATATACTCGCCCCTGAAATTTGAGCCACCGAACCATTTTGCAAAGAGGACATTAACTTGAGACATTTCTTCAGGGGATGCTGGTTTGCCACTACTCGTAATAATACTCGAAGGATCGGTAGGAACTTCGTGACCAGGTATTGGATTAACTTTTAATTGATATGAAAATTTTTTATCGTTTTTTGGTGAAAACCCGATAAGTTTGAGATTTATGGCCATTTCTAATGTATACGTTTTATTGTTGTCAAATAATTCGGCCACTTCAATACCTTTTTCGTTGTAGATGGGTATTAACGACTCAAAGCCCGGAATACTTTCAACTTTTATAAACTTGTGCTTTTGTCTAAGTATTTTATTGTTTTCTGCTATCTCGGCATCCGTAGCTTTGTTGCCTGGGTGGTTCATATCGCCTTTTAAATCCAGAGAAAGCTGTCTTTTACTATTATTGATGTAGTAAGGAAACGTAAAACTTATGCTATTGCTGCCATTGGGATCTTTAAGAGAAAATGTAATACCTTTTTCAATTATTTTATTAAATACATAACGATCAGTGGCTTGAATAATTAAATACAACTTTTCATCATCGTTAGCAAGTGTGTAATAAAAATCTGTGCTTCCATTGTACGCTTCAAACTTGTTATTCCACTCTGCGGCCTTTCCATCAATTTTAACGTTGGCTGGCGTGCGTAAACTTGCCTGCTGCACATTTGGAAGTTTTTGCGCCTGCACCGAAAGAGCTATACCCGCAAACAGAATAATTGTGATGGTTCTCATGGAAAATATAATTGGCAACCCAATATAACTATATTTTTAGTGAAACAAATATCGGGCGCTATTTTCCTGAAAAATGGTGTCCCAAAATTTGAAAAAGACTGTCCCAATTTGTCCCATTTTGTCCCAAAAACAGGGTGAAATTTTACTTTTCACAAGAATTTGCATTACAGTAAGTTAAATCAATTTTACAGCTAAATTTACTGACGAATAAGTATGTGAAATTTTATTAGTAGAAAATACGGCAAACAACTAACTGTCAACTACTTACTAAAAAAATATTGTCCCACAAAAAAAGTGTTTTTATCTTTTTTTGGGACAAAGCATATTTGGTATTTACTACCTTTGCCACCATGACACCCCAACTAAAAATAGTTGCCACTGCCGATGGCTCCAACACCATTTTTAACCCGCAAGTGGGCGAGAATTACCACTCGCGCCATGGGGCGCTGCAAGAGAGCAGGCACGTATTTTTAAAAACCGGTCTGGAGTATTTTATTGAGCAAAACAGCGCAAAAGAGGTGTCGGTATTGGAGGTTGGGTTTGGCACGGGTCTTAACTTTTTGCTCACGGCTCATTATTGCACTGCGAACGCGATAACATTGCATTATACGGGTATTGAGGCTTATCCGCTTAGTCAGGATATGATAAGCAGTACGGAGTATGAACAGTATGTGCCGGTAGAGATTTGGGAAGCGTTTTTAAGCAACTACCAGGCCTCGCTGCACCAAGTAGTTCCGCTAAACCCACACTGCCAACTGCAAACCCCCCACTGCAAACTATTACAGTTTACAACTGAAAAGCAGTATGATGTTATTTACTTTGATGCCTTCGCCGCCACCCACCAACCCGAAATGTGGAACCAGGACGCCATTAGCCACACTATACAGTTTTTAAAACCGGGCGGCGTATTTGTTACCTACGCCATAACCGGCAACCTAAAGCGCATGCTCAAAGCCCTTAGTCTGCAGGTGCAAAAAGTGCCCGGCGCCCCGGGTAAAAGAGAGATGCTGAGAGCGTTGAAGGGGTTCATAGTTCATGGATGATAGTTGATGGTAAACAGAGATAATAAACTATCACCCAAGAACTATGAACTATCATCTATGAACCATGAACTATATTAACTTTACAGCAAAAAACATATGCCACTAACACCTCCCGCCACTGCATCAACACCTGCTACCTCTTTTGAGCGCCTGCTTGCCATAATGGACGACCTGCGCCTTAACTGCCCATGGGATAAGAAGCAGACCCTGGAGAGCCTGCGCCATTTAACCATTGAGGAGGTTTATGAGCTATCAGACTCCATACTTGCAGGCGACATGCAAGAGGTTAGAAAGGAACTAGGCGATATTATGCTACACCTGGTTTTCTACACCAAAATAGCATCAGAAGGCAACCACTTTGACATTACCGGCGTATTGAATGGTATATGCGATAAACTGATCAACCGGCACCCGCACATTTATAGCGATGTGGAAGTGAATGACGAGAACGACGTTAAACGTAACTGGGAGCAAATAAAGCTGAAGGAAGGCAATAAGTCGGTTTTGGGTGGGGTACCTGCATCATTACCTGCCTTGGTAAAGGCATCGCGTATACAAGAGAAAGCACGCGGCGTTGGGTTTGACTGGGAAGAGAAAAGCCAGGTTTGGGCCAAGGTTGAAGAAGAAATGCAGGAATTTAAAAATGAATTTAACGCCGAGGATAATAGCACCATTGACCATGAAAAGGCCGAAGGTGAGTTTGGCGATCTGCTGTTCTCGTTGATAAATTATGCCCGCTTTATCAACATAAACCCTGAAGACGCTTTGGAGAAAACCAACCGCAAGTTTATAAAGCGTTTTCAGTACCTGGAAAGCAAAGCCGCCGAAAACGGCCGTCAGTTACATGATATGAGCCTGGCCGAAATGGATGTTTTTTGGGATGAGGCGAAAAAGCAGTTATAGGTGTGATCTTATAAATTTTAACAAAAATAAAATATGAAAAAGCTTCTTTATTTTCTGCCCTTACTGATACTTTTTGCAGGCTGCTTAAAACCAGATGTAAAACCGTATGAGCCGCTTGTTCCGTATGGTACTTTTACCGGTAAATTTACGCGCACCAATACAGATGCCGGCACTTCGGCTAAAACAGTTACTACAGCCAATGTAGAACTGGCCATGTCTACCACCGGCTACGCAATTACAACTAATGATAACTCGGTACATGCCCAAGGCAGCGGAGAGTTTCTAGGTAACGAAAGCACTATTGATTTTCAAGATCCTAACTATCCAACAACAGGCACGGTTACGGCAGCTTACCTGCAGGGCTCTTATGCATATGCTTTCAACGGTAGCGATTTTAGATTAACTAAAGCCGTCGGCAATGATGTTTACGAATACGTACTGGTAAAAAAGTTATAAACGCCGCTTACTTAAATCTGATAGCTTTAACAGGAGTAATACGCGCTATAAGCATTGATGGGATTATCAGCACCAGCAGGCAAACTACCATGGTGCCAATATTAAGCAGCACAACATCGGTTAAAGTAATCTCAACTGGAATAAACGTCATGTAGTACGAACTGGCATCCAGCTTAAAAAAATGGGTGTAATACTGAAACAGCCCAAGCCCCAATCCAAAAACATTACCCAGTAATAAGCCAATACTAATAAGGTACGAGGCATTGTATAAAAATATTTTTTGTATGGCCCAATTGGTGGTTCCCATAGCCTTCATAATGCCTATCATTGGGGTGCGCTCCAGTATCATTATCAGCAATGCCGATATCATATTAATTACAGCCACTAGCAACATCAGCACCAGCATAACCTGCGCGTTAACATCCAGTATCTGCAGCCAATCAAATATGTTAGCGTAATTCTCAAATATGGTTGTAAGCCTTAAGTTGATGGGTAAAGTGCTGCTTACCTGTGCGGCAATAGTATCAAGCCTGGTAAAGTCTTTTACCCGCAGTTCATATCCACCTATCTCGTCGGGTTGTTGATTATTAAGCGTTTGTATTACTGATAGATCGCCAATAACATAAGTTTTATCAACCTCCTGAATACTGGTATCATAAATACCTACAATTTTAAACGGACGTGGTCTTGGTGGATCCTGCACAAAATAGATGATCACCTTATCCCCTACCTTTAACCGCAAACGGTTAGCCGTAGTTTGCGATACCATAAGCTGTTGGCGCGCCGCTATTGAATCAGTAAAGTTTATCACATCACCCGTAACTAGGCAGCTTTTAATAAACGCCCAGTTATACGTTTTATCAACGCCTTTGAGTACTACCCCCTCAATATCGCCCGAGAACTTTAACACCCCGGGTTTGGTGGCATACGGCACCATGTATTCAATGTAGCTTTCCTGCTTTACTTTGCGCTCTAAAAAAGCTTCTCTTACAAAAGGCGAGTTTTCAAACGATGTGTTGAGATCGTATTTGATCACCTTCATATCGCCATCAAAACCCCTAACTTTCTCGCGGATCTCGCGCTTAAAGCCTCTTACTACCGCTAACGATAATATCATCACCCCTAAACCCAGCATAATGCCAATAATGGCTATTCGCACAATCAGTTTTGAAAATGTGCGTTTAGATTTAAAAGTTATTCGCCCGGCTATGAATGATGCAAAACTCAAGGGAAAGTATTTTTTTGTAACTTCGCAAATATGCGGTTTTTTACCGCCTAAACGGCACTTTTAAATGGCGCAGACAGATATTTTTATGAAAAGGATAAAATCGTTTTTTGGTCTGACACTCACCGCCGCCCTGCTGTTTTTCTCACTGACCTTTCAAATTAATTGCACTTATGCAGGCAAACCTGTAAAACCTGACAGTGTAAAAAAAATTATTACCGGGGCCGACCGTATTTCGCTGTATTTTAGCTATATTAAGGCGAAAAATATAGGCATGGTTGTTAATCAAACATCAGTTGTTGGAACACGCCAAACCACTACGGTTGACAGCCTGCTGGCACTCGGTGTTAAGATAAAAAAGATCTTCGGCCCGGAGCACGGTTTTAGAGGAAATGCAAGCAACGGCGCCGTTGTTGGCGACGAAGTGGATGCCAAAACCAGGCTTCCTGTTGTATCGCTTTATGGCAAACACTATAAACCAACCCCTGCTGATTTAAAAGGCCTTGATATTTTAATATTTGATATTCAGGATGTTGGCGCAAGGTTTTACACTTATATATCTACCTTACATTATGTAATGGAAGCATGTGCCGAAAACAATATTGAGCTGATAGTGCTTGACCGCCCTAACCCAAACGGACTAACCATAGACGGCCCCATACTGGATACCGCTTACGCTTCATTCGTGGGCATGCACAAAATACCCATTGCCCACGGAATGACAATTGCCGAGTACGCCCAGATGATAAACGGTGAGGGTTGGCTTGCTAAAGGCAAACAATGCAAGTTAAAAATTATTAAAATGGCTAATTACAGCCATGCTACGCCTTACAAACTACCGGTTAACCCATCGCCTAATTTAAATACGTATCAATCTATATTATTATACCCCAGCGTTTGCCTGTTTGAGGGCACCACGCTGAGCTTAGGCAGAGGAACGATGGAACCTTTCCAGGTAGTGGGTCATCCGTCGTTAAAAAGCAGATACAGCTACGCTTTTAAACCGGTTAGCATACCGGGCATGAGCGAAGATCCGCCGCAGAAAAACATGATCTGCTACGGCATCGACCTTAAAAATTACAATGCAGATAGTTTAAGAAAAACCGGGAAAATCAATCTTTCCTGGCTGATAAAAATGTATAATGATTTTCCGGATAAGCCGAAATTTTTCAATGCCTATTTTACCAAACTTGCCGGAACCGAGCAGTTGCGCAAGCAAATTGAGCAAGGGATGACAGAACAGCAAATACGCAGCACGTGGCAGCCAGGTTTAAACAAGTTTAAAGCAGTGCGTAAAAAGTACTTATTGTATCAGTAAAAGGTAATATTACGGCAAAGCGCATTTTGCCAACAACAAATTGATATAGTATTTATTTACAAATTTTAATTTTACAGGTAACATCACATCAAATTACTACTATGAAAATTGTTTTTATGGGTACCCCCCAATTCGCTGTTCCTTCGCTGGATGAATTACTGCAAGCAGGCTCTAACATTGTTGGTGTTGTAACGGCACCTGATAAACCAGCCGGCAGGGGACAAAAAATTACTGAGTCGCCCGTAAAAAAATTCGCAGTAGAACATGGCTTAAAAGTATTGCAGCCCACCAACCTTAAAGATCCGCAGTTTATTGAGGAGCTAAAAGCCCTTGATGCCGACCTGCAAGTGGTTGTAGCTTTCAGGATGTTGCCCGAAGAAGTTTGGACCATGCCATCAAAAGGCACCATAAACCTGCATGCATCCCTACTGCCGCAATACCGCGGCGCGGCGCCAATTAACTGGGTATTAATTAATGGCGAAAAAGAGAGCGGTGTTACTACCTTCTTTTTAAAACACGAGATTGACACAGGCAATATATTATTTACCGAGAAAGTTACCCTTACCGGCCACGAAACCGCGGGCGAACTGCACGACAGGCTAATGAACAAAGGCCCGCTTTTGCTGGTAAAAACCGTAAAAGCTATAGAAAGCGGCAGGTATAATCAGCACCCGCAGTCTACCCTGCACGAAGATACCGAGGAGTTAAAAGTTGCGCCTAAATTGAGCAAAAAAGATGGCGAGATCAATTGGAACCAAACTTCTGAGAATGTGTATAACCACATACGCGGCCTTAGCCCTACCCCGGGTGCGTATACCTCTTTAAATGATAAAACTTTTAGAATATTCCGTGCAGAAACGCAACCCTCAACACCCGGTATACTACCCGGCGGTTTTTTAACCGACAACAAAACCTACCTTAAGTTTGCCACTCAGGATGGTTATGTTTTAGCCACCGATGTACAACTGGAAGGCAAAAAACGTATGGGTATTGAGGAGTTTTTAAGGGGCGTTAAATTGTAATAATTTTCTTATGAAAATAGAAGTATTAAAGTCCGAGTTCCATGAGTTGATAGATCGTATCAATGATCCGGCTCTTTTAACTCAGTTTTACGATGCAATAAGTCAATCAGTAAACACTGAAGGATCGCTTTGGAATTCGTTGTCATCAGATCAACAACGGCAGGTATTAGAGGCTTACGAAGAAAGCGAAGATGAGTCTAACTTAATCCCATTATCTGTCATTCGTTCAAAATTTCAATAATGACTTTTGAAGTTAGCTTTAGCCGAAAAGCTGAAACCGATTTCGAGAATATACTTAATTACATTGCCGCTGAATTTGGTGATCAATCGGTTGCAAATTTCAAAAAACTCGTTTTGGATTTTGCGACATTACTAGAGGAGTTCCCTGAAATCGGTAGCATTGAATTACGAAACAAGAACATTAGAGGATTTGTAATTCATCGTAGGTTAAAGGTCTTTTATCGCATTAATAAAGACAAAGTAATAATTCTAAGGCTTTTTGATACGCGACAACATCCCTCAAAAGTGTAGCCACTATTAAGTTTATTCATTACATAGCGACAAAATAATCTAAGCAAGGCTTCGGTTACACCTTATTCAACTCATCCATCAAGATTTTGCTTACTTTATTAAAGTAGCGGCGTATACCGTAGCCCATAACACTCTGTATTCCTTTAACGGCGTTAGTTAAAAAAACCTCGTCAGCTTCGTATAAAATCTCTGGATTTATCTGGGCCTCGGTAAGCGGTATGCCTAGGTTATTAGCCAGATCTATTACTACCTGGCGCATTACGCCTTCTACACAGCCCTCGCTTAAAGCAGGCGTATATAAGTTGTTCTGGTAATATACAAACACATTTGAACTGCTTGCCTCACACAAAAAACCATTCTGGTTAAGCAGTAAAACATCATCCAGGTTGTTCTGACTTTTGTGTATCCCGGCAAGCACGTAAACAAGCGAGTTGCAGGTTTTTATGTTCGACAGGAAATTAGTAGGCTTTGATAGTTCGGTAAAAACATCAATTATAAGTCCCTTATTGTTTAGAAAATAACGCGGCTCGTCAACAGACTGAATCTCTAGCAGGTACCCGGCCTTGTTTTGCGATGGCGTGTAAAGCCCTTCGGAATCGCGATACACCGTAAGGCGCAAACGCCCGTGTTTTATTTTATTAACTGATGCCAGTTGCTCGGCTTTCTCCTTTAAAAACCAGCTATCCATTTGCGAATAGCCGTCTATTTTTAAAGCCTTCATGCCTTTTTGCAGGCGTTGGGCGTGCTCGTTAGCAAATTTAAGCTGCCCTTTTAACATCCGCATGCTTTCAAACAAACCATCGCCATATTTAAAAGAGCGGTTTGCAACAGTAAGCACTTTG
>Ga0247817_10000923_pt1 | contig 15600 bp, 14 predicted proteins | sample UWRJL212509R1_FD_178010 | JGI IMG/M metagenome (GOLD analysis project Ga0247817, IMG submission 178010) | Plant litter microbial communities from Arlington Agricultural Research Station in Wisconsin, United States - UWRJ-L212-509R-1 | ecosystem: Environmental > Terrestrial > Plant litter >... | reverse complement strand
ATGCATTGACTCTACTATATCAAATCGATTTAATAAAAATGAAGTGATAAAAACAGCAATTGCATTCATCCAAAATATTTTTTTCTTAATACAAATCATAAGTGATATTAAAAATGAAATCAACAAACCGATCAAACCTCCTATTTTGGGTACAGCCAAAGAATACATTAATCTTTCAGAAGGCATATTACCTCGATTTTCTTCAATATACTTTACAATACCCTCCTCACCGTATCTATGAAAGAGTTCGAAAATTTCAAAATCATACAACATTGCGAAACGTTTTATTCCTAATAGTATAAATACTGTAGCTAACAAATGAATGATTATTAGTCGATAATTAAGTTCACGTATAAAGTTCTTTGCATTCATAATATTTTAATTAAATCTATATTATTGCAATTAGATAAATAATCCAAATCAAATTAAAACAAAAACCCCAATCAGTAGAAACTGGTTGGGGTTTCTAATTTCTGTGTAGTCGGAGAGATTCGACCTCTCGTCCCAGAGAAGGCCACTATCGAATCTTCTACATGCCTAGCCTCTTTTTTACCTACTTTACTCAAATCATTCAATTCTCGATTCGCGAATCACGAATTATTGTATTATATTTGTATTATGAAGAAACACAATGGAATGCGTCCTCATGATGTACTTGTATTGCTTAAGATTTTGTCCTTAGGTGAATATTCCTATTTAAAGGATCTGAGCATTCAATTAGGTATAAGTCCATCGGAAATTACAGAATCTGTAAATCGATCCGTATTAGCAGGCTTGATCTCTCAGGATAAAAAGACTGTTATGCGAAATACATTATATGAATTTCTCATACATGGACTTCCTTATGTATTCCCACAAAAACCCGGAGCAATTGTAGCAGGAATACCAACGGCTCATTCTGCCCCACCATTAAACAAAGAATTCAAAAGTTCTGAAATGTATGTTTGGCCAGACCCTAAAGGAGAAGTGAAAGGTCAGGAAATTATACCCTTTCATCAAGGTCAAATTCACGCCGCAAAGGAAGATTTAAAACTCTATGAATTGCTCGCATTAACGGATGCCTTACGAGTCGGTAAAGCAAGAGAAAAGAAAATGGCGGCAGAAGAATTAAGAAAAAGAATACTATGAGCTATAATGAAAATGTAGTCCGATTAAAATCCGTTGCAAATGCATTAGGTACACTAAAAGACAAAGTTGTATTTGTTGGAGGTGCAACCGTTAGTTTATATGCCACACGACCTTTAGCTATTAGTGTAAGACCCACGGACGATGTAGATGTAGCAATTGAATTAATATCACTTAATGAGTTTTATAAGCTACAAGACCGATTGTTAGAATTAGGGTTCAAACACGACATATCCTCTCCTATTATTTCACGCTTTCTTTTAGATGGTTTGAAAGTAGATTTTATGCCAACAGATCCTTCCATTCTTGGATTTAGTAATCAATGGTATCCGGAAGGATTAAAAACTGCAATAACATGTAACCTGGATGATGATATATTAATTTCTATTTTCAGTTCCCCATATTTTATAGCTTCAAAAATGGAAGCATTTAAAACTCGAGGTAAAAGTAATTTATATTGGAGTCATGATCTGGAAGATATCATTTTTGTATTAGACAATAGAGATACTATTGAAGAAGAACTATTAAATATAGATACTAAGGTAAAAAAATACTTACAAGAAGAGTTTACCATCTTATTAAATAATGCCTCATTTGAAGAAGCTTTAATTGCTCATGTTGAACAATCAGATCAAACTCAAAGAAAAAATAGAATTATGACTATTTTAAAGAACTTTATAAAAGTCTAATCTGAGTTTTTATGATGAATAGTTTATGTAAATAAAAAAGTAATGTTATTCAAGGAAATTATAAACGAAAAATCGAATTTGTTACAACCTGAGTTTGACAAATTATTTAATAACATTATTAATAGCCAAACTCATCAAGGAGACTTATTATTGGTAAATATAAATGGCTTTTATAATCCTGAAGTTAACGAATGGTCGCATCTGCCTAAAAAGTTAAGCCCTTATGTTATAGGACCCCATAAAGAAGGTCACTCTAATAACCTTCATTATAAGTTTATAAATAATTACAGGCAAAATGCCATTTATTACTTAACACATGAAGACTATTTAAAGGAACATATTTATACAATTGATAAAAAAGAAAAAATAGATAAACTATTAGATTCAGAATATTTGTCTATTCAATTAGAAATGTTGATTTATCTTAAAGTTTGGGAGTCTGATTTATTCATAAAAAAACTTTATCAACTAACGAGATTGGCTTTAGGAGAATCATATGATTGGCACTTTCTAATTAGTAATGGCAGAGATAATAGTAAAGCAACCGGGACAAGAGAAAAAATCCTTCGAATATTAACAAGGGATAGACTGGAGAATAAATATCCTCAAATATATAAAGCTCTAAAAGAAGCTTATCAAACTCAAATAAGAAATTCCATAGCTCATTCAAATTATTCATTCCAAAATCGCTTTTTAAATCTTAATAATTATATTGAAAACGATCCTGCAGCACAATTGAAAGGAATCTCTTTTGATAAATGGATTTACTTATTTCATGATACCATGGTAATTTATAATCAAATTATTAGATTTTTCAACAAAGTCGATTTTTATTACGCAGATCTTGCATTAAAAAACAATTCTCAAATTGAAGTTAGAATTAACCGAAAAGACCCAGAGGTTAAAACTGAATATAGGTTATTGCAATATAGGACTGAATGGAAAGATTGGAGTTGGAAAGATAAATAAAAGAAATAGATCAATGAATAATTCAATTCAAATAGCAATTCATAAACCGACTGGCAATTTTATCCATGTCGATAGCATTGAGTCTAGTGATAAGGAAATTCGAAGACACTGTTATTGCTTGAAGTGTGGCGAAAAACTTGAGGCTGTTTTAGAATTTAAAGATAAGTTAAGAACAAAATTTTTCCGGCATCATACAAATCCTCATTGCGATGGATCACAAGAAACAGCATTACATGAACTTGGCAAACAAATTCTAACAAACAATTCACAAATCACAATACGAGATCATGGTAGAATAACATATTCAAATCCTATTGCTGAAAAACGATTTGAAACTATAAAGCCAGATGTTTTGGCAAATTTCAATGGGGAACTTATCATATTTGAGATTTTTGTTTCTCATGCAGTTGATAGTGGGAAAGAGAAATTCTTAATAAACAGAAAAATAAAAAGTATAGAAATAAATTTGAGCAAGTGCATTAGTTCTTCTTTTAAACAAGTCGAACAAATGATCCTAGAGCAAACAGAACTTCAAACAATTTTTTACTGGGAAGATAAAAAAGAATTAGATATTAAAAATTCAAAAACAAGTGTAAATTATTGGCTTCGGGGGGTATTAGCAGCTGGTCTAGTAATTCTAGTTGGATTATTTATTAAGAAAAAACGGAGATAATTTTTCTAATTCAATTTTATACAGTAAAATGCTCAAATATGACTTTAGAAGAAACAATAGAATATTTAAATGGTAAAGAATATTATTCAGGACTTTCATTATTAAACTTTAATAATTTAAAGGTTATCAATAGTGAAATTTTTGACGCTGATATAATCATAACGGGGATTGCTTATGAGGTTAGACTTAACTTTAGTGATAATGATCAATATGTAATTAGAGGTAAAACGATTCCTACTTTACCTTGGATGTATGGAAAATTAATCATTAGTAATAATGATAAATCCATAACTTTTTCCAGTCAATCGGCAATTAAAAAGTATTATGAATTAAGTAAAATTGATATATCTAAATACACTAAAACCGAAAAGGAAGATATTTACATTATTTCTTTAAGGTATTTTAAAGATAATTTAGAAAATGGAATAACCTTTAGAGATTACATCAACTTTGTTAATTCAGTGTATGTGAACAGTTTTAAAAAATATCAATTATATGGCAGGCTATTCGATCAGATAACAGGTATTAAGCATTCTAGCAATGAAGATTTAAAAACATTTGCATCCATTGAATCAATATTTAGATTACTTGAATATGAAGAATTACAACTAGCTACTCAGCAAGCTACAGCGGCAAATATACAAGCTAAAGAGGCTAAGATAGAATCTAATAAAGCTTTGAAAATTGCTATGGCTTCATTAATTGCAGCTGTCGTATTTGCTGTAATTCAACTAGCTTATCAGGGCTGGCATGATATTACTGAAGATGCAGACAATAATACCAAATACGGTCAAATAATGGATTTAATGAAACAGAATAACAAGAAAGATACAATTATCGTACATGTAACCGCTCCAGCAGTAAAGTAATAAATATGGCAAAAAAAATAATACCCTTGGATGATATGGTAAACATGCTTGATAGAGATTTATTATCTATACAAGATATTAGATTACTATCCTTAGTAAGTGGCTACTATATAGATTACATGCTTAACGATAATTTGATGTTTATATTAAAAAAGCCAAATAAGTTTACAAGGGATTTAACAACTGCTAATAAAATTAATTTATTAGAAGCTTTGGGCTTTTTTGATCCATTGAATAAAACACAACATGAACAAGATAACCCTTCACATTATTATTATACAACTGATGAATTGTATGAAGAAATAAAGATTTTTAATAACATAAGAAATTACTACGCTCACACAATGATTAATGACCTAGAAAAATCACCCGATGACATTCGGGCTTCAATAGGTAAGCTTGTTATTAAAGCTAAAAAAATCGCACCTGATGCAACGGATTTAGTAGTTTTAAGAAATACATTATCGTTTATTATTACAGATTTGTTATTAAGATCCACTATACAAGATGCTTTAAATATGTTTGGAACAGCTGAGCATCTTAATAATGTAACAATATCTTATTCAAAGAATAATATAAAAAATTGAATTTATTATTTCTAAAACTAATTCAAATTGGAATTAAAATGTAATTAAATCAGTAACAGTAATATCTAAGTCTTTATCAATTCCTTGAATTATTTCACCTGTGAAAGCACCCTAGCTAATGAGTTTTTATGTTAAAACTGTTATTTTTGAGATATTTTCTCATTTTTTATTTGTTTTGTTATTATAAATAAGTACATTTTGAGATATTATCTCACAAAACAATAAAAAAGATGTTACTAGAGTTTTCAGTTGGAAATTATCTTTCCTTTAAAACTAAAACGACACTAAGTCTGTTTGCAACTCCTATTAAAGAACATACTGAAACTAATATTTTCTCTTCTGAAAGATATGATTTACTCAAAGGAGCTGTAATCTACGGTGCAAATGCAAGTGGTAAAAGTAATTTTATCAAAGCAATGTCTACCATGCGAAGATTGATTTTACAATCATTTGAACAATCTTCAACAGACGATTTGGATATCGTTCCTTTCTTATTAAGTAGTGAAACAGAGCATGAACCTTCATTATTTGAAGCAGTTTTTCTTATTGATAATATTCGATATCGATACGGCTTTGAGGTGAATAACAATCAAGTCTATACTGAATGGCTTTATGAATCTCAGAAGCTTACTGAAAAGGCACTATTTATCCGAGAAAAGGAAGGTATTGAAGTAATGAATCGTGCTTTTCCAGAAGGAAAGAACTTAGAGGAAAGAACAAGAGATAATGCTCTGTTTCTTGCTGTCGTAGATCAATTTAATGGAAAAATTGCGAAGAAAATCATGAAATGGTTTAACAGCTTTATTACAATTTCTGGCTTAAGTCACGAGGGTTATAAAGCAGTAACTTTTGGGATGTTAGAAAATAAGGAAACACAGAACACATTACAGGATTTTTACAAAAAACTTGATCTTGGTTTTGATGACATTGCAATTTCAAAAAAGGCTTTTGATCCCAAAGAGCTTCCCAATGATATGCCTGAGAGTTTACTAAAACAATTAATTACTGATTTAGAGGGTGCTTTTAAAATTGATATTAAAACAATTCATAAAAAATATAATGCAGAAGATAAAGTAGTAGGCAATGTAGAATTTGACATGAGAAGTCAAGAATCATCTGGCACAAATAAATTGTTTAATATTTCAGGACCTGTATTTGATGTTTTAAATGATGGAGGAACTTTAGTTGTTGATGAGTTAGATGCAAGTCTTCACCCCCTACTTACATTAGCCATTACAAAACTTTTCAATTCAAAAGAATTTAACAGAAATAATGCACAATTAATTTTTGCTACACACGATACTAATTTATTATACTATGGTAATTATCGTAGAGATCAGATTTGGTTTGTAGAAAAAAATAAATATGGTGCATCTGATATGTATTCTCTAGTAGAATATAAAGAAGAAGGGAAAGCTATCCGTAAAGATCGATCTTTTGAAAAGGATTATATTGAAGGTCGTTATGGTGCAATTCCATTTATTGGTAACCTTTCAAACATTATAACAGAATGGCAAGAAAGATAAAAGTTCCTAATGAACATCTGAAAAGATTTGCTAGAGAAGAAAATAAAAGGAAAGTAAATACAAGAAATAAAAGGAAATATTTCCTGATTGTTTGCGAAGGTGAAAAAACTGAACCTAATTACTTTGAAGGATTAAAAGAAGATCTTCCTAAAGGAGTGTTGACTAATTGTAAAATAGACATTGAAGGCACGGGATATAATACCCAATCTTTAATTGATGAAGCATTACGATTAAAAAAAATCTATGAAAAAGAAAACAATAGGCCAATTGATAGACTTTGGGTAGTTTTTGATAAAGATAGCTTCTCTGCAGAAGAATTTAATAGTGCAGTTATGAGATGTCAAAATTCTAAGCCTGAAATTGGGTGCGCTTGGAGCAATGAAGCCTTTGAATTATGGTACCTTTTGCATTTTCATTTTTATAACCACGAAATGAGTCGTAGGGATTATCAAGATAAAATTGAAGAAAATTTAAAGCCACTAATCGATATTAATTATGTATACAAAAAAAACAGTTTAGAAATGTATACTATTCTGAAGAAATATGGGAACATAAATAATGCAATTCGTAATGCTAAGAAATTGGAAGAACACTTTAAAGGTAGACAGGATTATGCTAATCACAATCCGTGTACTATGGTTTATAGGTTAATCGAAGAATTACAAGAATTACAAGAATTACAATCTGAATAAAAAATTAATTAATGTTAAAGAAATTACGATTAATACAAGGCGACAACTATTCTTTAGTATTAGCAACTCATCATATTTCAAAAATGATGGTTAATTATATTTTAGGTCAAAAGCATGATCTTGAAATAGGGTCAGAACAAGGTATTACGGATTGGGATGATTTTGTTATTTTAAAAAACGACTATTCATTTGAACATATTCAAGTAAAAAGACAACACAAAGATTTTTCCTCCCACAACTTCGACAAATCAAAATCCTCTTTTAAAAAACTTTCGGCCTTAGATAAACCATTAAAATCATTAGCAGATTGGATTAAGAATCCTCCAGGGACAAATACACCTGCAAAACGATTTATTGTAGAAATTCCAGGCGATACAGCTTTAGTAAAAGATTGTATTTCTATAAGACAATTTTATCAATTTTGTCAGCAAGATATTGGTATTTATAGTTCTGTACCTTTACTACAAAATCTTATTAATACTGAAAAAAGTGCGAGTAATATATATACATGGCTTACAACATGGTGTGGATTCAATGATCACCAGCATGTATTAGACGCAATGAAAATTTTGGAATTACGAACTACAGGTAATGAAAATGATATTGAAAATAGAACAATAGAATATTTGGGCAGATGTTTTTCAAATTCAAATTCGGTTTATCTATTGTTAAAAGGTTTTATAGGAAACAATACAAATTTCACAACTAGTATAACCCCTCGAATTCTTTGGGAAAATTTTCACAGCCATTTATTAATAAATATACCTACATGGACTCAATATTACATAAATCAATCTACATGGGAAATTTCAGGAATAAACGATAAAAATTTTTCAAATATTGAATCCCCTGAATGTGTTGTAGAAACTTTTTGGAATTTAAATAAAAAATGTGATTTAAGAGTTTGCAATTCAAATCAACCTTCTGCAAATAAATTACCTAAAGCATTGATTAGGTTAGCGATTCACTTAAATGCATTGGCGCACGCTTATTATACAGATAAAAACACTTGGATAGAATTTGTCAAAAATCAAACCGGTGGAACTTTAGGGATTAGTGAAAATGATTTTGATATTACCTCTTTTAATATTGGAAGTGAATCGCAAAAAAATATTTGTATTCCTAGAGAATTAGCGACTCCTTCACTTCATGATTTAGAAGGAGATAATTTATCTAAAGAGATGTTTAAATCCATTTGGAAGCTTATAAATAAAAAAATTTTCAATAAGATCGAAAATATTACAGATACTGAATTAAAAAGTGCATTAACTAATAGATGGAATTATTGGAAAGTTGAACTTGATAATAATCTAGAAAAACAAAAAAATCTTCTCAGATCAATGATGAGAGCTGAGATAGAAAAAAAAATAGATGTAGATCTCAGAATAGGGCCTAAAACTCAAGATCTTATTGCGCAAGGAATATTTTTACATTTGCATGTTTCAATAGGTTTTAATGAAGATAACGCTAGTTGGGAAAAAGTTGATAATGATTTAACCATTAAAACTTGTGCCCTGAAATATTGGTCAGATGATGTCAATAATCGTGTCAATTCTATTGATAAAAAAACTCATGAGCTTATAGGAAGAGAAAATGTTGATATAATGATTTTAGCTGGTACCAATTCTCCAGGTTTAATCAATTATACTATGGCTCATACTCCAAATGAAAGGTTTCTAACAGGAAGCAGAAATTCTCCGAAATTACTTATTACTAATTCACTCATTATCAATCACAATGATACGCTTGCTGACCTAAGAGAATTTATTAAAACAGGAAGTTCCCAAATTTCAAATATCAAAGAAATAATTATTGAAGAAATGAAAAAGCTTTAATTATGAGTATTACGATAACAGCATTTACGAATTCTATCGAAACTATTTCGACAGGCCGTTATATAATTGACAAATTAGAATTGCCAATTAATAATGAATTAGATAATTCTTCAATATTAAATACTGCAATTCTAAAAGTAAAAAGAGTTAATACAGATAATGGATTCAAAACTATTGTAGTCACAGTTGCAGAAAAATTCGATGAAAATGATTATAAGCTCATTCTCGAATATACTGCATTAATTAAAGAACAATTAATAGATCCCGAAACAGCAGATCTATATTTAGTTGTATTATTTAATGAAATGAATATCACTTTAGAACAATGTATAAATTTAGAAGCAAGCGAACTACTTTGTCGAAAATATATACTTAGACCAAATGAAAATCATGAGGACTTACTACATAGAACCTTTTTTCACACATTATCAACAGAAAGAGATAATGAAATAATTACTGACCCCCTATTGGCAGCATTAAAAAAAACGGCTGAATCTAATACGTGGTTATCATTGGAAAATCAATTAAACTGGCAAACTGCATTTCTTTCAAAAGATTCTGGGTATGATTTAATTCATAAATTATTTGAATCTAAAATCCCTTTAGACTAATATATACATATGACATACCTAAATAAAATATCAATAACTAACATTCGTCGATTTAAAGAAGATGTAGAAATCGAAATTGGGCCCGGTGCAACAATAATAATAGCTCCTAATGGTACAGGAAAGACTTCCTTATTTGAAGCTTTAGAATTTGCACTTACAGGTTCTGTTCAAAGATTAAAAACAAATCTTGAACCCTTAATAAGAGCTAATCAAAGTTTTGCAAAAGTGCGTTTAGATTTCGACTCTGATATTTTCTGTGAGTCAATCATTGAAAAAGGAGAAAACCCATCAAAAAAAGGGGTTTATAAAGACTTATTTGGCACTGTGGCAGAAAAAGATATTCCTTTTTTATTAAGATTAACTCATATTTTGACACAACAGGGAAAAGATTGGTTTGTTCAAGCAGATGAAGATTCTGCTGGACAACAATTAAACAGTCTTTCTATTGGTAGAGATGCCTCTATTGCAAATAGCAAGATAATAAGCGCAAAGAAAGCTGCAAATGAAATCCAAAAAGGATTAGAAAAGAAATTTAATGAAGAAAAAAAAGAAATTGAATCATGGAACCAATTATTACAAGAAAGGGACAATGAAAATTCAATTATAACAGGAACACTTTTACCGCTCAATGAATTAAAAGAACTGCTGATTGATATTTCAAATATACTTAAATATAAAAGGTCGGATACTATAAATGATGAATTAGCCTCGATAGATTCTTTCCATAGTGAAATACGTGCCTATTTATATAGGTTAATAGATGAAAACAATAATTATTTCATTTCTATAGAATCTATCAAATCTATTGTCGATGATTTTTATAGTGCAGAATCTATGATAGATAACATCTTAAAAAAAATAGAAAGTTTAGAACAAGACAAAAAAAATCACAATTCAAAAATTGAAGAATTAAATAAAACAATTGATTTGAAATTAAATTCACTAGATGATGAATCTAATAAAAAAACTAAACTGTTAAATATTCAACACAAAAGAGAAGTTCTTGAACAAAAAATAAATGAACAAAAAAACATAATTTCTTTAATTGAACTCAACAAAGAAAAAATCGACTCTTTATTTACACTATTAGAAAATAAAAAATCTACTTTTCAGAATGATGAAGCGAATTATAATAAAAATATTGAATTAACTAAAAATCAAGAAACTTTACTAAAAAGAAAAGGTGAAATTCAATCTTTAAATAATGAGATTGATAATTGGAATAATTCAGTGGAACAATTAAATGTATTCAATAAATCAAAAAATGAATGCAATAGTAAAATTGAAGAAAATAAAATAAAGTTAGATGATTTAAAACACAATTATCAAGAATCTTATGTTGATCTAGAAAATTCAAGAAAAATTTTTGACGCTGTAAATAAGACAAATGATGTAATAAAAGAAGCTGTTGGAGTTATTGTTGCTAAATATCCAGAGAATAAAACAGATTGCCCTGTTTGTCTTCAAAGTTATTCCCTGGAAGAACTACGTAGAAGAATGACAGAATCTATAAATCTTATTAATCCGGAGTTAGATAAAATTCGAAATAAATTAAAGAATAGTGAAAATAAATTTGAAGCTAATAAAATCAATCTGAATATTTTAAATGAAACTCACGAAAAAGCCAGACTCGAACTCGATTCGATAGACATAGAAATCAAAAGATTAAATATCGCTATAAATCAAAATATAAAACCAAAATTCCCTATTGATTTTTCTTTACAAGATGCAATAAAACATGTTAGTGATTTAAAAAAGGAGAATGACAAATCAATTTCATCATTACAATTAGAAAAAAGCAAACTTACTAGTATTCCATCATACGAAAATATATCAACACAAAAATCCTTGTTAGAACAGCTAGAAAAAGAATATAATGATGTCACACAAAAGATTGAAGACCATAGCAAAAAGAACGAAATAATCATTACTATAATTCAATCTATCAATGAAGAACTAAAAGACAATAACCTATCTAACATAAATATTGAAATTGAAAATCAAGACAAAATTTTACTTGAGATTAATAATGATATTGAAAAAATAAAATCAGAATTAACAAATAAAAAATATTTAATAAGAGGCATTGAAGAATCTATTCTTGACAATGTAAGACTTCAGTCTAGATTTAAATCTTCAATAAATGAATATTTAGCAAAATGGGCCAATGCTAAATTGATAGAAAAACCTTCTAAAGAAATTTTAACTTCAACAAAAACCCAAATTCAGTTGAAAAATGAATTATATATACAAAAGAAGACAGAAATAGATACAATAGATAATCAACTTACATTATGGAAAGCTTCACAAAAACATCTAAGCATTAATCGAAACATAAAAAACATAATGGGTAATTATTCTGAATCAGAATATACCATTTTTTTAGAGGAAAAATTTAAAATAGCAAAAAGTGAATTCGATGCATTCAATACAAAGAATCAATCTCTTGTAACATTCGGTAATTTATTAGGACAAGAATTAGTAACAGTAAATACTCTTATTAAGCCAATAGAAAATTTATGGAAAAACCTATTAAATCGTGTTGTTGTAGATCCTAGATTTGCAAATACATCTTTAAATCCATATACATCTTATAATAAACAAAAAGTCACTACTAGTGTTGAATTAAGTGGAAAAAGCGTGCAAGCAATGCACATTGCAAGTGAAGCTCAATTAACAGATCTTCAATTAACATTTCAACTTGCAATGGCTCAAAAATATCAATGGTCTAGATGGAAAGGACTATTACTCGACGATCCTACTCAACATCATGATTTAGTCCATGCCTCTGGCGTTTTCGATTTATTGAGAGATTACATTGCAGACCTAAAATTTCAAGTTGTCCTGTCAACTCATGATTCGGTTCATGCTAGCTTCCTAATTAGAAAACTTCAAAATGATGGAATTAATGTTAAAGTATGGCAACTAACTGCTACAGGGGGCGGAGTTCATGCAATACCGGGATAAATTAATAAATATATACTTCTTATTAAAAATAAATTTGGATATTATCATTTATGACAACGGATAGAACAATTTCAATTCCTAAAAAAGGGTTCGCTGATTTCTCACCATATTTCTTATTGGATAAAGTATTAAATTTACTCACTGTAGATTCATCAGGAGGTAGAACCCTTAGAGGATATACCGATATACATGTTTTGTATCATCTATTAGAAGAAGATGAAATTTTTCTGTATGACGATGAGTTTCGAAGTATTATACAGAAAATAATAAAAGACAAATATGTGGTAGAAAATGCTTTTGGAAATGGAATTGAATACTGTCTAACATTCGAAGGCTTGGTTTTCTTTCTAGATGGTGGTTATACTCAAAAACACAATGATAAAACTGCAAAAAGACTGCAAGATGAAAATGAACGCGCAATTTTAACCAGATACACAAAGCTATCCGTTATTTGGACAATGGTTGCATCCGTTGTTGGAGCTTTATTCTTATTGTTTGAAATATTTAAATTTTTATATATTAAACAATAAATATTTACAGAATCATTAGCAGCGTAACAATGCAGTTATAAATTCATGAACACCTTCCGGATAATCTTGCTGTTTACTTCTAGTAAATAATTCTAATGCAGTATTTTTTGTTGTTAAAGTTGCTACTCCAGAATCATTAGGTACCTTATGTTTAAAAGATGCGAAGTAAAAATCATTAAATAAAATTTTATGAGTGAGTTCAAAAGTAAATGATTCTTTATTTTCGTAAATAAAATCAATTTTATAATACCTATTTTCTCCTACTGGCCACAAAAATATCTTATCAGATTTTGCTAATTTATTAAAGGTTTCTAAAACCTTTCCATAACGAAGTCCTGAATCAGTTTTTCCAAATAATGCATTTTTACTATAATAGCCGCATTTGGATAATACATTCTTACAATTATCAATTTGGGAAATAACTTCCCTTTGTTCCTCTGAAACTGTCAGCCACGACAAAGGTGTAGATAATTTTAACTTATTTAAAAAACTTTGATAGTGTTCGTTTATACAGCTTACACACGCCGATTTTTCCCATTTATTATAAAACACATCTTCCCTATTCAATAATTTATTCAAGACTGATTGAATTGGGATTATATAATGTTTTTCAAAATTATTATTTTCTGGTTTATCTTCCCGAGATTCTCTTTTCAAAAAATCTAAACAATAATTTAATCTAATATTTAATAGATTCTGAAGTAATAAACTTTCATCGTCAGTAAATGCAATTGTTTTCATTTTATAACTTATTAAATAAATCTATAATAATCTTCTGTTGTTTCAATATTACACATATCTTCATTAAACTTAGGATAGTTTATTATATATCCAGAGTAACCAGCATACTTCAAGATCAACGCACTAATCAGTGTATACAGTTTTGATGATACATATAACATATAATTATTTAACTCACTTTCAGTTTGAACATTATCATTGAGCAATAGAATATTCCCGTGTAAAAAATCATTTCGGTGCTCTATTGCTTTTATATCATCCATAGTTAATCTTATTCCTAATTGTTCAAATGGCAAGGTCAACTTTTCGTTATTTGTTAGATGCCCCCTATTTATTGGCCTATTCACTTCATTAATTCTTCTCTTCAATTTCAATACTCCAGTATCAGAACCAATTTCATCCGATTTTTCATCTATTACATCATTCAACTGTTCTATTATTTCATTTGCAAGTTCTGGATTTCCAACAGGAACAAATTGACCTGTTTCATCTTCAGAAATTATTCTTGATAGTGCTTCTATAATTACGGAAAACACACTGGGTATAAGTAGCAATGAGCGTACACTTGATGCTTCTAGTAATAGAATAATTGATGCTGACAACTCTCTATTGTTATATATTTTTGATATCAAGTTTGAAAATACAGCTAAAGAAATAACATTTAATTGATCCTTAAATCTTTCCGCATCATCGGGTTTATAATGAAGCTTATTATGGGGATTTGAATTTAATGGGTAATACATTGAATCTAAAGCTGCTCTATGGTTACTTACATAATAGTAATTTAAATTATTGTCAAAAAAATATTCTTCTCCTCCAGGCATATAGCCAGAGATAAAACCTAGTGCTTGTCTTATAGCAAAACAACTATTTTCAAATTTTACAAAACTCAGTTCCTCTTTATTTTCAATTATAAAATAACTGACATCGTCTAGTTTTACCTGGATTATATCAAATTCTCCATTTTCAAATTCTATTCTTAGACAATCGCGATAAAATTTTTTCATTTCTTTTTGATAAGCAACTGTTTCAAATTGGTAATGAAATAATTCTAACTTTTTCAGATCAGTCTTTATAAAACATTTATAAATAGAGTTAGAATCTTTATTAAATCTTTTATTTCTTAATTCATTTGCTGAACAAATTGTTTTAAAGAACCCCCCCTTATCACTAATATCTGTAGAGTTACTATCTATAGTAAATGAATCTAATACATAGTCATTTTTATCAATTTTTGATTCTATTTCATTGAATCTTTCATTATCATTTAATGATTCAAGATCATTATTATTAACCTCAACAATTAGTTCTTTACCAACTTTAGAGATAATCCCTATTGTCGAAAATAAGTCCTCTTTAGTAATTGAAATTTCAGCTTGATTTATATTATCTATGAAATTGATTATACCTAACTCTGCATCGAAATTTTTATAATTATCCATCACACTGAAGATTTAATCAAAATAAGAATTTGCTCAATTAAATTTTAATATAAAAAATTAGCTTAAGTACTTGTAAACGTTTTTTAATATTTGAGTAACAAGAGTCAAAGAGTGGAAAAATATTTTAAATGAGACTTATATAGAATTGGTACCGTCTATGGCACCACACTAAAATAAAAAATCCTAACTGATTGTAAATAAATCAGTTAGGATTGTATTCTGTGGAGTCGGAGAGATTCGAACTCTCGTCCAGAGAAGGCCACTATCGAATCTTCTACATGCTTAGCCGACTGTTAATTTTCGAGCTGTAGCAGGTCACCGGCACCCAACTATAACCTTAGTTA
>Ga0247817_10000922_pt1 | contig 15608 bp, 18 predicted proteins | sample UWRJL212509R1_FD_178010 | JGI IMG/M metagenome (GOLD analysis project Ga0247817, IMG submission 178010) | Plant litter microbial communities from Arlington Agricultural Research Station in Wisconsin, United States - UWRJ-L212-509R-1 | ecosystem: Environmental > Terrestrial > Plant litter >... | reverse complement strand
TATCTCTCCCTGTCTCCCTCTCTAAGATGCTGACAAAGTCATTTCCTATAGTTGACCCATAGCCAAATACCAAACTATCACCGAATGCGACAATGGGTCCTTGCATAGCCGGATAATTAGTGATCATTGAATCCTTGTCCCGGAATAAAAAATACAGTGCTACAGCAACCGCAATACAACCGAAAATCATTAAAAAAGTTTTTGTCATACCACAAGTATACAGCATTACTAGAGACACCCTGTGGTACACTTTTTTCATGAATGACACCACACCTTTGCATCCATGGTCTGTGCAGACCGACACTCTTTTCACAGAACTCGAAACTTCTCCCCGAGGACTTACTACCGAACAAGTAACTGCGCGCTTTGCCCGATATGGTAAAAACATTGTCGGTAGCCGTGCAAAAAGCAGTCTACTGCAATTGGTTTGGAACCAGGCTAAAAACCCGCTCGTCCTATTACTCGTTGCAGCGAGCGTGTTATCCTTCGGACTTGGCAAAACCCATGAAGGAGTGTTCGTACTTGCAGCAATCGTCGTAAACGTGGCGCTTGGTTTCTGGCAGGAATACAAAGCAGACAACGCAGTCCAACACCTCGAACAATATCTTACTCAACAAACCCGTGTCGTACGTAATGGAAACACCGAGTCCGTTGCGGCCGAACAGCTCGTACCGGGAGACTACATTTTGTTTCGTGCGGGCGACCGCATCGCTGCTGACGTACGCATAGTTTCCGCGACAGACCTTGAGGTGGACGAATCAATTCTTACCGGAGAATCCCTTCCCGTCCAAAAATCCCTCGGCATACTTGAAGATGACACAACACTTGCAGATCGTACCAACATGCTCTGGGGTGGCACGGTGATTACTGACGGACAAGCGACCGGTATCGTGGTTGCGACCGCGGACGAAACCGCACTCGGTGCGATCGCAACACTTGTGGGCAAGCAGGAAAATGAAAAGACTCCGCTCGAACAATCGGTGATGCAGTTCACAAAAATCATTTCAGTGGTATTGGTCTTTATCGGAATACTTATCGTGGTAATAGGAATCAACAACGGCTACCCGCTCAACGACATGCTCTTGACGGGTATCGCGGTGATCGTGTCCGCCGTCCCAGAAAGTCTGCCTATTGCTCTCTCCGTCGTACTTGCTATCGGGGCTGAAACATTGGCCAAGAAGCACGCCGTAGTGCGCAAAATGGCCGCTACAGAGACTTTGGGAGCGACTACTGTCATTCTCACCGACAAGACAGGAACGCTTACTGAGGGCAAGCTCACACTCGTTGAAGTTGATGCTGCGGAATCACAAAAAGACATCGTGCTGGCGGAAGCGATACTGAACGCCGATGTTGCAAAAGGTACCAACGGATTCAACGGTCGTCCGCTTGATATCGCACTCGCACAAACGCTCGTTGCCCGCCCCGAACTTGCCGCACTCCTCGATGCGCGCACCGTACAAAGCAGACTCGCCTTTAATTCTGTAAACAAATTCTCAGGCGTACTGTTCACACACGACACCCGACCTGGGCAACGAGCGGGTGCAGGCAACCATCACACCGTTGTCCTGCTCGGGGCACCGGACATCTTACTTGAAAAAACCGCGCTCAGTGCTCCGGAAAAAACCGCGCTTCACGCGCGCATCACCGAACTTTCAAGCTCTGGTGAACGTGTACTCGGTGTAGTGACGATGAACGTTGATGCGGGTACTTCCCTCGATACTGCGTCAGAAAAAAATACCTTCACCTTTAGCGGCTTGCTTCGGTTCCGTGATCCAATACGCCAAAGCGTGCCGAGTGCCGTAGCGCGCATCGCTCGATCAGGTGTTCGCACGATCGTAGTTACCGGAGACCATCCTGGAACCGCGACATGGGTAGCGCGAGAAATCGGGATTATCAGCACTACCGCAGATAGTAGTAACCACGTTCTCACCGGGGCACAAGTAGCAACGCTCAGTGACACAGAACTTACTGCGGCACTTGAACAGGTGTCAGTATTTGCACGAGTTACCCCCGAACAAAAACTACGCCTTGTGGAACTCTTGGAGAAGTCCGGTGAAGTTGTTGCGGTGACGGGCGACGGAGTAAACGACGCGCCCGCACTGAAGGCCGCGACCATCGGCGTCGCGATGGGCAGCGGTACCGACGTTGCTCGTGCATCGTCGGACATAGTGGTGCTTGATGACAACTACGGCTCTATCGTCGACGCTATTTTTGAAGGACGAGGAGTATTGAAAAAGATTCGCACCGTCATCACGTATTTGATGGCAGACTCATTTGACGAACTCCTACTTGTCGGAGGATCGATTGTCATGGCTATCGCACTGCCTATTAGTGCAATACAAATCCTGTTTGTTAAATTCTTTTCAGACATTTTTCCGACACTTGCATTCACCTTTGAAAAAATCAGCAGCGACAGTGTCGCGAAACTCGACCGCAAGGCGCGACTGCTTGATAAGAACGTCATTATCTTTACCTTCGGTCGCGGCATCGTTTCAAGCTCCCTACTCTTTATCCTGTATGTATTTTTGTTGCGAGCCGGATATGACCAGGCCACCGTGCAAACGTTTGCGTATGCGTCATTTGCCTCATACATGCTCTTTCTCGCATTCTCCATGCGCAACCTGGAAGAAAGTATCTTTTCCTATAATCCGTTTTCCAATCACTATCTGACTTTGGGAGTATTTACTGGGTTTGTCATGGTTGCACTTTCACTGTACGTCCCTTTCCTCAGCACCTTTCTTCATACCGTCCCCCTTGCATTACCATGGTTCCTGGGAGTAATAGGAGTCGGAGTGGCAAACTTTATCCTTCTTGAGGTATTCAAATATTTCCTGCGAAAAAAATAATCGCACGTTGTGCGATTATGAAAAGAGGTTTTTAAAAAGTATCGCGACCGTAACGGGGCCGACGCCACCGGGTACCGGAGTATAGAGCAGTGCTTTTACATAACAACTCGGATCAATATCGCCGACAAGAACGCCGTTTTGTTCGCTTGTTCCGGCATCAATCAATACAACCCCCGCTTTCACCATCGAACCTTTGATTGAATGCGGAGCTCCTGTACCCGTAATAACGATATCGGCATCCTTAAGGAGTGCGAGTTTTTCTTCCTCCGGAGTTTCGGCTGTTACTGCTTGATACAAAATATTCGACCGGTCCAAAAGTGCGGCAATCGGTGCTCCGACCAATCGCCCGAGACCGACAAGAACAATATTCTTTTCAATTAAGTCTATTTGTGACGCAACAATAAGTGCGTTGACTGCACCTGCAACCGGCGGCATACGCTCTGTTTGCGAGCGCTCAAAGAGCTGCATACTCTCCTTGCTTAATACATCGATATCCTGAGCAAGAGGAATCGCATTTAAAATACTATCCACGTCGATTCCGTACGGTAGCGGAAGTTGTACCACGATACCGTCATAATGATGGGTGATCGCTTCTTCAAGCACAGAAAGGGCACCTTCGGTAGTAGTGACCGACACTTCATGTATCACGTCAGCCTGTATTCCCATTTGTATCGCCACGCGTTGTTTTCTGGCGATAAATTCAGTACTTGCGGTATCTTCGCCAAACTGGATGAAGCATACTCGCTTTTGCATTACATTTGCGATGACCCCCACGTCTCTCAAGATATCCTGGGCGACAGCTTTGCCATCTATTTTATTCATAGGATTACTATAGCAAAGACTCATGAAAAGGAAATAGTGACGCAAAAATACCCCGATCATTGGTCGGGGTATTTCGTGCAAATTATTTCTCTGTTGATTTCACTGGAGGGTGCCATTTATGAAGCGGCTTGTAGTCTCCTCCGAAGATACCCGCATCAATAGTTGCAGTAAGTACTGCGCGCATACATTGATAGTCCGCTTCGAAGTTGTGAGTACCTGCGAGCCACTCATCAGTTCCTTCTTCACCTTCTGCATCGAGATGCTTCAAGATGTCAGGCGCAGTGAACCATTCTACCGCATCGATCTCTTCTGTCTGAACCTTTAAGTCCGCGATACTTCCATCATACACAGTAATAAAGTCACGCACCCAGATACGAGACACATCTTTTTTAGAAGTTCTCCACGGAATGAGTTGAAACGCGTGTACCTTAAGACCAATCTCTTCTTCAATTTCTTTAAGTGCACTTGCTTTAAAAGATTCTCCCTGAGTGACGTGTCCTCCAAAATGAGTTGACCATGCACCCGGAAAATATTCCTTGTTCATAGGGCGCTTGTTACAAAGGATTTGCCCTTGTGAGTTTAGGACGAATATATTCGTTGTTCGGCACCACAATTTCTTTTCATGGAATTCTTTTCGGGAAATATGTTCTCCTGTTGGTTCGCCTGTTTCTTGGTCTACGATTTGTAGCATTTCTTGTTGTGACATAGGGGCGCAGTATAACGCACCAAGGGTAATAAAAAAAGAGCAATAAAAAAGCCCTTCATATTGGTGAGATATGAAGGGCGCCGATTAAGATTAGAAAGTTTTATTGTGTAGATATTTATTAGACTGCTGCGATGATGGTGATCATCTTCAGTCCGAATAAATAAGTTTAGAAGAAACAAAATGTACAGGATAATCCGAAACATGATGATGTTTGAGGATTCCTGTAAAGGAACAAGGGTTTGGTGGATTTCACAAGGGTATACCCCTGTGAAATCCATAATTAGTCTATACCTCTCTAGAAGAATGTCAACAAGATTTCGCGCTGCCAAACAAACTGCCACCTTATGACAGGTGGCAGTTATTTTATTGAGCAAGCACTGTTTGACGTTCAGTCTGACGTTCCATGATAGTTGAAATATTTTTCTCTACGAGAGTAGTTATTTCACCAAGAGATATGTCGGTTGCATCAGGATTGGTTGGGAGCAGTTTCCATGGTGCAGTCTTACCGAACCCATAGTCTCCGAATACGATCACCGGAGTACCATGTGCAAGCCGCGTATTGCCGTCAGGACTTAACACCCACTGTTCCGCCCAGTCATATAGCCAGACAGCGTCCGGCATCAATAGCCTTAAACATGAGTGACTTGCAGGATACCCCGGCATTTCATACTGATGAAATCCGATACCTTCAAAGTTATTGATATTAAAATTATATTTCAAAATCCATTCGTCATCGAACGAACTTTTTACTTCCTTCCCCTTCCAGTTGGTTGAAAAGAGTCCGTTGGGAGTTTTGGTCGACTGCTTACCTGTACTGGTTGGTCCCCATCGTACCAATGTTCCGTATTCATACGCACCGAATGCCTGCACGCGCTGCGCAAACACGATAATCTTGGGCACCTCTGACAATGAATCGATTTTTGTGGGAAACGGAGAACGGCTCTCACTGCCAAAGGCGACGGGAATGACTATCTTGCTTCCTTGTTTGATATTCTTCAGATCCACCCTGTTGGTCTGAAGCACTGCCATGATATTATCTGCGCCCACCAGATCTGTGAGCTCTTTTGAAATATCCGTAGTGGTCATGGTATGGAAATAATATTCCTGACCTTCGACCGGCCCTTCATTTACCACCGGGGGTGGCGTAGGTTTTTCGGTAGTGACATCAGGTACCGGAAGTAGTTCGGGCCCGGAAGTTTCAATGGGCGGCTGCGGCGTAGTTTCATTATTTTTTTTATGTGGTGTGCGAGAAATGATAATCGCTCCCGCTACAACAATGAGGAATACTGAAAGAATTATTTTTTGAGTGGTTGTCATATGCATAGTATATATGACGCGGAAGAAAATGTTTGATTACACATCTTTGACTTTTTATTATTTCATACTATAATAGTAAAAATTTACTTAGACAATTAAATCATGAAAAAAATCATCTTACTCTTGCTACTTTTTGTAGCACTTCCATTTGTTGCAACGACTGCAGCCACTGCCTCCCCTTCCGGAAACACATACACACTGCCAAGAAGTGTCGAAGTATTAGATGCAAAGAACCAACTAGTCGAAGGACTGATGAATGTTCTTGATAGGAACCGTAACTCACTGTTTCAATCAATTACAAAGTGTGTACTAAAACAAGTCGTAGCAAGCTCGCTTGCTACCCGGTCCAGTATCAATACTGCGGACTACCTCAACAACCCTTCGGTATTCGCAATCCTCACGGAACATGACGCAATAATGCGAAGAGCTCAAACCTACCTCGGTTCGTCTGTGCCAATTCCCTCGTAAGAACATTTTTAAAACACGTAAGGACCATTTTTTGGTCCTTTTATTTTTATGCATTATCATAGTGAAGTGTCATTCAATCACTACGCAAAAATAAAAAGGATTCTTGAGGACCAAAAGCCCGGCTGGTATATCAAAAAAATAAACTCGCCCACCAAGGCGCAAAATTTCAAGGGCGAGACCGTGTCCTATCCTCATTACTATCGTATTTTTTCAAAGGACGGCGAACAGATCAAGTTTTGCAAGTTCCAACAACCCATCCGCCTGGCAGACATGCTTTCAGTCCCTGTGGACGAACTCCCTTTTCAAAATTGACTTTCTCCGCAAAAAGAGTAATTTATAGGCAAATTAAAAAACTATGAAAAGAATCGTAACCTTTCTGCTTCCCTCATGCAGCGCCTGGGGATGCTTTGTTATTTGCTTGTGCAGTATTGCAGTGGGTGGCATCGTATGGTGGGGCGATATGCTGGCAAAGCCGCAAAACTTTGTCGCATGTTCGTTCATACTTATCATTATCACCATGAGCATGACGAGTTCCTTGTCCTTTCTTCGGTATCCGCCGACAGACAATACTCCGGACAAAAAAACTCATCAGGCATTCGGTGTCTGGTCGAGCGCGATCTGCACCGTGCTATTTTTCTTCCTTGGCTTAGTTGCTCTATTCGGGGTCGAACCCTGCATAGGATTTCTTTTCACCGGCATCGCCACAAACATCATCTGGGCATGGTTCGCAACCTACATGATCAGAAATTTTCGGTAACGTATCGAAAGCCTCACTCGAGGCTTTTTATTATTGACTTTTTTAATAAATAATGTATTGTTTTAAAAAAATCATTGCCGAAAGGCCTCACCCTTTAAAAAAATAATTATGAGAATTTTCAACTCAGATGTCCCGTTTTACATTGTAGTACTGATCGTACTTACGATTGGATTGCCGGTTTACCGTTATAGCTTTTGGACTTTCGTCGATAGCTACGAAGTAGGCTACAAATATGACAAAAGGTCAGGTGTGACTACCGTCCTGCCCAGCACTGGATGGGAATCCGTAGTTCCCTTTTTCACCGAAGTACACACCGTCGATACGAGACCTGTTCAGATCCGTATCGAAGCAAAACTTTCAACCAGTTCTGTCGACGGTATCAACACTCGCGTCCTCAACGCAATGCTTGTTCGCTTTCGTCCTGAAGGATTACTGCAGCTTTTGCAGTATCACGGCCGCATGAATTACGACCAAACGACACTGGCAGAAATATTAAAGATCTATGCCTATGAAGGATGCGCTACTGACGGTTACAGCAAAGAAGATTTGCAGAATAAGTACAAGTTTCTAAAGATAATGTCTACTACCTCGGACCAGAGAACGGACATACATCAATCAGTGACAGTACCTAACGATACTGTGAAATGAAAAAGAAACTAATCATTATTGTCCTAACGACAATACTTGTATCTTATTTTTCCCTGTATCATTACACCGACAGCAATGAATTCGGCATCACATACAACCTGGCAACAGGTACTGTGGCTGCGGATACTCGCTCTGGTCATCACCTGACGGCACCATGGGTACTCGTGACTACGATCGATACGCGGCCTCAACGGGTATGTATCGTATCTGCGACGCGCAACATGGATTGCAGATTAGTGCAGTTTGACACCGTTCGATGGCGAGAACTTATCACGTTCGAAGGATTCAGCTACTATTGGTGGTATAACCGGTTTTCGTTTAATGGCGGACAAGAAACATACAGGGGTACGCGCAACTTACTCCTTGGACATTCCTATGGAAAAAGTCGCTGCTCTTGTGTCCTTATCATTAAGGAAGTGGGAGGAGAAAATTAAGTTTGAGTCAAAAAAATTCAATCAACACAGCAGTCAGAAATGACTGCTTTTTTATTGATAAATATTGACTTTTATAGAATTATGTGCTATTATATTAACATAACCTGGTTCTTTAAGACTTGAATTTATTGGTTTTTGAAAGTTTCCTTATCCCCTAACATTTGTTGGTGAATGCGGTAACTTTCAAATCTTTTATTTAAATTCAAACAACTATGACACTTACATTTTCTAAAAAGTTTATTGTAAATACTTTTTATTTTGCATTATTAGCAGTAGCGCTTGGGTTATTCATTTATGGAACCATTCTTGATCCAACTGGTACTGTATTTGCATACTTAGGAACAATACTAGTGGTCGCATCAGCAGTATGTGCGTGGAATTACACATCAAATGCCTTGGCGTTCTTATTCTCAATTTTGATGTATATAGTAATCGGCTTTACGGCGGGTCGCATGATCGACACATTGTATCCAAATTCTTGGTATCCAGGGCTCGCGTTCATTTGTTCTATAGGCCTATTAGGGTTTATCAAGCAATACGTGATAGCAAAATACGATTTGTTTCTGCAGTAAATTATTGTATGGAAATCCTCAAAAGTTTCAAGATTAATTCTTGAAACTTTTTTATTTGTGAAGCCAGTAAGTACCAAGTACCTCTGACATGCACAAAAAGATAGGTCGCGAGCGTCAGACTTTTTTGACACCTTTGTAGTGAGTTTCGGGACCAGATGCTTAAAAATCTACAAGATTTTAAGGAGATGTATTGACTTTATTTCAATATAAGGCAATATCTAGAAAAACATAAGACAATGAAAGAAACTTTGAAAATTACAAGAACAACAAGTCGTCTGCTCCGTGTTCCAAGCTTTGAGAATTGGACTAGCGGTTCGGGGATGTCAGAACCATTTAGTGTTTCAGACACCGACACGCCCGAGGGTATCTATCAAAAAGTTCTCGAGGTAGAGAATGAACAAAGAACCAGACACAACGGCGAGAAGCAGCGTAATGTAATCTACGCCTATTACGTTCTCGAGTATGAGCACATGACGGACGACCGTTCTAAGTTTGGTCACGACAACCAAACTTCAACAAAATGTTTAAGGGAGATAATTCCTTACACATTCGTTCGGGGTACCCTGATGACTATAGCCGAAGCCTTAGCAAAGAGTTTTAATCAGGAAATTTCAAGATACTCAAATGCTTGCCTATCGAACCTGATCAACATTACACTTAAATTTGACAAGACTAAGCTGACTAAAAAGCAATTGTCTACAAAAATTGTCATGATTGATGGGGAGGGCGAAAGAGAGACTTTTTTTGAGGTGTTCGAAAAAGGCTCTCAGATGAAACAATTCCCCGCAGAAAAATTAAAACCGTTTAAAAACAATGACGAAGAGGCAGCTTAACGCAGTGCTTAATGAGTAACAAGAAATTGTTACTCATTTTTATTTGTGACCCTTTGTGGTTCATCCTGGAACCATATAACCAGAGAACTTATTAAATTTCAGAAACTGTTTTAGACCTTCCACATAGAAACAAAAGAACACCTCGAAAGGTGTTCTTTTGCCTGTATATCCATGAGCTTGAATATAAGTTTTATAGTCGCAATGTGTGTTTAGAAGTTTCTATACATAACCTAGAATTCTGAAAATCTAGTTTTTTCAGAATCGTTGATTAATTTTAATAAAAACCTAGCTCCATCGACTTAGCACAAATATAACATATTAATAAACTCTAAGCCTCTTTTTTTGTTTTACAGAATTTCGAAAGTTAAAACTACCCCAATCTGTAAAAGCAATATCTTCCTCAGCTATATATTTAATAATATTAACCTTTTCTGCCTTTGTTAGTTTTTTGTCATAAAGTGTCAGAATATCTTTCTTTATATCATCTTGAATATCAGGATTAGCAACAATATCAATTACTAATAAAACGATTTCAGAACTTTGATTAGCATATTCTCCTTCAGACTTAATCTTATCTTTAATTAAAGTAATTAAATTATCAAAAATCTCTTGATGATCTGATTTTTCATGAATGTAAAATAATATACTTATTATCTCAAAATAACTTTTACTGTTTGTATTTTCTAATAAGTTCTTTTTAATAAATTCATTACTGAGAACATACTCAGACCCTAATTCTCTTAAGATTGTTATTAGGTAAATAATTTCTAAATTACTCCATTTCTTAGTAGAATTAATTCTAATTGCTGTATAAATTTCATCATAAATCTTTTTATGCAAATATTCATTATTTGCCTCATTTTTAGAATTATTAGTCTTTGTGATGTGGAGTATATCGCTAATAATATTTGAAATTGATATAGTTTGCGTAACTCTTGGCTCTGCTGAATATAGAAAAAATACTACATCTAAAACGCCCCATATAAAATTAAATAACTGTTTAATAAACTCCTTCTGCTCACTTTCATTAAGTTCGTTTATATTTTCATCATATAATGTACTTGCATAAGCAACTCTTTTAGAAAACAAGTGAAAAATATAGTTCAAAATACTTTCATACTTTAAATTATTTTTATATATAATTTGCTTAATTTCTGTTTTAATACTAGTGGGACTGATTTTAAACACAAAACCATCCTCTTCTTTTTTAACAAATACTTTTTCTTGAAATAGTTTTTTTATTTCATTTTTTGCTATCGTTTCGTCAGTAATAAGAGGCTTTGTAAAATACTTTGTTTTTAGGTCGTTAATTGAAAAATTATAATCCTGAAGTTTACTTATTAGAACTTTTTTTATTTTCTCTAAGTCACTGTCATTATTATAAAATATAAAATAATCATCAATATATCTATGTATTGAATAATCGATCTTATTTACTAACTTAGCACTTTCATCTGTAGGTTCTGCAAGAGCATTCTGAATATTATTATCAATACTCTGTAAAATAATTTCTGAAAATATTCTTGAAAATTCAGGACCTATAACAATACCATTAGTCTCGTTATAATTCATTTTTTGCATCAACTCGTCAAATTCATTAACAAAATTTCTTCCATTCTTGCCTATAAATGAATTAATGTTATTTTTTATAAATTTCTTACCGAAAATACCCCATGAAAAAGAATGGGTATAGACTCTATCAAAACATCTTGATATATCAGTCTTAATCATTTTTGAAAACTTCTTTTCTTCTTTATGAAATTCTGTACTCTCAAAAAATTTATATATTATTGAGTAGTTCTCATATGTAAAAAAGCTTGAGAAAGATTTGTATTCTTTATTCACCTCTTCTACAGCATTTTTATCATCATATCTTTGTTGGTGTAAGTCATCATCATAATATTCTTCTTTTGAAACACTATGAATTTTTCTCAAAGAAAAATGACTTCTATTTCCATAGTAAACTAATAAACTTTTATATTTATCATAAAAGTTCGCTACTTTTATTTGATTTTTAGGATGAATTACACTTAAGACTCTTGGCTTATCTTCCTTATGTCTTATTTCAAAATTAAAAGGGATTGTATAAAAAGTTGTATCCGAAACCCATTTTTTTGTATTTGATTCATATCTTAAGCCTAATAAGTTAGTTTTAATAAAATCTGGAACTTTCTTTTGATAAGATTCTCCATTTTTATTATAACGAGATAAGAAATTATAAAATTTTCTGTTTGAAAAAAATAACGGTACTTCAAAAGGCAATATGTCTGAAATTAGAACTCTTTCTTTTTCGTATTTAATTTTGTATTTTCGCTTTTTATTTGACATATTTCCAAATTTTTAAGAGATTCTCTAGCTGTTTAGATTCTTTGTTTTTACCAACCTCATTCTTTTTCAAAAAGAAGAAGTTTTTATCTTTCCTATCAAATCCTTTACTAAAAGAAAATTGTTTCAACTTATTTTGTAAAGCTTTAGATGAAAGTAATTTAAGTTTTGATTTCAAATACTTATCTAGAATTTTGATCTTTGGTGACACTTCTAATAGAAGCTTATTTGAATAATAAATACCTGAAACAATATTATTCTTACTCCCTGTTAATCTGATATTTGATACTAAAAATTTTATTCTTAAATAGAGATTTTTATTTGCCTTTCTTCCGTATGAACTAGTTTTTATATAGGAATCGAAAGCTATATCAATTTTTTCTTTATACCGAATAAGTCGTTTTTCAGAAATATCTATATCTAAAGCTTCGTTTTTAGTTCCTTTATCTACAAAAGTAAATGAGTAGCCCAAATAATCAAAAGTATTCACTACACAAGACGAGTCTCGCAAGTTGAAATCTTTTGAGGTATTCAATTCTAATCCTAAAATGCCAAGCTCATTTATTATTAGATCTAGGTTCAATAAGTAATTATTGCTAGTGATTATAATTATATCGTCCACATATCGTGCGTAGAAAAAAATGGATTTATCTTTCTTTATTTTCGCATCAAAATCTCTCATGTAAAGCTCGCCGAGATAAGCACTCAATCCAATACCTCTTGGCAAACCTGTGTCTGAGCTAGATAGATTTTTATATTGACTAAGAATTTCAGTAATATGATTTTTGATCTTTGGCGAAAGAAGATTGTCATCTCTGATCAATTTATCTTGAAGGCTCTTTAAGTCTATAGTTTCATAAAACTTTTTAATATCCAACTTAATAATATTAAATAACGAGGTTTTGTTATTAGTTAGAATTTCTGATATCTGATTAACAACTAAATATCTATTTGATTGCTTAATTTTATATAGTCTATTAAGTACTCCTTGTATATGTTTTTTAAATAAAAACCCTCTGAGAGTATCTTCAATTGAATAAAATGGTTTACTTGGCTCTAAGAAATTTTTCTCCTTTGTGACAGAAATCGAAAAAGTGGGTGAATTAATTTCATCACATATCTTCTCAATTTCTTTTTTTAGTAAATTGTTCTTTATTTCTTTAGCGTGTTTTAGGTTTATTTCATATTTTGCTTTTTCTATATTAAGCACCTCTTTTTCTTTTTCTGTAAGAGGCTTTCTAAATTCAAAGTTTATTTTTTTAATTTCTTTATATATATCCTTAATTGCTGTATTAGAAATTGTAATTTCATCTTTTAGTGCAAATTTTTCATCCAAAGAATACCCCTTACGTTTTTCGGTATCATATATTTCTTTTAAATTTTCGTACGAAAAACTTTGGTCTAACATTGAATGATTTTAATATTTATAAAATGTTTATTTAAATGATCCTTCAACAATATAATGGAGGCAATGAATAAATAAGTTTAACAGTAATACACCTAAAATCATTATTGGAGCAAGAATAATGGTACCTACAGAAAATATAATGGCAGCTTCATATTTAGTAGCTAATATTCCATCTTTAAAATGGCTAAATATAAACATAGTCGAAGCAGACATTATTATTTGTATTAGCATTAATACATTAACTGAGAGTAACGTGAATTTATTAATATATTTATACCAAAGCTCAATTAAGACATAACTTAAAATAAAAGCTCCTAAAGGAATACCCCAGGATAAGATATTATAATTAGGTGTATCAACCTCCCCAGCCAGCGCGTCAAAGAGTACTGGGAAAATTAAAGCTATTGTAAAAACAACCTGAAATCTTTCGCGTAATAGCTTTATTTTTTCTGTCATGTAGTTAAAAATTATATAAAATCGAGATAAAGAAAAGATAAAGTTATCTAATTCTTATTGAATCGTTCTATGAGTCCCATCATATGCTTTATTGTGGTTTGGTCAACCGTTCCTTTGAGCTTTCCGTATTGTGTCTGTATGGGTTTCTTTACAAGCACATGAGCATATACTTCGGTGAAATCCTCCTCTGGTGAAAGTTCCCATTTTGTTGTTTGTTTAGGGGTTCCAGACGGAATACCACGAAGCTTGTAAAACTCCTTCCATTCGCTCTCTGTTAGCTTTAGGGCAATGCCATGTCCCAGTTCGTGAGTAAGTACCGGAACAAGATTCTTCTCTTCCAGCACAGATTCTACTAATCTATATTACTCTGCTCTTCATTTTTAGGACGTGTATTTTCCTCTATTTTTTCCAATAAAGTAATCGTTCGATCTATTTTCCAATACCATAACAACACATAGCGAACTACAATAAAAAGTACGAGAATAATAACCACGATGTAAAAAATATGTGCTCCTGTACTTGGTCCAAATAATGCAGACATTAAATCAGTATTGTTTTTCATAATAGTAAGTATATCAAGAAGGGATAAAGTTTTGATAAATACCACAGGGACCGCTTCGCTTATCGCCCGCGAGTCTCGTTGTGTCAGACACACTTCCTCGCTCTGGGCACCGACTCAGTAGATTCTTCTGCTGAAGAATCATACTTCCGTCGTACGATTCCCCGCCGCGAGACAAGCAGTTGTCTCGCTTGGGGTCACAAAGCAAAAAACCGCATTGCTGCGGTTTTTTGCTTTGTGACCCCACGGGGAATCGAACCCCGATTAACGGCTTGAAAAGCCGGCGTCCTAACCGTTAGACGATGGGGCCATATGGGTGGCCATACTTAAAGTGAATTAAGTGCCCATATTATAACCGAAGTTAAAAAAAAGTAAACCACCCTGTTATAGGGTGGTTTTTTACATTGCTAATAGACAGACCTTGCGTTCTCGATAAACATTTCGGCAGCCTCCATCTTGCTCAGGATAACGGGTTGATGGGCATTTTTTGTAGGATTCACATAATATCCATCATCCAAGTTTTGAGTAGTCCAATCAAGCCTCTCAACTTTGAAATTATCACGCGGGGGCATTGATGAATCTTTCAAAGCAGGTTCAAGATAATCAAGAATTGTCCCCGATGCAAAAAATAACAACGGGTAGTTTTTCTTAGTCAAAAATATGTCGTGAAAAATATCCTTGAGATCTTGAGGAAGCTCCCCTTTCTGACCAGGAACAGGAAATCCGTACAAATCCAGCGCAAGATCATCTTCGAGACAGAGTGTCGGAACACCCTCCGAATAAAGAGAAATCAATTCCATTACGGGGTTAGGGATGTTCACTACGTAACGTTGCATCACCTTGGGAAGAACGATGGTTTCCTTATTGTATGCGTACCATTCGATAAGGAAAATAATTTTTTGATTAGAGTCCATAACAATGAATTTTTATTATTGTGCTCCTTTCATTTCAAAAGTCAACGAATTGCGATTTTCTCCATTCGCGGTATTATGTCTAAGCACTTCCCCGTTCGCGCGGTTAGCTCATATGGTTAGAGCGCTACATTGACATTGTAGAGGTGACAGGTTCGATTCCTGTATCGCGCACCAAGACGACATTTCTGAAAATAAAAAGCCAAACTGTATCAGTTTGGCTTTTGTGTCTTATATATTAAAAAATTTACGTCCTTCAAAATAACCATCCAAGTAATTCTGACCTATTTCAGTTCTCTGTTTTATTTCACTGAGCAATTCTAGCGGACTAAATTTTCTCGATCCAATCCATATTTCAAATTCCGGGTGCTCTTGGCCTACCTTGGATAACGAGTCGCAGAGAATCTCTTCTGCCTCTTCAGGTGTAGCAGGCGTTGTAATTACTAACTTATCGCTCATGATTTTTAATTTTTAAGTTAACAAATTAAGTTTCGCATACTCTACTCTTCTCCCTTGCCAAAGTGAATGTTTAGTTGTATGGTAAAC
>Ga0247817_10000917_pt1 | contig 15642 bp, 11 predicted proteins | sample UWRJL212509R1_FD_178010 | JGI IMG/M metagenome (GOLD analysis project Ga0247817, IMG submission 178010) | Plant litter microbial communities from Arlington Agricultural Research Station in Wisconsin, United States - UWRJ-L212-509R-1 | ecosystem: Environmental > Terrestrial > Plant litter >... | reverse complement strand
AGGAACATCTGCCCGGCGTGGCCACCAGCGGTTATGACGCCGATCCCGAAGTGCGCCGCCGCGCGCGCGAACGCGGGCTGGCCGCCGCGATCCATGACAATGCCGCGGACGCCGTGCGCGAGGCGGACCTCGTGATCTTGTGCGTCCCCGTTGGCGCGATGGCGGGGGCGGCCGCAGCGATCCTGCCCGCCTTGCGGCCCGATGTACTGGTGAGCGATGTAGGATCGTCGAAAAGCAGCGTAGCGCGCGCGCTGGCAGAGGCGCTGCCGGGGCACTGCGTAATCCCTGCGCATCCAGTGGCAGGCACCGAAAACAGCGGACCGGACGCGGGCTTTGCCACCTTGTTCCACCAACGCTGGTGCATCGTCACCCCGCCCGAAGGCGCAGCGCCCGAACGAGTGTCAAAGCTGGTGGAATTCTGGGAAGACCTCGGCGCAATGGTCGAAACGATGGACGCCGACCACCACGACCGCGTGCTCGCCGTCACCAGCCACATCCCCCACCTGATCGCCTACACGATTGTGGGCACCGCCAGCGATTTGGAGCAGGTGACACGCAGCGAAGTCATCAAGTTCTCCGCCGGCGGCTTCCGCGACTTCACCCGCATCGCGGCCAGCGACCCGACGATGTGGCGCGATGTCTTCCTGCATAATCAGGAAGCCGTGCTGGATATGCTCGACCGGTTTCTGACCGATCTGGCGCTGATGCGCGAGGCGATCAAGGCTGGGGACGGGGAGTTGATGTTCGACCACTTCACGAAAACACGCGCGATCCGGCGGAGTATTGTGGCGCTGGGGCAGGACGATGCTCGGCCCGATTTCGGGCGTGGAGATCATGTTTAGCTTTGCAGAAAAACGATGTGCTCGCGCATCCATTTGCGCTTGAACGCACCATAGCTTTGATCTTTGCTACGAATGTCGGCGTCGTCTGCCCAATGGCTTAACTGCTCCCATGCCCGCTTTTCGACCTGATCCAACAAGAGAGGGTCGGGAATTGCCCCATTGAGCTGTGAATTACTGATGTCGCCGCCCTCAGCGACGTGATGGAGTGTGGCGAGTAGATAAGAGCGGGCTTCGGTCATCGAATGGGACTATGGGCGCCGCAGGTGGCGCACAAGTCTCTAACACTCAAGCCCTCGTCATTCCCGCGAAAGCGGGAATCCAAGGTTAACGCAGCGCTCCACCGCCACTAGATTCCCGCTTTCGCGGGAATGACGACGTTTGTTGAGGCAAATCTTACCAAGGTGGGAAGATCAGCCCACCTTCGCCGCAAACTCCCGCTCCGCCAGAAACCGCTCAGCATCCAGCGCAGCCATGCACCCGGTCCCAGCCGCCGTCACCGCTTGCCGGTAGGTGTGGTCCATCACATCTCCGCAAGCAAACACGCCGGGAACCGAGGTCTTCGGCGTGCCCGGTTGCACCGCGATGTAGCCGCTGTCGTCGAAATCCAGCTTGCCCTTGAACAGCTCCACCGAAGGCGCGTGGCCGATGGCGACAAACGCCCCATCAACTGCCAGTTCGCTGCGCTCCCCCGTCACCGTGTCGATTAGCGAAATAGCACCAAGCGCGCCCTTTTCGCCCGGCACGAAGCCCTCGACTGCCTTGTTCCACAACGTCGAAATCTTCTCGTTGGCGAACAGCCGGTCCTGCAAGATCTTCTCGGAACGCAAGCTATCGCGCCGATGGATCAGCGTCACATCGTCCGAATGGTTGGTGAGGTACAGCGCTTCTTCAACTGCCGTATTCCCGCCGCCTATCACCGCCACCTTGCGCCCACGATAAAAGAATCCGTCGCAAGTCGCGCAGGCGGATACGCCCTTGCCGCCCAGTTCCATCTCGCCCGGAACGCCGAGCCACTTGGCCTGCGCGCCGGTGGCGATCACCAGCACGTCGCCGACATAGGTGTCGCCGCTGTCGCCGGTCGCGGTAAACGGCGAGCCGTTCGCAATGTCCACGTCCACAATCGTGTCCCACAGCATCCGCGTGCCGACATGCACCGCTTGCGCTTCCATCTGCTGCATCAGCCAAGGGCCTTGGATCACGTCCGCAAAGCCGGGATAATTCTCGACATCGGTGGTGATCGTAAGCTGCCCGCCGGGTTGCAGCCCCTGCACAACAATCGGTTCCATCCCGGCGCGCGCGGCATAAATCGCGGCGGTGAGGCCTGCGGGGCCGGAGCCGATGATGAGCATTTTAGTGGTGTGCGTGGTCATTGATGCGTCCCTGTCCGCCCGATCCCTTGGGGGAAGGTCGATCTAGGGTTGCGGAGGGGCCGATACAAGCTGCGTTGCAAGCCACCCGCCGCCAAGCGCCTTGAACAGCGCAATGGCTGCCTGCGCATTATTAGCCCTCGCCTCGTTCATGCCCTGCCCTCGGGCAATGAGTGCGAGGCGAGCGCGGGCGAGATCGAGCCGCGAATCCTCGCCGCCGGTGAAGCGCGCCTCGGCCAGTGTCAGCGCCCGCTGTTCGCGCGTGAACGCCTCGCGGCTGAGTTCATCATTGGCGCGCGCCTGCGCCAACCGGTTGATCGCGGTTTCGCTATCCGCCAGCGCCTCGGCCACCGCGCCTTCATAGCGTGCGGCGGCAACATCTGCGCGGGCATCGGCGGCCGCGATTTGCGCACGGATGCGCCCGCCGGAGAAGATCGGCCACGAAAACTGCGGCCCGATGCTGAACCGTACGGACCCGATATCCGCCAGCCCATCGACCGAGCGTGACTGCGTGCCCAGCCCGCCGATCAGGCTGAAGCGCGGGAACAGGTCGGCGGTCGCTACCCCGATTTGCGCGGTGGCGGCGGCGAATTGACGCTCGGCGGACCGAACATCGGGGCGGCGAGTGAGCAGGTCCGAACGAATGCCGACCATGATTTCGGGCGGCGGCGTGGGGATTGGAGCGGAGGCGGTGAGGAGGCTCGCCATCGTCTCCGGCGGCTCGCCCAGCAGCGCGGCGATGCGGAACGCGGCGGCAGCGGCACGGCCCTGCGCCAGCGGAACGCGCGCGCGTTCGGCCAGTGCATCGGCCTCGGCCCGCTCCGCATCCAGCTGGTTGCCTTCACCCGCTTCGACCAGCAGCCGCGCCAATTCAGCGAGTTGCTGGCGCGCATCGGCCCCGGCCTGCGCCGCCGCCAAGTTGGATTGCGCGGCACGCAGTTCGACATAGTTGCGCGCGATTTCCGCCGTCAGCGTCACTAACGCCGCATCTCGCGCGGCCAACGCCGCACCGGTTTGCGCGTCGGCGGCTTCTTCGCTGCGGGCTTGGCGACCCCAGAAATCTGGCTCCCAGCTCGCATCGAAGCCAAGGTCGAACATCGAATATTCGGTGGGGAAGCCGGGAATGCGGTCGACCGGAAACTGGCCGTTTTCGCTGATCCGGTTCTCGTTCGCGCGCCCGCTCGCCTGCACTTGCGGCAAGCCTGCGCCTGTTACTGCCGCGCGATTGGCGCGCGCTTCGGCCAGCCGCGCTTCTGCCTCGGCTACAGAAGGCGCATCGGCCAAGGCGCGTTCAATCAGCCCGGTCAGCAGCGGATCGCCGAACTGGCCCCACCACGCTGGGTCCACCGCGCCACTATCCGCTGCACCGAACCATTCGGCCGCAGCAAGCGGCGCAGGCGCGGCGTAATCCGGGCCGACGGTGGTGCAGGCACTCGCCAGCAGCAGCGCGCAGATGGGGAAAAGGCGTTTCATGTCTGTCACTCCATACGCGCGCGGAACAACCACGCGGCGCTGCCCAGCGTCACCACCGCGATCACCAGCATCGGCCAAGTCAGGCTGAACACCACCGACGCGGGCATATTTTTGAGGAAGGAACCGAGCGATATTTGCAAGAACCAGCGCGCCGGGTTGGCATAAGTCAGCACTTGCAGCCAGCCAGGCATGTTTTCGATCGGGCTGGAAAAACCTGACAACAGCAACACCGGATTGGTCATCAGGAACGCGCCCAGAAACGCCTGCTGCTGCGTCTTGCTCGCCGCTGAAATCGCCATTCCAACGCCGGTCAGCGAGATATTGTAAGCCGCCAGCGCGAGGAAGAACGGCAGCAGCGATCCGGTGAACGGCAGCCCGAACACCACTTGCGCCGCCACCAGATACAGCACCCCGTTGCCCATCCCGACGATGAAGGTCGGGGCCATCTTGCCGATCAGGATTTCGGGCACCCGCAGCGGGCTGACCATCAGTTGCTCGAACGTGCCCATCTCGCGCTCGCGCGCCACAACTTGCCCGGTGATCGCCAGCGCGCTGATCGATACGATCACCACGATCAGCGCGGGCAGGTTGAACCAGATAAAGCTGAGATTGGGGTTGAACCAGTTGACCACCACGCTGCTACCGCCTGCGCGGGAGCGTTCGGGCTCCAGTTCCGCCCCCATCCCGCCCGCGATTGCGCCGATATAGCCGCCGACGATCTGACCCGCATTGCTGCGCCGCCCATCCAGCACGAGGCCGACGCTGGCAGGCTCTCCGCGCGCCACCTTGCGGTCAAAATCCTGTTCGATCACGATGGCGGCCAGCACTTCCTGCCGGTCAATCGCCTGTCGCATTTGGATTGGGGATTCGAAGCGGTGGATTTGCGCAAAATTGCCGCTGGCTGCGATGCGCTGGACGAGTTCGGTGCTTGCCGCCCCGGCTGCCCGGTCGAGCAGGCCGATTTCGACATTGCGCACTTCCAGCGTGGCCGCGAAACTGAACAACAGCAATTGCAGCAGCGGCGGGATGAACAAGGTGGTGCGCGCGCGCGGATCGGCCCACAGCGCGGCAAACTCCTTGACGATCACGGCCCGCAGCCTGGTCCATGAAATGCCCATCACCGGTCGAGACTTCGGCGGGTCGCGCGCAAGCAGCGATACAGGAAAAACGCCCCGAACGCGGCCATTATCGCGACATTGGGCAGGATCAGCGACCACACATCACCGGCTAGAAACACTGTCTGCAAGCTCGGGATCAGATAGCGCGCAGGTACGATCATGGTGATGATCTGGATCGGCCGCGGCATCGAAGAAATCTCGTAGAGGAATCCGGACAGCAGGAAGGTGGGCAGGAACGACGTGATCAGCGCCAATTGGCTGGCGACAAACTGGTTCTTGGTCGCCGCCGAAATCCACAATCCCTGCCCCAATGCGGGTAGCAGATAGGCGGTGCTGACCAGCAACAGCGCCGGGATCGATCCCCGCAGCGGCACGCCGAATTGCACCACTGCCATCGTCGTACAGATGCCCATCGAGATCAGCGCGAGCACGAAATAGGGCACGATCTTGCTCGCGAGGAACTCGGTCATCCGCATCGGCGTGGCCATCATCGCCTCCATCGTGCCGCGTTCCCACTCGCGCGCGATCACCAGGCTGGTGAGCAACGTGCCGATCAGTGTCATCACGATGGCGATCGCGCCGGGGATCAGGAAATACCGGCTGGTCAGGCCGGGATTGAACCACACGCGGCTGTTCACGCTGATCGGCGCGGCAGGCGTGGGGCCAGCCTCGGCGGCGCGATTCATCGCCCAGTTGCGCCGCAGCCCCTCCGCATAGGCGGCGGTGAGGCTCGCCTGATTGGGCTGCGAGCCATCGGCGATAATCTGGACCGGCGGCGGCGCTCCGCGTGCCTCGCCCGCGCCGAAATCCTGCGGGATCACCACGATAGCGCGGATTTCGTCAGCGATCATCGCCTGCCGCAGCGGTTCGACGCTGCGCTCTACCCGCACAGCGAAATGCGGGCTTTGGCCGTAGGCGAGCGCGAGGCTGTGTGCGGGCGCGCTGTCATCCAGCAGCGCCACCCCAATATTGGCGCGCGCGCTATCCAGATTGATGGCGTAGCCGAACAGAAACAGCAGCAGCACCGGCAGCACGAACGCGATCAGATAGGTGGACGGATCGCGCGCGATCTGGCGGGTTTCCTTGCCCACCATCGCCATCAACCGGCGGCCGGAAAAGCCCGCCTCGCTCATGCCGCCTCGCGCTCCAGCCGGGCGGCATCGGACGCTTCGATATGCGCGATGAAGGCATCCTCCATCGTTGGGTCTTCGAGACCGGAAAGTTCCGCTGCCTGCCGTTTCAGTTCATCCGGCGTGCCGCTGGCGATCTGTTCGGAGCGGTAGATCAGCGTGGTATCGTCGCAATATTCGGCTTCTTCCATGAAGTGGGTCGTGACCAGCACCGCCACGCCCTTCTCCACCAGCCCGTTGATATGGCTCCAGAACTCACGGCGCGTGACCGGGTCGACGCCCGATGTCGGCTCATCTAGGAACAGCACCGGCGGTTCGTGCAACACGGCAGCGGCCAGCGCGATGCGCTGCTTGAAGCCGAGCGACAACTGGTTGGCATTGCGGCCCAGCATATCGCCCAGCTCAAAAACCTCGGTCACCCGCTGAACGGCCGCCTTTGCCGCGCTGCCCGCAAGACCGTAAGCGCCCGCAAAGAAAGCCAGATTCTGCGCCACGGTGAGATCGCCGTAGAGCGAGAACTTCTGCGCCATATAACCAAGCTGTTCTCGCGCCGCCGCGCCGCTGCGACGCAAGTCGTGACCCGCCACAACGCCGGTTCCCTCAGATGGGGTTAGCAGGCCGCACAGCATCTTGAAGGTGGTCGATTTACCCGCGCCATTTGGGCCGAGCAGCCCGTAAATCGTGCCATAGGGCACCGTAAAACTCACATCGTTAGCCGCAGTGAACGCGCCGAAACGCTTGGTCAGGCCTTTGGCTTCAATCGCGAATTCGGATTGCGGTTCGACCTGCCGATACACCCCCGCCAGCGGACTAGTGCCGCCGGGGCCGCCGCCGAGCCGGGCGATAAATCCGTCTTCGAACCGCGCGGGCACCTTGGCGACGCGCATATTCTCGGTCGGGATTGCCGCGCCATCACGGAGCACCAACCGCACCGAACGGCCCTCAAGCGTGCCATCGAGCACATCGTGCCGGTCGAGCATATCGGTCAGCAAACGGCGGCGGCGCTGGGGGAAATCGGTGAGGCGGACGACCTTGCCATCAACCTCGCGCGTGAGGTCCGCCGGGGGGCCGCCGAACACCAGCTTGCCCTCGCTCATCAGGAAAACCTCGTCGCATTTTTCGGCTTCGTCGAGATAGGCAGTGGCCCATAACACCCCGATGCCTTCTCCGGTTAGCTGCGCCACCATCTGCCACAATTCGCGCCGCGAAATCGGATCGACGCCGACCCCCGGTTCGTCCAGCAGCAGCAGGCGCGGGGTTTTGACCAAGGCGCAAGCGAGGCCGAGCTTCTGCTTCATCCCGCCCGAAAGCTTGCCCGCCAACCGGCTACGGAAGCGTTCCAGATCGGTGAAAGCGAGCAGCCGGGCGAAGGTTTCTGCGCGGCCCGATTTGGGCAGTGAACGCATTTCAGCGTAAAGTTCGAGGTTCGCGATCACGCTCAGGTCTTCGTACAACCCAAACCTTTGCGGCATGTAACCAAGGTCGCCCAGGCTGGTGCCCGGCGCGCCGCCAAGCACGGTTAATTCGCCCGCATCGGGTGCCATCAGACCGGCCATGATGCGGATCGCGGTGGTCTTGCCAGCGCCGTCCGGCCCGACCAGCCCGGTGATCCGGCCCGGCATGATACGTAGCGACAACCCATCAAGCGCAGGCCGGTCCAGCCCCTTGAAGTGCTTGACGATGCCGGTAACGCTGGCGACGGACCCGCTCATTCCGGGGCGGCGGAATTCGGGATAGTAACGGTGACGGGTTGGCCTTGGCGCAAGCCTTCATCGGGGTCGGTAACGGTGATGCGCACTTGATATACAAGGTCAGCCCGCAAATCCTCCGTCTCCACGGTGCGCGGGGTGAACTCGGCGCGCGGGCTGATGAAGCCGACTTGTCCGCGATAGACCTTGGCATTGCCGTCCACCGAAAGGTTCACCGCCATGCCGGGGCGGATGCGCGACAGGTCCGGCTCGCCGACATAGGCGCGCACTCGCAAGGGGCGGTCAATCGAGATGGTCAGCACGGTCTGGCCCGGCTGCACGAGGCTGCCCGGTTCAGTCGCGCGCGTCACCACTGTGCCGGCGCTAGCGGCGGCCAGCCGCGTATCGCCGAGGTCGGTACCTGTCGACGCGCGGGCCGCCTGAGCGCTGGCGAGTTGCGCGCGGGCCGCAGCAATATCCTCACCCCGAGCGCCTGCCCGCTGAAGCGACAAAGCCGCGCGCGCCTCACGCAGTCGCGCTTCGGCGGTGCGCGCGGCCAGCCGCGTTTCGTCCCACACATTGCGGCTGATCGCCCCTGATGCAGCGAGCGGTTCGCGCCGGGTCAAATCGCCTTGCGCTTCAGCAGCTTGCGCAGCAGCGGCATCGACCCGCGCCTGCGCCACGGCTACATCCTGCGCGCGGTTGCCGTTTTCGAGCCGGGCAAGGTTCGCCCCAGCCGCCGCAATCTCCGCCTCAGCCTGCCTTACGCGGTCTTCCACTGGCGCAGCATCGAGCACTGCGAGCAGATCGCCCACCGCAACCCGGTCACCTTCGTCCACAGCGATTTCCGAGATCCGCCCCGGCACCCGGAATGCCATTTCCACCTCGCGCACATCGACATTGCCGTGCAGCACCAACTCGCCGTTCGGCCCTTCATCGCGCCACAGGCCAAAGCCTTCGGTTCGCCACAGGACAATCCCCAACACGGCAAGCACCACGATCACGATCAGGCGGCGTCTCATGGCAATATCTCCGGTCCGGCGGAAAGGATGGCGCGAGTATGTGCGGCAAGGCGGCAGCGCAGCAGCAATTCAGCCTCGGCATCGGGCTGTTCTATGCGCAGCACTCGGCACAACGAGGCCCGGCCGGATCGCAATGCCAGTGCTTGGCCGAACAGCAGAAACCCGGTGGCGCGATGTTCGCGCTCGGTAAGATCTGGGCGGGCAACGGCGATCAAGTGGACGAAGGCATCGGTCATCGGGCGCATGGCGATGGAATAGATGCGGTCAAACGCCTCGGTCGGCTCCTGCTGTTCCCGAATGATAAACCGGGCCCACCGGGCTGATTTCTCGCTCAGCATTGTAGACGCCAGCCCATCTAGGACGGCCACCAGCCGTTCTATGGCATCCTCCCGCGTGGCAACCGGCATCGCCGCGGCAGCTTCGAGTGCGGGACGGTGGTGATCGTTCATCTGCTCGGCGATATGTTCGGCGGCCGCCAGATACAGCCCTTCCTTGCCGCCAAAATGGTAAGTGATCGACGACATCGCCGTACCGCAATCCGCCGCAATCGCGCGCGTGGCGGCGCCTTCGAAGCCTGACCGGCCGAAGTGGTCGATGGCACAATTCAGCAGGGCTTCACGCATTTGTCGGTATAATTCGTTCGAACGAACAATGTCGAGTTAAAATCCTTGGATTGCTATCGCACAAAACAATTTGCGTTAGGGATTGCGGTGGATCAAAGCTGTGCAAGCGCTTAACATGGCAGAGCTTAGCCAGACACAGACGGGATTGTTGGATCGTGAAAACTCAGGTTTGCATCATCGGCGCAGGGCCTGCCGGGCTCCTTTTGGGGCATCTGCTGCGGGCCGAAGGCGTGGAATGCGTGGTGCTGGAACGCCAGGCCCCCGATTATATCCTCGGCCGGATTCGCGCTGGCGTACTCGAACAGATCACCGTCAGCTTGATGGAGCGGCTCGGGTTGGATGCGCGGCTGAAAGACGAAGGGCTGCCGCATGACGGGTTCAATCTGGCCGATGGCGAACGGCTGATCCGCATCGATATCGAGGAACTCACCGGCAAGCGTGTTACGGTTTACGGCCAGACCGAAATCACCCGTGACCTGATGGATGCCACCGAAGAACGCGGGCTGGAGGTGATCTACGGCGCCGATGATGTCGCCCTGCACGATATTGCGGGCGACGCGCCGTGCGTCACCTACACGAAAAACGGCAGCGAGCATCGCATCGACGCGCGGTTCATCGCCGGGTGCGACGGATTCCACGGGCCATCGCGCAAGGCAGTTCCCATCAGCGTGGGCCAAGAATATGAGCGGGTTTACCCGTTCGGTTGGCTCGGCATTCTGGCCGACGTGCCGCCGTGCAACCATGAACTGATTTATGCCAACCACGAACGCGGCTTCGCTTTGGCGAGTATGCGCAGCGAGGTGCGCAGCCGCTATTACATCGACGTTCCGCTGACCGACAAAGTGGAAGAATGGTCCGACAACCGCCTGTGGGATGAACTCGCCATCCGCCTCGGCCCCGAAGCCGCCGCACACATGACGCGCGGTCCGGCGCTGGAAAAGAGCATCGCTCCGCTGCGCAGCTACGTTTTTGCGCCGATGCGCCACGGATCGCTGCTGCTATGCGGAGATTCGGCGCACATCGTGCCGCCAACCGGCGCCAAAGGCCTGAACCTCGCCGCCAGCGACGTACATTATGCCGCAGATGCGCTGGTCCGGTTCTTCCGCGCGAACGACGGCCCAGCGATCGCTGGCTATTCCGACAAGGCACTTGCCCGCGTGTGGAAATCCGAACGGTTCAGCTGGTCACTCACCCGCCTGATGCACCGCTTCCCCGAAGATGGTCCGTTCGAACGGGCGATGCAGGTAGCCGAACTCGACTACATCGCCACCAGCCGCGCTGCGCAGACGAGTATCGCGGAAAATTACGTGGGGCTGCCGGTCTGATTTGTGGGGGTCACGCCCCTTTGAACAGAGCCAGTCAGCCGGTAGGATGCGTTGCAGGTTGGCTTCTTCCGGCGCCGCAAGCAGCGGGATAGTTTGTGCCCGCCCCGGCATAGGAAGTGATCCGCCATAGATCGACGCGCGGCGGATTGGTCGCGCCCAAGGGACAGTTTCACCGGCTCGAACCCATCAGCACCAGCGTCACGCATTAAGCGGACACTCAGGTTGACCGCGACATGGCAGCGGTTACAGCTGAAACTTCTTCCGATGTCGGCCTTCGCGCCGCCCGATCGAAAACAAGACCAAGGATATTGAGATGCGCCTCGCACGGTTTGCTGCCATCAGTCTAATTGCCATGACCACCACCTTAGCCCACCCAGGATTCGCCCAACCACAGCAAGCTGTACCGGCTTCGTCCAATCCGCTGCTCGGCGACTGGATTGACCAGCCGCAGGGCGTGCCTCCCTACGGCCAGATCAATGCCGCGCATTACCAGCCGGCGCTGGAAGTCGCGCTGCAAGAGGCGCGGCAGGAGATTAATGCTCTCTCTCGCGTGCGCAGCCGGCCCACGTTCGAAAACACGATCGAAGGGCTTGAGCGTTCAGGACAGAAGCTGTCGCGTATCAATTCTGCTTTCTCCACCGTCAGTTCCGCCGATGCAACTCCGGAAATTCAGGCTGTTGAGCAGGCAATCGTGCCGCTGCTGACGCAATTCAACAGCGAGAAGATGCTCAATCCGGAGTTGTTTGCGCGGATCGCCGCAGTGCACCGCGATCAGGCCGAGTTCGATCTTACTCCGGAACAGGCACGCCTGCTCAATGACACTTACGAGGACTTCGTGCGCGCCGGGGCGGCACTTACGCCTGAGCAACGCGCCCAAGTTGCGGCGATCAACACGGAAATGGCCAATCTACAGGTCGAATTCGGGCAAAAGCTGCTCGCCGATCAGCGCGCCGGTTCCGTTATCCTGAGCGAGGCGGAAGTTGCTGGCCTGCCTGCCGACCAGAAGGCGGCTGCTGCCCAAGCGGCGCAAGCTGCGGGTGAGCAGGGCTATCTGATCGCTGCCACTCGCCCTGCAATCGAACCGTTCCTGACTGTCGCGACCGACCGCGCCGCGCGCGAAAGGGTGTTCCGCGCTTTCGACAATCGCGGCGCGAACGAAAATGCCAACAACACGTCGGCCATTATCAAACGGATGCTGGAACTGCGCCTTCAGCGGGCGAACCTGCTGGGGTCCGAGACGCACGCCGAATTCACGCTTCAGGACAGCATGGCCAAGACGCCCGAGGCAGCAATGGACCTGCTAATGCAGATCTACCGGCCCGCTCTGGCCCGTGCGCGCGAAGAACAGGCCGATCTGGCCGTCCTTGCCCAAGCGGATGGAATTGACCGGATCGAGCCGTGGGACTGGCGCTTTTACTCGGAAAAGGTCCGTCAGGAACGCTTCTCGCTGGAGGAGTCCGAACTGAAGCAATATTTCCCGCTCGACGGTATGCTGGCCGCGATGATGGAGACGACCGAGCGCCTCTACGGCATCAAATTCGTCGAACGGCCCGACCTCCCGGCCTATGCCGACGGCGTCCGCGCGTGGGAAATTCAGGAAGCCGATGCGACCCCGATCGGTTTGTTCTTCGGGGACTTCTTCGCCCGCGACACCAAGCGCCCCGGCGCCTGGATGAACGCCATGCGCAGCCAGAGCGGGTTGCTGGGCAATCTGCCGATCGTCGTCAACAACACCAATTACACCCGCCCCGGCCCCGGCGAGCGGGCGCTGATTAGCCTCGACGATGCCGAAACGCTGTTCCACGAATTCGGTCACGCGTTGCACGGACTATTTAGCGATGTGCGCTATCCCAGCCAGTCGGGCACTTCGGTTTCCCGCGACTTCGTGGAGCTTCCGTCACAATTGCACGAGCATTGGATTTCGGAGCCGAGCATACTGCGCGCCCATGCAAAGAACGCGGCTGGCGAGCCGATCCCCGAAGCCATGCTACAATCGCTGCTGGAATCGCGCACGTTCAACCAGGGCTACCTGACCGTGCAGCAGATCTCATCCGCAATCCTCGACATGCGCCTCCACTTGATGACCGATGTCCCGGCCAGCTTCGACCCGATTGCTTGGGAGACTGAGCAACTGGCCGCGCTGGAAGTGCCAGAGGCAATCGGCATGCGTCACCGGCTTCCGCATTTCAGCCACATATTTGCCGGCGGCTATTCTGCGGGATATTACGCCTATAGCTGGGCCGAAACGATGGATGCGGATGCGTATAAGGCGTTCGAGGAAGCAGGCGATGTGTTCGACCCTGCCACCGCCGCCCGGCTTCGCACCGAGATCCTGTCGCGGGGCAACAGCCGCGATCCGGCCGAGAGCTACATCGCCTTCCGCGGACGGCTTCCGACACCTGACGCGCTGCTGGAAAACCGTGGGTTGAACTGAACCCTGCGTTGGGTGGATGTTTGAAGCCGGCGTCCTCGCCGTTACCTTCACGTTCAGGCAGGCCAATCTGCTGATGATCATAGCCGCGTAGCGCGACACCCCGCTGCTCGGCTATGAAGTGTGGACCTTCCGCGTCCCAAGTCGGCGGCCAACGCTGCCGCCCAGCCCATGCTACGCTGTCTGCGGACCAGGACGGCCCTGTTCCACCACAAAGGTTGCAAGCGTATCCAGCCGTCCGCCGGGAATGTCGATCCGATCGATAACCTTGATGTCGGCCGACCAGCTCTGCGGCGAGATGTTGTATAGCTGATAGCCGCGCTGGTTATTCAACAAGCTGAGATGCGGATTGCGCGCCAGCGTGTCTTGCTGGAACGAATGGCGGGCAGAGCCATTGCCGCCGGATGTGATCGAACTGGCGAGGAACTCGCTGGCGAGGGCGGGAGCGCCGGGGTCGTTCGGATCGGAGGGCAGGTAACCTACTACGTGCTGATGCATGTCGCCGCTGCCGATAACGACATTTTTCAGGCCGCGCTCCGCAATCATGTCTGCCAGGCGGCGGCGTGCGCCTGGGTAGCCGTTCCAGTTGTCCGTGCTGAAAGCAGGGAACGCCTCGCCGTCACGGCGCACATCGAAGGGCATCATCAGCACTTGCTGGGCGATGAAATTCCAGCCGTGCTGCGCCGTCAGGCCCGCGCCCAGCCACGCCTCCTGTTCCGCGCCCAACATCGTGCGGCTTGGATTGTCCTGAATGAGCCGGACCGGGCTATTGGCCACCTCGCCAAGTTGGCGGCTCCGGTGGGACCGCGTGTCCAGCACATGCATCCGGGCGAGGTCGCCGAAGTCGAACCGCCGGAAGTAGCGGCTGGCGGGGCTAGCCCTCAGTGCGGCGCGGACCGGCATGTGTTCCAGCCAGGCTTGCATCGCTGCCGCCTTGCGCGCGGCGAACGCGGCTGTGTCGCCGTCATCCTTTCCGAAATTGGCCGCCCAGTTATCGTCCACTTCGTGATCGTCGAAGGAAGGAATAAAGGCCGCGCGGGCATGTGCAGCGCGCAGGTCCGGGTCGGTCTTGTATTGGGCATAGCGGCGCCGGTAATCGTCGAGCGTGTGCGTTTCGTCCCCTGAATGGATACGCAACGCGTGCCTGTCACGCCGCCCGACCTCATAAATGTAATCGCCGTAGTGGAACACCGCATCGAGTTCGGGTTCTGCGGCCAAGTGAGCGAACGCAGTGAAGTAGCCGCTTTCGTAGTCTTGGCAGCCTACGCTGGCGATGCGCAACTGGTCGACCCGCGAGCCGGGTGCTGGCAGTGTACGGGCACAGCCCACCTCGCTCGTCGCACCGCCCGAGTGGAACCGATACCAATAGGGCCGGTGCGGCTGAAGCCCGCTGCATTCGACGTGAACCGTGTGGGCCGACTGCGCGCGTGCTCGCGCCTCACCTGTTCGCACGATATTGCGAAAAGCGGGATCGTTGGCCACCTCCCATGCGACCGGAACCTCGGCTGGCGGCATTCCCCCGGCGGATTCCAGCGGATCGGGAGCGAGGCGCGTCCAGATCACAAAACCGTCGGCAGCGGGATCACCAGCCGCAACGCCAAGTGTGAACGGGTCGCGCCGAAAAGAATGAGGCCGTCCAGATAAGGTGGAACAGGCCGTCAACAGGCCGATGGACGACATCGAGGCGACCAGCGTGCGCCGGTCCAGTAAGATCTGGGGCATATTCGATACAAGCCTGGCAAGGAATGGGCCGGGCGGCGCTGTGGAAACAGGCCGCCCGGCAGGAAGTCAGAAGCGCATCGAGCCGCCGAAAGTGAAGGTCCGGCCGCTGACCGTGCTGGTCATCAGGCGGCGCGCATCGCCATCGGCAGATTGGATGATCCGCTGATCCGTCAGATTTAACGCTTCCACTCGCAACTGCAGGCTCGGGGTGACGTTGTAGTAGGCGGTGGCATCGAACACGGTCGACGGATTGTAATATTCACCGATATTGCCATTGCCTCCGTCACCCTTGCGGTAGCGTGACCGGTATGCCACCGATCCGCGCGCGCCGAATTGCTCGGTGTCATAATACAGCGTCGCGTTGGCCGACCATTTGGACAGATCGATGAGCGGCAATTCGTGAGCCTTTCCCGAATAGAGCACATCGGATTTGCCGTCAGCATAAGTGACATTGCCGAGCGCGCCGAAATTGCCGAGCAGACCGGGCAGGAAGTCGAAATTGCGCCGCGCGGCCAGTTCGACGCCGTGGATCGAGGCACCGGGTCCGTTGATCGGCCGGGTGAAGTTGAAGATGATCGATCCGTCCTGCCCTTCTTCCAGCAGCGACAGGGGGTATCCCGTTTCGCTGTAGGGAATCTGGTCGGTTTCGCTGGTGACGAAGGAACTCATGTTCTTGTAGAACACGCCCAGTGCAATCGAACCGCGCGTGCCGTCGTAATATTCCAGCGACCCTTCGATGGAATCGGCGGTGTAGGGGGCGAGGTAGGGGTTGCCTGCGGTGATGGCGCCGCCAAAACCCGCGACACGTACGGTAGCCGCCGCGCTAAGGTCTGCGAAGCCAGGCCGGCTGATGTTGCGGTTCGCCCCGATGCGCGCCACCAGCGAGTGAGTGAGGTCGAGC
>Ga0247817_10000916_pt1 | contig 15649 bp, 14 predicted proteins | sample UWRJL212509R1_FD_178010 | JGI IMG/M metagenome (GOLD analysis project Ga0247817, IMG submission 178010) | Plant litter microbial communities from Arlington Agricultural Research Station in Wisconsin, United States - UWRJ-L212-509R-1 | ecosystem: Environmental > Terrestrial > Plant litter >... | reverse complement strand
TCACCGGCCAGAACACCTACTCGACCTATGTCGCGCCGTGGCTCATCGAGGTCGCCGGCTACTCGCCCGATGCCGTGCCGTTCATGCTCTTTCTGTTCGGTGGCGCGGGCGTCATCGGCCTCGTGCTCGCCGGCCTCGTGAGCGACCGCTACCCGCGCCGCGGCTTCGTCGTCGCGACGGTGCTCGTCATGGTCTCGGTCGCGGTGCTCGCGATCGGCTCGGCCAACGCGGTCGTCGTGGTCATCGCGACAGTCGCGTGGGGTGTCGCGTTCGGCGGCCTGCCCGCGATGCTCCAGACCCGCATGATGCACACGGCGTCGTTCCGCATGCGCGACCTGGCCTCGGCTTTTCAGACGACGGCGTTCAACATCGGTATCGGTGGCGGAGCACTGCTCGGAGGCATCCTGCTCGAGGGGGTAGGACTCGCGTCCCTCCCGTGGGTGCAGATCGCCTTCCTCGGTGTCGCAGTGCTCGTGAGCGTCGGCGTCGACCTGTGGCGCACCTCGCACGCGCGGGCGAAGCTGGCGTAGCGCGGCTAGGTCCAGTCCACTCCCGGAGCTCTGTAGAAGGTCGTTCCGGCCGCCTCGAGTCGCGCACCGAATGCGGGGAGCCTGTCACGCAGGGAGGCGTAGCGGCTCGCTGCATCCACTCGCGGTGACCAGGCGATCTCGGCGATCGCCGCGAGCCTCGGAAAAGCCAGCAACTCGACATCGTCGATCGTGACGAGCGTCTCGGTCCAGACCGGCGCCTCGATGCCGAGAATCTCTGCCTCGCCGATGCCGGGGATGACCTCGGTGGGCTCCCACGACGTGGCGTCGTCGAGTGACGTCGGGCCCTTCGCCCAGTCGAGCCCGAGCTCGGTCGCAGCGTCGTACTTGATGTCGAGGTAGGCGACGTCGGCGGGGGAGAGGATGAGCCGCCCGCCCCGCTCGACGAACGACCGGACTTCGGCGGCCGAGTCGCCCTCGGGGGTGGTGAACCCCCAGTACTGGCCGATGGAACCGGCTGGCAGGTCGTGGCTCTTGCCGAGTTCGTGCCACCCGACGAGGGTCTTTCCGGTAGAGGCGACGATCTCGCCGGCGCGCTTCGCGAAGACGAGGAAGTCCTCGGGTGTCGTGGAGAGCGACTCGTCGCCGCCGATGTGGAGAAAAGGCCCTGGCGTGATCGCGGCAACCTCGCCGAGCACGTCCCGGAGAAACTCGTAGGTGCGCTCGCTGCCGATCGTGAGGCTCGAGAAGCCGACCTCCGTGCCCTCGTACAGGGCGGGTGCCACGCCGTCGGCCGTGAGCTCCGGGTAGCTCGCGAGAGCGGCGTTGGTGTGGCCGGGCATGTCGATCTCCGGCACGACCGTCACGAACCGTGAGGCCGCGTAGTCGACGATCGCGCTGTAGTCGGCCCGCGTGTAGAACCCGCCGCCGTCGCCGTTCACCGACGTCGAGGCGCCGTGCTTGGTCAGCTGCGGCCACTTCTCGATCTGGATGCGCCAGCCCTGGTCATCGCTCAAATGCAGGTGCAGGTGGTTGATCTTGAGTTGGGCGATCGCGTCGATGAAGCGCTTCACATCGTCGACGCCGAAAAAGTGCCGCGCGACGTCGAGCATGGCGCCGCGGTAGGAGAACCGGGGGCTGTCAGTGATGTCGACCGCGGCGAATGCGCCGTCGACTCCGAGCTGACGCAGTGTCTGCACGCCGTAGAAGAGTCCGGCGGGCGAGCCCGTGATGCTGATGCCCGAACTGTCTACTGTGACGGCGTACGCCTCTCGCGGGCCATCCACGAGCTCTAACCGCAGGTCGCCGGAATCGCTCACCGGGAGGCCGAGCACAGCGCCCGCGTATTCGGCGCCGTGGCCGCTCACCGAGGTGGGGGTGAAGCTGCCGGCCCCGGTGGTGACGGACGCGGGCGCGGGGATGACCATGGTCGATTTTCCCAGTTCGGCTCGTCGGTGCCAACCGCTACACTGGGACTGTCGCAACTGGCGTTGAGGTGGGCAACCACCGGGGAGCGACTACTGACATCGATTTGGCCGTACGCCTGGGCCAACCGGATACCTTTGTTCTATCCGTCTGAGTGTCTAGGAGAGCCAGTGTCTTCCACCTTCAACAGTCCCTTGTCTGAGGTCGATCCCGAGATCGCCGCAGTTCTCGAGCAGGAACTCGGCCGCCAGCGCGGCACCCTCGAGATGATCGCGAGCGAGAACTTCGTTCCCCGCGCCGTGCTCGAGTCGCAGGGCTCCGTGCTCACCAACAAGTACGCCGAGGGCTACCCGGGTCGCCGCTACTACGGCGGTTGCGAATTCGTGGATGTCGCGGAGACCCTCGCCATCGCCCGGGCCAAGGCGCTCTTCGGTGCGCAGTACGCGAACGTGCAGCCGCACTCCGGTGCCTCGGCGAACGCCGCAGTTCTCGCCGCAATCGCGAGCCCCGGCGACAAGATCCTCGGCCTCGAGCTCGCCCACGGCGGTCACCTCACCCACGGCATGAAGCTCAACTTCTCGGGCAAGCTCTACGAGGCACACGCCTACGGCGTCGACCCGCAGACCTTCCTCGTCGACATGGACGTCGTGCGCCAGAAGGCGCTCGAGCTGCGTCCGCAGGTGCTCATCGCCGGCTGGTCTGCCTACCCGCGCCAGCTCGACTTCGAGGCGTTCCGCGCCATCGCTGACGAGGTCGGCGCAGTGCTCTGGGTCGACATGGCGCACTTCGCCGGGCTCGTCGCTGCGGGCCTGCACCCGAACCCCGTGCAGCACGCTCACGTCACCTCCTCCACGGTGCACAAGACCATCGGCGGACCGCGCTCGGGCTTCATCCTCAACAACGACCTCGAGATCCAGAAGAAGATCAACTCGAATGTCTTCCCCGGCCAGCAGGGCGGGCCGCTCATGCACGTCATCGCGGCGAAGGCCACGGCGTTCAAGCTCGCCGGCGAGCCCGAGTTCAAGGACCGCCAGGAGCGCACAATCCGCGGCGCTCAGATTCTCGCCGAACGTCTCACCGCTGCCGACGCCAAGGCTGAGGGCATCGACGTGCTCACGGGAGGCACCGACGTGCACCTCGTGCTCGTCGACCTGCGCAACTCGAAGATCCACGGCCAGGACGCGGAGGACATCCTCCACTCGGTCGGCATCACTGTCAACCGCAACGCCGTGCCGTTCGACCCGCGCCCCCCGATGACCCCGTCGGGCGTGCGCATCGGAACCCCCGCGCTGGCCACCCGCGGCTTCGGCGACGCAGAGTTCACCGAGGTCGCCGACATCATCGCGACGGCCCTCAAGCCGACTCCGGATGTCGCAGCCCTGCGCGACCGCGTGCTCACGCTCACCGACGGCTTTCCGCTGTACGAGGGCCTGACGAGCCCCGGTAGCTGGAAGTAACAACGCAACGTTCCCTGAGGCTCTCGAAGGGCTGTCCCACGTGGACGCTTCGAGAGCCTCAGTGACCGGAAGGAAAAGACATGACCGCAGTGAAACTCGACGGCGTCGCCACGGCGACAGCGGTCAAGGGTGAACTCGCCGACCGCATCACAGCTCTCAAGGCGCGGGGCATCACGCCCGGCCTCGGAACCCTGCTCGTCGGTGCCGACCCCGGCTCCATCTCCTACGTTGCGGGCAAGCACCGCGACTGCGCGGAGGTCGGGATCGAGTCGATCCGCGTCGACCTGCCGGAGGACGCCACCGAGGCCGACGTGCGCGCTGCGATCCAGTCGCTCAACGAGAACCCCGCCGTCACGGGCTACATCATCCAGTTGCCGCTGCCCGCCGGTCTCGACGAGAACGCGATGCTCGAGCTCATGGATCCTGCGAAGGACGCCGACGGCCTGCACCCGACAAACCTCGGAAAGCTCGTGCTCGGCGTCAACACCCCGATGAACTCGCCGCTGCCGTGCACTCCGGCGGGCATCGTGGAGATGCTCGAGCGCTACGGCGTCGAGATCTCCGGTGCCCACGTCGTGGTCGTCGGTCGCGGTCTGACCGTGGGCCGCCCGCTCGGACTCCTGCTCACGCGCAAGGGACTCGACGCGACGGTGACCCTCACGCACTCCCGCACGCGTGACCTCGAGACCGAGGTGCGGCGCGCGGACATCATCGTTGCGGCCGTGGGTGTCGCCGGACTCATCAAGCCCGAGTGGGTCAAGCCCGGCGCCGCGGTGCTCGACGTCGGCATCACGCGCGTCGTCAACGCGGAGACCGGCAAGGCACGCCTCGTCGGCGATGTGGACCCCGGTGTCGCCGAGGTCGCTGGGCACCTGTCGCCCGTGCCCGGCGGTGTCGGACCGATGACCCGCGCCATGTTGCTCAACAACGTTGTCGAGGCAGCCGAGCGACTCTGATGCTGCGGGGCGCACTCGTCGACGACCAGACCCGCTGCATCCACTGGTCTGGACCGCTGGATGTCGTCGCCATGCGCTTCGCCTGCTGCGACGCCTACTGGCCATGCTTCGAGTGTCACGCTGCGGCAGGGCACGCACCGGAGCGCTGGCCGCGCGCACGCTTCGACGATCCCGCGGTGCTGTGCGGAGTGTGCCGCCATGAGCTCACCGTGACCGAGTACTTTGGGGTGACCGCCTGCCCCGTGTGTGCGGCACCCTTCAACCCGGGCTGCTCGCTGCACCATCACCTGTACTTCGAAGTGGAGCCGCGTGCCTGAGCATCCGTCCGTTGACCGTGTTGTTTCTGCCGTGCGTGCGCAGGGGCTGACCGGGGAGCCTCGCTGGTTCGCCGACGGTGTGCGCACCGCCGCGGAGGCCGCGGCCGCCCTCGGCATCGAGGTGGGCGCCATCGCGAACTCGCTCGTCTTCGCGCTCGACGGCGAGCCGATCCTCGTCATGACCTCGGGCTCGCACCGCGTCGACACCGCGTGGCTTGGCGCGCAGCTCGGCGGCACGATCAAGCGCGCGGATGCCGCTGTCGTCAGGGAAGCGACCGGACAGGTCATCGGCGGGGTCGCCCCCGTCGGGCACCCGGCGCCCTTGCGCACCTGGGTGGACGCGCAGCTCGCCGACTTCGACGAGCTGTGGGCGGCCGCAGGGCACGCGCACGCGGTGTTCCCGCTCACGTTCGACGAACTCGTGCGCATCACCGGCGGCACTGTGACACCGGTCGAGCCATAGCGGTGATCGAGCCCGTCGAGATCGGACCGAGCTCGCCGAGGTCTCGGCCGCGCTCGACTCGGTCTCGACAAGCTCGACCACCGGGGATGTCACACGTCGCGCTTCGCGCCCTCCGACGCCGACACCACGAAAGTGACCGGCTGGCCGAATCCGTGCTCCGCAAAAGCGCCGTCGATCGCCACCTGGAGGCGCGAGAGCCCGCCGATCGGAACGAGGGCGATCGCTGATCCGCCGAAACCTCCGCCGGTCATGCGTGCGCCGATCGCGCCATTCGCCTGGGCCGTCTCGACGGCGAGGTCGAGCTCGGGCACCGAGATCTCGAAGTCGTCGCGCATGGAGACGTGCGAGGCATCCAGCAGCTCGCCGATCGCCGACGGGCCCTCGTCACGCAGTGCGCGCACGGTGTCGAGCACGCGCTGGTTCTCGGTGACGATGTGGCGCACGCGACGAAAGGTCTCGTCGTCGAGGATGTCGCGCGCGCGGTCGAGGTCGTCGACCGAGACGTCGCGGAGTGACGAGACGCCGAGAAGCGCAGCGCCCTTCTCGCAGGAGGCGCGGCGGTCGGCGTAGCCACCCGTCGCATGGTCGTGCGAGACGCCGGTGTCGATGATGAGCAGCTCTAGGCCCGCGGCGGCGAAGCCGAGATCGATGACCTCGGCCTCGAAGGTGCGGCAGTCGAGAAAGACTGCACCGTCGGCCTTGCCGAGGAGGGAGGCGGACTGGTCCATGCGGCCGGTCGGCGCACCCACTGCCTTGTTCTCCGCGAGCTGCCCGACCGTCGCGAGCGTGGGCAGGTCGAAGCCGAGCTGCCAGACGTCGTTGAGCGCGACAGCGACCGAGCTCTCGAGGGCGGCGCTCGACGAGAGTCCGGCGCCCACGGGAACGACGGAGTCGATGTAGAGGTCGACGCCGGGCACAGCGCCCAGGTCGGCGCCGTGCTCGCCCAGGGCCCAGGCGACGCCGAGCACGTAGGCGGACCATCCACTCAGTGCATCGGGTGCGAGCTGCGCGATGGGCAGTTCGGCGACCTCGTCTGCGAACGACGAGGCGACGCGGATGACGGCGTCTTCGCGTGTGCCGAGTGCGAGCACAGTGCGGCGGTTGATCGCGAAGGGCAGCACAAAGCCCTCGTTGTAGTCGGTGTGCTCGCCGATGAGGTTCACGCGGCCCGGAGCCGACCAGACCCCCTGGGGTGCGTAGCCGAATGTCTGCTCGAAGTCGTACTGGACGTCGTCCCTGATGTCGCTCATGCGCGTGCGATGCCTTCTCTGATGAATTGTGCGGATGCCTCGGGGGTGACGTCACCGATCCAGGCACCCATGGCGGCTTCGGAGCCAGCCAGGTACTTGAGTTTCGATTCCGCCCTGCGGGGCGACGTCAGTTGGAGCATGAGACGGATGTCGTCCCGCGCAACATTCACCGGCGCCTGGTGCCACGCCGCGATGTACGGAGTGGGCGTTGAGTACAACGCGTCGATGCCCCTCAGTAATTTCAGGTACAGGCCGGCGAGTTCGTCGCGTTCCTCATTGTTGGTCGCGGCGAAGTCGGGAACGTGGCGGTGCGGGAGCATGTGCACCTCGATGGGCCAGCGGGCGGCAAACGGAACGTAGGCGGTCCAGTGTGTGCCACTCAGCACGACGCGCTCCGAGGCTCGCTCGGTCTCGAGGATCTGCTCGAACAGGTTCGGGATCGCTTTCACTGACTCGACGAGGCGCTGGGTGCGCGGCGTCACGTAGGGGTAGGAGTAGATCTGCCCGTGCGGGTGCAGGAGGGTGACTCCGATGGCCTCGCCGCGGTTCTCGAACGGAAAGACCTGTTCGACGCCGGGCAGCGCGCCGAGAAACTCGGTGCGGTCTGCCCACGCCTCGATGATCGTGCGGGCGCGGGTCTCGGTCTGCGACCCGAAGGAGCCCTCGTGGTCGGGGGAGAAGCAGACGACCTCGCACCTACCGTGGGAGGGGGCTTGTCGTGCCAGGCCGAGTCCGCTCAGATCCAGCTCGCCGAGTGCGGGGCCGAATGACGGGGAGCGATTCTCGAACACCGCGACGTCGTAGTTGGCCGGCACCTCCGAGGGGTTGTTCGGCGTGGTGGGGGCGAGCGGGTCCTGGTCGGCGGGCGGCAGGAACGCGCGGTTCTGGCGTGCTGCTGCGATCGAGATCCACTCTCCGGTGAGAACGTCCTGGCGCATGACAGCGGTGTCGGGGCGCGGGTCGAGAGCGCGGGCGTCGGCGGCGCGCTCGCCCGTGAGGGTCGTGTCGGGGTCATCGAAGTAGATGAGCTCGCGACCATCGGCGAGCGTTGTCGCGTGCTTGGTGATGGGCATGCGATTACGATAACGAAAACCGCACTTTCAGATACGAAAGAATTCACAAGCCGTATGGATGACACAGCTCCGGCCCTCGCCCGCCGCGACCAGCTCGCGCGCGCCATCACCGAGCGCGGGTTCGTGCGCGTCACCGACATCGCCGCGGAGCTCGGGGTGAGCGGTGTCACGGTGCGCTCCGACCTCGCCGCCCTCGAGACAGCGGGGGCGATCCTGCGCGTGCACGGCGGTGCGATGCCGCGATCGCAGGGCGCGGGGGAATCGAGTTTCGAGACGAGCCTTGAACAAGAGGCAGCGGCGAAGCGAGCGATCGGCCGCCGCGCCGCCGGCATGGTGACGAGCGGCCAGAGCGTCGTGCTCGACGTCGGTACCACGGCGCTCGCCGTTGCCCATGCCCTCGTCGACCGCCGCGACCTCGACGACGTGCTCATCGTCACCAACGGTCTCACGATCGCCCTGGCCCTTGAGCCCGCGATGCCGCGCTTCACCGTCGTCGTCACGGGCGGAACGCTGCGGCCCCTGCAGCACTCTCTCGTCAACCCGTTCGCGTCGCAGTTTCTCGAGACACTGCAGGTCGACCTCGCCTTCATCGGATGCAACGGCGTCGACGTCGACCGCGGGGTCACCAACGTCAATCTGCCCGAGGCCGAGGTCAAGCGCCGCATGGTGCAGTCAGCGGACCGCCCGATCCTCATCGCCGACTCCTCCAAGCTCGGTCGTACCCGCCTCGGCAGCGTCGGGCCGATCTCCGACTTCGACACGCTCGTCACGGCGGGCGACGCCCCGGCCGATGTCGTGGGCCGCTTGCGTGCCGCGGGTCTCTCGGTTGTGCTCGCCGAAAGCTGAGTGTTCCCTCACATGCGCAGGTGCGGGAGATAGAGTGCCGATATGAGCGACGTCGCGGCCTGGTTGTCTGACTGGATGCCGCGCCAGCGCTGGTACGCAGCCAAGGGTGTGGCTCCGAAGCTCGAGGTGCGGGCGACGCTCGAGGTCGAGCTCGCCGATGCGACGCTCACCACCTATTTCGTGATCGACCGCGGTGGCTCCACCGCCGTGCTCTACCAGGTGCCGGTCGTCGCGCGGTCGACTCCCGGCCCCGCCGACCACGCCCTCATCGCCGAGGTGGAGGGCAGCTACCTCTACGACGCACCGCACGACCGTGCCTACGCCGAACACCTGCTCGACCTCATCACGGGAGCCCGCGTCACGGGTCGGGGAGCGACGGCGACCGGCCATGCGCTCGCCTCGCCCGGAACTCTCGTCTCATCGCGCGTGCTGAGCGGCGAGCAGTCCAACACCTCGATCATCTGCGACCTGGAAGGCGGGGGCGCCCCACAGGCCATCGCCAAGGTGTTCCGCGTTCTTCACCACGGCGAGAATCCGGATGTCACGACGCAGGCAGCGCTCACCGCCGCAGGTTCCCGCCGTGTACCCGGCACCCTCGGGTCGGTCACCGCGACGTGGCCCGACACCGGACGCGAAGGGGGCACCGCGACCGGCCACATCGCGTTCGTGCAGGAGTTCTTGCCCGGGCTCGACGACGCCTGGCGCGTCGCCCTCGTTGCCGCTGCGGCCGGGGACGACTTCGCCCAGCGCGCGTTCGACCTCGGTGTGGCCACCGCCGAGGTGCACGCGACCCTCGCCACGGCCATGCCGACGGTGGTGGCCGGAGCCGGGGAGATCGCGGAATCCGTCGGCAGCATGCGTCGGCGTCTCGCGCTCGCGGCCTCCGAGGTGCCGGGCGTCGAGCAGTACGCCGCGCGCATCGCCGCGCTCTACGACGCGATCGAGTCACACGCGTGGCCGCTCTTGCAGCGCATCCACGGCGACTACCACTTGGGGCAGGTGCTCGCCTCTCCCGACCTCGGCTGGGTGCTGCTCGACTTCGAGGGCGAACCGCTGCGGCCCATGGTGGAGCGGTCACGCCCCGACGTGACGTTGCGGGACGTCGCCGGGATGCTGCGCTCCTTCGACTATGTCAACGGCGCGCTCTCGCACGCGAACCCGCCGGTGGACGCCTCAGCGTGGTCGTCGACCGGTCGCAACGCGTTCCTCGACGGCTACATCGCGGAGTCCGGGGTCGACTTGCGCGCCGATCGCGCCCTGCTCGACGCCTTCGAGATTGACAAGGCCGTCTACGAGTCGGTGTACGAGTCGCGCAACCGACCCAGCTGGCTCGGGATCCCGCTCAAAGCCATCGAACGGCTCGTGGCGCGTTCGGCGAGTTAGCCTCGACAAGCTCGACCACCGGTGGTCGAGCTTGTCGAGACCAGATCGAGCGGCGCCGAGATTACGCTTGACCCATGCGCGCACCCACCGGCCAGCAGTTCACCCTCACCCGCGGCTCCTCGAGCGCGACGATCACGCAGCTCGCCGCGGGCCTGCGTGAACTCACGATCGACGGCGTTGTGGTCGCGGAGCCGTTCGCAGAAACGAGCAGCCCGCCCGCCGGGTGCGGCATCGTGCTCGTGCCGTGGCCCAACCGCATCCGTGACGGAATCTGGCAGCTCGATGGCAAGCCGCAGCAGCTCGACCTAACCGACCCCGGCTTCAAGCAGGCGACCCACGGACTCCTGCGCAACACCGCGTACACGGTCGTGTCCGCGAGCGACGCGTCGATCACGCTCGGGGCGACGGTCTTTCCGCAGCACGGCTACCCGTTCCTGCTCGACACGACGGTGACCTACACGCTCGTCGACGGCGGACTCGAGGTCACGCACACCATCGAGAACCTGTCATCCGCGAAGGCTCCCGCAGCCGTCGGAGCACATCCGTACTTTCGTATCGGCGACGTCGCCACCGAAGACCTCACACTGTCGGTGCAGGCGAACAGCCGCTTCGAGTTGGATGCCACGCTCCTGCCCACCACGGAACACCCCGTCGACGGCGACTTCGACCTGCGGGCAGGCAAGCGCCTCGGCGACGTCGACCTCAACGTGACCCTCGCGCAGTTGCCCGAGGGGGAAACCCGCAGCATCCTCACCGCTCCCGACGGCCAGAGCGTCGAGGTGTGGCAAGACGAGAGCTTTCGGTTCGTGCAGGTCTACACGCCGCGCAACTTCCCGCTGCTGTCGCAGGGCGGCGAGCAGGGACTCGCTGTCGCGATCGAGCCGATGACGGCAGCACCCGACGCCTTCAACTCCGGCCTCGGGCTGCACTGGGTGGAGCCGGGCGACACCTGGACGGTGCGCTGGGGAGTCCGGTACAGCGCGTGACCGAGCCCTCAGCCACGTCGCTGCGCAAGTGGCGGCGCTTTCTTGCCGACGAGCGTGCCGAAGCCGCCGTCTACCGTGACCTCGCCGGGCGTCGCACGGGCGAGGATCGCGAGATCCTGCTCGCACTCGCCGACGCCGAGGCGCGCCACGAAGCGCACTGGCTGGCGCTCCTCGGCGACCAGGTCGGCAAGCCCGGCCGTGGTGACATCCGTACCCGCATGCTGGGATGGCTCGCCCGCCGGTTCGGCTCCGTCTTCGTACTGGCGCTCGCCCAGCGGGCTGAGGCGCGGTCGCCCTATGACACCGACGCCGACGCGACGCCAACCATGGCCGCCGACGAGCGCATCCACGGTGAGGTCGTGCGCGCGCTCGCCGCTCGCGGTCGCAATCGCCTCTCCGGGACTTTTCGTGCCGCAGTGTTCGGCGCCAACGACGGGCTCGTGTCGAACCTCGCGCTCGTGCTCGGCGTCGGTGCCACCGGCATCCCGACCCCGCTGATTCTCGCGACCGGACTCGCCGGCCTCCTCGCCGGCGCGCTCTCGATGGGCGCGGGGGAGTTCGTCTCGATCCGCTCGCAGCGCGAACTGCTGGATGCCTCGAACCCCGACCCCGGTGCCCGCGAAGCACTGCCCCACCTCGACGTCGACGCCAACGAGCTCGCCCTCGTCTACCGCGCGCGCGGCATGAGCGAGCGGGAGGCCGCGGAGCACGCGGCCGAGATCCTGCGCGACCTCACCGTCGAGCGCCCGCTCGAGGAGACCCGCGACCACGAGGAGATCGGCTCAGCGCTCGGCGCCGCGGTTTCGAGCTTTCTGTTCTTCGCGTCGGGCGCGATCATTCCGGTGCTGCCGTACATCTTCGGAGCGAGTGGATTCACCGCGGTTCTCATCGCCGCAGCACTCGTCGGGCTGGCCCTTCTCGGCACGGGCGCGGTCGTCGGACTCCTCTCCGGCGGACCACCTCTGCTGCGCGCCCTCCGCCAGCTCGCGATCGGCTTCGGCGCTGCCGGTGCGACCTATCTGCTGGGGCTGGCCTTCGGTACGACGGTCGGCTAGAGCCGCGCGACCAGACCGATCACGGCGATGAGCACCGCGAGTCCCGCGAGCGAGGTTCCGACGATCGCGGCGATGCGCGGGCGGCCCTCCCGCACCTTGACGAGCGCGATGATGCCGAAGGTCAGGCCGAGGGCGGCGAACAGCACGAAGGTCGGGCTGAAGCGCCCCGCGACCGAGAACAGCACAGCGAACGCGCTCACCCAGACGGATGCGACGCCGAACCGGTTCTTCCACGGTGGGCGCACCTCGCGCGGAGGCAGGGGTGGCGGCAGGTAGGGAGTGGGCGCGGAGGGGGCCGGAGCGGCACCCGCGGTCGGAGGCTGCCCCGGAGTCGACGGCGGGCCGTACGGCGTGCTGCTGGAGTCGAAGAGCGGTTGCGGAGTCTCATCCATTCGCCGAGTCTTTCACATAGGCCGAAAGCCTAAGATGCAGCATGCTCACCCTCGCGCTGATCGGCCTGCTCGGCGGCCTGATCACCGGTATCTCGCCGTGCGTGCTGCCCGTGCTGCCGGTCATTTTTCTCACCGGGGGAGTCGACGGTGCGTCGGAGGCTGCGAGTCGGGCGCGGCCGTTCCTGGTGATCTTCGGGCTCGTGCTGAGCTTCAGTGTCTTCACCCTCATCGGTTCGCTGCTGCTGAGCCTGCTCAACCTGCCGGGCGATGTCATCCGCTGGATCGGACTCGTGGTGCTCGTGGTGCTCGGCATCGGGCTCATCGTTCCGCGCATCGGGCACCTGCTCGAGCGGCCGTTCTCGAGCATCCCGCAGCGCGAGGTGTCGACCGACGCGAGCGGGTTCATCCTCGGCCTCGCCCTGGGTGCCGTGTACGTTCCGTGCGCCGGCCCGGTGCTCGCCGCGATCACTGTCGCGGGTGCGACGGGTCGGGTCGGGGCCGAGACCCTCCTGCTCACCGTGTGCTTCGCGATCGGCACGGCCGTGCCGTTGCTCATCTTCGCGCTCGCCGGGCGCGGGGTGGCTGCGCGGGTGAAGGCGTTCCGCACGCGCGAGCGCGGGCTCCGCATCGCTGCCGGCATCGTCATGATCGCGCTCGCCGTGGGTCTCGTCTTCAACCTGCCCGACATTCTGCAGCGGGCCATCCCCGACTACACGAGCGCGCTGCAGGAGGCGGTAGGCGGGCAGGACGAACTGGCGGCGCTCAGCGAAGGCGACAACCCGACAGCCGCGGTCGACGGCTGCGTCGAGAGCTCGAGCGTGCTTGTCGACTGCGGGCCAGCCCCCGAGTTCGAGGGGATCACCTCCTGGCTCAACAGCAAGCCGGTCACTCTCGCCGAACTCAAGGGCAGTGTCGTGCTCGTCGACTTCTGGGCCTACTCCTGCATCAACTGCCAGCGGGCGACACCGCACCTCACGGCGTGGGATGACGCCTACCGCGACGCCGGTCTCACGATCGTCGGTGTGCACGCGCCCGAGTACGCGTTCGAGGAGGTCGAGTCCAACGTGGTCGCTGGTGGAGAGCGGCTCGGCATCCACTACCCCGTGGCACTCGACAACGACTTCGCGACCTGGGACGCCTACGTCAACGCCTACTGGCCGGCGAAATACCTCATCGACGCGAGCGGGCAGATTCGTCACATCCACTTCGGCGAGGGCGGGTACCAGGAGACCGAGGCACTCATTCGCGAGTTGCTCGTCGACGCCAACCCCGACGTCGTGCTGCCGCCAGCGACCGAGGTTCCCGACACGAGCCCGGTCTCGGCCGAGCAGACCCCGGAGATCTACTTCAACATCCTGCGGTTCAACGAGTACCGCGGCAACGGCAGGTACCAGGAGGGCACGGCGAGCTACGAGTTCCCGAGCGTGCAGCACGAGAACTCCTTCGCCCTCGACGGCGAGTGGACCGTGGACGAGCAGGGGATCACGGCGCACGACAGCTCCGGCATCCGTCTCGAGTACTACGGGGAGCACGTCTACCTCAACGTCGGCGGCACCGGAACCCTCACCGTCACCGACGGCAGCGCGACCCACGTGATCACCGTGAGCGGCGAACCGAACATCTACGACCTCGTCAATCGATCGAGCGCCGGTCGCGGACTCGTGACAGTCACACTTTCTCCGGGGCTTCAGGCGTACTCCTTCACGTTCGGCTAGGTAGGCTCAACAGTGCTGAATCCCCTGTACTGACCGGAAGGCAACGATGCAACTGCACGACGTGCGAGTCCACCGCAGCGACGAGAACCTGGCCCGCGAGGGGCAGCTCGCCTGGAAGATCGCGGAGGTCGCCTCCGAGCAGGTCGAGGTCACTCCCGAGGTGACCGACATGGTCATCAACCGCATCATCGACAACGCGGCCGTCGCGACGGCTTCGCTCACGCGCGCTCCCGTTGTCGCCGCCCGCGCCCAGGCGCTCGCGCACTCCTACTCGCCGGGAGCCACGGTCTTCGGTGCCGCAGGCCGCTTCAGCCCGGAGTGGGCGGCGTGGGCCAACGGCGTCGCGGTTCGCGAACTCGACTACCACGACACGTTTCTCGCGGCAGAGTACTCGCACCCCGGCGACAACATCCCGCCGATCCTGGCTGTCGCCCAGCACGCTGGATGCACCGGAGCCCAACTGCTCCGTGGAATCGTGACGGGTTACGAGATCCAGATCGACCTCGTCAAGGCGATCAGCCTCCACAAGCACAAGATCGATCACGTCGCACACCTCGGTGCATCCGCCGCCGCAGGAATCGGAACCCTCCTCGGCCTCGACACCGAGACGATCTTCCAGGCCGTCGGCCAGGCGCTGCACACGACCACCGCCACGCGCCAGAGCCGCAAGGGGGAGATCTCGACCTGGAAGGCGCACGCCCCGGCCTTCGCGGGCAAGATGGCCGTCGAGGCTGTCGACCGTGCGATGCGCGGCCAGACGAGCCCCACCCCGATCTACGAGGGTGAGGACGGCGTGATCGCCTGGCTGCTCGACGGACCGACGGCGGCGTACCAGGTGCCGTTGCCCGAGGCGGGGGAGCCGCGCGTCGCGATCCTCGACAGTTACACGAAAGAGCATTCCGCCGAGTACCAGGCGCAGGCGTGGATCGACCTCGCGCGCAAACTCCACGGCGAGCATCCTGCCCTTCGAGAGCCTCAGGGAGCGACGGCGGTGAAGCGGATCGTGCTCCACACCAGCCACCACACGCACTTCGTGATCGGCTCGGGCGCCAACGACCCGCAGAAATACTCGCCTAGTGCGTCGCGTGAGACTCTCGACCATTCGATCCCGTACATCTTCACGGTCGCCCTGCAGGACGGCTTCTGGAACCACGAGAGCTCGTACGCCCCTACGCGGGCATCCCGGGCCGACACCGTAGAACTCTGGAACAAGGTGACAACGCAGGAAGACGCCGAGTGGACCCGCCGCTACCACTCGATCGACCCCGCCGAGAAGGCGTTCGGCGGACGCGTCGAGATCGAGCTGGTCGACGGCACCACGATCGTCGACGAGATCGCCGTCGCCGACGCGCACCCGCTCGGCGCCCGGCCGTTCGCGCGTGAGGACTACATCCACAAGTTCCGCACCCTCGCGGAGGGCGTGCTCGAGCCGACCGAGATCGAGCGCTTTCTCGAACTCGTGCAGCGGTTGCCCGAGCTGACCGCAACCGAGCTCGGCGGCCTCACGGTCGCCCCGTTCGGCCAGCTCCCCGCCGGCCCGAAGGGACTCTTCTAATGCTGTACTCGAACATCACCCCGGCCGACAAGCGCGCCGGCCTGCGTAAGGCGCTGGCATCCGGTGAACTCCTGCGCTTTCCCGGAGCCTTCAACCCGCTGTCGGCCCGCCTCATCACCGAGAAGGGCTTCGAGGGTATCTACATCTCGGGCGCCGTCATCTCGGCAGACCTCGGCCTGCCCGACATCGGGCTCACGACCCTCACCGAGGTCGCGGCCCGCGCCCAGCAGATCTCGCGCATGACCGACCTTCCGTCGCTCGTCGACGCCGACACCGGCTTCGGCGAAC
>Ga0247817_10000911_pt1 | contig 15679 bp, 12 predicted proteins | sample UWRJL212509R1_FD_178010 | JGI IMG/M metagenome (GOLD analysis project Ga0247817, IMG submission 178010) | Plant litter microbial communities from Arlington Agricultural Research Station in Wisconsin, United States - UWRJ-L212-509R-1 | ecosystem: Environmental > Terrestrial > Plant litter >... | reverse complement strand
CAGGCAGGCAGCAGCATGGCGATAGGCAGAGCGGCGAGAATGGCAGATTTCATATTCATCAGGCAGTCCTTTTGCAGGTGTTCCTGTCACGGAAAAACGGGCGGGCGGCAGTATGCCGCCCGCCCGGGTGAGAGCGATTAGAACTTCAAAGCGATACGCGCATAGTAGTAGCCGCCAGCGGCCCCGTAAGCGCTACCGCCCAAGGGCGCGTTGATTGTCCCGCCGTTGGAGATGTACGGCGAAGAGCCGTTCGTGGGCCACAGCGCTGCGTCATAGTTAGCAACGAGTGGTGGAGTATCCGGTATTTTGTCGAACAGGTTGTTCGCACCGACTGCGACAGTGGCGAAGGAAGTGATGTCATAGCTAAGTTCGAGGTCGACGATCGCTGCCGGGGCGATCCTCGAATTGTAATAGCGTTGGCCGTTGGACAGAAGGATCGGCGCTAGCAGCGCCGGGATGCCTGCGCAGCTTCCGGCAGAACATGCCGAGTTCGGTTGAACGTAAGAATTCACTTCGCTGTAGTAGTTGACCCGGACGTTGGCGCTGAAAGCGCCGCTGCTGAACAAAGCGCCGACGTTGGCTTTGAAATCTGGGCTTGCCTCTTCGATTGTCTGTTCGGAGGTTGGGCTGAACAGCGGACCGAGCTTGCTGTCCGTCACCTTCGTCACGTTATAGTTGCCGCCAAACGAAAGATCGAGCGTGCCGAACGGGAGATCGATCGGATAACGCGCCGACAGTTCTACGCCCATTGTCCGGGTGTCGATGCCGTTGGTGAACGTCTGGATGCCGAGAGCGCCATTGCTGAGCACCGTCGGATCAAGCGTCTTGCCGCTGGCGAGGATCGCGTTCTGAACGAGTTGGTAAGGCGTGAGGCCGTTGATCAGCGGCGTGAGTACTTGGGTGGGCGGGGTGGTAAGCGAATTGAAGCGCTGCCCGGTAATGGTGCCCGTGGACACGATCCGATCATTGATCTTGATGTAATACCCGTCAAGCGTCACGACCAGCCGCGGAATGGGGCGGATCACTACACCGGCCGAGAAGTTGATCGATTCTTCCGGCCCGAGGGCACCGAAACCGGCGCTCGCCGAACCTGGCGAACTCGGGGCGAGTTGCAAGGTCGCGGACGTTGGACCGACGTTGGTGGACGAATAGCCTGATTCTTGAAGCGACGGTGCGCGGAAGCCGGTGCTCGCAGTCCCACGAATGGCGAAAGCGTCGGAGAAGTCGTAACGAGTGGTGATCTTACCGATCAGTGCATCACCAAAATCGCTATAATTCTCAAATCGACCCGCAAGATCGACTGTCCAGCCTTCGAATGGATCGGTGATGAAGTTGACATACACTGCCTTCGCCGTGCGGGAGATTGTACCCGCGTCGGTGGCGGAATAGCCGGGGAAGGACTGCGCCCCTTCGACGTAAAGCGACAAAGCATCGCCTTGGAAGATGGTGTAGCTTTCATCACGGAACTCGGCGCCGACAGCGAAGGTCAATGGCTCATCGAAGCCGACATCGAATTCCTTATTCACATCTAGCGTGCCGACGAACTGGTTGAACTGGAAGCCGCCGTCGTAGAAGTCGGTCGGTGATTGGCCGGTATCTACATAGAGCGAAGCGTTGACCGATTGGGTCGTGTAAGTTTGTGCAACGTCTTCGGCATAGGTTCCGGACAGATCCCAGTTCCACCCGCTGATGTCGCCCCGGACGCCGCCGGTGAGCGAGAATTCGTTCTGTTCCACTTCAATGTGCGGGACCAAGCCAGTCGCCTCGGTGGTGCCGAAGCATTGGGTCGGATCGTTCGTTTGTGCGACGAACTTGTTCTGCTGAGCGTTAAAGGTGCGGCAAAGGCGCGTCGGATGGCGATAACCCTGAAGCGCGTCACCGTGGCGGTAAGAAACGTCACCGAACGAGTAGATCTCGAAACCATCGAAATCATAGCCGAAATTGTAGAAGCCGACGGTTAGTTCCGAGGATGGCTGGCCGCCGTTGATATTGGCGGTGCAGTTGACCGCGTTGCAAGAATCCAGCAGCGGCTTGAAGGCTGCAGATACGTTGGTGACGGTAGAGCCGTTGAAGTTGATCACCGACAACTGGCCGTCGCCCACTGTCGTCACTTCATTGCGGCGATGTTGCGCGCCGACGGTCAAGAACCCGGCATCGCCAACTTCCATCCCCAAATTGCCGCTGAGGCTGTAAGTGCGACCTTCGCCGTTATAATATTCGCCCGCAGTGGCGCGAATGCCGCCGCCGGAGGTGTCGCTCTTCAGGATGATGTTGATGACACCGGCGATGGCGTCAGAACCGTACTGGGCGGCTGCGCCATCCTGCAAAATTTCGATGCGCTGGATCATGTCGGCTGGGATCAGGTCGAGGCTTGGGGCGGCGGAACCGCCGAATGCACCGTTGATCACCTGGAGGATGGCGTTGCCGTGGCGGCGCTTGCCGTTGACCATAACCAGCGTGTGGTTAGGGCTGAGGCCGCGCAGACGGGCAGACAGCGAGAAGCTGGCCATGTCGGTGCCCTGCGTCTGCGCCTGGAACGATGGTACGAGCTGCGTCAGTGCCTGGTTGAGGTTCGGCTGGCCAACGCGGCTGAGTGCGTCTTCCGAAAGAAGTTGGATCGGTGCGGCAGCTTCTGCGGCGCGCATCCCGCCGGCGCGGGTGCCGGTGACGATAATGACTTCCGCATTTGCATCCGCTGCGCTCATCTCTGCAGGAGCGTCCTGTGCGAAGGCAGGGGTGGAAAGCGCGGTGGAAGTGGCGAGAATGAGTGCAACTGGCTTGAAGAAACGCGACATTGGAAGACCCCCGTGTGGTTTTCTGTCCTCCCCCGATTCCTTGGCCTGTTAGCCGTTGTTGCCTGCCCTGGCAGGTCTGACGGACTCGTTGATCCGACGTGCCTTATCGAGAGCATTGGGCCCGCTTTTCCCATACGCCGATATGCGTAGAGGCCCGCTGGGGCGCGCACTGCTAGGAAAACACGGCAGAATTTACGTTTTGCGGGGCATCGGCAATCGGCCGAAATTCCGCCACCGCCTTCAAAAGGATCAATCCATGCGAGCACTACCGGCGTTATTCCTTGGCCTAGCGGCTTGCGCGATCAGCCTGCCCACAGCGGCTTCGGCTCAAGGCGAAATCGTGCGCCTGAAGCGCAACCCGGCTGCGATCATTCTCGAAGCGGCGCGCGTGAATGCCGGCGCCGATACGGTGTATGTTTCGGGCCAGCTCGCATCGCCGATTGATCCCGCCATGCCGATGAGCGCGGTGGATAGCTTTGAAGACCTGGGCGACACCGAAGCGCAGACCCTCAACATTCTGGCCAAGATCGAGGAAGTCCTCGCGACGCAGGGCTTCACCATGTCCGATGTGGTCAAGCTCAACGTGTTTATCGCAGCCGATCCTCGCACTGGCACGATGGACTTTGCAGGCATGAACACCGCCTTCCGCGCTTATTTCGGCACCGAAGCGAATCCGGAAACGACTGCCCGTTCGACGTTTCAGGTCGCGGCACTCGTCGGGCCGCATTATTTGATCGAGATCGACGCTACCGCAGCCCGCGCGCCCACTCCCTGAGCAGGTATCGCTGCTGATTGAACGTTTTTCCGGAATTTATTTTGCATTTTTTTCGGCATTAGCTGCTGCATTGCAGCACGTGTTGCGCGTGTGTGATGGCTGAGTCTTGATTCAGTATCCGCACGCTCCATGCGCAATGCATACGCAATTTGGCGCATTTTCTCTAATTCGAAGCCGACCTATATTTGTAGATTGCAGAAAATAATGCTTACTCGGCTATAGTTATAAGACTCTATTCTATGCCAGAACAGCCATAATAACGATTCTAAGCAAGTAATATTGACTCAATCCGAATCATTACAAAACTACAATATGGAATATATAAAATAACGATTGCCACATCCTGAGAAGTCATCCTGGCATAGCCTGCCATTAAGATTAGACAACGCATTTGCAGCATCGAAAATGGCTGAAATCCGCCATTCCCCCGCCAAGATTTACTTGCGCGGGCGATTTTGCGCGCCTATTTGATGGGCAAGCGCAATTAAGAACGCTCGACAGGCCATACGGTGAACACACCTGAAAGAGCCTGACGCAACCAGCTTTATTAAAATAGAAAATACGTTCCAGGAGAATACCCATGAAAATCATCGCAACTGCGATCCTCGCAGCCGGACTGCTTGGTGGCGCAACTGCCGCCAACGCAACCGAACGTGAAGCCGTTTCCCTTCAGGTGAAGGCTCAAGGCGTGAACTTCGCCGATCCAGCAGCGGTTGCCGCGCTTCGCCGCAACATCGAACGGCAAATTGAAGTGACCTGCAATCCGGGCGACCGGGTGGGTGCCGACATGATGCCAGATTTCCGCTGCCGCCGCGAAATGGCCGCCGCTATGGAACCAACTCTGGTCCAGATGGCTGCCCGCGCATCCAACCGGAATCTCGCCACCACCGACTAATCGGCAAGGCGACTAAGACGCAAAAGGGCGGCGAAGGCAAATATGCCTCGCCGCCCTTTTCGCATTGGCAGCAGGGATTATTGTTCGATCACGCGGATCGCCATTGCAGCGGCCGCTGATCGCGTTTCTACGCCCAGCTTCTCGTACACATGTTCAAGATGCTTCTGTACTGTACGCGGGCTGATCTCCAGCACCTCGCTGATGTCGCCGCTGGATTTGCCGTAGCTCACCCACAGCAGCACCTCTGCCTCGCGCCGAGTTAGCCCTAGCGACAGCGCCAGCCGGTCAACGTCCTTGCCGGGGTTGAGCTCGTTAAGGCGGATTAGCACCTCGTTTTCCCGATACCGCGTTACCAGCACCAGTTCGAGCATGCCGCCAGGCGCAGCCTGTTCAAACCTTATGCTGGCCCCCGCTGCGCCGCGTAGCAGCAGCCGCTCGACCGGAACTCGCACTTCGGGAGGCAGTGTTTCGCGCCGTGACCAGCCCGGAACTACGCGTGAAATCGCTTCTTCGGCCCGCGGCGTACACCACAACAAGCTGCCGCTTGCATCGGTGGCCAACATCAGCCGCCCGGTCGCATCGAGGCTGGCTGCGCTGGCGTGAGCGGCGCGGCCTTGCGCCATGTGCACGCGTACCCGTGCCAGCAATTCGACCAGATTCACCGGCTTGCGCACGTAATCCACGCCGCCCACCTCGAACGCCTCGACCACGTGCTCGCTCTCGGTCAAACCGGTCATGAAAATCACTGGGATATTCGCCAGTCGGGGATTGCGTTTGATCCGCACGGTGGTTTCGAACCCGTCGATCCCGCCCGGCATCACCGCGTCCACGATGATCAGATCGGGCAGGAAGCGTTCCAGTAGTTCCAGCGCAGCCTCGCCCGATGTGCTCACCAGCACGGTAATATCCGCGCTTTCCAAAGTGTCGGTGATAACGCCAAGCGTGCCCGGCTCGTCGTCGATCACCAGCACAGTGTCGCCGTGTCCAGGCATTCGAGTGTTCATGCGCGCTCCAGTAGTTTGGCCATTCCGGCAAGGTCGAATTCGTCGAGGGCTTCGTAAAGTGCGCTAACCAGACCGGCATGTTCCGGCGCGGCATCGGCGAGCATGGCAATTTCCGCCTCGATCCCCCGCACATGGCCAATCTGGATGCGTTCGTTCAGGCGTTCCACGAACGGCGCGGCAGCAGCGGGCAACCCGCCGGGCAGCGCTGCCCCAGCATCGCCCAAGTGGTTGGTACTTTCCCATTGCCATGACAGCCCAAGCAGCGCGCCGATAGCTTCCGACATTTTGTCCAACCGGTATGGCTTAACAATGAAATGATCGTGGCTCGGCTTGGCATGTTCGGGCCGGTGGAATTCCTGCGCATTGGCCGAGGCCATCAGTACTTGCATCTCGTCCCCGGCAGTCGCCCGGATCCGCGCAGCAGTTTCCCACCCGGAAATGCCGGGCAGCGTGATATCGAGGATCGCGAGATCGAACCGGCGAGTTTCGCACAAGCTTACGGCGGTTTCGCCATTGGGCAGGGCGACCACTTCAAAGCCGCAGGATTTCAGGAAGGTTTCGAGGAAATCACGTTGATCCTGGTCATCTTCCACTAGCAGGATCGATCGCGGATCGCCTTCGTAACCGGTGATGCGGCGGCGAGCAGCTTCTGCTGGCAGCCCGCCTGCGGGTTCGGACAAAAGCAGCGTAACGCGGAAACATGCGCCCGGTCCTGCCTGGCTCACCAGTTCCATCTTGCCGCCGAGAATTTCGATGATCGCTTTGGAAATCGGCAGGCCGAGGCCAACGCCTGCGTCCGATCCGCCAACCTGTTCATAAGGATCGAAGATCCGCAGCCGGTCTTCTTCCGCGATGCCCGGCCCGGTGTCGGCAATGTCGATAGTGGCCACTTGGCCGCGCCACGCGAGGCGGAAGGTTACGCTGCCCTCGTCAGTGAACTTGATGGCGTTGCTGATGAGGTTAAGGAGCGCCTGCCTGAGCCGGCTTTGATCGGTGCGGACAAATTCCGGCATGCGTTCGGGGAATTCGTGAATGAAAGTCAGCCCCTTGGCCTCTGCCGCCGGGCGCATCATCCATACGATCTGTTCGAGGAATTCCGGCAGCCGCACAATTTCGCTGCGCACGCGGAGCACGTTATTTTCCAGCCGCGACACGTCCAGCAGGCTTTCCACCAAGCTGGTCATATGTTCGCAGCAGCGCCGTATTACCCGCGCGGCATCTTGCGGGCGGACATCGGCTTCCTGCTCCACCAACTGCGCATAGCCATAGATGGCGTTGAGCGGGGAGCGGATTTCGTGGCTAACATTGGCCAGATACCGCTCCTTGGCATGGTTAGCGGCTTCTGCTGCTTCCTTGTCTTTCAAGGCAGTTTCAAGGCGTTCCGTCAGGCTGGCCAGATGTGCAATTCGTTTGCGCAGCAGGTGGAAGCTGAGGAGGACGGCCAGGAATATGACTACCAGTCCGGCGATAGTGAGATTGTGCCACGGTTGATCTTCACCGCCGACCGCAATTTCCATGCCGAGCATCGCGGCCTCAAACACCGTCGCGACGGCGATCAGGCCGAGCGCGGCAGGAACTAAAAGTTCGGAGTTTTGAAGGGGGCGGGGAATAAATGCGCGCGGTTTTGTCGCGCCGGGACCAGTCGCGTTTGGCGTCGTACCGGGAAGAGTCAGGGCCGGGCCCGTCAACGCGGGTTCCTGATGCGAAGGGGCGCGCAAATTGCGCTGCTCACTTCCGCCAGCAATGATACCAGCTTTGTCATGTGCAAACCCGCAGGCGCTATTCCGCGCCCGCCCTCATTATTTTCCTGCTACATATGGTGCACTGCAAAATTTGATTGTGCAAGTGCGAGCGGACACAACTCGTCGCTTTACCTCACAGAGGAAGCGACGGGCCCGCTTTTGTTCGCGCGATCATGGTGCAGGGCAACACAATCGCGCGGTTTTTCTCAGTGGCCGGGCATCCCGGCTTCGAAGTCAATTCGCTGTAGCGTGGCGCTGTCTGCAGGCAGCGCGCGCGAACCTGCTGGCGCACCATTGGCCTGAAGGATGAATGCCACCAGTCGGACGTTGTCCGCGGGTTGCAGCGTACCGGGTGCCATTTGCGGCATCGCGCGGGCGAGATAATCGTACAGGTTGCCCACAGGCCGGCCTGCCCAATTGGCGACGAACTTGCCGGTAAGGCCTGGCACTTCGACTGTGCCTTCGAGCCGCGCGCCGTGGCACATGGCGCATTGTTGAGCATAGACCTGTGCGCCCTCGGCAGCCTGCGCGGCAGTGTAGACCCCGCTTTGAGTGCCTCGCCCCGCCGCTGGACCACCGCTCGCCAAAGCCAGTAAAATCGCCGCAGCGCCGAATATACGCGCGCTCATATTGCTGCTCCTGTCCGCGGAACGAAGAATCGCGACATGGCGTTCATCGCCTCTTCTATCGGGGCGCGGTTGGCCAGTTCCATGCTGTCACCCACGCCAAGCATATCGCCCAGATCAGGATTGTTGTTCATCACTACCAGCCCATCCGCCTTGGACAAGACCGACATATTGTTGTTTCTAAGAGAATAATTGACGCCGGATTGCGGCACCAGCCAGCCGGTTTGCCCGCGCACAGGGATAACCGTTTGGTCGTTCCACAGATCGCGCGCGGCGTAACCGGTGGAATGGATAATCACCCGCTCGGGCAAGTCGCCCAGTTCGCGCGGGCTGTGAAAATCGCGCATCACGAACTTCCCGCCGCGTGCGAAGAACTCGTCGAGCAAGATTTGCGCGTAAGACGGGAAGTTGAAGTGCATGTGTGAGGCGCGGGTCGCATGGGCGGTTCCGAAGGGGTTCTCCTCTGCCGTCATCGGCACCGCTTGCGGTACGATGTCGCGGATGCGCGAATCCAGGTGGGCGAATTCGGAATTCTGGCGGGGACGGCCGGTGGTTTCGTAACTGTCGGTAATCGCTGGATCAGCGGGGTCGGTGCGGCGGACAATCGGATCATCGGACACCGCGTAGGAATCGCCGAACTCGACCGGATTCCCGGGCAGGCCGAGCATTGTGCGAAACATCTTCCACGAAAACCGCGCCATTTGTTCCCAGGTATCGCCGAACTGCGGCCCAGCGGGGCCTGCCAGTGCGATGCGCGAACTGGGGGTGTACGATCCGCTGGCCCGGAATGAACGGGTCCGCTGGATCATGTCGCGCGCATAAATTGTGACACCTAGTCCGGCGCGCTGTGCGACAATGGCCGAAGTCAGGCCGATAATTCCGCAACCGACCACTGCGATACTCTGCGGCAATACGGATAGTGCCTTGCCGACCGCAATTTCAGCCGATCCCCAGGAGAGGGACCAGCCGCTGCCGCCGTGGCCGTAATTGTGGATCACCAAGCGGTCGCGCACCATTTCGGTGCCGAGGTTCGGCCCTGCTGCGCGCAACGGGCGGATGCAGCACTTTATGTCGATCAGCTGGTCGAGCGAAAGACGCATCGGCACTAGCGGCGCAGGCCCGCCCATCGTTTCGGCACGCAACATTGCGGGCATGGCCATCACCCCCGCCGCCCCCATCGCACCTTTAAGCACCGCACGTCGCCCGCGCGGTAGCTGGCTTTGCCACTGATGATCCGGATGTCGCACGCATGGCCCCCTATGTCTCACCGGGGTAGGCTCGGGAGCAGGCTGGGCACATGCTGCAAACTGCGTATTTATGGGATGCGGCCTCTGGCGATGCAGAGATGTACTGGTTCAGCCCATTGTCGGGATTACGAAGGCATTGCCCATATCCCCCGAACCATCGGGCCAGCGTTGGGTCACGGTTTTGGTCTTGGTCCAGAACCGCACCCCCTCCATCCCGTGCTGGTTGGTGTCGCCAAACGCCGAACGCTTCCACCCACCGAAGCTATGATAGGCGACCGGCACCGGGATCGGCACGTTGATCCCCACCATCCCGACATTGACTCGCGCAGCAAATTCGCGCGCCGCATGTCCGTTGCGGGTGAAGATAGCCACGCCGTTGCCGTATTGATGGCGTGAGGGCAGGGCGACTGCTTCCTCGAAGTCAGCCGCGCGCACCATTTGCAGTACCGGGCCGAATATCTCGTTGTGATAGCTGTCCATTTCCGGCGTTACATGATCGAACAGCGTCGGGCCGACAAAGAACCCGCCTTCGTGACCCTGCAACGCAAAGCCGCGCCCGTCGATCACCAGTTCCGCGCCTTCTTCGGCGCAGCGCGCGATCCAGCCTTCGATCTTGTCCCTATGCGCGGCGGTGACGACCGGGCCGTAATGCGCGGCAGGATCGGTGGATGTGCCCACGCGCAATGCCGCTATCGCCGGGATCAGCTTTGCGCGCAGCCGTTCGGCCGTATCCGCACCCACCGGCACCACTACCGGCAGCGCCATGCAACGCTCACCCGCCGAACCGAAGGCGGCGCCGCACAGATCGTTCACCACCTGATCGAGATCCGCATCGGGCATCACGATCCCGTGGTTCTTCGCGCCGCCCATCGCCTGCACACGCTTGCCCGCCGCGACACCGCGATTGTAAACATATTGCGCGATGTCAGATGATCCGACGAAGCTGACCGCGCCGATGGCTGGGTGATCGAGGATCGCATCGACCATTTCCTTGTCGCCATGCACCACCTGAAAAATGCCTTCCGGCAAACCCACCTCCAACCACAATTCGGCTAGGCGATTGGGCAGGGAAGGGTCACGCTCGCTAGGTTTCAGGATGAAGGCATTGCCGACCGCCATCGCCACCGAGCCCATCCATAGCGGGATCATCGCGGGGAAATTGAACGGCGTTATTCCGGCGCCGATGCCCAGCGGTTGGCGCATCGAATAGACATCGATCCCCGGCCCGGCGCCCTGCGTGTGTTCGCCCTTGAGCACATGCGGGATGCCGCAGCAGAACTCGACCACTTCCAGCCCGCGCTGAATATCGCCCTTGGAATCAGCGATTACCTTGCCGTGTTCGGACGAGAGGATATGCGCCAGCTCGTCCATATTCGCTTCGATCAACGCCTTGAACGCGAACATCACCCGCGCGCGACGTTGCGGGTTGGTGGCGGCCCAAGCGGGTTGCGCCGCCTGCGCAGCGGCAACTGCGCGATCCAGCGCAGCCTGCCCGCCAAGTACGACTTGCGCCTGCACCGCGCCGGTGTTGGGATCGAACACGGGGCTGGTCCGAGCGCCGTCTAGTCCGGAGGTTCCGCCCGCTATGAAATGGTCGACAATGCGCATGGTAGCAGCCTTTCGATCAGGGTCAGATGGCGCGCAGTTCCGGCCAGGCATTATCCAGCGCGCTGCCGATAATCTCAACCATATCATCAATTTGCTGATGCGAAATAGTCAGTGGGGGGCACATCACGATCGTATCACGGATCCCGCGCACCATCAGTCCGCCTGCGATACACAGGTCGCGGATGATCGGCCCGGCATTGCCTTCCTTGCCGCCCCAGCGCTGGTTGGTGCCCGGTTCGCTCACGATTTCGATGCCGCCGATCAGGCCTATCGAGCGCGCTTCTCCCACTAGCGGATGCTCGCCGAGCCGCGCCAATGCTGCTGCAAGATAAGGCCCGGTATCGTCGCGGGTGCGTGCAACCAGACCCTCGCGTTCGATTATGTCGATATTCTTGAGCGCCACGGCGGCGCATACCGGGTGGCCCGAATAGGTGAACCCGTGCACGAAATCGCCGCCGGTTTTCAGCACTTCCACGATGTCTGATGACACAGCGGTGGCACTGATCGGGAGGTAGCCGGAGGACAAACCCTTAGCCATTGCGACAATATCAGGGGTGAAGCCGAGCGTCTGGTGGCCGAACCACTCGCCGGTGCGGCCAAACCCGCAGATCACCTCGTCCGCCACCAGCAGAATGCCGTATTTGCGGCAGATCGCTTCCACCGCCTGCCAATATCCATCGGGCGGAATGATCACGCCGCCTGCACCTTGCACTGGCTCCCCGATAAACGCGGCGACATTTTCCGGGCCGACCGCCAGAATCCGCTCCTCGATCGCGGCGGCGCAATCCAATCCGAATTGTACCTTGTCCTGCCCGAAGCCTTCGCCGAACCAGTAAGGTTGGCGCACATGTTCTACCCCCGGCACCGGCAGATCGCCCTGAGCGTGCATGAACTTCATCCCGCCAAGGCTGACGCCCGCCACGGTCGATCCGTGATAAGCGTTCCAGCGGCTGATGAAGACTTTGCGCTTCGGCTCGCCCTTCACTTGCCAATAGTGGCGGACCATGCGGAACACGGTGTCATTCGCCTCGCTGCCGCTGGTGTTGAAGAACACGTGTTGCAGCTTGCCCCCGGTTAGCCCGGCGATGCGCTGGGCGAGCATCACTGTGGGCGGGGTGACGGTTTTGAAGAAGGTGTTGTAGAACGGCAGTTCGCGCATCTGCGTAGCGGCGGCTTCCACCAGTTCTTCGCGCCCATAACCGACATTTACGCACCACAGCCCGGCCATCCCGTCCAGAATACGGTTGCCGTCGCCATCATGGATATAGCAGCCTTCGGCATGGGTGATGATGCGGCTGCCGCCCATGTCCTCAATCAACTGGTAGTCCTGCTGCGCAGGCAGATGGTGCGCTACGTCGAGGCGCTTCAATTCGGCGATGTCGTGGTTGCGGAGCATGTTAGTGGTTCCTTGAACTGAGATGGTTGCGGGCAGCGGTGCCGCTCAGTTCATGGAGAAAAGCCGATCCTCGCAAGAAAGCGATTGGTGCGAGTGACGGGCATCATTCCCCCCGCAGCACGCGGCCGAGCAGGCGAAAATAGGCCTGACTGTCTGGGTTGTCTGCCGTGTTCCATTCTGGGTGCCACTGTACCGCAATTACCGGCGCGGTGCCAATGCGGGTTGAGAATGCCTCGACCAGCCCATCGGGCGCGGTCGCTTCCACCGTTAGCCCGGGGGCCAGCCGACCGACCCCTTGGAAATGCACCGAGTTTACGCTCAATTCGGTCTTGCCGAATGCCTGCGCCAGCACCCCGCCTTCGTTAAGGTGGACCGGGTGCCGATGATCGAACATCGCATCGAACGGCACATCGTCGGCAGCGTGATGGCGCAGTAATTCGTCACTGGTCGAGGTGTCGCGGCGCAGCGTGCCGCCTAGCGCCACGTTGATTTCCTGAAACCCCCGGCAGATGCCGAACACTGGCCGTCCCAGCGCGGTCATCCGGTCAATCATGCTCAACGCAATCTCGTCCCGGCCCGGATCGAACGGACCGTCGCCGCCTTCCTCGCCATATCGCTCAGTTGCGACATTGGACGGGCTGCCCGGGAGCAAAACCCCGTCGAGCCGGGGTGCGACTTCCGCAGCGCTCATCAGATCGGGCAGCGAGGGGATGATCAGCGCAGCAACATCCGCGTATTGCATCAACGGACGGATGTAGCGTTCGATCACGGCTTGCGCCTGCTCAGTGCCCACGCGGCGCTGGCAGGCGATAACGCCGATTACGGGGCGGGCGGTCATGGCTTGAGCTTAGGGATGTTAGCTGAGCAATACCACCGGGCTATCCGCCCGCCAGTGCATCGAAACCTGATCGTCCCATGTGAAATCCTCTTGATCGCGGCGCGACAGATTCGGCCGCGATACGCGCAGCATCGCGCCCGACTCCAGCATCACATCAAACAGCGTGATGTCGCCGAGATAGCTCATCGACCTGATCTTACCGCGCGCAAAATTGTGCCCGTCCGGCGCATCTTCCGCGGCCCCGCGCACAGCTTTGCCCTCACCCGGAACGTTCAGATAAATCTTCTCCGGCCGGATCGCGACCCACACGTTGGACTGGTGCGACCCAGTGACGCCGTGGTTGAGATAGACCTTGCCCAAACCGGGGCAATCGACCGCCGCCCGGTCAGGTTCGTCCATCGTCAGCTTGCCTTCGAACAGGTTCACCGAGCCGACGAAATCGGCCACGAAGCGGTTGGCGGGGAATTCGTACAGATCCGCTGGCGGGGCGAGTTGCGCCACTTCGCCTTTGTTAATCACCGCAATCCGCCCGGCCATGCTCAGCGCCTCGTCCTGGTCGTGGGTCACGGTGACGAAAGTGATCCCGACCTCGTCCTGCAAATCGGCCAGTTCGAACTGCATCTGCGCGCGCAATTTCGCATCGAGCGCCGACAACGGCTCGTCCAACAGCAAAACCTTGGGCCGCATCACCAGCGACCGCGCCAGCGCCACTCGTTGCCGTTGCCCGCCCGAAAGCTGATCAGGCCGGCGCGCGCCGAACCCGTCGAGCTTCACCAGTTCCAGCGCTTCGGCGACACGGGCCTTGGCTTCGTCCCCGCCAACCCGCGCGATTTTCAGCCCGTAACCGACATTTTCCGCCACTGTCATATGCGGGAACACCGCGTAGGACTGGAACACCATGTTCACCGGCCGCTTGTTCGGTGGCACCTTGGCCATGTCTTGCCCGTCGATAATGATCTGGCCTTCGGTGGGCATTTCGAACCCGGCGATCATCCGCAACAGCGTCGTCTTGCCGCAGCCCGATGGCCCGAGCAGCACGAAAAACTCGCCCGCCATGATCTCCAGGCTGACATTGTCGACTGCTATTACGGGACCGAACCGCTTGGATACGTTACGTATTTCGATGATGGGAACCGGTGTTGCCATTAGCTCAGTGCCCCTGCTGCGCAATCGTGCCCATGCGGCTCTGCATCTTGAGCGCGATGGTGGTGAGGATGATCGTCAGCGCGATCACGATGGCGGATGCGGCGTTCACCTCCGGCGTGACCGAGAACCGCACCATCGAATAGACCTTCACCGGGAAGGTGATCGTATTCGGTCCGGAAGTGAAGAAAGTGATCACGAAATCATCCAGGCTGAGCGTGAATGCCAGCAGCCCGCCCGCTACCAAGCCCGGCTTCATGTGCGGAAGCAGCACATCGCGGAATGCCTGCCATTCGCTGGCGCCCAAATCCTTCGCCGCTTCCTCCTCCTCGCGGTTGAAACTGGTGAGGCGGCTGCGCACCACCATCGTCACGAACGGGAAGCAGAAGGTGATATGGGCAATGGTAATTGCGCCGAGGTTAAGCGGCCACGGCAAGTCGGTCGGAAAGCCGATCTTGGCGAAGAACACCAGCATCGCCACGCCCATGCAGATCTCCGGCACCACGATCGGCAGCGCCATCGCGCCCTCCGCCGCGCCCTTGAACGGGAAGCGGAAGCGCCACAGCATGATCGCCGCCATCGCGCCGAGCACGATGCTGGCGACCGTTGCCAGTGCGGCGATGGTGAGCGAGTTGACCAGCGCCTCCATCAGGCTCGCGTTGTTAAGCGCCTTCTCGTAATATTTGAAGGTAAAGCCCTGCCACACGATATTGCGGCGGCTGTCGTTAAAACTGAACGCCACCAGCGTCACCAGCGGAGCATACAGGAAGAACATCACCGCGATGACCCACAGCCGCATCGACCAGCGGCGCGTATATTCGAGCGGGGCGACTGGCTCGCGGCGCCGGAATAGCGCCATCATTGCCGCGCCTCCGCCTGCCGCGATTTCATCGCCTGAAACGCAATCGCGATGAAGGTGGCATACATCAGAATGAACGAAAGCGCCGCGCCGAACGGCCAATCATTCGCGCGCTTGAACTGGCGCTCGATCACATTGGCGATCATCTGGCTGTCCGGCCCGCCGAGCAGATCAGGCGTGAGGTAAGCGCCCAGCGCAGGGACGAACGTGATGATAATGCCGGAAATAATCCCTGGCGCGGCTAGCGGGGCGACGATAAACAACATGGTCCGCAAATGCCCCGCGCCAAGGTCGAGACTGGCTTCGATTAGCGATTTGTCGAGCCGGTCGAGCGCTGCGTAAAGCGGCAAAACCATGAAGGGCAGGTGGACATAGACCAGCCCAAAAATCACTGCGAAATTGTTGTATAACAATTCGATAGGCTCGTAAGCGCCAGGTACAGGCAGGCCGATCCACGGCAGCAGCGCGCCAAAATTCTCATGCAGCCAGCCTAGCGATTGGTTCGCGTAGCCTTCACGTCGCAGCACCGCCATCAGTGCGTATGTGCGGATCAGCAGGTTGGTCCAGAACGGCAGCATAATCGCCAGCAGCAGCCACGGTTTCCACTTGTCGCTGGCGAAGGTAATCGCGAGCGCGACCGGAAAACCGACTACGATGCAGATCACCGTGGTCGCCGCCGCCACCAAAATCGATTTCCACAAGATGCCGAGATACAGTGGATCGAGCGCGCGGGCGTAGTTGGAAAACGTGC
>Ga0247817_10000909_pt1 | contig 15707 bp, 14 predicted proteins | sample UWRJL212509R1_FD_178010 | JGI IMG/M metagenome (GOLD analysis project Ga0247817, IMG submission 178010) | Plant litter microbial communities from Arlington Agricultural Research Station in Wisconsin, United States - UWRJ-L212-509R-1 | ecosystem: Environmental > Terrestrial > Plant litter >... | reverse complement strand
TTGTTGATACAGAATTAAAATGGGGGTACCTCCATGTGAATACTCCCGATATTGCAAAACTCGACTTATACAGAAAGTCAGGACACTATCCGTACTATAAGGATTCGATGTATGCGCCGATCGTTATTGACGACGAGGAGTTCATGCTTCGTCCTATGACTTGCCCGCACCATTTTGAACTTTTCTCTGATACGCCAAAAAGTTATCGAGACCTTCCGATGCGCATTGCTGAACTTGCAAAACTATATCGCTACGAAGCGTCTGGTGAACTGAGTGGACTTGTTCGCGTACGAAGTTTCTGTCTTGCTGATGCACATATTATCTGTGCTGATGCTGATCAAGCAAAAGATGAAGTGAGTAAAGCGCTGGACTTGATTGAATATATTTCAGACATATTCGGACTTAAGCGAGGTGAAGACTACTGGTACCGTCTTTCTCTCGGAGATCGAACTAACGAAACAAAATATTATAAGAATGACGCTGCGTGGGAAGAAGGCGAAGCAATCCTTCGAGATATTCTTGTAACTCGTGACTGTAAATTCTATGAGGCGCTCGACGAAGCCGCGTTCTACGGACCGAAGATCGATATCCAAATGAAAGATGTTCATGGCAAAGATAACACTGCATTTACTGTGCAGTACGACTTCTGTATGCCAGATCGATTCAAACTTGAATATACCGCAGCAGACGGTACAAAGAAACGCCCTCTTGTTGTTCACCGATCTTCTATTGGTGCGATCGAACGAGTAATGGCGTTCCTCATCGAACACTATGCAGGTGCCTTCCCTGTTTGGCTTGCGCCGACCCAGGTAGCAATTCTTCCTGTCGGGGATAAATTTGCAGAATACGGACAAAAGATTAAAGATGCGCTCCAGAATGAAAACGTTCGCGTACAACTTTCAACCGGCGACGGACTCGGTAAACGTATTCGTACCGCAAAGACTGAAAAGATTCCGTATCAAATTGTTATTGGCGAAAAAGAAGAAACATCCGGAACTCTCACTGTCGAGGGTCGTAACGATCTTAAACTTGAAGGTATCACTATTGAAGAATTCATCACTCGTATTACCAGTGAAATAAAGAATCGCAAAGATTTATAAGCTATACTATATTTTATGGAAAACAATAATTCATACAACCTACTCAACCAATTGACCCAGGAATCAAAGAGTCTCTGGCGCATCAAGAACGTATACATGGCGGAAGCAGAAACAGATGAACTCAAAGAATTTTGGAACACCCTTGCCCTTCAAAAAGAACAGACTATCGCAGAACTTAAGAAATTCATCAAAGAATCTCTCTAAATGCTGAACCAAACACCGTGCATGACACGGTGTTTGGTTTTTTGAAGTGCTGTGGTAGTGTTATGAAAAATCATTGTACTTATGGAACATATAAAAACTGTCCGTATCCCAACCGGAAAAAGCTGTACTGCTTGTAGCGGCACAGTCGATGAATTGTTTGAGAAGAAATATGGCAAATCCAATGGAATTATTGGCTCTGGGCATCACACCCCTTCCTGGATTGAAAGTGTTGGTTTTTGCTGTAACAAATGTTTCATTGCATACATACTCCCAGAAGAATTAAGTGCAAAAAAAGAAACAGCTGTATTAGAAAATGTATCATTTCAATTATCATTATCGAAATGCATTCTTAAAAAATCTATCGGCCTGAAAGATATTCCTGATACCCTGGAATATAATAAAAAGAAAGCTGCACATAAAAATTTCAGTCTTGTACCGTACTACAAAAAGGCTACAAGAATACCGCGGGAACTAAAAGTGCTAAAAGCTGGTGATGTACTCTACCGGCTTGCGACCGATCCAATGGACCGTGATGGGTCAATAGATTACAGCATCTACATTCTTACGCCGGAAAAACGTAATAAAACATTCAGACTACTTTCAACATGTTTCAAGTAGCAAAAATCCCCAAATAATGGGGATTTTTTATTTGCTTAGAAGTCGATGTTCGCAAGCTTTGCATTTGACTGGATGAAAGATTTTCGAGGAGCAACTTCGCTTCCCATAAGGATGTCGAAAATATTGTCTGCTTCCACTGCATCTTCAACAGTGATCTGCTTCATCACGCGACGATCAGGATCCATGGTTGTTTCCCAGAGTTCGTCTGAGTTCATTTCACCAAGCCCTTTATATCGTTGCACTGAAACTTTTTGAACACGCTTTACCTTGCCTTTTACTTCTTCTTCGTCATTTTCTTCTGAATCTTCCTCAGGAGTTTCTTCGTCCGGAGTTATTTCCGCTACCTCTCCCGCTCCGAGACTAAGCAGGATTTTTTCCTTTTCAGGATCGTTGTACGCATAAAAAATTTCCTTTCCTTTTTTGATTTTATAGAGCGGTGGTTGCGCGATATAGATATACCCAGCATCAATCACTTCACGGAAATATCGGTAAAAGAGCGTGAGAATAAGGGTCGTAATGTGTGAACCGTCAACGTCCGCATCAGTTGCTATCACTATTTTGTGGTAACGCATTTTTTCTAAATCAAACGTGTCCCCGATAGAAGTACCCATAGCAATAACAAGGTTTTTGATTTCTTGTGAGCCAAGCATACGGTCAAGTCGAGCACGTTCAACGTTCAAGATCTTACCGCGAAGTGGCAGGATGGCTTGAGTACGACGGTCACGACCCATCTTTGCAGTACCTCCCGCTGAGTCTCCCTCCACAATAAAGAGTTCACTTTCTGACGCATCTTTACTCTGACAGTCTGCAAGCTTACCAGGAAGGGTCATGCCTTCGAGCGCACCTTTACGCAAGATATTGTCCTTTGCCGCCTTTGCCGCCTTACGAGCACGAAGCGCGAGCAATACCTTCATGATGATTGCTTTTGCTTCATCAGGATGCTCTTCAAGGAATGTGCCGAACGCTTCACCGAACACGCTCGCTGTCGCACCCTGTGCTTCGGTACTACCGAGCTTTCCTTTGGTTTGACCTTCGAATTGAATTTCAGCAAGCTTTACAGATACCACCACGGTGAGACCTTCGAGCACGTCGTCTCCTGAGAACGCACCGTCAGCTTCTTTGACGATGTTGTTTTTCTTGGCATAGGTATTGAGCAAACGAGTAAGTGCCATCTTAAAACCGGTGATATGCGTACCACCTTCAAGGTTGTAAATATTGTTTGCAAACGGCACAATGCGAGCTGAAATATCATCCACATACTGAAGCGCTACTTCAACACCGACATCATCTTGTTCTTTTTCACAATAAAACACCGTGTCATGAATCGGTTTTTGGTGCTGGTTGTAGTGACGAACAAGCGACTGAAGGCCTCCTTCAAAATAAAATGTTGTCGAAGGTGTCTCGAGACCGAGCTCCTTGAACCAAAAGATACTGGTTGGATCCATCTTTTCCGTAACCTCACGCGCATCAATGATTTCAACACGGAGTTTCTTCACGAGGTACGCCTGCTGACGAAGTCGGTCGACAATAGTTTTCCAATCAAATACCGTAGTGTCTTTAAAGATAGTGCCGTCTGGTTCAAACGTAATGATGGTACCGTTGTTTTTGGTCTTGCCGATTTTCTTTACTGCGGCTTTCTTTTCTCCGCGAGCATATTCTTGTACGTATACGTCACCGCCTTTGTGAACTTCTGCGCGAGTATAGTCTGAGAGTGCATTTACCACTGATGCTCCCACACCGTGAAGACCTCCAGAAACCTTGTATCCACTCGCATCCCCTCCGAACTTACCTCCGGCGTGAAGTGTCGTCATTACTGTTTCAAGAGCAGAAACTTTTGTTTTTGGGTGAATATCAACCGGAATACCGCGACCATTGTCTACGACACGTGCACGTCCTCCTGGAAGGAGTGTCACTTCGATACGATCAGCATGTCCCGCCATTGCTTCGTCACGGGAGTTGTCGAAGATTTCCCACACGAGATGGTGAAGACCGTCTACACCAGTAGACCCGATGTACATACCCGGTCGACGACGTACAGGCTCGAGACCTTCGAGGACAGAAATCTGATCGGCACCGTATTCTGGAGTTTTCTTCTTTTTTTCTGCGTCAGATGTAGCCATTTAGTGGTGAAATTATAGCATTTTTTACTGGTTTGTTTTAGTTGATTTTTTAAAACAAAATGGTATAGTTCGGGAAATAATCCATACAATGAAAGCTAAAAAACCAACCCCTTTGGAATTACTGCGGAAGTTTCTGCAAGAAGACAAGGAGAATGGATCCCCTATCACAAGGGCATTCGATTCGAGATTTGTCCGCACCAGGAAACCCGTTGAACAAAAAGAATTCGATTCTAACACTCTTTACTCTTGCACTTAAACCAAAATATCTTTACCAAGCTTTATTAACTAATAAAGCTTTTATTTAAAACCCTGGGAACTCAGTTCCCAAATTATTCAATAAGTAAATCTTCTAACTCTTTTAGGCTATTTTTTCTTTCCATGATGCCTCTCAAGGTTGAATTAGCATACTGACAATAGTCAGTATTACTTTTATATTGTGCTAGTACCATATCTGTAGTACAAAATTTATTTTTTCTTATCCCTTGATACTCAGCAAGACTTGAGAATGGTAGATCTAGTAACCACTTTTTATTTAAATCTCCATGTACTCTGTCATTCAAATTTACATAGACACTGAGATGAAGTAAGTACTCATTTGTCTCAATATGAATCGCTTTATATCTTCCCTGAAACAACGATCCTGATCTTGCATATTTTTCATTAAAATAATTCGTGTATCCTAATGCAAGTTTGTGCATAAATTTTTGAACTCCATTGTCTATCAATGGTTCTAAAATAAAATGAAAATGATTTTGATTTAAGCAATACGCAATAAAATTGACCAATTTGGGAACTGAGTTCCCAAATTTATTTTTCTTAAGAGATTGTATAAAAATACCACCATTTGGTTCTACGCAATTAAACTCTTTCATACTTTGAAGAAAACGAAGGGTATCTTCTTTGTCTTCAAAAATACTTCGCTTGTCCACACCGCGATTATAAATGTGATAATATTCTCCTTTTGCAAATTGTGTTTTTCTCATACTAAGAGACCGGGTCTCTTAGTAAACTATACGCATTAGAGATGAAATTTTGATTAAAAAAATTTTACTGTACACAACGAACATTATAAGGGCCTGATTTTGCACTACTCCCCACAACGCCAGTGCTAAGGTAAACACGATAAGCGCTAGTAGTCCCACTAGGAACTACAGTACCTGACCAATACAAATCTGCGGTAAAGCCTGGTGGTGTAGTGACATGTGTATCATAGAGTGATTTGAGTTGTTCAAACGAAGGCATTTTTTTACCAATACCGGCACAACCAGCAACTGCGTTATCCCAGTTTTGAGTACTACCATTATTCACGGTATCCCACGTCACCACCCCGGCTCCATCAACTGACCAATTCTTATCTTTTGCAGCGTTCGTAGCTGACACTCCCCATCTCGTATATGTATCGCCTGCAGATGTATAGCTGTAACATTTTGGTGCAACAGTCGTAATGTTCTGTATAGCATCCATCATTGGCTGTACGGTAACGCACGCACCACTATAGTTTCCTGTCGCATCATAGGAAAGTTCTGCTGCGGCTATCATGTTCCGCAAGTTTGATTTGATACTAGCCTCTTGCCCTTTAGTACGAGCACTATTAAGAGAAGCGAGAACAACTGATGCTAGTATGCCGATAACTGCAATAACAACCAGAAGTTCAATCAAAGTAAAACCGCGGGAACCGGAATAATTCATAAAGAAATTATATCATGATTTATGCTCCATAGAGGGCTTTTGCGCGAGCACAGTATTCGCACTCTCCCCCATCAAACGGTTTCGCAACACAAGAACGGTTCATCCATTCGCCACTTGCCACAGATTCATCGTAATCTTTGATATCTTTGCGCAAGAGGTCAATGGTCTCAGTGTCAATATGAATACTGTAGAGTTTGTTTTTATCATCATGCTCTGCTTCTAAGAAAAGCAGTCGTGAGGCGGTGACTTCCTTTCCTTTTTCCGCGCCCTGCAAAAGATACGAATACATAGCGAGCTGACGAATGTAGCTTGAAAGACGTCCTTCATCATCTCGCTTTTCAATGACACCAGTTGTCTTTGTCGATCCAGTTTTGAAGTCTGTCACGATAATGGTTCCGTCTGGAAATCGTTCCGTCAGGTCGACTTTTCCATAAAACTGCAGGTGAGGAAATGACACATCATGATATGAAAGCGAACGCTCCGCAGTATGGTCTGGAGAAACAACATCGAGATATTTCCCCGCCCATGCTTCAACCACGGGTACCCCGGAAGACACCATGCGCGCGACCATGTATTCATTACTTACTCCCTCTTTGTGAAGCACTGCCACAATCCGCTCAGCGATAGCATCTTTTTCTACCGGAATCGTTTTCTTCAAAATGCTTTCAATAGCACCATGTACCGCACTTCCGAACCACAGGCTTTCTGTCTTGGTTTCCGGTAGTTGTAAAATATTTCTAAAATACCATTTCCATGGACATTCAAAAAAATTATTCAAAAGTGTAACGGAAACTTTTGACTTGGTATAGGTATCACGGACAAATGAAACAAGTTCGGTTCTTGTTGACTCTGCAACTACCGGAGTATGTTCGACATAGAGCGCCGGACCATGACTCAAGAGCTCGGCTTCGGTTGTGCTTGCGTCTTTTTTTACAAAATGTACTTCTGGAATATATGCCAAAACATTGGCGAGTGACTGATCTCCTCCCTTAAGATCTCTCTGTGCATATGAAATGACGCACTGTTTTTTTGCACGAGTTATCGCCACATACACTTCACGTCGAGCTACCGCCTCATCACGCGCTTCAATGCGCGCTTCAACCGATTCAGGCAGTGCAAATCCCATTCGTTTGCTAGACATGAGCACCGACTCGTTCATATGAGCGATCCACACCGAATCATATTCGAGTCCTTTCGATCCATGAAGCGTAAGTACGCTTACCCCTTTTCCTGACTCGAGTACCGCAACGGGTAATGAATGCCCGTATTGCTCAAGACGGTTAAGGTATTCTATGAATCCTTTGAGTGTCGGTACAGGGTCGGTATCAATAAATCCTGTAACGAGATGAATCATGGTTCGTACTACTTCGACGCGACGAAGGAGTACCTGATGGTCAGGTGCCGTATCAACCAGGAGTTGATTACCGATGATCTGTACCAATAATTCAAGCGGCGTATTTTCAGAAATGCTCAGCCATCCTGCGAGTTTTTCACCCCAAAGACGCACTACCTGCTGTTCGTCAAACAATGTCGGATTACCACTCTCTTGTACGAGCGTATCAAGGGTAAGCGCACGAGTACCGTGTTCATGGACAAAGCGATGGGCAACGAGTGGTGAAATTCCTGAAGCTTCATCAAACAGTGAAAGCGCGATCGCATCACTGCCGAAAGGATTTGTAACGATATAAAACACCCGTCTCATCATCGCTGTTTCTGCAACATCAAACAATGACACCGTCGTACTTGAGCGACTCGGGATTCCCAGACTTCGTAATGTCTGTACTGCCGCACGGACATGTTTGTTTTTAGGAACAAGCAATGCGCAGTTTTCATACGACTGCCCTTTTTCATACTGAGACTTGAAGAACATCGCTGCCCCTAAAATTTCGTCACGGCCGTACATATATTCTGAAAGCACCACAGGGTCAAGCTCGTCTCTGTTGCTCAGCAACACTTCGGAAGTAAGCGCACTTTTTTGCATCTCATCGGCAAGTGCGAGGATGGGCTTGGTCGAACGATAATTCTGTACCAGTGTAATCAGGGTCGCCTTACCAAACGTAGTTTTGAATTGTTCGAAATAGGATAGTGATGCACCACCAAATCCGTAAATCAACTGTCTGTCATCCCCTACGACAAAAATATTAGGCTGCTCTGTTTCTTTCCATACTGCTTCAAGGAAACTATTCTGCACGCCGGACGAGTCTTGATGTTCATCGACATGAACGTAGAGCGCATTCTCTCTGATTTCTGCGCGCACGTCTTCTGAAAGCTCCACAAGCTCGACCGCATATTCCAACACGTCATCATAATCCATAAGACCGCGTTCTCGCTTAAGGAATTCGTAGTGCTGATAAAAGGTCACTACTTCTTTTGTGCGCTCGAATCCTTCAAGGGCTTTTACGACTTCTTTTTTCAATTGCCCCATGCTCGGACCACGACTCGAAATACTGTCCGGACTTTCTTCAAGATTTTTTATATCGAGCTCAACTTCTGCCAGGAATGTTTCAGCGGTCATTCGTTCGCGTTTCAACAGTGAAATGAGTGACTTCAAATCAGAAAAATATTTCACACCGTTTCCTCGAGGTCTCAAATACTTCCAAGCCGTTCGCTCAAGCAATTCGTCCATCAGCACTATTGCCTGCTGATCATCCAGTAGTGTCGGAATGTCATCAAAATCAAGCAATGCAAAATTCTTTTCTACCAATGTCGCCGCATAACTGTGAAATGTCGTTACGCGCACTTCTGCTGCACGCGCACCGATGTAGCGAACAAGGCGCTCTCGCATGGCGGTCACCCCGGCACGCGTAAATGTCAGACACAGGATACCGCTTGGAGGCGTGTCGGTCGTTTGCAGAATATGAGCGATACGAAGCGCGAGTACTTGAGTCTTCCCGGTTCCAGGTCCCGCGATTACCATTACCGGACCTTCTGTCGTATCCACCGCACGTTTTTGTTCGGGGTTTAGTCCTTTATATGCTTGTTCATATGCGGCTTGCAGGATGTTCATAGGGTAATTATACCATGCAGGGGGTATACTGTTAGGCATGATTTCACGGATTATTTTTATGTCAGTTGCTTCAATCGCATTACTCGGTATTTCTTATTTCACTTCCAAGATGTATGTTCTCGGCTTTCAGTTAAGCGCGGGAGTATCACGCTCTGCATTTGTTGTTTTTCTTCTTATCCCTCTTTTGTTTATAGCGAGCATGATTCTCAGTCGTAGCGCCTCCTTCCCCTTTGGATCATTTGGTTATACAGCGGTACATATACTCTCAGGATTTGGACTATACTTGTTCTTTGGCGCAATCATTCTTTCACTGGTTATCATAGCGTGCGCACTTACCAATACCACAATCCCCCTTTTCATTCCTTGGTTCATAGTCAGTCTTTCACTACTTCTTGGCATAATCGGGCTTATCCAGGCGCGAAGTATTGTCGTAACTCCGTACACAGTTATACTGCAGAATGCACCAGAATCTTGGAACGGAAAAACCGCCGTACTGGTAACCGATACCCATTTCGGCTTAGTGAATTCAAAAAAGTTTTCTGACAAAGTTGTTACCAAGATTCTTTCCCTCAATCCTGATTTTGTCCTTCATGCCGGAGATTTCTATGACGGTCCGCATATCGATACCCTCCCTATCACCGAATCATGGAGTCGACTAACTTCATCTATCCCCGTATTCTATGCACCGGGCAACCACGAAGGATACGGTACCTATGCTGCTTTTATGGATTCCGCGCGAGCAGCAAACATTACGGTACTGGAGGACAGTAAAACCGAATACGAGGGCGTACAAATCGCGGGTATTACCTACAGAGATGGTAAGGAAAACACTGACGCAACAAAAGCAATCGAAGGACTTGCACTCACCCCCTCAATGCCAAGTATCTTGATCAACCATCCTCCTACCTCCCTTCCTGCAATCTATAAAAATGGTGTGGACTTAATGGTTTCAGGTCATACGCACAACGGACAATTCTGGCCACTCAACTATGTTACTCGAGCAGTCTATGGTATTTATTCATACGGTCTTAATACCTATGTGCCACCGCTTTCACCTGAAGACTCCAGCGCGCCAACGCAAGTTCTCACCAGTCGTGGCGTCGGCACATTCGGTCCCCCATTCCGAACATTCAATCAATCTGAGCTAGTACTCATTACATTCAAAACTAAGTAATAAAAAATCCCCGAGGTTCAACCTCGGGGATTTTTTTACTTATTGAAGATACCATTTACATTGAATATAGGTTGACGAAGTTGTATGCACCGCACCACCTCCACAAATACCTGAATAATTCGGGGTTTCTGCGAGCCATGTAAAACCCGGACCACCACTAAATGCGTTACTATTATACATATAGCCGCCTGCTGCACGATCACCAGCACTTGGATCTTCCGGTTTCTGACTCATCCCAGCAAGCAGGAAATTATCAACAGCAGTCGCAGATACATAATTATCCCATGTGCCGTAACATGTAGTACTCACGCAGCGCCAAGTCGCAGCACTTGGATAATCCGATGCGTTTGTACGAGCAATCGTAAAGGCGTTTACCAAACTCTTCATATCACTTGCCCGACGAGTGTTACGAGCTTTCACTCGAGCACTATCAAGACTAGCGATTACCACTGCTGCCAAAATACCAATGACCGCAATCACTACAAGGAGTTCTATGAGAGTGAATCCTTGCTGCTTCTTCATAACTATTATTGAGCTACAGCCACGAAGTCTGCACTGATAGTAAAGGTATCGGGAACATTCGCAACAAAGGGAATGTTTGGAATCACTAACTTGTAGTCAGAACGCTTGAGTACTGAAGTCATACTTCCCTTCAAGGTGTTTTCTGTTTGTGTAGCAGTTACAGAAAATGTTGCAGGTTTGTTGATGCCGGCGAGCATAAGGTCTCCAGTCACAGTAAACGTAAATGGTGCACCTTCTGTAATCACACCAGGAAGTCCTGAAGCTTTTGCGTTCGTGAGCAGTGCGTATTCGTGACCTTCTGTACCCGTTTGTACAATGAGACGATTGATAGCGCCATCACGCTGAGCGCTGTCTGTTTTGAATGTTCGAACATCCACAATGATTGTTCCGAGTGCAAGCGCTGGGTTTGCTCCAGCAGAAAGTGTTACGTCTCCGCGAATATCTTTTGTTTCTCCTACCACAGTGAACGGCGACCCTCGAAGATCTTCTTGGATAGTGAACTTTACTAATGATTGTTCTTTATCAATACGGTAGAGCTTGCCAATCTGAGGTTGTGCGAGCTCAGTACCTTCTACTACTGGCTGGCTAGTAGTATCTACCGGTCGTGATAAGTAGGTATATGTTCCTACACCAAGAATAGTAACGAAGAGAATCCAAATAATTGCTTTTTTCATGCTTACAGTATACCAGATGTCGTCGTCGCTAAAGCTATGACGCCCAAAGGCAGAAGGTACGGGATTCGAACCCGTGAGGGCTATAACACCCTACTCGCTTTCCAAGCGAGCGCACTAGACCACTATGCGAACCTTCTATAATAAATGGCCACTACTATAGCGGCCATTTTTTTAATTTGGATTTTCAGAATACCGTTCTTCATTCCGCTCTTTTATCCACAACACAACGAACATAGATATTGCGAAAATCCCTACAAGGACCGCAAATACTGTTTTCATAACGGTTAGGATTAGTTTGTGTCATTTTACCCTTTCACAAGAATTTCGCAACTATTGCCCCATTTCTGCGAGTGCTAGAAGGCGCTTCTCTACTGGCGGATGAGTCATGAACAATCCGGAGAGACCCTGCTTTGCCTTGGCTCCAAAAGGGTTGCTGATGTACATATGCGCAGTTGCATTACTTGCGTGTGCCATAGGATGGCTATAAGAAGAAATCTTACGGAGCGCGCTAGCGAGCCCCTCGGGGTACCGAGTAAGGAGTGCACCAGATGCATCAGCGAGATATTCACGCTTGCGAGAAATGGCGAGCTGAATGAGTGTCGCAATAATTGGCGAAAGGATAATAAATACGATACCTACAATCATTAATACATTTCCCGCTTTGCTATCATTATCTCGATCTCCTCCTCCAAACAACATACTGTGAGTAAACATGTCGGCAAGGATTGCGATAAAGCCAACAAGCACAGCAACCATACTTTGCAATAAAATATCTTTGTTCCCGATATGTGCGAGTTCATGCGCGATCACTCCTTCGAGTTCCGCACGGTCGAGCATTGAAAGTAACCCTTCTGTTACCGCTACCGCTGCATGCTTAGCATTACGTCCTGTTGCAAATGCATTTGGTGCCATGTCTGGGATAATATAGACGCGAGGTTTTGGAAGTCCTGCAGTAATCGAAAGATTTTCTACGATGCGATTAAGTTCTGGGTAGCGCTCTACTGTCGCAGGAACAGCGCGCGCCATAGAAAGCGCAATCTTGTCTGAATACCAAAAACTCGTAATATTCATAACCACACTAAAGATAATAGCGATAGTCAGAATCCCGGGGTTACCATAATACACAGAAAAAAAGTATCCGATACCAATCACCACCGCCAAAAACACTCCTACGAGAAGCCAGGTTTTTGTAACGTTTGATGATTTGTGAGTATAAATTGTAGCCATAGATATAATATATAGGCTAGGCACGAGAGAAGCAACTTACCAGCTTCCGCCCCCTCCTCCACCGCCTCCGCCACCAGAGAACCCAGTCCCACTAGACCCGCCCGTACCGGACATACCAGAAAATGCATACATCGTTGTTGAGCTAAATGTTTCTATGTCCTGAACAAAGATCGCTGTATGAAAAGTTTGATGTGGAGTAACGAACCACGAAGGAGGTGTAGTATAAATATTCTCAAATTCTTTTGCCCATTTCTTTTCAACCCCCATTACTATGGCAAAAGGCAATAACCGCTCAAACACTTCTGGTTTCTTTTCAGGTGCGTTGTGGAAATTCAGGCGATCCTTTTCTGCTATTTCAAGATAGTCTTTCAATCCTAATAAATATTCTTTTGCCGCAACACCTTGAACAGATTTTGCTGGCATGTGTTTCATGAACACTGCATATATCACAGTACTTATAACTACACTTATCACAAAAATTATTACCGTAGTAATGTCTATAGAAGCAACAGAAAGTACACCTAGAGGAAATAGTACAATCACCATAGCCAGCACACCCCATACTTTCACTTCAGGGAAATATGTATAATATTTTTTCTCTGCTAATGTACTAATACCCACTTTCTTGATCTCGACCATTTTCTTATAAAAAGATGTAGCTAAATCAGATAACTGTACTGTAGTATCAACAATCGGTTTTGCTCCAAACAATGCGGTGAGTACCGTTTGATCAATTATCGACAAAGAATTGTCAGATGCTTTCACCAACGTTAACATATAGTCTTTTGTAACACCCAGTATCTTTTTAGATTCTGTTTGTTCTATCTTGATATATCCCTGTACGGCAAGATGAATTATTTCTGCAGAAATATCCTTTGCTCGAACTTTTTGATACAAAATTCCCGCCACTTCTATTGGTGTGAGTTTGTCTGGTACATCATATTGAGGAATAATAATTCCAGTACCTTTTGGGTCTTTTCCTTTAGTGCGCCAACGAATAACCATTGCAACAAATAAAACAATTGGGAGTAGAGCAGGCCAATATAGTTCAAACACTGACGGTTTCCTTGGTTGATATACATCAATAAGTCCATGCGGAAATCCTAGAGCAATTGTCATCCCTTCACCTGAAAGTAATGCTCTAGTACTACCAAACACACCATTCTCTGCACCACACCCTTCGGTACTCCCTTCTGCACCCATATAACATGCATCTTGAATTATTGATACTCCCGTTGGTAAAGAGACACTACTTTGAGCGTACTTAATAGGAAACGCCCACTCAGAGCCCGTTGTATTCCAGTACAACTCATCTAGTTCTGAATTAATAGTAGTGACTGCGCCAAGCACGGTATAGGTAACAACATATGTCTTTATCCCACTAAATGTAACATCGGGGTCTCCTATTTTGATTCGCATCATGTCGAACCCTTTTTGAGATACTTCTATTTCATAAGGACTACCCTGTTCATCGGTGACTGAAATATCTTTGAGTTGTAGTCGTGATCCTGTAGACGATTTCAAACGAATATCTCTATAGATACCGTGTTTTTCCTGACCTTCAGAATCATAGATAATTGTTTCTGTAACACGGAGTGAGCTATCTGTATGTATTACAATGTCAGATTCAAATCTCTCGATACTTTCTGCATAGACTGGTGCTGCCGACACAATAGAAAAAACTCCTACGAATGCAACACTAAAAAGTATACAGGTAAGGAGTTTTTTCATTGTGTAAATTAATTAGAGTAACCTGCTCAAGACTAGAGGTTAGCGCCAGCGTCTCCTTCTACAGTAATTTCTGAAGCATTATAGTCAGAAACTTCTTCCATAGAAGCAGTGTTTACGTCATCTGCATGGTTTTGCTTGTACGTAACATAGAATACTCCGATTGCTAATACGAGCAATAGAACAAGAAGGATAGTATTGATCTTGCTGTACTGAACTGGTTGGTTTGAATTATTGTTTTGCATATAGATTATATTATACCACTAAAATTGAACTGCAACAGGTTGTGATTCGACACCATCGTCAGGAATATCGAAGTAATCTTTCTTTGAGAATGAGAACATCTTCCCCACTATGTTTGAAGGAGCGGTATCAAGCTTAGTGTTGTAGTCACGTACATTTCCGTTGTAGAAACGACGAGCAGCTTGGATTTTGTTTTCTGTATCAGAAAGTTCGCGCTGTAGTTCGAGGAAGTTTGTGTTTGCCTTAAGGTCTGGATACGCTTCAGATACAGCGAACAAACTCTTGAGTGCTCCACTAAGTTCACCCTCTGCTTTTGCATGTTCTGCTGCAGTACCTGCCTGCATTGCCTGAGAACGCGCATTTGTCACATTTTCAAAGGTACTATTTTCATGTGCCGCGTAGCCTTTCACTGTGCTTACCAAGTTCGGAATAAGGTCATAACGACGCTTGAGCTGAACTTCAATGTCTGCCCACGCTTCTTCCACACGGTTACGAATAGTTACAAAACCGTTGTACGTAACAAAGAACCAAATAATAAGAATAGCCGCAATTGCAATAATAATCCACTGTGTTGTCATACATTCAGCATACCACCCCTACAAAAACCCGCAAGGACGAATCTTTGCGGGTTTTCTAGAAAAAGAATACTTATTTATCTTTCTTTTGCATCTGTTCCATTGTCACCAGGATCGGACTGGCGAAGAAAATCGATGAGTAGATTCCGAAGAATGTACCGATCGCGAGAATGGTTGCAAAGAGCTGTGTACTTTCCGGACCAAACACTGCGAGCGAAATAATCATCACGAGCACCATAAGAGAAGTATTGATCGAGCGGCCGAATGTTTCTCGAAGACTCTCCCCTACGAGCTCTGGGAAGGGCTGCTTGTTGTTGTTACCGAGATGTTCGCGAACACGGTCAAACACGACAATAGTGTCTGATATAGAAAGTGCGAGTGTCGTAAGCAGTGCGACGATAAACAATGTATCAAGTTCTGCTCCGGTAAAGTGGGCAATGATTGCAAATGCCCCGAGCGGGATAATGATATCGTGAATCAATGCAATGATTGTCGCGAAGCCGAATTTCCAAGAAGATACAGGTTCTGAAACTTTGCGAAATGCGTACGCGATAAACAAGATAATCGCGATCAATACAAGCACAATCGAAAGGATCGCTTTGTTCTTGAGCTCCTTTCCGACCGAAGGACCGATGGCAGTAAATCCGATTTGATCTACCTCTCCCGTGGTACTAACGGCGGTTACAATAGTAGCGCGCTCTTCTTCGGTAAGCTCTGCGCTCTTAAGAACCACATTTTGTTCACCGGTTGGCTGTACGATAACGTCTTCAAATCCGGCAGTAGCAAGAGCATTTTTGATAACCTCTGTTTCTGGACGAGGTGTCGT
>Ga0247817_10000908_pt1 | contig 15712 bp, 15 predicted proteins | sample UWRJL212509R1_FD_178010 | JGI IMG/M metagenome (GOLD analysis project Ga0247817, IMG submission 178010) | Plant litter microbial communities from Arlington Agricultural Research Station in Wisconsin, United States - UWRJ-L212-509R-1 | ecosystem: Environmental > Terrestrial > Plant litter >... | reverse complement strand
TAATCGCTTCGCTGACGTAGCTTAGCAATAGATCGATACCCTTGATCGCGTCGTCATTCGCTGGAATCACGTAATCAACAAGTGATGGGTCAGCGTTTGTGTCGACAACAGCGACAACTGGCACGCCAATTGTCTTTGCTTCTTTAATTGCGTTGATATCACCAAGAACATCGATGATAAATACAGCGCCCGGCTTGCCGTTTAGGTCTTTGATACCGCCGTACTTAAGCGTCAGTTCGTCGATTTCCTCTTGGAAACGTTGGATCTCAAGCTTGTTATACTTCTTTTCAAGTTCACCAGTAGCCATCTTCTTTTCAAGATCTTTAAGCTTCTTTACTTGTGCACTAACAGTGTTGACGTTGGTGAGTGTTCCACCAAGCCATCGGTTAACCATGTATGGTTGACCCAGCGCTTCAGCGGCTGCTTTCACTGCATCTTTAGTGTGCTTTTTAGTTGCAACGAAAAGGATTGGCTTTCCAGCTGCAGCAACTTTCGTAAGGAAAGGAAGTGCTACTTCAAGACCATCAACAGTTTTGTTGAGGTCAATGATGTGGTTATCCTGACGTTTGCTGTGAATGTATGGCGCCATTTTAGGGTGCCAACGGCTCGTTTTGTGTCCAAAGTGAACACCAGCTTCGAGCAATGCTTTAATATCGACAGATACTGCCATAATTTTGAACTCCTTGTACTTCACCTTCCGCCCTGACAATTACTTGTTAGGAGTTTTGCGGAGGGTTGTGTCGTTAAATGTTGTTACCCTGTTATTGTAACATACACCTCTGTTGGAGTCTACAGCTATACTTCACCGAAAGTCAGCACGCGATCTAACGCTTCTGCTGGGATGTACTGCCGAAGCACCGCAAAATACCGCGAGCTATATGTACTCTCTTCGTGGTCACAGTTATAGAACCTACTTGAACCCGTAATTGGATGATATTCTTCGAGGTCGACACAGTCAGCACAGACGTTTGCATCTTCAGAACTTTCGTACTGATAGAATACGGACGTTTCAGGGTCTAGATCAACAACGAGGTGTATCTTAAAGTCATTACAAAATTCTAAATTCATGCCAATATCACCAAGGCGATTTAAAATGCCGTGTAGCGGGCCGATACCTTTGAAATCGGCCGCTTCTTCTTCCTCGTGAAGCACTTCTGTACTATGACTCTCATAAGAATAAGACCGAATTGCGGAATAATTGAATGAATCGTGCCCTATAAGTTGCGTAAACAGATCAAATTCCGCCTCATCTTTAAAGAAGAAGTACTGCGTCTCTTGGGTAAGCAAGAATTTTTCAATCTTGGTAATAAATTCCTGATTGGACTCACTCCGTTTCTCAACAAACGATGCCTCTAAAGCTTTTTGAATTTCAGGCTGCATAGCCGTATTTCATCACACTTAAATGTCCTCGTCAATTTCACCTCTAGACAAAAAGCTTAAAAACAGATACAATAATCCAGATTATGAAGACTAATTTACACCCAAGTGACTACCGCCCCGTCGTATTTAGCGATGATACGGCCGGTTTTGCTTTCTTGACTCAGTCAACAGCACAAACCACCGAAACAATTAAATGGGAAGATGGCAACGAGTACCCACTCGTTAAGCTGCACATTTCAAGTGCATCTCACCCATTCTTTACCGGTGAAGAAAAGATCATCGACACCGAAGGTCGTGTCGACCGATTCAAGAACCGTGCTGCTGCCGCTGAAGCTCGTAAAGTCGAACTTGCTAACAAAGCAAAAAAGACTGCCGCTAACAAAGCGAAAAAAACTAGCGATAAATAGCTTCGCTACTAGAAAGAGCCTTACTATCTGTTAAGGCTCTTTTTTGTTAGAATAAGATTGTAATACAAGGATAATTTCATGCAACCTTCAACACAGCCCTCTGCGCCGACTCCAGCAAAGAAATCTCTCAAATTCCTATGGATCCTCATTCCTGTTGTCGTACTAATCGGCATCGGTTCTGTCGTCTTCGTATATAACACTTTTTTTGCGAGCACAGTATCAAACTTCACAGACGAAGATGCAGGTGTTGATACCAAAGCTATTGAAGATACTATTCCTGGAATGATCCTCAGTATCGATTCTGTCGATGTCACTGTCGGTCGAGACGGCCTCACTCGCTATCTCAACGTGCGTCTCGTGCTTTCAAAACCGACCCTTACAAGTGACGAGCTATGGTCTGTTATCCATGACGCCTACGAAGGATCAGAGGGTAAAGTTGAAACTATCCGAATACGCGCAGTCGACGCTAACAACGAACCTCTCGATCTTGCGCCAGCCGCGACAGAAGTTGGCATTCAACACCTTCAAAACATCAATTCTCTCACCTATTCAACCGCTACTTTAAAGAAGGCTTACGAGCAATAAACCATGCCGACAACAACACCCCCAGCTAAAAAGTCTCTCAAATTCCTATGGATCGTTATCCCTGGTGCGATACTTCTCCTTGTCGCCTCTATGTTTGCGCTTTTCGGCTTGGGTCGTATTGTCACAAACCAGATGAAAACCGCTGGAATAAACGACACCGCGGCAATTGAAACAGCCATCAAAGCGACAAGTCCGAATATCACCTCTGTACTTGTTGATGTCAGTCCTGATGGGCTTGGCCATAACCTTTACGTCAGCGTAAAGCTCTCAGTTGAAACTATTACCTCTACCGAGCTTCGATCAATCCTGCAGGTGGCTTACGACAGTGTAAAGGGCAAGGTTCAAAACATAGAGATCCACGCCGAACTAGCAGTCGACAAAGAGCCCATTGATCTTGCACCAGCCGCAAAAAGCCTGGGAATCAAATACACCCAAACAGGTGTTGGCTATATCTTTTATTCAACAAATATCCTCAAGAAAGAACTTACGGAGTAAACAATGCCCAAAATTAACCTCAATATTTCCGAACTACAAGCCGAGAAACAAGAACTCGACAACTTCTTAGCACGCCCCGACGCCTATGCCGATGGGGATTACTCAAAGAAGAACAAACGCTTCATCGAAATGCAAACTATCCTCGAAAAAGCATTGCTCCGCGAATCATTAGAAGCACAAATTGTTGACGCCAAAGAGATGGCTAGTGGCAACGACGAACTAGCCGACTTGGCTAAAATGGAAATTGAAGAAAATACGATACGTCTCACTCAACTAGAAGACGAGCTATTTGCGATGCTGGCACCAAAAGATCCTAACGACGACAAAAACGTTATTATCGAAATTCGTGCTGGTGCTGGTGGTGATGAAGCCAGCTTGTTTGCAGCCGAACTCTACCGAATGTATCTTCGTTACTGCGAGAATCATAACTTAAAGACAGAACTACTTAGCGAAAGTGCCAACGACACAGGTGGCTACAAAGAAGTTGTTTTTGGTGTTCGTGGTGAATCGGTGTATTCAAAGTTAAAGTTTGAATCTGGCGTTCACCGCGTTCAACGTGTTCCTGCGACTGAATCTCAGGGTCGCATTCACACCAGTACGGTGACCGTCGCCGTGCTTCCTGAAGCTGAAGAAACCGATATCGAAATTAATCCAGCTGACCTTCGTATAGACATTTATAGGTCAGGTGGACATGGTGGACAATCAGTTAACACAACCGACAGCGCCGTTCGTATCACCCACATCCCTTCTGGCCTGGTTGTTATCAACCAAGACGAAAAGTCACAACTAAAGAACAAGCAAAAGGCCATGGGCGTGCTTCGTAGTCGCCTCCTTCAAATTAAAACTGACGCCGAAAGCGCGAAACTAACTGCCGAACGTCGCAGCCTGATCGGCTCTGGTGACCGTTCTGAAAAAATCCGCACCTACAACTTCCCCCAAGATCGTATTACCGACCACCGCATTGGCTACAGCCGAAGCGGTATCCCACAAGCATTAAACGGATCCATCGACGATCTCGTAGAAAACCTGCAAGCATATGAACGAGAACTCGCTGCCAGCACCGCTAGCAATTAATGACTGGCTAGCCGATGCGACTCGGCAGCTAGTCTTTGCTGAAATCCCCAGCGCTCGTCTGGATAGTGAGCTTATCTTAGCGCACACTATTCGAAAAAATCGCAGCTACCTACACGCACATCCCGAAGAGGAACTGACCGAACGAGCAATGGAAATCGCCAACGCTCGCCTATCACTTCGCCTTGAACGCGTCCCCGTCGCCTACATTATTGGGCACAAAGAGTTTTATGGTCGCCAGTTCTCTGTCACTACCGCAACACTTATTCCACGACCCGAATCTGAAGTGTTGATCGAGCTATTAAAGCAAGTTATTCCACGCAATATCTCCCTTTTAAAAGACGAACGACTTCGGTTAGTCGACGTTGGTACGGGAAGTGGTGCGTTAGGAATCACCGCGAAACTACTGTACCCAGAGTTAGAAGTCTGCCTGGTAGATATTAGTCGTCACGCTTTAAAAATTGCCGAGAAGAACGCCAATGAATTGCATGCCGATGCCTCACTACTACAAAGTAACCTCTTGGCGGAGTATCCTTTCACTGCAAATATTATTATCGCCAACCTCCCCTACGTCGATCCAGATTGGGATAGGTCGCCCGAAACAGAACACGAGCCTGCCGATGCGCTATTTGCTGCTAATAAAGGCAAGGCGCTTATCTTCGAGTTGCTTGTTCAGACAAAAGATAAACTCATCAACGGCGGATCGCTTATTCTTGAAGCCGACCCTGAACAGCACGCTGACATTATTGCTGAAGCAAAAAAATATGGACTATTACTTTCGCAGCAAGACGGCTACGGACTTCTTTTTGAGAAGATTACGACAAACTAAAACTAGATTGCTGTTCCAACGCGGTTGAAGACGAATACTAGTACGGCAATCACGCTAAGTGTGAATAATAACGGCAAGATAATATCGCTGGTGCGAATCTTTTGGTGATGATAGAAGGAATCGTAGGCCTTATACGCCACGAAGGCCAATAACACTCCGATAATCGCTACCTGTGGGACAAGCAGGCTTGTGACAACAGGAAGTGAATAAGCGATCGTCCAGTGATATGCTATCCAGCCGATTTCCGCGAATGCTGTGCTCCATGCAAGGCTCAGGAATAGCTGGTGCGTTTCATCATCGTACGTGTTCAAGACATGGTTAGCGGCGCTAAAACCGATAACCCACATACCTAGCACCACAACAGATGCTGGCCAGCTAAACGATATCGTGTACAGCGCAGCGGTTCCGATAAGGATTGCGATCCCTGCTTGTAGCGCGACGTAACTTCGCTTTGAGCGAGGCTTAATAATCAGTAACCACACAATGTACAAGGCCGTTGCGGCACCTAATAGAACAAGCTTCTTAAAGTCCTCGATATTAGCGGCATTAATCGTGTACAAGTGCAACACGACACTGACGCTGACGATGATATCAACAAGGTTAGACTTAATGTTTACAAACCAGTAGCGAACACGCACCGCCAGTACACGCCACTTACTAATGAGGACCAGCCCAAGCGCCAAAGGAATCGATTCGGTATATCGAATCACAATAACCAGTGCGACTGCAAAGGCAACGTTAAGAACTGTATATACCACTTCGCTCAAGAAAGAGCGACGTCGGACTAGTTTGAGAAACTCCATAATCTGACTTATTATACCACGCGCAATTAGGTTATTGCGCTGGGCCAACAATAATCAAGAAGTCTGTTTCACCTACAACGCTAACAGGAGGTGTCGTCGTCTTTATCGTCACACCGTAGAGTGTTTTCAATTTTGCTGCTGTCAAAGGTTTTTGATCGGTCAATTGGTAAATTGTGTACGCAGGATATGTACCAGCTGGTGCATTGTCGATACTATCGATAATGAATCCCTTATTAGTCAGCACATCAGCTTCTGTTTGCGCCATACCAGCCACTTCACTTCCGTTAAGAACGCTCACGTGAGGTTCTTCTTTCATGTACGGTTCGGCCGTTATCACTTTATTGATGTATGCCCGTAGTTTAGTGTAGGCGTACTGACCCTCGACTGGCTGACCTGATGGATTAAAGATAGACTCACCTGTTTTATGAAGATCGATTGAAACAATTTTTTCTGATGGGATGTCTTTGGCAAGTCCCATTAACGTCTGGATTTCTTTAGTCTGGATGTTGGTGCGGAGGTTTTTACCAAGTGCATCAATGAGTCCTGTGACAGATCCAATATTTGAAAGAGTTCCTGCGCTCATCGCTTTTTCACGGATGGCAACAAGGATTTTTTGCTGATTACGCTCACGGTCGAAGTTAGACTGCTCAAATCCATAGGTTGGCGAATTGTCCCCACGAGCCTGCGCGAGGTAGAGTGCGTGTTCAGCATCAAGTACTGCTGGACCATTAGGATAATCAATGAAGTGTCCACTTGGTGGACAGACAACCTTACGTTTTGCGTAGTTAGGTCCACACTTCCAGTCAAAGTTACTATCCATCTGACCATTTGGATCACGACTTTCAATATTGACCGTAATGTTTCCACCAATCGCATTCACGACGTCGCGCATTACCGTGTAATTAACGTGCACGCCGTACTGAATGTCCATACCAACGATCTCGCCGATAAATTCTTGGGTCTTTGCTAGGCGCTCTTGCTCTGCTTCATCGCCATCGGCTTCATTCACACAGTTAAAGTAACTGTTAATCTTGCCGGAATAGCCAGGCAGACACGGCATACCATACTTCACTTCAAGGTCACGAGGAATACTAAAGGTGTAAGCGTCTTTAGTTGTTTGATTGATACTAACAACCATAATTGAGTCAGTCAGCCATGCAGCATCGTGCCCTGGATCGTCTTCTGAAGTACCGACAATCAGGAAGTTACTACGTCCATTTTCATCTTCTTTTAATGGATCGTGCTTTACGAGGTCAAAAACATTCCCCTTAAAGACCGAGTCACTCGCGTTAATAGCTTTGAACGCAAGATATCCCCCACCAACAAGTAGTGCAACCAGTAAAAATATACCGATAAATTTAAGAATTCGTTTTACTTTACTCTTTGGTCGGTTCGACTTATCGAGCTTCTTCTGTGCACGACGTCCTTTACGGCTCTGGTCAATGTCAGGATCGTCAATCTCGCGAAGTGAGTCGTCAATGTCTGATCGACCGATGAGTTTATCCTCACGAGCAACACCAGCAAGAGTCTGACGAGTGTTTTCGCCAGTATGGAGTGATCGGTCGATTGGCGCTTCTTTATCCTTTAGATGTAGGTCACCAAGCTGACTGCCTGGGCGACGTGGGATAAAGCCATCGATTGAAGGTTGTGTGTTCTTCTTCATAAATACTTATCCAACTATACCATGGCAAAGCTTAAAATATGAAGTGCGACATAAGCGGAATGTCCTCAATTACTCACCTTACCCGTGGTATAATTAACCAAGTTTATGAAACCATCCTACTTTACCCGCCACCCTTTTGCCAAAGATGTCCTTAGCATTCTGATCTTTATTATCTGTGTCATTATCGGCACGATTGTTATCAATACATTTGTTTTTCGAAGTTTTAATGTTGTCGGCCCAAGTATGGAATCGACCCTATACACAGGTGACCGTTTAATCGTCGACCGCCTGCCTGTAACGTGGTCGCAACTACAAAATAAACAGTACGTTCCAAAACGTGGACAAATTATTGTCTTTAAAAACCCACAGTTTACTGCAGGCATGGAAGATGAGTACATCGTAAAGCGTGTTATCGGCCTTCCTGGCGAGCACGTCACTATTAAAGATGGCCACTACGTCGTATATAACGACGAGTACCCAGGTGGATTCGACCCAGACGATGCAAATAAAGGCGAGCCAGGCAGCCCAACCAGCGGTACAGCGGATGTCATCGTACCTGAGGGGCAAATATTTGTTTCAGGAGACCACCGACAAGGTAACTATTCTTACGATTCACGAAACGGTAGTAGCGGAATTGGTATGATTCCTCTTTACGATGTTATTGGACCTGCTTCACTCCGAATATTCCCACTCAACAAGATCCGAACGTTCCCTACCTAAAAATAGCTATTCGCCAAGGAGTCGTTGCAAACGATCGAGGTCTTTTTCGTCAGTAAACTTAATGACGATTGATCCAGCGCCTTTGTTGTTGACGCGAATGTTTACGTCTGTTTTAAGACGAGTACGCAAAGAAGTGATTTTCGCTTCGTGTCGTGATTCGGTCTCTTTAACCGTCTTTACTTCTGGTTCTTTGCGGCCGTTGCGAGCATTAACGACGTATTGTTCCACTTTACGAGCGCTCCACTCTTCGGCGATAATACGAGGAACAACCTCGTTAATAAACTTTTCATCCCAAGAAATAAGCGGTCGAGCCTGTCCTTCAGTTAAACGACCTTCAGCAATTGCCTCACGGACATTTTTTGGTAATTTCAAAAGCCGCATCGTATTCTGTACGGCACTTTGTGATTTATTAACACGTTTTCCGATAGCTTCGTTTGTTAAGTTAAACTGATCGTGTAGTTTTTGATATGCGGTCGCCGTTTCGATTGTATTAAGGTCACGTCGTTGCAAGTTTTCAATCAAAGATACCTCTAGCTTGTTCTGATCGCTCATTGAACGAACTAGTGCAGGAATTTTTGTTAGTCCAGCCAGTTTGGAGGCACGGTAGCGACGTTCTCCTGCGACAATTTGATAGCCATTGCCCTTTTTGGTCACGATGATAGGCTGTAGCACTCCGTGTTCTTTAACGGAGTCAGCTAGCTCATTCAAAGCCTCTTGATCAAAGGTGCGACGAGGCTGATCTGGATCGGCCGTAACATCGGCAACGTTCAGTTCGCGCAGTTCGCTGAGCTTTTCGTCTAACTCGTTGGTTGGATCGAAGCTATCATCTAGTAGATCAGTAGGGATTAAAGACTCAAAGCCTCGTCCAAGTCCTCTTGCTGGGCCTTTTTTCGCCACCATTACGCTGTCGCTCCTGAAGTTCGCGTAATCACTTCCTTTGCCAGTGCTTTATAGGCACGTGAACCTTTAGAAAACTTATCATACACGCCAATAGGAATACCGTGACTTGGTGCTTCGGCGAGGCGAATGTTACGAGGAATCGTTACTTCAAATACTTTACCTGGGAAATGGCGCTTAATTTCTTCGTGGACCTGCGTACTAAGTGTTGTACGACTATCAAGCATCGTCGGCAGTACACCAAGTAGTTCAAGACCTGGGTTCATTCCCTTTCGGACGATTTTCATTGTTTCTAGCAGCTGTCCTAAGCCCTCGAGCGCGTAGAACTCAGCCTGGACTGGTAACAGAACGTATTTTGCCGCAATTAACCCGTTAACCGTTAGAAGGCTAAGGCTTGGCGGACTATCAATAATAATATAGTCATAGGCATCACCTGATGCTTCAATTGCTAATTTTAGACGGGTAAATCGCTTTTCTGTTTTAGCAAGTTCTACCTCTGTATTTGCAAGGATTGAAGTTGTTGGTGCCAGCCATAAATTCTTGTGTTCGGTAGCGACCACAACAGAGGCAAGATCGGCACCACCCAGAATGACATCGGTCATCGTAGCAGTAAGGTTGGTTTTATCGACTCCAAGGCCACTTGTCGCGTTTCCTTGTGGGTCGAAATCTATTAAAAGGGTCTTTTTATCGGCCTTGGCTAAAAAATATGCCAAGTTAATAGCGGTCGTTGTTTTACCCACGCCACCCTTCTGATTTGTCACAGCAATAACTATCGGCACTTCTGTATATATTCCCTATTCTTTGTATTCATTGTAGCACGAGCGCCTTGCAAATTTATGCTTTTTACCGCCGTTAGAAAAGAAGAGAGCCCGCCCCGAAGGAGCGTTTTACCGATAGAATCGGTGGCTCAACTTCTGGACGGACTAGATGTAGGTGGCGCGACCTGAAGGATCGACGTCAATCCGGATGATGCGGAGACCCTCTCTGGTATCGAGCGTCTCCACGGGGCAGATGACCAGCGACGTGTACCAGCCACCGCCGAGTGTTCCATGGCCGCTACCTTCGTCGACAAACTCGACTTCCTGCTCGACGCCTTTGTTACTGACAAGCGTGAAACGGAAGAGTTCTTCGCCGCTGCGATGTTTGCGGAACTTCGACTTCATCAGGTAACGAGCTGGGAGTCCTTTGACCTCGCCCTGGGCGTAATCAATGTATGACAGAGGCATGATGCCTACCTTCCTATGGTGCAGTGGTGTGAAACAATGTCTCAACTTAGGAACCACACTGTTATTATTATTGGCAACCGAAAGGTTTGCAAGCGTAGGCGCTAAAAAGTGCAAATAAAAAACCCGCCTTGAGAGCGGGATTTTCTATAAAGAGGTGTACTACTTGATTGAAGTAATTTCAATCTTTGAGTACTTTTGTCGGTGACCATTCACCTTGTGTACGCGCTTTTTCGCTTTGTAACGAATGACTTGTACTTTGTCACCCTTGATAAGGTCATCGAGGACCTTAGCGGTAACTTTCACATCTTTGACGGTTGGCGTACCAACGGTAACATTGTCACCATCAATAACCAACAGTGCATCAAGAGTGAGCTCTTTAGTTCCTTCCTGGAGGAGGTCCACCAGTAGGGTCTCTTTTTCGCTGACAACGAATTGCTTGCCACCGATCTTAACGACTGCTTTTGTCATATAATTCCTTTATTATTTAACGATCAGTTTTCCATTGTAACAGATGTGATGCTATCTGTAAAGATCCACCCTAGCCTCGTTAGATCTGACCGCCGCCAGTAGCAAAAACAATCACGACGCCAAGGACAAGCGCCCCTGCAAATGTGTACATTCCGTGATGTAATTTCCAACTTCTTCGCCACGCAACTGGTAGTTTCTTACGATAGTGATGCGCTGCGACCGCAACAGCCCCCACGATCGCTAGTAGCGCCAGCGAACCAAGTGTCGCAGGACTCATCGACTGCAATGCCGATCCGAAGTACGTCAAAGGATTGCCAACTCCACCCGACACTGGTGCCGCATACACGACAGGAGGTGTCGTATCTTCTGCACCCTCAACCGCAGCAACCGTTGCTGGAGAGCCATAATATGCCACAATCAGCGTGGTATCACGCCCATCTAACATACCCGTCACCACCGCTAATCCAATATCTTGATACTTATTGTTCAAAATATTTGCTCGGTGAGTCGCTGACTTCATCCAGGCATCTACCGTCGCTTGGGCAGTTGGATAATTCTTTGCTAAGTTCTCGCCTGCAACGTCATAATTGTAGCCTGCGTCCCCTACCCATTTCCATGGCGTCACACCTTGTGGCGACACGTGCGCCCAATAATTGTTCGCAAACATATCTTGTGCCTTCAAAAACGCAGCCGAGCTTAACTCATCATTCATTTTCAAAGCAGGCAGCGATACATTTTCTCGCTGGGCATTCGTATCCGCCACTAGGTCTCCAACACTAATATCAGAGACTCGGCCCAACACCTCTAATCGCCCCGAAGAAACAAACCCGTATGCTAATTGCATTACCACAGCCAACACTAAAACAGCCGTAATGCCATGGAGGCGTACCAGATGAGGGCGATAGTGATTTCCTTTATGAGGCACTAACGCTTTTTTGAGGTGTGTACGGAGAATAGATTGTGATTTTTTGGTGCGTTTTTGTTTTGCTTTCACGCTGCCGATATTATACCACTTATGGTAGGATCTTTAAAATCCTAAAAAGAAAAACTCCCCTTTCGAGGAGTTTTTCATGTGTTCTTGTAAGAACTAAGCTTGTTCTTCGTTTCGGCGACGAATCGCAGCAGCGATGAACCATCCGATTACAGCAAGTGCGGCAAGGATAAGAATCCACCAGTACCATGCAAGTCCGAAGATCTTACCTTGGTTAGCGTCTGAGTTAACTGCAGCAGCAGTTTTATCGTCAGATGCACCAGCGACGTCGGCAGCGTTAGCTGAGTTGTCAGAATCAGTATCTGCACCTAGTACCGCAGCAGCAGGACCAGTGATCGCAGGAACGGCTGGGCTAATAGTAAGTGTTGCTGAGCCATTCGTAACGTTTCCTGCTGTATCAGTAGCAGTGATTGTGAATGCGTATGAGCCAACAGCAAGCCCTGTAGGAACTGCGAATGTCCAAGTGCCTGCAGCATTTTCGATAGCTGTTTGTGGACCACCATTGAATGTGTAGCTAAGGATCGCACCAAGTTCAGCAGTACCAGTAATAGTGGTTGCGTCGTTGCTTACTGGATTAACAGCAAGTGAAGGTACGGTAGTGTCGATTGTAAGCGTCAATGTGTTTGAAGTTGTTGAGTTATCAAGACTGTCAGTCGCAGTTGCGACGAAAGTGTGAGTTCCATCAGAAAGCGCAGCGGTTGTATATGTCCAAGTACCGTTAAGATTCTTTGTAACAACTACGCCAGTTGTGCCATCGATAGACAACGTGATTGTTGTATCGTTGTATGCGTCTTCATCGTCGTACGTACCTGTAATTGTAGGAGTGTTATCGTTAATCAGTGTTGTTGCTGGGACAGTAACTACAACCGTTGGTGCTGTTGTGTCAATTTTTAAATCAGCAGTTTCGGCAGGGTTAGTTGTATTGTTAGCTGCATCAGTTGCAACAACTGAAACTTCGTAGATACCATCAGTAAGTTCGTCTGTGATCTCGATGCTCCATGCGCCAGCAGATGTAACGACATCAGTGTACGTTGTGCCGTCGATAGTAACCTTTACAGTCGCTGCTTCAGTAACTGTTCCGCTAACTGTTGTCGCGTTTGGAGCGATAGTATTAATACTTACACCAGGAAGGTCGTTATCAACTGTAATCTTCCATAGTTCACTAGGTGCACTTACGTTCCCAACAGTATCAACTGCTGTAACTCTCCACCAGAAAGTAGCGTTTGCTACGTTTGTTGCAGTCTTACTTGTTGTTGTGTAGGTTGTAGTAAATCGAGGACTTGTCATTGCTTCGTCATTAAAGCTTTCGTAAACATAGTAGTCGATGTCTGTATCAGTTGTTGACCATTCTTGTGTCACACTTGCACCGTTTACTGCCGCACCATCAAATGGTGAAACAAGTGCCGGTGTTGCCGCGTTGTTGTCCACAGTAACCGTAAGTGATGTCGATGCAGTGTTACCAGTCTTGTCTGTTGCTTCTAGTTTGACTGTATACACGCCATCAGGAGCAGTTGTCGTATTCCAGCTAACACTTGAGTTTGACTCACCAGTAATGGCACTCTGACTTGCGTAAACAACATTGTCAGTATTACGTGTCACAGTAAGTGAAGAGTTAGCACGGTTAGCATCAGAAATCGTTCCTGTGACATTGACTGTTCCCTTTACTGTTGCGTTCGCAATAGGGTTAGTAATTGCAACAACAGGAAGTTGTTTATCAATGATCACAGTTCCAAGTTCACTTGCAGGACTTCGGTTACCTGCTGCGTCAATTGCAACAATACGGTAGTAAAGTGTCTTGGTTCCCCATGATGATCCTACTGTTTGTGAACGTTCTGTCTTAGAAACTGATGGTGTCCAGTAAGGGGCATCGAATCCAGCGCTTACTGCATCCATGTATTCACGGTATTCAAAGTGGTCAACATCAGCGCCATCGTGTGTCCATGTTGCCTGCGCGTTAGCTTGTGCAGCATTTACAGTTACAGGGCTGTTGTTAATAACAGGCGCGGCAGGAGCTGTACTATCGATAGTCACAGCTTGGATGTTACTCCATGGTGACTTGTTTCCAAGTGCATCTGTCGCCTGTACTTGCCAGAAGAAAGTACCATCATCGAATGTTGCAGGAAGAGTTGTTCCAGTAATACCAGTTCCCTTCACAACAACACCGTTCGTCAATTTACCATTATCAAGATTGTGAGTTGATGTTCCAGTAATGACTTCGTAAGTTACTGGATCACTATCAGCATCGGTTGAAGCAGTCCATGAGAATGCAGTTGCAGATTGGTTTGTGCCAGTTGGCGCAACAGCAACAGGAGTTGTTGGTGCAGTTGCATCAATTCGGTATCCCCAAATGTCGCCCCATGCAGATGCGTTTCCGGCAGCATCTTTCGCACGTACTTGCCAGAAGATATATCCATCAGCAAGACCAGTAACTGTTTTTTCACTTACTGCAATATCATTTACTGTTGTGATTGGAGATCCATTAAGGACACCTGCAGCAGATGAAGGACTTGTTGAGTATTGAAGGTCGTATGTTAGTGCAGATCCAGGAGCTGGGTTTGCAACATCTTGCCAGTCAAAGGTTACCGTAGATGATTGTGTTGAACCGTTTGAAGGATTGAAGTTTGTTGGCTTGCTAGGAGTTGCTGTATCTACAGTAACGTTCCAGACAGAGCTCCAGTTGCTCTTTGTACCATATGCACCAAGTGCACGAACCTGCCAGTACCAAGTACCGTCTTGAGTTCCAACAGATGGAAGACTAGGAGTTGTAATGTTGTTTTGTGTTGAATCACCGTTATTTACGTTGTTCCATTCAACACTTGAAAGTACACCGCCAGCTTGGCTTGGGTTACGTGATGCTTGGTATTCGTAAGAAGTTGCACCCGCAACAGCGTCCCATGTGTAGTTCCAGCCGCTTGCTGTTGTACGGAAGGCGTTGTGTGGTGTGCCATTTGTTGGCGCATCAAGCGAATTTGCTGTGATGTTGATACCAAGACGGCTTGGAGACCATCCGTTATCTAGCTCAAGACCACCGTCGTAGCCAGGATACAGAGTATCCCAATACATTGAATTAGCGTTAAAGTCAGTTCCAACTGTTGGAGCAGTTTCAGGAAGGCTAACGTTCAGTGCTTCAGCAGGACCTGCAACACCGGTTGGGTTCGCACCGTAATTCTTAGTGTTATATGCAACAGTTGCGATTACGTCAGATGGGAGAGTTTTTGCTTGTGCACTAAAGTCAAAGGTAACATTGAAAGCTTTGCCGTTGTAACAAGCTGATCCGTCGTACCACTTACCAAGGTCTGCACCGACACAGTTGGTGTTATCGGCAGATGGACGATACAACGCAGTGATAGTTTGAGTTTTTGAAGCTACAAGTGAACCCACAGTTCCATCACTGTTTGCTGCATAAATATTAACCGTAATTGGGTGCTGGAAAGTAGCGTTTGTGCCACTTACACAGTTCTTAAGGTTCCATTCGCCAGATTCACAAGCCCAGCTTGTAAGACTAACAGTAACGTCATCGAGTAGACGGTCAGAACCACCTAATACGATGCGATCACCGAACTCTTTTGTTGAAGTTGCTGCATATCCAAGACTTGGGTATGTTGAAAGCGCTGTATCGGGAAGTCCCTTATATACAGTATTAGTTGCTGTTACTGCACTTGCCTTTTCAGCAAATAAAAACGGCACACTGGCCGTAAGGGTACTCACTACTAGCAAAGCCGCTAGCGCAAAATTAGTTACTCGTTGGGTCTGTTTCCTCGCAAAAAACTTCATAAACTTCTCTTTCACTCCTTATAAATTATGCCAAAGAAGATCGTCCACCTCAATCATCTCATCAATACAACTCTCTCACCTTTTGTATTTTTCTTAACTTTACCATTTCCGCGATCGTTTGACAATGAGAATTTAATGTTTCTTTAAGATTGTTCTGGTACGCGCGAAATAATGATTTTTTTCACTACATACCCTACGGTCATAATGATTCCAAACACTATCAACCACCAATACCACAGCACCCCAAAGATGCTCCACCCTTTATCCGTTGCAGTGATAGTCGCGCTATCATTCCGCATCACCACCTGCCCTGGCGCCGAGATAGTACTTCCCAACACGCCACCATCGTCACTCGTCGTCACCTCATCCCGTCCACTCCGACTACTAATATTCGAGCTCGTCG